>Ga0207713_1000089_pt1 | contig 152927 bp, 146 predicted proteins | sample KBSS64metaG_FD_184404 | JGI IMG/M metagenome (GOLD analysis project Ga0207713, IMG submission 184404) | Switchgrass rhizosphere microbial communities from Kellogg Biological Station, Michigan, USA - KBS S6-4 metaG (SPAdes) (version 2) | ecosystem: Host-associated > Plants > Roots > Rhizosphere... | reverse complement strand
GTTTCAGCTTTGCGGCGATTATAAGCCAGCAAAACACGAGGCCAGAGCACGTGAAGAAAACGGCGCTTTGACCATCCACCTTCAGCAGCCAGCCGCCGATCATCCCGCCCAACGCAAGACCGATCGACTGCGTGGTGTTGTACACGCCGGCAGCCGCGCCCTTGCGGGTGCCCGGCGCCAGTTTCGACACCAGCGACGGCTGCGAGGCCTCCAGAATATTGAAGCCCAGAAAGTACACAAAAAGGATCGCCGCCACACTCAGAATCGTATGCGGAGCGACGCCCAATAACAACTGTCCGATCAGGATAAGACCGATCGCCGACAACAGCACGGTTTTCATTTGCCCGCGTTTTTCAGCGGCGATGATCGCCGGCACCATCATCACGAACGAGAGGCCCATCACCGGCAAATAGATTTTCCAGTGCGAGGCGACCGGCAAGCCGCCCGCTTCGAGAATGCGCGGCACGACGAGGAACAGCGCGGTTTGCGTCGCGTGCAGCACCAGCACGCCGAAATTCAGGCGCAGCAGTTCGACGTTATGCAGCACTTCGGCGAACGGCGCGCGCACGTGCACCGGCTTGGGCGCGTCGGGCACGACCCACAGCACCACGCCCACCGCGAGAATCGAGAAAATGCCGACCAGCGTGAACAATCCGCTCATGCCGACCCAATGAAACACGATCGGCGCGCCGACGATCGCCACCGCGAAGGAGACGCCGATACTGCCGCCCACCATCGCCATCGCCTTGGTGCGATGCTCCTCGGCGGTGAGGTCGGCGATAAACGCGATCACCGCGGACGACACCGCGCCCATGCCCTGGATCACCCGGCCGACGATGATCCACGTCATGTCGTGCGCGCCCGCCGCGACGAAGCTGCCGAGCGCGAAAATCAGCAGGCCGGTGGCGATCACGGGCTTGCGTCCGACCTTGTCGGAGACCCAGCCGTAGAAGATGTACAGCATCGACTGCGTCACGCCGTATGCGCCGAGCGCGATGCCCACCAGCAGCACGTTGTCGCCGCCGGGGATGGTTTTCGCATAGATCGAGAACACCGGCATGATCATGAAGAGACCGAGCATGCGCAGCGCGAAGATGGCGGCGAGCGACACGGTCGCGCGCAGTTCGGGCGCGCTCATGCGTGAGGGTGTGGCGGACGGATTGGACATCGGGAGCGTTCTTCGAATGAGCTGGGCGGCGCACCGCGGGCGGCCGGCCCAGACGGGGCGGCCACGACCAGCCGGCTTACCACGGGACTGCGGGACACAGACAGTATGCGGCGCGGCATTCGAGCCGACGGCTTCGCGCACTCCCCGCTCGCGCCGCCCCGCTGTCGCCTCGCGGCTAGCTTGTACTCGCGGAAAACGGCCCCAGTTAAACCTGTTCCCGCGACGCTGGACCGCTGCCTTACAGCTTGCCCTGGCGCCCGTTCGGGCGGTCAGGAAGCCGTAACGGCGGTCTTGAAAAGTCGTTATAGTAGCAGGTTTAGCCTCTTCCTCTTTCCGCAGTTCATGGAATAAATCCGTGGAACAAATCCGTATTCGTGGGGCTCGCACCCACAACTTGAAGAACGTCAATCTCGACCTTCCACGTCACAAGCTCGTCGTTATCACGGGCCTTTCCGGCTCAGGCAAATCGTCGCTCGCGTTCGACACGCTCTATGCGGAAGGACAGCGGCGCTACGTCGAAAGTCTCTCCGCCTACGCGCGCCAGTTCCTGCAATTGATGGAGAAACCGGACGTCGATCTGATCGAGGGCCTCTCGCCGGCGATCTCTATCGAACAGAAGGCGACGTCGCACAATCCGCGCTCCACGGTCGGCACCGTCACCGAAATTCATGACTATTTGCGGCTGCTGTTCGCACGGGTCGGCACGCCTTACTGCCCGGACCACGAGATTCCGCTGCAAGCGCAAAGCGTCTCGCAGATGGTCGACGCGGCGCTCGCGTTGCCGGAAGAGACCAAGCTGATGATCCTCGCGCCCGTGGTGGCGAACCGCAAAGGCGAGCATGTCGAACTGTTCGAGGAAATGCAGGCGCAGGGCTTTATCCGCTTCCGGGTGCGCTCGGGCGGCGGCACCGCGAATGAAGGCGTCGCGAGGATTTATGAGGTGGACTCGCTGCCCAAGCTGAAAAAGAACGACAAGCACACAATCGACGTGGTGGTGGACCGTCTGAAAGTGCGCGGCGATATGAAGCAGCGCCTCGCCGAATCGTTCGAAACGGCGCTGCGTCTTGCCGACGGCCGCGCGATCGCGCTCGAAATGGATACGGATAAAGAGCATCTGTTCAGCTCCAAGTTCGCTTGCCCGATCTGTTCGTATTCGCTGCAGGAACTGGAGCCGCGCCTCTTCTCGTTCAACAATCCGATGGGCGCGTGCCCGGAATGCGACGGCCTCGGCCAGATCACCTTCTTCGATCCGAAGCGGGTGGTCGCGCATCCGTCGCTCTCGCTCGCGGCGGGCGCGGTGAAGGGCTGGGACCGGCGCAACCAGTTTTACTTCCAGATGCTGCAAAGCCTCGCGGCGTTCTACGAATTCGACATCGACACCGCCGTCGAGGATCTGCCGGAAAAAGTTCGCAAGATTCTGCTGTACGGTTCGGGCAAGCAGGAGATTCCGTTCTCGTACATCAACGAGCGGGGCCGCACGTCGGTTCGCGAGCATGTGTTCGAAGGGATCATCCCGAACCTGGAGCGGCGTTATCGCGAGACCGACTCGGCCGCCGTGCGCGAGGAACTCGCCAAGTACCAGAACAATCAGCCGTGCCCCGCTTGCGCCGGCACGCGGCTGCGCCGCGAAGCGCGCTTCGTGCGGATCGGCGCGGACGGCGACGCCCGCGGCATCTTCGAAATCAGCGGCTGGCCGTTGCGCGATGCGCTCGGCTATTTCCAGACGCTGCGGCTGGAAGGCTCGAAACGCGAGATCGCCGACAAGGTCGTGAAGGAAATCGTCGCGCGACTCATGTTTTTGAACAACGTCGGGCTCGACTATCTGTCGCTCGAACGCAGCGCGGAAACGCTCTCGGGCGGGGAGGCGCAGCGCATTCGCCTCGCCTCGCAAATCGGCTCGGGTCTGACCGGCGTGATGTATGTGCTGGACGAGCCGTCGATCGGCCTGCATCAGCGCGACAACGACCGGTTGATCGCCACGCTCAAGCATCTGCGCGATCTCGGCAATTCGGTGATCGTCGTGGAGCACGACGAGGACATGATCCGCATGGCCGACTACGTGGTCGACATGGGCCCCGGCGCGGGCGAGCACGGCGGCATGGTGATCGCCGAAGGCACGCCCAGGCAAGTGCAGGCCAACGCGGCTTCGATGACCGGTCAGTACATGTCCGGCGCGCGCAACATCGAATTTCCCGACGAGCGAAAAGACCCGGACGAGCGCCGCCTGCGCATCGTGGAGGCGCACGGCAACAATCTGAAGCACGTCACGCTCGATCTGCCGGTGGGCCTGCTGACCTGCGTGACCGGCGTATCGGGTTCAGGCAAGTCGACGCTGATCAACGACACGCTGTATCACGCGGTGGCGCATCACCTGTACGGCTCGGCCACGGAGCCCGCGCCGTACGAATCGATCGAGGGTCTCGAGCACTTCGACAAGGTCATCAACGTCGACCAGTCGCCGATCGGCCGCACGCCGCGCTCGAATCCGGCCACCTACACGGGCCTCTTCACGCCGATCCGCGAACTGTTCGCGGGCGTGCCGGCGGCCAAGGAACGCGGCTACGATCCGGGCCGTTTCTCGTTCAACGTGAAGGGCGGCCGCTGCGAATCCTGCCAGGGCGACGGCGTGCTGAAGGTGGAAATGCACTTTCTGCCCGACGTCTATGTGCCTTGCGATGTCTGCCACGGCAAGCGCTACAACCGCGAAACGCTCGACGTGCAGTACAAAGGCAAGAACATCAGCGAAGTGCTCGACATGACCGTGGAGAACGCCTACGAGTTCTTCAAGCCGGTGCCGGTCGTCGCGCGTAAGCTGAAGACCTTGCTGGACGTCGGCCTGGGCTATATCCGGCTGGGTCAGTCGGCCACTACCTTGTCGGGCGGCGAGGCGCAGCGCGTCAAGCTATCGTTGGAACTGAGCAAGCGCGACACGGGTCGCACGCTATACATTCTCGATGAGCCGACCACCGGTTTGCACTTCCACGACATTGCCCTTCTGCTGGAAGTTATCCATCGATTGCGAGATCAGGGTAATACCGTCGTTATCATCGAGCATAATCTCGATGTGATAAAAACTGCCGACTGGGTGATCGATCTCGGTCCGGAAGGCGGTGCGGGCGGCGGGCAGATCATCGCCCAGGGCACGCCGGAGCAGGTTGCGAAGTCGAAGGCAAGTTTTACCGGCAGGTATCTGGCGCCGTTGCTGAAACGCGCCGCCAGCAGAAAGTAACGGTGCACAACACGGGTGGAACGGGAAAAGCCATGGCCAAGCGGAATCAGGCACGCGACGACGGGCAAGTGCAGGACCTACGCCCACGCCCGGTCAGGCTGACTAGCGACATGAGCCTGCCGAAGCTGTCGGCGGTCGAAATCGGCAGTTACGTGGTGATGTTGATCGGCATGTGGGCGGTCATTCAACTCAGGCTGCTCGGCGCGCTGCTGGCCGGGATGCTCGTGTTCCAACTGGTTCACACCATCGCGCCGCGCATCGAGCGTCATATGTCGAGCCAGCGCGCGCGCTGGCTCGCGGTGGTGCTGCTCTCGGTGGTGATCGTGGGTTCGCTCACCGGCATCACGCTCGGCCTCATCGAGCATTTCGAGAACGACGTGCCGAGCGTGCAGAAGCTGCTCGATCAGGCCATGCAGTTGATCGATCAGGCGCGGGGGCGGATTCCGCAATTCATTGCCAGTTACTTGCCGGTCGACACCGAGCAGATGAAAGCCAAGGCCGCCGAACTGATGCAGACGCACGCCAACATGCTGCAGCAAAGCGGCAAGACGGCGGCGCGCGCTTTCACTCACATTCTGATCGGCATGATCATCGGCGCGATCATCGCGGTGGGCGCGCAGAAGCATATGCATCGGCTGCCGCTTTCCACGGCTTTCGTCACGCGCGTGACACGTTTCTCCGAAGCGTTCCGCCGCATCGTGTTCGCGCAAGTGAAGATTTCCGCGATCAATGCGGTGTTCACCGGCATCTTCCTGCTGGTCGTACTGCCGCTGTTCCACGATCAGTTGCCGCTCTCCAAGACGCTGGTCATGGTGACGTTCATCGTCGGCTTGCTGCCGGTGATCGGCAATCTGATCTCGAACACGATCATCGTCGCAGTGGCGCTCTCGGTGAGCTTCCCGGCTGCGGTCATGTCGCTCGCGTTTTTAATCCTGATTCACAAGCTCGAATATTTCCTGAACGCGCGCATCGTCGGCGGGCAGATCGAGGCGCGCGCCTGGGAACTGCTGGTCGCGATGCTCGTGATGGAAGCCGCGTTCGGCCTGCCGGGCGTGGTCGCGGCGCCGATCTTCTATGCGTATATCAAGCGCGAACTGATTTATCTGCGGCTGGTTTGAACTGCCGCGCGCGGCGCGCACAACGGCAAGGCGAAAAAAACGGCACCGCGGTGCCGTTTTTTTATGCATGCATCAGAAGTCGATGCGCGCATTCAGCGACAAGGTGCGCGGATCGCCCGGCGTCACGTAATCCGCGTACTGATACTCCCAGTAGCGGCGATTGAGCAGGTTGTCGATGGCCGCGCGGAACGTCACGTCATAGCCGCCGATGCGCGTGGCATAGCTCGCGCCCAGATTGACCAGCATATAGCCCGGCGCGTTCAGATTGCCGGCCGGCCGCACGTTCGTATTGCCGGTGAACTTGGCGTCGGCGCCGATGCGCAGACCCGGCACGTAGGGCACCGAGTACGTCGCATGACCCGCCACCACGAACTGAGGCGCGCCGGCCACGCGGTTGCCGTTGTTGGCCGCGCCCTTTTCATACTTCGTGTTGATCCACATGAGATCGCCGCCGACATTCCAGCTCGAACCCAGACGCACGTCGCCGCCAAACTCCACGCCCTGGAAGATCGACTCGCCGTCCTGCGTATAGACGTTCGCGCTGTTCGCGTATGCCGCGCCGCGCTCGATGCGAAACAGCGCGGCAGTCGCGCTCCAGCGCGCATGCTCGGTCTTGATGCCCACTTCATACTGCTTGCTGCGCAGCGGCTTGAGCAATTCGCCGCGGTTCGCGTAGGTGTCGCCCACCACGGTGCCCGCTTCCAGCGACTCGACGTAGCTCGTGTAAAGCGTCGTGGTCGGCGCCAGCTTGAACATCAGCGCGACGGTCGGCGTGACGACGCCGTTCTGGCTATAGGTCGACGTCGTCGCGCCGGTGGTCGAGTAGCCGTGCTGCTCGTAGTTGGTGTAACGCACGCCGCCGAGCACCGACCAGCGCTGGGTCAACTGGATCGTATCGCTCGCGAACAGCGCTTTTTGCGTGATGTCGCTGTCGCGATAGGTGTAGTAGTTCGACGCGCCGCCGAAGGTGTTGGTGTTCGGCTGGTAGAGGTTGCCGGTGCCGATCTGGCCGAAGAAACTGTTCGCGCCGTAATCGTTCGTTTGACGCTGATACGCTGCGCCGATCACGAGCTGGTGCTGCAACGGTCCGGTCTTCACGCTGCCTTCCGCCGACACTTGCCACAAACTCAGCTGATGCCCTTCCTTGCCGGCGAAACGGCTGTCCGTGTAATCGCCCGCGCCATTGAGCAGGTAGTACGTGCTCTCGTTGCGGTCGCGCGAGCTTTTGCTATAGCTGTAGCTCGCATTGAGCGTCCAGTCCGGGCTCAGGTTGTACTGAACGCCCGCGGTGTAAAGCTGCAGGTTCGTGTTCAGGTGCTGATCGGGACCGGAGAGGTCGCCCGTGCCGCCGCTCATCGTGTGCGGCAGGCCCGTGCCGGAATACAGCGCCGTCGAAATCGCGCCCGTGATGCCGGTCGAATGACGCTGCTGGTAGAGCGCGCCGAAGGTCGCCTTCAGGTCGCGGGTAATGCGCGCGTCGAGCGCGACGGAAACTGAATCGCGCCGCACGTTGCCGTTGTTGTAGGTCTTGCCTTCCTCATGCGTCGCGTTCAGGCGATAGCCGAACATGCCGTCAGGGCCGACGCGGCCGCCGAGATCGGCGTGCTCGGTCCACACGCCGTCGGTGTAATAGCCGATGTCGATGCTGCGCACCGGCGTGCCGGACACCGGCGGCTTCTTGGTCACGTAGTTCACGACGCCGCCCGGCGCGCCGAAGCCGTACATGAAACCGGTCAGCCCCTTGAGCAGTTCCACTTTTTCGAGCTGCTCGTACGGCATCGTGATGCCGTAGCTGTTGAACGGCATGCCGTCGATCTTGAAGCCGCTCTGCCAGTCCAGTTGCATGCCGCGCACCGTCAGATACGTGGCCCATGCGTTGTAGGCGTTGCCGTTGTCGGAGACGGAGGCGTCGGTGGCGAACACGTCGCCGAGTTTGGACGGCTGGCGGTCCTGCAATTGTTCGCTCGTGACGACGGTGGTCGAGAACGGCGTGTCGAGTTGTGAACGCGTGCCGAGCGCGCCACTGCTGAGTTCTTCCTTCAGATGCTGCTCGGTGTCTTGCGCCGCTGTGATCTTGACTGCTGGCAACGCTTTTTCGCCCGCTTCAGGCGTCTCCGATGCCGGCGCCTGCTGCGCGAAGGCAGCGTGGCTCGCCGCAAACGCTAGGCAGGCGGCCCAATGCAGCGGCCGCATCGTTAGCCGTTTCTGCGGCAGCGGTTCTATTCCGTTTCTTACCCCGTCTCTTACGCTCATCGCTGACCCTGTTTTTCTGGATATCCCGAACAAATGAGAATCATTCCCAATTCGTACAGGCCGCGATGATGCCGAAAAAGCTATGCGAATTGTAAGCTTCGAGATGCGTCATTTTGTCGCACTCGCATAACCGATGCGAGCTGGAAGCCTTGCCAGATGGGGCGTCGCGCAATGCTCGAACGTCACTCCGTCGGCTCAACCGTGTTGCGCTTACGGAAAACTTGCAGCCGATGGCACGATTCCCTAAGATGCGAACAATTCCCATTTACGCAGAACCGGTGCCGTGACAGCTCATCCGAACTTCCGCTTTACCCCTCCGGCTCGCGTATGAGGCAGCAACTCATCCGTCTGCACCGCTGGTTCGGTGTCGCCACGGCGCTGTTTCTGTTCGTCGCGGGCCTGACCGGCGCGATCATCGCGTGGGATCATGAACTCGATGCGGCGCTGAACCCATCGTTCTTCAAGGCCCGTACCGCTGGCCCGGCGCTCTCCGGACTTGAACTGGCACGTCGCGTGGAAGCCGCCGATCCGCGTCTCCAGGTGACGTATCTGCCGCTTGCCGCCGAACCCGGCCGCACGTTGCAGATGATGGTGCTGCCGCGCACCAATCCCGCGACCAAACAGCCTTACACACTCGACTTCAACCAGATCGCGGTCGATCCCGCCACCGGCGAGATTCAGGGACGTCGCGAATGGGGTGCGGTATCGCTCGCGCGGCTCAATCTGATTCCCTTCATCTACAAACTGCATTACACGCTGCACTTGCCGTTTACCGGCGGCGTCGATATCGGCGTCTGGCTGATGGGCATTGTCGGGATCGTGTGGCTGTTCGATAGCGTGATCGCGCTATGGCTGTCGTTCCCTAGTCTGAAGGCGTGGCGCAAGTCGTTCGCCTTTCGCTTCGGACGCGGCGGCTATGCGCTCACCTTCGATTTGCATCGCTCCGGCGGCGTCTGGATCTGGGGCTTGCTGGTGATCGTCGCGCTGACGTCGGTGTCGATGAATCTCGCGGCGCCTGTCGTGCGGCCAATCGTGTCGCTGTTCTCGACGCTGACGCCGGACCCGATCAACAATCCGGAAATCCTGCGCGCCCCGCAGCCTGGGGACCAAGTGCTGAGCCGCGAGCGCATCGTGCAACTAGCCGAGGCAGCCGGCAAGGCGCGTAATCTCAACGCACCGCCGGGCGGCCTCTATTACGCGGAATTCCTCCACGCCTACGGCGTAGGCTTCTACGCGACCGGCAACGATCACGGCGATATCGGCCTGGGTAATCCCTGGATGTATTGGGACGCCACCACCGGCAAGCCGCTCGGCGCGCAGATACCCGGCAAGGGCACGGCCGGCGACATCTTCATGCAGGTGCAGTACCCGCTGCATTCGGGGCGCATTCTGGGTATCGGCGGGCGGATTCTGATTAGCGCGGTCGGCATCGCGGTCGCCGTGCTGAGCGCGACGGGACTGCTGATCTGGCTGAAGAAGCTGAACGCGCGCCGCCGTTCGGCGCAAAACGCAAGTCGCGTGCGGGACGGCGGCAGGTCCGTAGCGTAGTTCTCGGGGAAAGGTCGCTTCCGGCGCACACGCTTGCTGCATTGGCGGAAAGTCGGGCCCCCGCCACTGCAAGCGCGTCGGCTGCTTTTAGCGGAACACCACCGTCTTGCTGCCGTTCAATACGACGCGATGCTCGACGTGCCACTTCACCGCACGTGCGAGCGTCACGCATTCGACGTCGCGGCCGATCGCCGTCAGTTGCTCCGGCGTCATGCTGTGATCGACCCGCTCCACTTCCTGCTCGATGATCGGACCTTCGTCGAGATCCGTCGTCACGTAGTGGGCCGTTGCGCCGATCAGCTTCACGCCGCGGTCGAATGCCTGGTAATACGGCTTCGCGCCCTTGAAGCTCGGCAGGAACGAATGGTGAATGTTGATCGCGCGGCCCGCGAGCGCTTCGCACAGTTTCGGCGACAGAATCTGCATATAGCGCGCGAGCACGACCAGATCGGCTTGGTGCTCGTCGATCACTTCGAGCACGCGCGCTTCCTGCGCGACCTTCGCCTCGGGCGTGCCGCCCAGCAGCGGGAAGTGATGGAACGGAATGTCGTAGCTGGCGGCGAGTTGATAGAACTCTTTGTGATTCGAGATGATCGCTGGAATCTCGATGCCGAGTTGACCGGTGCGATAGCGGAACAGCAAGTCGTTCAGGCAATGGCCGATTTTCGACACCATGATCACCACACGCGGCTTCACCGACGCATCGTGCAACTCCCAGCGCATGCCGAACTGTTCAGCGAGCGCGGCGAACGACGTGCGCAGCGCCTCCAGCCCCGGATCGCCGCCCACCTGCTGAAAATGAACGCGCATGAAGAATTCGCCGGTGCGGCTGTCGCCGAATTGCGCCGAGTCGAGAATATTGCTGCCACGCTCGAACAGAAAACCGGAAACCGCGTGGACGATGCCGGGCCGGTCGGCGCACGACAGTTTGAGGATAAAGCTGTGATCGGTCGACATGACCTGGGTGACTCCCTTCTTCAATGCGTGGTTCGTTCGGTGTGTGCTGCCCGATAGCGCGATTCAGATCCAACGGTGCAGTAGTAGTTCAGCGCGGGTCGCTCGCGCGGGCGCTTATGCGAACGTCGGCGGTGCGAACAACGTGCCGATGCCCGGACACGCGTCTTCATCGATCCAACCGCGGCGCAGCAGACAATCCAGCGTGGCGAGACTCGCGTCCACCGTCATTGCGCCTTCCTCGATCCAGCGCGCCACTTCGTCGATGCGCGCGAGCCGGTGTTCGCCCACTTCGCCGTCCTGGTTGCGCGGTGCGAAATCGGCCGGCAGCGCGAGGTCGTAGATAAAGATCTGTTCGGCCTGCGTGCCTTCCGGCAACGATTGCAGTACATGAGCCGTGCGGCCCGCCACGGCGCGCACGGCGATCTCTTCCGGAATGCCGGCTTCTTCCCAGCATTCCTTGACGATCGTCGCCTCGATGCCGAAGCCCCAGCCGATCCCGCCGGCCACCACATTGTCGAGCATGCCCGGATCGGTCGCCTTGGTGTCGCTGCGGCGCGCGATCCACAGTTGCGGCGCGCCATCCGCGTATTCTACGACGCCGTTCAGATGAACCGCGTACGTCATCGTGCCGAAGAAGCGCGACGCGGCCCGCTCGATATACGCGAGCGGCTTCGCATCGAACCCATTGCGGATCGCGTAAGTCTCGTTGCGCCAGCCAGGAATGCGGCCTTCGGCGGCGAGTGCGCCGATCACGGAGCCGAGCGCCGCACTGCGCAGATCGATCGTGTTGAAGATTGGCGTCAGGGTCACGCGGGCGCTATCGATGTCGAACACATCGGGCCAGCGGGCGAGCAGCGGCACATCGGTCGAGCGAATCCAGCCGACCTGCTCTGCGTCGATCCAGAACGGCAGATGCGCGTGAGCGTCGAAGCGGCGCGCGGCGGTGATGCAAGGCAAGGTCATGTGAAGCTCCAACTGTTTTCAGCGGTGTCCGCGACGCTCAATCGCGCAAGGCCACGCGAATCCCGATCGCGATGAACGTCGCACCGGCCAGGCGGTCGAGCCACACGCCGACGCGCGGCCGCCGTTTCAACCAGCCGCCGATGATGCCCGCGCACACGCCGAACAACGAAAACACCACCACGGTCTGCAACATGAACAGCGCGCCGAGTTCGAGCATCTGCACAGTGACGCTTTGCGTGCCGTGCGGCTGCACGAACTGCGGCAGAAACACGACGAAGAACAGCGTCACCTTCGGATTCAGCAGATTGCCGAGCACGCTCTGACGAAACACCGCCATCAGCGGTTGCGGCGCACGCTCGTGCGCGGTGGCGAGGCCCTGGCTGCGCAGCGCCTTCACGCCGATCCAGATCAGATACGCGGCGCCCGCCAGCTTGATCGCCTCGAAGGCAAGCGGCGAGGAGCGCAGCAACGCAGCGACGCCGAGCGCGGCAAGCGTGGTGTGAAACGTGATGCCGGCCGCGAAACCGAGCGCCGCGACCAACCCCGCCGCGCGGCCTTGCGAGATGCCGCGGGCGAGCACTTGCAGATTATCGGGACCAGGCGCCATGGTGATGGCGACCGACGTGGCGAGAAACAACAGAAAGTTGGGCATCGTTGTTACCTTCCTTGTGTGCAGCGTGCGGGAAAGAGGGTTCGCGGCGAATGCTCAATGACCGTCGAATGCGGTCACCGTGTAGAGCGGCAGGCCGCCGTCGCGCAGTAACTTCGAGCCGCCCAGTTCCGGTAGATCGATAATCGCCGCGCCTTCCACCACGACCGCGCCGAGCCCCTCGAGCAGGATCTTGCCGGCCATCATCGTGCCGCCGGTGGCGATCAGATCGTCGATGATCACGACGCGGTCGCCCGCCTTGCAGGCGTCCTCGTGAATCTCGACGGTCGCCACGCCGTATTCGAGCGCGTACGACTGCGAGACGCGCTTATACGGCAGCTTGCCCTGCTTGCGGATCGGGATGAAACCGAGATTCAGCTCGTACGCGAGAATCGGCCCGATGATGAAACCGCGCGCGTCGAGCCCGGCAATGTAGTCGAGCTTCGCGTCGATATAGCGCTGCACGAACAGGTCGATCAGCACGCGCAGCGACTTCGGCTCCTGCAGAAGCGGCGTGATGTCGCGAAACTGCACGCCCGGCTGCGGCCAGTCAGGCACCGTGCGAATGTGGCTTTTGATGTAGTCGGCCGCATCGAGCGGCGCGCTCGCGAGCGCGTTGGGCATGTTGTCTCCGGATGGACCTCGCGGGTCCGGTGAAAGGCAAGTCAGGCTGCGGCGGCGCCCGCGCGCCGGTGCTTCGACAGCAGCTCCTCGGCTTGCGCCAACTGTTCAGGCAGACCGCGCAAGACCACGATATCGCTCGCGCGCAGCTTGGTGGACGGGTCCGGCTCGACGCCGCGAATGCCATGCCGGCGAATCGCCGTCACTTCGACGCCCAGATCGAACAGGCCCAATTCCGCGAGCGTGCGGCCCACCGCGTCCGCGTGTTCGTCGACCGGAACCGATTGTAGCCGCACCTGTTCGTGGCCGTCGTCGTCGTCCATGTCGTCGGCGCCGTGGAAATAGCCGCGCAACAACGCATAGCGCTCGTCGCGCATTTCCTCGACCCGCCGCACCACGCGCCGCATCGGCACGCCCATTACGACGAGCGTGTGCGACGCCAGCATCAGGCTGCCCTCGACGATTTCCGGAATCACCTCGGTCGCGCCCGCGGCCAGCAGCTTCTCCAGATCGGCGTCGTCGACGGTACGAACGATGACGGGCAGTGTCGGCTCCATCTCGTGGATGTTGTGCAGCACGCGCAATGCCGACGGCGTGTTGGCGTAGGTGATCGCGATCGCCGCCGCGCGATGGATACCCGCGGCGAGCAGCGATTCGCGCCGCCCGGCATCGCCGAACACGACCGATTCACCGGCTGCCGCCGCGGCTTGTACGCGGTCAGGGTCGAGATCCAGCGCGACGTACGACAAACCTTCATGCTCCAGCATGCGCGCGAGATTCTGGCCGGCGCGGCCATAGCCGCAAATGATCACGTGGCCGCTTTGCTTCAGGCTCTGCGTGGCGATGCGCGTCATCTGCAACGACTGCATCATCCATTCAGTCGACGACAGCCGCAGCACGATACGGTCCGCGTTCTGAATCAGGAACGGCGCGGCCAGCATGGAGAGCAGCATCGCCGCGAGAATCGCCTGCAACAGCGTGGCGTCGACGAGATGCTTGTCGAGGATCAGGTTCAGCAGCACGAAGCCGAACTCGCCCGCTTGCGCGAGGCCGATGCCGGTGCGCATCGCCACGCCCGGCGACGCGCCGAACAGGCGCGACAGCCCCATCACCATCACCGCCTTGAGCAGAAGCGGGCCGACCAGGAAACCGAGCACGATGAACGGATGCTCCCAGATCACGCGCGGATTCAGCAGCATGCCGGTGGTGACGAAGAAAAGACCGAGCAGCACATCGCGAAACGGCTTGATGTCCTCTTCCACCTGATGCCGGTACGGCGTTTCGGCGATCAACATGCCGGCGATGAACGCGCCGAGCGCGAGCGACAGGCCGAACTTGTCGGTGATGAACGCCGCGCCGAGCGTCACCAGCAACAGATTGAGAATGAACAGTTCCTGCGAGCGGCGCCGCGCGACCACGTTGAACCAGCGCGTCATGAAGCGCTGCCCGACTATCAGCAGGAGCGCCAACGCCACGACGATCTTGATCGCCGCGAGCCCGAGCGCGCTCATGAGATCCTCGGAATTGCCGCCCAGCGCCGCGATCACGATCAATAGGGGCACCACGGCCAGATCCTGGAACAGCAACACGCCGAAGATATTGCGGCCATGCTCCGTTTCGATCTCGAGCCGCTCCGCGAGCATCTTGCTGACGATCGCCGTGGACGACATCGCCAGCGCGCCGCCCAGCGCCACGCTCGCCTGCCACCTGATGTGCACCCAGCGTTCGAGCACGAAGCCGAGCGTGACCGCAACGGCAATGGTGCCGAGCACCTGCAATAGACCGAGACCGAAGACAAGCCGGCGCATCGAGCGCAGTTTCGCGAGCGAAAACTCCAGCCCGATCGAAAACATCAGGAACACGACGCCGAATTCCGCGAGGTTCTGCGCACCCGCCGAGTCGGGAATCAGACCTAACGCGTGCGGCCCCACGACGATGCCGACCGTCAGATAGCCGAGCATCGGCGGAAGATTCAGAAAGCGAAAAAGCACCACGCCCGCGACTGAAGCCAGCAGCAGGAACAGCGTCATTTCGAGCGGGGAAATCATCGGCAAAAGCGCATGGGTGAAGCGTCCTCGTTCGTCAGCGGAACCGCGCACGCGACACGCCGTGCGACAAGGTTGAGGGGCCGTCAAAGGTAGCGGCTTTGCACAGCAGGCCCGGCGCGGCGAACAAGCGCCTTTGCTATACTCCGCGAATGATAGCGAAAATCAATGGCGACCGGGCACTCGCGCTCGCTCGCGACGTGCTCGACATCGAAGCGGACGCCGTGCGCGCGCTTCGCGATCAACTCGACGATGGCTTCGTCGGGGCGGTCGATTTCATCCTGGGTTGCCGTGGGCGCGTGGTCGTTTCCGGCATCGGCAAATCCGGCCACGTGGCGCGCAAGCTCGCGGCCACGCTCGCCAGCACCGGCACCCCCGCTTTCTTCGTGCATCCCGCTGAAGCAAGCCACGGCGACCTCGGCATGGTCACCGCCGACGACGTGTTTCTCGCGCTCTCCAACTCCGGTGAAACCGAGGAACTCGTGACAATCCTGCCGCTCATCAAGCGGCTCGGCGCGAAGCTGATTGCGATGACCGGACGCCCGTCGTCGAGTCTTGCGCAACTGGCCGACGTGCACCTGAATTCCGCCGTGGCGAAAGAAGCTTGTCCCATGAATCTCGCGCCCACCGCCAGCACGACCGCAGCGCTCGCGCTCGGCGACGCGCTCGCGGTCGCGGTGCTCGACGCGCGCGGTTTCGGCCGCGACGATTTCGCCCGCTCGCATCCGGGCGGCGCGCTCGGCCGGCGTCTGCTCACCTATGTGCGCGACGTGATGCGCACCGGCGACCAGGTGCCGAAGGTCACGCCCGAGGCCACCGTGCGCGACGCGCTGTTCCAGTTGACCGCCAAGCGCATGGGCATGACGGCGATCGTCGACCAGGACGACCGCGTGGCCGGCATCTTCACCGACGGCGACTTGCGCCGCGTGCTCGAACGTGACGGCGACTTCCGCAATCTGCCGATCTCCTCGGTGATGACCGCGGGGCCGCGCACCATCGGCCCGGACCACCTCGCCGTCGAAGCCGTTGAACTGATGGAACGCTACCGCATCAATCAGATGCTGGTCGTCGACGAAGCACACAAGCTGATCGGCGCGCTCAACATGCACGATCTGTTCTCGAAGAAGGTGATCTGATGGCCGTCGCCCCGCCTACCGCTACCGAACGCGCGAGCCGTGTGAAGCTGATGATTTTCGACGTCGACGGCGTGCTGACCGACGGCGGCCTGCTGTTCACGGCGGAAGGCGACACGATGAAGGCGTTCAACTCGATGGACGGCCACGGCATGAAGCTGCTGCGCCAGGCCGGCATCGAAACAGCGATCATTACAGGGCGCCAGTCGCGCATCGTCGCGGCGCGCGCGAAAGAGATGAACATCGCCCATGTCTATCAGGGCGTGCAAGACAAACCCCAGGCATTCGCGGACCTGTTGAAGCAAACCGGCATGAGCCCGGAAGAATGCGGCTACATGGGCGACGACTGGGTCGACCTGGGCGTGATGCTCAGGGTCGGCTTCGCGGCGGCGCCGGCCAATTCGCATCCTGAAGTGATCGCCCGCGCTCATTGGGTGAGCGAAGCGCGCGGCGGTCACGGCGCGGCGCGCGAAGTCTGCGACACACTGCTGCGCGCGCAGCACAAATACGAGGCACTGCTCGCGGCGGCCTGTAGCGGCGAACAGCGGGGTCTCGTCGGATGAATCAGTTTCGCCAGACGTCGCTGATTCCGCTCGTCGCGATGGCCGCGCTCGCCGGCATTACGTGGTGGCTGCTGCAAGCCACGCTGCCGCGCCAGAACGAAGGCGTGGTGCGTCCCAAGGAACACACGCCGGATTACTTTGCCGAGAACTTCTCGGTTTCCGAACTCGACCAGTCGGGCTCCACGCAATACCGCCTGACGGCCCAGTCACTGATCCATTACGAAGACGACGAACTGAGCGACCTGGTGAAACCCGCCATGCGCGCGTTCCAGCCCGGCAAGCCGATCGTCACCGCAACCGGCGACATCGGCAAGGTGAACGGCGACGCGTCGATCGTCGATCTATACGACAACGCACGCATCCTGCGGGCGCCCGGCAACGGCGATCCGCAGATGCAGGCGGATTCGCAGCATTTTAGGGTGCTGGTCAACGACGATGTGATCGAGACCGAAAAGCCGGTTAAACTTCAGCGCGGCATGTCCGTGATGACGGCCAGCGGCATGAACTACAACAACGTCACCCGGGTGATGAAGCTGTTCGGCAACGTGAAAGGCGCGATCGCCGCGTCCGAAGCCGGCGGCAACTCGCCCAAGCAACCCGGGTAAATCCATTCCAGGCGTGACTGCATGAACGAATCGTTCCCCCGTTTTGACACCGGCCGCTCGCGTACCCTGTCCGCGTGCCGCGCCGGACTCGCCGCGCTCATCGTCGCGTTGCCGCTCGCCGGCTTCGCGCCGCTTGCGCACGCCGACCGCGCCGACAAGGACAAGCCGCTGAACGTCGAAGCGGACAACATGACTTACGACGACCTCAAGCAGGTCAACGTCTTCACCGGCCACGTGGTCGCCACCAAAGGCACCATCGTGATCAAGGCCGATCGCGTGGAAGTGACGCAAGACCCGCAGGGCTATCAGTACGCCACCGGCACCTCGAGCGGCGGCAATCTGTCGTATTTCCGCCAGAAACGCGAGGGGCTCGACGAATACATCGAAGGCACGGCTATCCGCATCGACTACGACGGCAAGCAGGATCTCACCACACTCACCACCAACGCCACGGTCAAGCGCCTGCAGGGCCTCTCGACGGTGATGGACCAGGTGCGCGGCAGCGTCATCACGTATGACGGCCAGAAAGACTTCTACACCGCCAAGGCGGGCAAGGACGTCGCCGGTCCGGGCAACCCGAGCGGCCGCGTGCGCGCGATGCTGGCGCCGCGTAACGGCGGCGCGGCTGGGCTGAACGGCGCGTCGGCCACGCTCGCGCCGTCCACCACGATCCAGGGAGCGCCGAACCAGTGAGCTCTTCCGCGTCCCTCCCCAATCGTAAGCCGGCCGGCACCAGCAGTTCGCTGGTGGTGCGCAGCCTGAAGAAGCGTTACGGCTCGCGCACGGTCGTCAAAGACGTGTCGCTCGACGTGAAAAGCGGCGAAGTGGTCGGTCTGCTCGGCCCGAATGGCGCGGGCAAGACCACGTCGTTCTATATGATCGTCGGCCTCGTGCCGCTCGACGCGGGTGAAATCGACCTGGACGGCAAGTCGATCAGCTTGCTGCCGATCCACAAGCGCGCGTCGCTGGGCTTGTCGTATCTGCCGCAGGAAGCCTCGGTGTTCCGCAAGTTGACCGTCGAGGAAAATATTCGCGCCGTGCTGGAGTTGCAGCACGAAGACAACGGCAAGCGGCTCACGAAAGAGGCCATCACGAACCGCACGGAAGCCTTGCTGGATGAGTTGCAGATTGCTCATTTGCGCGAGAATCCGGCGCTGTCTCTGTCGGGCGGCGAGCGTCGCCGGGTCGAAATCGCACGGGCGCTGGCCACCAACCCCAGCTTCATCCTGCTCGACGAGCCGTTCGCGGGCGTCGATCCGATCGCGGTGCTGGAAATCCAGAAAATCGTCAAGTTTCTGAAGCAGCGCAATATCGGCGTGCTGATCACCGACCACAACGTGCGCGAAACGCTCGGCATCTGCGACCACGCCTACATCATCAGCGACGGCAGCGTGCTGGCCGCCGGTGCGCCGAGCGAAATCATCGAAAACGAAAGCGTGCGGCGCGTCTACCTGGGCGAGCACTTCCGCATGTAAGCAGCGACGGGATTGCCGGCGGTGCCAACGCGCCACCCGCCGGTCCCTTTGCACGCACCCCGCAGCACTTTTGATCTGGGCCGTTTCGCGCCCAGCACCGCCGAAAACGCGGTGCACGCGTAATTGCGAATGTCGCAAGGTATCGCGGTCGTGGCAAACTCTCTACAATGAATCTCAAATTGCCATGAAAGCCAGCCTCCAACTCCGCCTATCGCAGCATCTTGCGCTGACCCCGCAACTGCAGCAGTCCATCCGGCTGCTTCAGCTGTCTACGCTCGAACTGCAGCAGGAAGTCGCCATGGCGATCTCGCAGAATCCGCTCCTCGAAAACGAGGACGACTGGATCGCGAGCCCCCTGCGCGTGGCGGCCGACGGCTCGCTGATTGCCCAGTCGCCCAACTCCTCACCGCCGCCCGATCAGATGGGCGGCAATACGTCGTCATCGTCCAGCAGCAGCGAGCGCGCGGAGAACGGCGAGCCGCAGGGCGTCGACGAATACAACGGTCTCGCGAGCGACAGCAACGGCGACGCGTCGCAATGGAATCTGGACGACTACGGCCGCTCCGGCAATGCGTCGGACGACGACGATTTGCCCCCGCTGCAGATCCACGAATCGAGCACCTCGCTGCGCGACCACCTGATGGCGCAATTGCGCGTCACCCAGGCGGGCCAACGCGACCGGGCGCTGATCACCTTCCTGATCGAATCGCTCGACGACGACGGCTACCTCGCCGCCACGCTCGAAGAAGTGCTGGCCGACCTGCCGGAAGAACTCGAAGTCGACCTGGATGAACTGAACGCGGCCCTCGCGCTACTGCATAGCTTCGACCCGGCTGGGGTCGGCGCGCGTTCGGCGTCGGAGTGTCTGAAGCTGCAATTGCTGCGGCTCGAACCGTCTCCTACCCGCACGCTCGCGCTCGAGATCGTCGCGCATCATCTGGAACTGCTCGCGGCCCGTGATTTCACGCGTCTGCGCAAACATCTGAAGGCAAGCGACGACGACCTGCGCGATGCCCACCTGCTGATCCGCTCGCTCGAACCGTTCCCCGGCGCCGCCTACGGCAAGGCCGAAGCGGACTACGTGGTGCCGGACATCATGGTGCGCAAGACGGCTCAGGGGTGGCAGGCCGAACTGAATCCGGAAGTGGTGCCGAAGCTGCGCATCAACCACCTGTACGCGAATATTTTGCGCAATAACCGCGGCGATCCCGGCAGCGGATCGTTGCGCCAGCAACTGCAGGAAGCGCGCTGGCTGATCAAAAATATCCAGCAGCGTTTCGAAACGATCCTCCGGGTCGCGCAAGCCATTGTCGAGCGTCAAAAGAGCTTTTTTGTGCACGGCGAAATTGCCATGCGCCCCTTGGTTTTGCGGGAAATTGCTGATACGCTGGGTCTACACGAGTCAACTGTCTCGCGTGTGACAACCGGTAAATACATGCTGACCCCATTCGGGACGCTTGAATTTAAGTACTTCTTTGGATCACACGTTTCGACAGACACGGGCGGCGCGGCTTCTTCCACGGCCATTCGCGCGCTCATCAAACAACTGATAGGAGCGGAAAACTCGAAATCGCCTCTCTCAGACAGCCGCATAGCCGAACTGCTGGCGGAACAGGGCTTCGTGGTCGCACGGCGTACCGTTGCGAAGTACCGCGAAGCGCTCAAGATTCCGGCAGTCAACCTGCGCAAGTCTCTGTAGCCCGTCGCCTTCCGTGGCGGGCATTTACCGGCCGCTCCGCAGTTTGGCGGACAGGCCGGCCGATGCGACCTGCCAGAAGTCAGTCACCGGGGGGCGACTCAGGCAAGCCGACAGATCGACCGGACCTACGTCATCGTGTGGACCAAGCGGCCATTAGCTTGGAGAAGCACTATGAATCTGCAGATCAGTGGACACCACCTCGAAGTAACGCCTGCGTTGCGCGAATACGTGATCACCAAACTGGATAGGGTGCTAAGACATTTCGATCAGGTCATCGACGGCAGTGTGGTCCTCTCGGTCGACAACCATAAGGAAAAGGAAAAGCGTCAAAAGGTTGAAATCAACCTTCATCTCAAGGGCAAGGACATTTTTGTCGAGAGCTGTGACAGCGATCTTTACGCTGCGATCGATCTGATGATCGACAAGCTTGACCGACAAGTGATACGCCACAAAGATCGTCTGCAGGGCCATGCGCATGAGGCGATCAAGTACCAACCGGCGCCGCTGCTAGACGTGCCGCCGCAATAGGAAAATTAGAAGGTTTTCTTCATTTTCCTCGCTTCCGTTTTCACCAGCCAAACCGCCCAAGACCGGGCGGTTTTTCGTTTCCAGGCGCCTTTCTGGTGCGGCGGCGCGGCACGAGTTGTCCTTCGAATAAACCTATGGGGCATCGATGGCGCGCCGCACCATCGGCGGCTACCCTGTTCTATAATGTTCCGGTTACCATCGGGGTCTAGTTAGTTCACATGGAGGTCGTCGGCCGGAGTCCTGTGCTTTCGGGCTCCACGTACGTCGCCGTGAGCATCAAACGAATGGAACACCACTCAAATGCCCCAGCGAGGAGAACCCAGGCCACGTTTTCGCCTGTCAACATGAATCGTTTAGCCAAATTTCTTCCCCTCGAGAACGTCGTCGTCGGACTATCGGTCACCAGCAAGAAGCGCGTGTTCGAGCAAGCGGGCCTGATCTTCGAGAACCAGAACGGCATCGCCCGCAGCACAGTCACTGACAATCTGTTTGCGCGCGAGCGCCTCGGATCGACGGGGCTCGGCGAGGGCGTCGCGATTCCGCATGGCCGAATCAAAGGCTTGAAGCAGCCGCTCGCCGCGTTCGTGCGTCTTTCCGAACCCATTCCCTTCGAATCGCCTGACGGTCAGCCGGTCTCGCTGCTGATCTTCCTGCTGGTACCGGAACAGGCCACCCAGCAGCACCTCGAAATCCTTTCGGAAATCGCCCAGTTGTTGTCCGACCGCGAGGCCCGCGAGCGCCTGCACACCGAAGCAGACCGCGAATCGTTGCATCGCCTGCTCACTCAGTGGCAACCTTGATGCATCGGCGGTTCTCCGCACGCCGGTCACCCGCCAGCACGCGGGTTCAGCCTGGGAAGGTGCACGGCCCGCGTTAGCGCGGCCGCCCCCTTGCCCGGCACGCGGCCCACACTGGAGTCACTGACTCATGGATACGTCCAGCATCAACGCCCAAAGCATTTTCGACGACAACGCCGCCACGCTGAAGCTGAGCTGGCTGACGGGGCATGAAGGCTGGGAACGCGGCTTTTCTTCGGAATCGGTCGCCAATGCCACGTCGAGCGCAGACCTCGTCGGCCACTTGAACCTGATCCACCCGAACCGGATCCAGGTGCTCGGCGACGCCGAAATCGACTATTACACACGCCAAACCGACGAAGACCGCTCGCGCCACATGGCCGAGCTAATCGCGTTGGAACCGCCGTTTCTGGTGGTAGCGGGCGGGGTCGCCGCACCGCCGGAACTCGTGCTGCGCTGCACGCGCTCGTCCACGCCGCTTTTCACCACGCCGATGTCGGCCGCCGCTGTGATCGACAGCCTGCGCCTCTACATGTCGCGCATCCTCGCGCCGCGCGCCACCCTGCACGGCGTGTTTCTCGACATCCTCGGCATGGGCGTGCTGCTCACCGGCGACTCGGGCCTCGGCAAGAGCGAGCTCGGGTTGGAACTGATCAGCCGAGGCCACGGCCTCGTCGCGGACGACGCGGTGGACTTCGTGCGGCTCGGCCCGGATTTCGTCGAAGGGCGCTGCCCGCCGCTCTTGCAAAACCTGCTCGAGGTGCGCGGCCTCGGCCTGCTCGACATCAAGACGATCTTCGGTGAAACCGCGGTCCGCCGCAAAATGAAGCTCAAGCTGATCGTGCAACTGGTACGCCGTCCCGACGGCGAATTTCAGCGGCTGCCGCTGGAGAGTCAAACCGTCGACGTACTCGGCCTGCCGATCAGCAAAGTGACGATTCAGGTGGCCGCCGGCCGCAACCTCGCGGTGCTGGTGGAAGCGGCCGTGCGCAACACCATCCTGCAACTGCGCGGCATCGACACGTTGCGTGACTTCATGGATCGCCAGCGTCTGGCGATGCAAGACCCCGATAGCCAGTTCCCCGGCAAATTGATCTAGGCTGGCTGCACCACGTCGCGCCCGCGGCCACCGGCAGCCGCGGGTACGCGCACGGGGGACCAGATGCTATGATGAAATGTACGGATCCCACGACTCCATGCGCATAATCCTGATCACCGGTATATCCGGCTCCGGCAAGTCAGTTGCCCTGAACGCGCTTGAAGACGCAGGCTATTACTGCGTCGACAATTTGCCGCCGCGTTTTCTGCCGCAACTCGCCAATTACCTCGCCGTGGACGGGCAAGACCGCCTCGCCGTCGCCATCGACGCGCGCTCGAGCGCTTCGCTCGACGAAATGCCCGCCATGATCCGCGACCTGTCGCGCGCTCACGACGTGCGCGTATTGTTTCTGAACGCGAGCACGCAGTCGCTGATTCAGCGTTTCTCCGAAACGCGTCGGCGCCATCCGCTATCCGGTTCCACCGCGCACGATGCGGACGTGGGCCTGCTCACCTCGCTCGCGGAAGCGATCGAACGCGAACGCGAACTCGTGGCGGGCCTCGCCGAATTCGGGCATCAAATCGACACCAGCAATCTGCGCGCGAACGTGCTGCGCGCGTGGGTCAAACGCTTCATCGAGCAGAAAGACGCGGGACTCGTGCTGATGTTCGAGTCATTCGGCTTCAAACGCGGCGTGCCGCTCGACGCCGATTTCGTTTTCGACGTGCGCACGCTGCCGAACCCGTACTACGATCATGAATTGCGGCCGCTCACGGGCCTCGACAAACCGGTGATCGATTTTCTCGACGCAGTGCCGCTCGTGCATGAAATGATCGACGACATCGAGAAATTCCTCGCCAAATGGCTGCCGCATTTCCGTGACGACAATCGCAGTTATCTGACGGTCGCTATCGGTTGCACGGGCGGCCAGCACCGCTCGGTGTTCATTGCGGAGACGCTCGCCGCGCGTCTCGCGCCTTCGGCGAATGTGATTGTGCGGCACAGGGATGCGCCGGTAGATGCCGGTCAGTCATCGAGATTAGTGGCTTAACTGGCCGCATCGCGCGGCCTCAACTCGAAGCGTTGCGCCATGTCTTCTTCTACTGTGCTTGCCGATTTGCCGCTGTTTCCGCTGCATACGGTGCTGTTTCCCGACGGACTGCTGCCGCTCAAGATTTTCGAAGCGCGCTACCTCGACATGGCGCGCGACTGCCTGCGCGAAAAGGCGCCATTCGGCGTCTGTCTGCTGAAAAGCGGTGCCGAGGTGGCGCGTGAAGAAGAGCCGTCGGTACCCGAAGCAATCGGCTGTCTTGCCGAAATCGAGGAATGCGACGTCGAAGCGTTCGGCATGCTGCTGATCCGCGCACGCGGCACGCGGCGCTTCCGTCTGCTGTCGCATCGCGTGGAGTCGAGCGGCTTGCTGGTCGGCATGGCGGAGCCGCTCGGCGACGACATGCCGCTCGAGGGCAACGACCAGTTGGCCAAATTCGGCGCGTGCGCCGAAGTGCTCGAGCGGATCATCGCAACGATCCGTGAACGGGACCCCGACAGCCTGCCGTTCGCGGAGCCGTTCAGGCTCGAGGACCCTTCATGGGTGTCGAACCGTCTCGCGGAAGTGCTGCCGATCGCGCTGCGCGCGCGCCAGAAATTGATGGAAGTGCAGGACGCCGGCGCGCGCATCGACGTGGTTCATCACTATATGCAGCAGCATCAACTGCTTTGAAGCGCTGGCGCTTGTTGTTTTGCCGGATTCGTTCAGATCAGCGAACCCTGCAAACCGTCGAGCAGTTTGCGCACCGGCGCAGGCACACCGAACGAGTCGAGATCGCTTAGCGCGACCCACGCGGTGTCGGAATCGGCTAGCGCGGCCAACGCGCCCGCCCCACGATCGAGTTCGGCGATCCGCGGCTCTATATTCAGCTTGAAATGCGTGAATACGTGCGTGAGCGGCGCAAGCGGCGAAACCGTTCCATCGCCGCCGAAGGCGCGCGCACGCTCGACGAGCGCGTCTTCGCCGGCGGCTTCGGGCAGGCTCCACAAGCCGCCCCAGATGCCTGACGGCGGGCGCTTTTCCAGCATCACCGCGTTGCCGTCGCGCAGCACGAGCATCCATGTGCGGCGCGTCGGCACGGTTTTCTTCGGCCGCGCGGTGGGCAATTCGCGCTGACGTCCGCTCAGATTGGCCACGCAGTCGGCGGCGAATGGGCAACGCAGGCAGTCCGGCTTGCCGCGCACGCAGAGCGTCGCGCCGAGGTCCATCAGACCTTGCGTGTAGGCGCTCACGTCGTCGTCCGATGCATTCGACGGAAGCAGCGACTCCGCCAGCGTCCACATCGCGTTCTCGACTTTCTTTTCACCTGGAAAACCTTCCACGCCGAATACGCGCGCCAGCACGCGTTTCACATTGCCGTCGAGAATCGTCGCGCGCGCGCCGAAGGCGAACGACGCGATCGCCGCCGCCGTCGAGCGGCCGATGCCCGGCAACTCCGCAAGCTCATCCACCGATGCCGGAAACGCGCCGCCATGCTGCTCGACCACGGCCTGCGCGCAACGATGCAGATTGCGCGCACGCGTGTAGTAGCCAAGGCCGGCCCACAGCGCCATCACATCGTCCACGGGCGCGGCGGCCAGCGCCGCAACATCGGGAAAACGCGCCAGAAACTTCGCGTAGTACGGAATCACCGTCGACACCTGGGTCTGCTGCAGCATGATTTCAGACAGCCAGATGCGATACGGGTCACGGGTGTTCTGCCACGGCAAACCGTGACGGCCATGCTGGCGCTGCCACGCAATCAGCCGCGCGGAAAAAGCGGACATCGCGGCAAACGCGGGGGCTTGGCGTGCGGCCGATGGGGACGAACGCGGAGATAAGCGAGAGGGCATTGAAATTAGCGCTGACAGATGGGACAGAAATACGTGGAGCGCTGCCCCTGCACGATCTGTTTGATCGGCGTTCCACACACGCGGCATGGCAGCCCCGCGCGATCATAGACGAAATAATCGAGCTGGAAGTAACCGCTTTCGCCATTGCTACCGACGAAATCGCGCAATGTGCTGCCGCCCTTCTCGATCGCGGCGGCGAGCGTCACGCGCACGGCGTCGGCCAGCAGATCGTAACGGACGAGCGAGACGCGGCCCGCCGCGGTGGTCGGTCGGATGCCCGCACGAAACAGACTCTCCGATGCGTAGATATTACCCACGCCCACGACGATTTCACCGGCCAGCAACGCCTGCTTCACCGAAACCTTGCGCCCGCGCGTGAGCCGATGCATCAGCGCGCCGGAAAACGCCGGCGAAAACGGCTCGACGCCGAGGCTCGCGAGCAGTGGATGCTCGAGTACGTCGCCGGCTTCGCGAGGATGCCACAGCACCGCGCCGAAGCGCCGGGGATCGCGATAGCGCAAAATGAATTCGTCGAAGATCCAGTCGATGTGATCGTGTTTCGCGGCAGCAGGCGGATGCGGCACGTGACGCAGCACGCGCAACGTGCCGGTCATGCCAAGATGCACGATGAACCAGCCGGCGTCGATCTCGAACAGCAGATACTTGCCGCGCCGCTCGACCTTGCGCACCACGTGGCCACGCAAGGTTTTCGCAAGGTCGGCGGGAATCGGCCAACGCAGCGCGGGCGTACGCACGTCGACGCGCTCAACCTTGCGGCCGGACACATACGGTTCGATTCCCCGTCGGGTAACCTCAACTTCTGGCAACTCTGGCATGTCTGACTGGTCTGCAACTTGCGTGAGTGGTGTGCGCGTATTGTAGCGAGCGCGTTACAATCGTCCGAAACATTGAACGGATTTCCATGAACTTGTCCTTCGTGAAGCTGTTTTCGAAGCGCCCGGCTAGCGCATCCCGCGTGCCGCACGCCGTGTCCGCCCGGCGGGTGCTCGGCGCGGCCGCGCTCGCGGTCTGGGCGTTGTCCGCGGTGCCCGCATACGCGCAGGACCCTTCACCCGGCTCGGACGACACCTCCGTCGCACTGGCGGACCCGCTCGGTCCGCCCTCGGCGGACGAGCAGAAGTCGCTGCCCAGGCTCGCGCTGTCGAGCCAGATCGTATTCCAGGTGCTCGCCGCCGAAGTCGCGCTGCAACGCGATCAGCCCGCGCCCGCCTACCAGACTTATCTCGCGCTCGCGCGCGACACGCACGATCCGCGCATGGCGCAACGCGCCACCGAAATCGCGCTGGCCGCGCAGAGTCCGTCCGATGCGCTGGCCGCCGCGCAATTGTGGCAGCAATATGCGCCGGATTCGGAACGCGCCGCACAACTCGACGCGTCGCTGCTCGTGCTGTCCGGCAAGCCCGACGAAGCTTCGCCGCTCCTCGCCCGCGAACTCGCGAAAGTGCCTGCGGAAAATCGCGGCAGCGCGATGCTGGCGTTGCAACTGCTGATCTCGCGCGGCCCCAACCGCATCGGCGGCCTGCATGTGCTGCAGGATTTGCTGAAGAACGACATGAACCGGCCGGAAGCGCAGTTGGCCGTCGCGCGCCAGCAGCTCGTATCGGACGACGCGCCGGGCGCGCGCAAGTCGCTCGAACAGGCGCTCACGCTCAAGCCCGATTATTTGCCGGCCGCGCTGATGCTGTCGCAAATGGGTCCGGAGGAGCGCAAGGAAGGCATCGCGTCGCTCGAAAAGTACGTGCAGCAGAATCCGAAATCGCACGACGCGCGTCTCGCGCTCGCGCAGATGTACCTCGCGAGCGACCGTCTTGACGACGCGCAGAAGCAGTTCGAGGTCATGCACAAGAACAATGCGAACGACCTCACGCCGCTGATGGCGCTCGCGCTGATCAAGATCCAGCAAAAGAATTTCAACGAAGCGCAAACGTATCTGACTCAATACGCGCAGCAAGCCGAGAAAACGCCGGGCGCCGATCCGGGCCAGGCGTATATCTATCTGGCGCAACTGGCGCTCGAACAGAAAAACGAAGCGGCGGCGGGCGACTGGCTGAACAAGATTTCGCCGTCGAGCCAGCAATACATGCCCGCCCAGGTCACGCGCGCGCAATTGCTCGCCAAGCAGGGCAAGACCGACGACGCCCGCAAGCTGCTGGCGAGTCTTCAGTCGCCCGATCCGCGCGACCAGGCGCTGCTTGCGCGCACCGACGCGGCGATCCTGTTCGACGCAAAGCGCTATCCGGAAGCGGAAAAGCGCCTGCAACAAGTCACCGCGGCCTTTCCCGACGATCCCGACCTCACCTACGACTACGCGATGGCCGCCGAAAAGAACGGCCACTTCGATGTCATGGAAGCGCAGTTGCGCAAGCTGATCCAGAGTCAGCCTGACAATCCCCAGGCCTATAACGCGCTCGGCTATTCACTGGCCGATCGCAATCAGCGCCTCGCGGAAGCGGACAAGCTGGTCGAGAAGGCATCGTCGCTGGCACCGAACGACGCATTCATCATGGACAGCGTGGGCTGGGTCAAATACCGGATGGGCAATACGTCGGACGCGATCAAGGTGCTGCGCAAAGCCTACGACATCCAGCCGAACGCCGAAATCGGCGCGCATCTCGGCGAAGTGTTGTGGAAAACCGGCGCGCAGGACCAGGCTCGCGCCGCTTTCCGCGATGCGCGCAAGCTCGAACCGGATAACGACACGCTTGTTAAAACGCTGCAACGTCTTCAGGTAAACGATCTTTGATGCGTCTTTCCCGTTTGATTTCCCGTTCCCGGGCGCCGCGCGGCGCGGCGCTCGGACTCGTGGCCGCAGCGGTTGTCGCGCTGGCCGGTTGTGCGTCGGTGAAACCGCAAGGGCCGTCCACGTCGAATGCCGCGACTGCCGTCACCGCTCAGACGAGCCGTGCCTACCTGGGCCGTTTCGCGATCCAGTACAACGATCAGAACGGCCAGCAGCGCAACGCTTACGGCAACTTCTCCTGGCAGGAAACGGGCGACACCGTCTCCCTGCAATTGCGCAATCCGCTCGGCCAGACTCTCGCGATCGTGACTTCTTCGCCCGGCTCGGCCACGCTCGAGTTGCCGAACCGCCAGCCGCTTACCGCCGATAACGTATCCACGCTCATGCAGAACGCGCTCGGCTTCTCGCTGCCGGTCGAAGGCTTGCGTTACTGGCTGCAGCCGTCGCCGGCGCCCACCTCGCGCGCCAGGACGGAGAAAGATCCGGAGCAACCGTCGCATCTGAAACAGATCACACAGGACGGCTGGACAATCGATTATCTGGCCTACGCCGACGCGCCGGCCACCGGCGTGAAGCGCGTGAACCTGAGCCGTGCCGAGCCGCCGCTCGACATCAAGCTCGTGCTGGATCAGTAACCCGCGCCGCGTCGCGCGACCCTGCCGCTTCGTCGGCGCCACTTTGGCGCATGTAGCCCAGACTCATGATTGAAACGACCGACTCGCTGCGCGATTGCCTCGCGCCAGCGAAACTCAACCTCTTCCTGCACATCACCGGCCGCCGGCCGGACGGATATCACACGCTGCAAACGGTCTTCCAGTTGCTCGACTGGGGCGACACGCTGCACTTCAGGCGGCGCGACGACTGCTTGATCACGCGCAGCACCGAAATCGCCGACGTGCCGCCCGAACACGACCTCACCGTGCGCGCCGCAACGCTGCTCAAGGCGCATACGGGCTCACCGGAAGGCGTCGACATCGAAATCGAGAAACGTCTGCCAATGGGCGCGGGTCTCGGCGGCGGCAGCTCCGACGCGGCCACCACGCTGCTTGCGCTAAACCGTTTGTGGAAACTCGACCTGCCGCGGCCGGAATTGCAGGCGCTGGCGTTAAGACTCGGCGCGGACGTGCCGTTTTTTATTTTTGGGAAAAATGCATTCGCGCAGGGTGTCGGAGAAACATTAGACGTTGTACAATTGCCGCCGCGTCATTTCCTGGTAGTGACGCCGAGGGTTCATGTTCCGACCGCAGCGATTTTCTCTGAAAAAACGTTGACAAGAGATTCAAAACCCCTCAGAATTACGGACTTTCCTGCAGAACTTAGCTGCAATACTGAATGGCCAGAGAGTTTTGGCCGGAATGACATGCAGCAGGTTGTCGTAGGAAAATACGCGGAAGTAGCGCAAGTGCTGCGATGGTTTGAAAACGTCGCGCCAGCGCGGATGTCTGGATCAGGTGCAAGTGTTTTTGCAGCGTTCCGTAGTAAAGCCGAGGCAGAAGCGGTGCAAGCCACACTGCCAGGCGAATGGAACAGCGCAGTGGCCGCCAGTCTCGATCAGCATCCACTCTTTGCTTTCGCGTCATAAGTTTTGCATCGTCGAACGAAACTCCACGTTCGGCGGAGCTCAAAGTTAGTGTAGGGGAGTCGCCAAGCTGGTTAAGGCACCGGATTTTGATTCCGGCATGCAAAGGTTCGAATCCTTTCTCCCCTGCCAAAAATTCTCGCATTTCCCCTCGCCCCCAGCCTGAAGCAGGTGCACGATGAGCAGCCATGACGGCCTGATGGTTTTTACTGGCAACGCAAATCCCGCGCTTGCACAGGAAGTCGTCAAAATCCTCGGTATTCCCCTCGGCAAAGCCATGGTTAGCCGTTTCTCGGACGGTGAAATCCAGGTCGAGATTCAGGAAAACGTGCGTGGCAAGGATGTCTTCGTTCTGCAGTCCACCTGCGCGCCGGCGAACGACAACCTGATGGAACTGATGATCATGGTCGATGCGCTCAAGCGCGCATCCGCTGGCCGGATCACTGCCGCCATCCCCTATTTCGGCTATGCCCGTCAAGATCGACGCCCGCGTTCGGCGCGCGTCGCCATCTCGGCGAAGATCGTGGCGAACATGCTGGAAATCGCCGGCGTCGAGCGGATCATTACGATGGATCTGCACGCCGACCAGATTCAAGGCTTCTTCGACATCCCGGTCGACAACATTTACGCCACGCCCGTGCTGCTCGGCGATCTGCGCAAGCAGAACTACGAGGACCTGCTGGTTGTCTCGCCGGACGTCGGCGGGGTGGTGCGTGCCCGGGCCCTGGCGAAGCAACTGAATTGTGATCTGGCGATCATCGACAAGCGTCGCCCGAAGGCGAACGTTGCCGAAGTGATGAACATCATCGGCGAAGTCGAAGGCCGTACCTGCGTGATCATGGACGATATGGTCGACACCGCCGGCACGCTCTGCAAGGCGGCTCAGGTTTTGAAGGAACGTGGCGCGAAGCAGGTGTTCGCGTACGCTACCCATCCGGTTCTGTCCGGCGGTGCTGGCGAGCGCATCGCGGCTTCCGCACTCGACGAACTCGTTGTCACCGACACGATCCCGCTCGGCGACGAAGCCCGCTCCTGCGCGAAGATCCGTTCGTTGACCAGCGCTGGCCTGCTGGCCGAAACGTTCTCGCGGATTCGCCGCGGCGATTCGGTGATGTCGCTGTTCGCTGAAAGTTAAGTATTTGCGAAGGCGCGGCGCGCATTGCACTAATGCACGCCGCGCTTTTGCACAATCGGCGCGAACGAACGAAGGTTCGTGCCGCAGTTCGGGGGCCTCAGCCATAACGGCTTGGAGGCCCCGTTTTTACTGCCTGGTCGCGGGCAGTGCATTGGAGATTCAACATGAAAGTAGTCGCTTTCGAGCGTAATTTGCAAGGTACGGGTGCGAGCCGCCGCCTGCGTAACTCGGGCAAGACCCCGGGCATCGTATATGGCGCTGGTGCTGAAACGCAATTGGTCGAACTGGACCACAACGCGCTGTGGCACGCGCTGAAGAAAGAAGTTTTCCACTCGTCGATTCTCGAACTGGAAGTGGGCGGCAAGTCGCAACAGGTTCTGCTGCGCGACGTGCAATACCATCCGTTCCGTCAGCTCGTGCTGCACGTGGACTTCCAACGTGTCGACGCGAAGAAGAAGCTGCACACCAAGGTGCCGCTGCACTTCCTGAACCAGGAAACCAACCCGGCAGTGAAGCTGTCGAGCGCGGTGATTTCGCACGTCATCAATGAAATCGAAATCGAGTGCCTGCCGTCGGCACTGCCGGAATTCATCGAAGTCGACCTGGCAACGATCGAAGCGGGTCAATCGGTGCACGCAAAAGACCTGAAGCTGCCGGAAGGCGTGGCGCTGGTCGCTCACCTCGAAGCGGAAAACCCGGTGGTCGCTGCTGCAACGATCCCGGCTGGCGCAATCGCTGAAGGCGAGGCTGCTGCGGAAGGCCAAGGCGAAACGCCGGCTGCCTAAGCTGCACTGAGCGAGCAAATCCTCTCGAGCCGTTTCCGTGAAACGGTCGATGTGACCCGCCGAGGTTCGCCCCGGCGGGTTTTTTTTCGGTTTTTTTCGGCTCGGCCGCGTTCAACGCCTGAGTCAGACGGACCTACGCAATCATGATCAAGCTGATCGTCGGGCTCGGCAATCCGGGCGCCGAATATACCGCGACTCGCCACAACGCCGGCTTCTGGCTGGTCGATCAATTGGCGCGCGAAGCGGGCGCGACGTTGCGCGATGAACGGCGCTTCCACGGTTTCTATGCGAAGGCGCGGCTTCACGGCGAGGAAGTGCATCTGCTGGAACCGCAGACGTATATGAACCGCTCGGGTCAGTCGGTCGTCGCCGTTGCGCAGTTCTTCAAGATTCTCCCCGACGAGATTCTGGTCGTTCACGACGAACTCGACATGCCGCCAGGCAGCGTCAAGCTGAAGCTCGGCGGCGGCAGCGGCGGCCATAACGGGTTGAAGGACATCACCGCGCATCTGTCGTCGCAGCAATATTGGCGGCTGCGGATCGGCATCGGCCATCCGCGCGACCTGATTCCCGAAAGCGCGCGCGCCGGCGCCAAGCCGGATGTCGCCAATTACGTGCTGAAGCCGCCGCGGCGGGAAGAGCAGGACGCGATCGACGCGTCGGTCGAACGCGCGCTCGCCGTAATGCCGCAGATCATCAAGGGCGAGCTCGAACGGGCGATGATGCAGTTGCATCGCAATTCGTAGTCGCTCCCTGCCCCGCCCCTATCCGATCGACAGGAGAATCGCTTGAGCCGCTATTGGAGTGACGTCGTTCGCCGTCTGACGCCCTATGTGCCAGGCGAGCAGCCCATCGCTGCACGCCCCGTGAAGCTGAACACCAACGAGAATCCCTATCCGCCGTCGCCGCGCGTGCTGGATGCGATCCGGCGGGAACTGGGCGACATCGGCGAATCGTTGCGGCGGTATCCGGACCCGACCTCGCTTAAGCTGCGCGAGACGGTCGCGGCGCATCACGGCATTCGCCCCGAGCAGGTGTTCGCGGGCAACGGCTCGGACGAGGTACTCGCGCTCACCTTCCAGGCATTGCTGAAGCACGATAAACCCTTGCTGTTCCCCGATATCACATACAGCTTCTATCCGACCTACGCGCGGCTCTTCGAAATCGATTACCGGACGGTCGCGCTCGACGACAGCTTCGCGATCAACGTGGACGATTACGCAGCGCCCAACGGCGGCGTGTTATTCCCCAATCCCAACGCGCCGACCGGACGCCCCCTGCCGCTCGCCGACATCGAGCGTGTGGTGGCGAAAAACACCGATTCTGTCGTCGTGATCGACGAGGCATATGTGGATTTTGGCGCTGAGTCGGCCATCAAACTGATCGACCGCTACCCGAATCTGCTGGTCATTCAGACAGTGTCGAAGTCGCGCTCGCTGGCCGGCATGCGGGTCGGCTTCGCGTTCGGCAATCGGGAATTGATCGACGCGCTGAACCGCGTGAAGGACAGTTTCAACTCCTACCCGCTCGACCGGCTGGCGCAGGTCGCGGCAATCGCCGCTTATGAGGACGATGCGTGGTCCCGAGACAATTGCGCGAAAGTGATCGCGAGCCGCGAGCGCCTGGCCGCTGGCCTGACGGCGCTGGGCTTCGAAGTCGTGCCGTCGGCGGCGAATCTGCTGTTCGCGCGCCATGAAGGCTACGACGCGGCAACGCTTCTTTTGCGGCTCAGGGAAAGGGAGATTTTCGTGCGCCACTTCAATGCGCCACGAATCGCCCAGCATCTGCGAATCTCGGTCGGCACCGATGCCGAATGCGACATTCTGCTGGACGCGTTGCGCGATATCTTCAACGCCTACGTGGGATAAACCGGCGGCGCGCGCAGCGGAAAACGTTGCCGCAAAAGGGAAAACGGCGAGGCTGGCACCTGGCCGTTCATTCAACTCTCACGCGGCCTTGTCGGCCTGCAGCGCGTGGTACTTCGCCATCAACCCTTCCGGCGTTTCCAGATGTTCGGGATCGCGCGGAATGCACTCGACCGGGCACACCTGAATGCATTGCGGCTCGTCGAAATGGCCGACGCATTCGGTGCATTTTTTTGGGTCGATCACGTAGATTTCCGGGCCCATCGAAATTGCGTCGTTCGGGCACTCAGGCTCGCACACGTCGCAATTGATGCACTCGTCGGTAATCATCAAGGCCATGCTTCTCTCACTTCACGCCGGCTGAAACCGGCTTAATCCGTCAAGCCGACAGTTTACGCCGGTTACGGTTGCGCCGCCGAAGTGCCGCCGTCCGGGTCCAGCGCGGCAACCTTCTCCGTCAGCCATTTTTCGACCGAGGGAAACACAAACTTGCTGACGTCGCCGCCCAATTGCGCGATTTCACGCACGATGGTGCCCGAGATGAACTGATACTGATCCGACGGCGTCATGAACATGGTTTCGACGTCGGGCAGCAGATAGCGATTCATGCCGGCCATCTGGAACTCGTATTCGAAGTCCGACACGGCGCGCAGGCCCCGCACGATCACACGTGCGTTGTTGCTGCGAACGAAGTCTTTCAGCAAGCCCTTAAAGCTCATTACCTGGACGTTCGGGTAATGCCCGAGCACTTCGTGCGCGATGTCGAGGCGCTCCTCGAGCGTGAAAAAAGGCTTCTTGTTGCGGCTGTCTGCAACGCCCACCACCAGCGTGTCGAAAATGCTCGACGCGCGCCGAACGAGGTCTTCGTGACCGCGCGTCAGCGGGTCAAACGTGCCCGGGTACACGGCGACTACCATGAGACTTCTCCTCTCTTCAGACAAATGGGCACGTCAAAGCGTCCACGCGACGCATTTGGCACCGGCCGCGCGCGTGACGATAAACCGCCCGGCGCTTGTTATCGAACGCGCATTATTCCTTATTTTCGCGCTGCAGCAAATGAAAGTGGACAGCACCCGCCTTGCCGTGCCGAATGATGTCCCAACCTGCAAGCGTCTCGTTTCCAGCCAGTTCGAGGGCGGCACCCGCTTCCACATACAGAAAGCCTTCGGCGCTCACCAGCGGTACGGCCAGCGCGAGCGCCTTGTCGAGCAGATCGTCGCCGAATGGCGGATCGAGAAACACCACGTCGAACGATCCGGGCGCGAGACTCGCGGCAAGGCGCAAGCCGTCCGCCTCGGCGATTTCGATTGTGCGCGCCGCGAGCCGTTCCTGGTTGGCGCGCAACTGACCGGCGGCTCGCGCGTTACGCTCCACCATCAGCACGCGCGCAGCGCCGCGCGAAGCCGCCTCGAAGCCCAGCGCGCCGCTGCCGGCGAACAGATCGAGGCAACGCTGACCGTCCAGCCGCTGGCCGAGCCAGTTGAACAGCGTCTCGCGCACACGGTCGGGCGTGGGGCGCAGCCCGTCGAGGTCGAGCACGGGCAGCGGCGTGCGTTTCCAGTCGCCGCCGATGATGCGAATGGCGTGCGGCTTGCCGCCTTTGGATGAAGCGCCGTGGGCGCGTGAAGGTGCGGAACGAGGCATGCAGGTTTTGATTGCGTAATGAAAGCGCCCGCGACGTCGATGCGCACGGGCTGGAGCGGCAACGTTACCACAGGGGCTATCGGCGTCCACCCTGGCCGTTCGGCCGATACGACGGCGGGCGGCGCGCCTGATAAAATGTGCGGCTTCCAGCGCCTTGCATCCCGCATCGCAACGCTGCCTGCCGCTTGCCGGTCATTGCCGGCTGCGCGCATCGGCGCGCGCTCTCACCACGCCAGATCATGTTCAGCTTTTTCAAACGATTCAAGGGTTCGAAAGAGTCCGATAACACGCCGGCAGAATCGCAAACGGCGCCAGAGGCCTTGGCGCCCGAACACGCCGAGGAGCCCCCGGTGGCCCCCGCTGCGCCGCGTCCGGCAGCGCCGGTCAGCGTCGATATTCAGTCACCGGGCGCTTCGTCCATAAACGAACCCGAACCCGAACCGGAACCCGAGCCGGAAGAGCCCGAACTGGAAACCGTCGAGATCGTCCCGCCGCCGGTGCAGGATGCGGGCGCGAGGCGCTCGTGGCTCAACCGCCTGAAGACAGGCTTGTCGAAGACCAGTTCGAACCTGACCGGCATCTTCGTCGGCACCAGGATCGACGAGGATCTGTACGAGGAGCTCGAAACCGCGCTGCTGATGTCGGACGCGGGCGTCGAGGCCACCGAATTCCTGCTCGAGGCGCTGCGGGAGAAAGTCCGCACCGAACGTCTCTCCGATCCTCAGCAGGTGAAAACGGCGCTGCGCACGCTGCTCGTCGACCTGCTCAAGCCGCTGGAAAAATCGTTGATGCTAGGCCGAGCGCAGCCGCTCGTCATGATGATCGCCGGCGTCAACGGGGCGGGCAAGACCACCAGCATCGGCAAGCTCGCGAAGCATCTGCAGAGCTTCGACCAATCGGTGCTGCTGGCCGCGGGCGACACGTTCCGCGCCGCGGCGCGCGAGCAGTTGGCCATCTGGGGCCAGCGCAACAACGTCACGGTGATGTCGCAGGAAAGCGGCGACCCGGCGGCGGTGATCTTCGACGCGGTCGGCGCCGCACGCGCGCGCAAGATCGACGTGATGATGGCGGACACGGCCGGCCGTCTGCCGACCCAGTTGCATCTGATGGAAGAACTGCGCAAGGTGAAGCGCGTGATCGGCAAGGCGCAAGACGGCGCGCCGCACGAGGTGCTGCTGGTGATCGACGCGAACACCGGCCAGAACGCGCTCGCGCAAGTCAAAGCCTTCGACGACGCGCTCGGCCTCACGGGCCTGATCGTCACCAAGCTCGACGGCACCGCGAAGGGCGGCATTCTCGCGGCGATCGCGCGGCAGCGTCCGATTCCGGTGTACTTCATCGGCGTCGGCGAGAAGGTGGAGGATCTGCAGCCGTTCAACGCGGAAGAGTTTTCGGACGCGTTGCTGGGCGGTTGAATACGGCCACCCGGCATTCGCGGCTGAACAAGCAGAAAGGGCGCTCCGTCAACTGACGAGCGCCCTTCCTCATTCAGCCGCGAATCCGATCACTCAGCGTCAGGCTGGGCGCCTGGCGCCGCGCGAGCAAACGCGTCGAGTTGCATCGCGTGATCGTAGATGCGTTGGATCGTCGGAAACTTGCCCGTGTCGACCTTGAAGCGCTGCGCGTTGAATACCTGGGGAATCAGACAGGCGTCGGCGAGCGTGGGCGTATCGCCGAAACACAGTTTTCCGGTGCGTGAACTGCCGGCCAGATGCGTTTCCAGCGTCGCAAAGCCCGCTTCCACCCAATGCCGGTACCACGCGTCCTTCGCGTCGTCGTCGACACACAACGTGTGCTTCAGATACTTCAGCACCCGCAGATTGTTCAGCGGATGAATCTCGCACGCAACCTGCAACGCCACCGAACGCACATACGCGCGATCGGCCGGCGTCCTGGGCAGCAGCGGCGGCTCGGGATGCGTTTCCTCCAGATACTCGATGATCGCGAGCGACTGCGGCATCACCTCGTTGCCGTCGACGAACGTGGGCACGATGCCGTCGACATTCAACTTGCGGTAGTCGGGTTTCAACTGTTCGCCGCCGTCGCGCACGAGGTGCACCGGCACGTAGTCGTACGGCAGGTTCTTCACGTTCAGCGCGATGCGCACGCGATACGACGCCGAGCTGCGGAAATAGCTGTAGAGCTTCATGTTGTTGTCTCCTCCTCCAACCGGCTGTCAGACCACGCGCACGCTGAACTCTCCCAGCCCGTCCACGCCGCCCTTCATCAGATCGCCCGGCACCACCGCGCCGACGCCTTCCGGCGTGCCCGTGAAAATCAGATCGCCGGGTTGCAACTCGAACAGCATCGACAGATAAGCGATCGTCTCGCCCACCGACCAGATCAGTTGCGACACGTCCGAGCGCTGTTTTTCCTCGCCGTTCACCGACAACCAGATCGCGCCCTTGCCGAGATGGCCGACCGTCGCCGCCGGATGAATCGGCCCGAGCGGCGCCGAATGATCGAAGCCCTTCGCGGTGTCCCACGGACGGCCGAGCTTCTTCGCTTCCGCCTGCAGATCGCGGCGCGTCATGTCGAGACCGAGCGCGTAACCGTAGACGTGATCGAGCGCGCTTTCAGCCGGAATGTTCTTGCCGCCCTTGCCGATCGCCGCGACCAGTTCCATCTCGAAGTGGACGTTTTTCGATTGCGACGGGTAAGGAAATTCGCCGGTGGCACCGGGCGCGACGTACAGCACAGCGTCGGCGGGCTTGGCGAAGAAGAACGGCGGCTCGCGGTCGGGATCGTGTCCCATCTCGCGCGCATGCGCCTCGTAGTTGCGGCCCACGCAGTAGATGCGACGCACCGCGAACTGCTCGCCGGACCCGACAACTGGCACCGCGACCACCGGTGCGGGTGCGAATACGTAACTCATCCCGTTCTCCGTTTCTTCGATTGTGCCGCCAGCGCGGCGAGAAAAACATCGAGTGTAACGCGCGGCAAAGTGCGGCGCGCGGCGGATGGACAGGGCGCGCCAGGCGAATCGTCTCGCCGGTTTGCCATAGATGCGATACTCACACCCAATAGCGTCCCTTGAATACCGTGGCCACCGCTTCAGGGCGGCACCGCCACACCGTTCCACTGTCCCGATGACTGATTCCGCCGACACTGCCAATCCCTTCCCTTGCGCCCGCTTCATCAAGGAAATCGGCCGCGGCCCGAACGGCGCCCGCGCGCTCACCGCCGAAGACACGCGCGCGCTCTACACCGCCATGCTCGACGGCCGCGTCGCCGAGCTCGAACTCGGCGCGGTGCTGCTCGCCTATCGCGTGAAGGGTGAAACCGCCGACGAACTCGCCGCGATGCTGGCCGGCGCCCATGCGTCGTTCGAACCGGTTCATGTGCCGCACGGCGCCTTCCGGCCCGTCTCGATCCCCACGTACAACGGCGCGCGCAAACAGCCGAACCTCGTGCCGCTGCTCGCCCTGCTGCTCGCGCGTGAAGGCGTGCCGGTGCTGGTGCACGGCGTGACCGAAGATCCGGGGCGCGTGACGAGCGCTGAAATCTTCACGCATTTGCAGATTCCGCACGCGCGCTCGCACGCCGAGATCGAAGACGGTCTCGCCGAGCGCCGTCTAGCGTTCGCGCCGATCGACGTGCTCGCGCCGAAACTCGCGCGCCTGCTCGCGCTACGCCGGCGCATGGGCGTGCGTAATTCGACGCATACGCTCGTGAAGATTCTCCAGCCGTTTGCGCCGGCCGGCCTGCGGCTCGTGAACTACACGCATCCGCCGTATCGGGACAGTCTCACGCAGTTGTTCAACACGCATGCGGACGCGGCGGCCGGCGGCGCCTTGCTGGCGCGCGGCACCGAGGGCGAAGCGGTAGCCGACACGCGGCGCCAGGTGCAGGTCGACTGGCTGCACGACGGCATCTGCGAAACGCGCGTGCCGCATGAGCGCTCGTCGCCGGACGCGCCGGAAGTGGCGTTGCCCGAAGCGCGCGACGCACCCACCACGGCGGCGTGGATCGGCGCCGTGCTGCGCGGCGAGGCGCCCGTGCCGAGCGCGATCGAGCGACAGGTCGAACTGATCGTGGACGTCGCGAAGACGCAGGCGTGAAGGACGCTGCGCGAGCGCGGTGATTGCGCTTGCTGCAAGGGATGGACCGCAATCTCGCCTGACGCGACAGCATCGGGCTGTCGCTGCATCGCCATGCGAGTGATAGGGCAATCTGGCTGCGGCGTGGACGACCGGCGCATGACGGCTCGACGCCGCTCAAGCGCCAACCGGCAGGCTCACTCGATCGCGCAACGGGTGGCTTGCCACGCAATCAGCCGCCATTGCCCGGCTTCGTGCGTATGAATCGCGGTGTACGCGATGGGGAACAGGAGTGCGCCGTTATTCGCCTCCATCTCGATCAGCGCGCGCCCCGTGACGACGCAGGTCTCGCGTCCCACCGGCAACACGTCTTGCGACTGCACCTCGATCTGCCGATAACGGCGGCGCCCGCCGGTAATCCCGTCGATGAACTGCCGCTTCGTCTCGCGTTTGCCGTTGGTATGGACATAGCTCACGTTGTCCGCGAGCAGTGTGTCGAGCGATTGCCCGTCGCCGTCGACCATCGCACGAAAGCGCTCTCGCTCGAGCCCGCGAATCGCTTCGATTATCTTTGCCGCCATTGCTCAGCCCTCGCACCGGTGAGCCGAACATGGCCACGGTCGTCAGAAGTTATATTGCAAATATAGCTGGCTGAAATTTATACCAGGATTCGGCTCTTTGATACCGCCGTTGGAAATATGCTGGAAGCGGTAGCCCGCCTGATACTGCTGGCGATGGCCGAACTGCACGCCCACGCCCGCGACGTCGGCGAACTGGAACGCCGAGCCGAGCGTGAAGTCGGAGGAAATTCGCGGACTCGACAGGAGCCGCACGCCGGCGCCCACTTCGATGAAAGGACGGATCGACCCGGATGCCTTGATGAAGCGAATCATCGGCGTCACGCCGATCTCGCCGATGTTGTCGTGCACGTTGCCTTCGTTGGTGTGCCACCAGGCCATGTGCGCCTCGCCGATCAGCGTGAAATGCCAGTCACCGATTTGCCACCAGGTGAGGTTCGGATCCCAGACCACGCCGAGGTCGAGCTTTTTCACATGATGATCGCCCACGCCGCCGGCGACCTGCAAACCGAACTGATCGGCCGCGGCCAGTCCGGATGCACCCAGCAGTACCGCTGCCGACGCGCTTTTCAGCGCCAGAACACGCCAAGCCTTCTTTTTGTTGTTCATCTAACACCCGAGCTCGCCGAACGTTGAACAATCTGTAACAGATTTGCCTATTCTAAATTCAATCACGATCAGGCGGATCGTATGAAGAAATCTTATTTTTCGCAATTAGTCACTTCTAAAACGGCAAATATCGTTCATTTATGATCGCGGAATAGGATGGCCCGGTAAGTTCTACGGCCCACACAGGGCAAGCGGAAGCGGCGTATGATGGCTATCAGGAAGTGAACTTCAATAGAAAATGACGGAACTTGGATGCCCCTACCGCTTCTAAGTATTAGCACTCAGGAAATCAGAGTGCTAACATCCAACGCTGGAGTCGTCACCTGAATACGCTGTTACCTGATTCCAAAGGAGTTTTTTACGTGAGCCATGCAATGACCCTTCCGAGTACTCTGAGCCCGTCGTCGGCTAAGGCCGCTTCGGCAGGTGCACTGGCGCTCTCGCATTCCTCGCTGCTGCCCGGTCAACTGGGCAACATCGACGCCTACATCCAGGCCGTCAATCGCATTCCGATGCTGACGCCTGCGGAAGAACGCCAGTTCGCCACCGAATTTCGCGAGCAGGGCAACCTCGAGTCCGCACGCCGTCTCGTCCTGTCGCATCTGCGGCTGGTCGTGTCGATCGCGCGCAACTATCTCGGTTATGGCCTGCCGCATGCCGACCTGATCCAGGAAGGCAACATCGGCCTGATGAAGGCCGTGAAACGCTTCGATCCCGAGCAGAACGTGCGCCTCGTGTCGTACGCGATGCACTGGATCAAGGCCGAAATCCACGAATACATCCTGCGCAACTGGCGCATGGTGAAGGTCGCCACCACCAAGGCGCAGCGCAAGCTGTTCTTCAACCTGCGCAGCCATAAGCAGGGCTTGGGCGCGTTCACGCCCGACGAGATCGAAGGTCTCGCCAAGGAGTTGAACGTGAAGCGCGAGGAAGTGGCCGAGATGGAAACGCGCCTCTCGGGCGGCGACATCGCGCTGGAAGGCCAGGTCGAAGACGGCGAAGAGTCGTACGCGCCGATCGCCTACCTTGCCGACTCGCATAACGAGCCGACCGCCGTGCTGGCTTCGCGTCAGCGCGACAAGCTGCAAACCGACGGTATCGCGAGCGCGCTGGATGCACTGGACGCCCGCAGCCGCCGCATCATCGAGGCGCGCTGGCTGAAGGTGGAGGACGACGGCTCGGGCGGCTCGACGCTGCACGAGTTGGCCGACGAATTCGGCGTCTCGGCCGAACGGATTCGCCAGATCGAAGCAAGCGCAATGAAGAAGATGCGCGGCGCACTGACCGAGTATGCGTAAGGTCTGAAAAACTCAGCAAACCGGTTCGCGCGACGCACGCTGACCAGCCGGCCGCAAAGCCCCGCCCTCGCAAGACGGCGGGGCTTTTTTCCGTCCAGGCGTCGAAGCGTCGAAGCCCCGCCTCCTTCGCCGTGCGCGCATTGACTCAGGGCCACGGCCGGCCGGCCGGCGTTCCTTGACCTACCTCAACCCCCCTGGCAATACTGCATCAACCGTGTGGCGCCAGCGACCCGATGCCGCAGCGCGGAACCCACGCGCGCAAGGTCCCGCTCCTAAAATCGGGATGCACTCGCCGGATCGCTCGTGCGATCTGGATCCAGCCGGACCAACCGGCGTGAAGTCGCCATCGACCGCCCATGACCCTAGCCCTCAATCGCAATAACCGCCCTCGCCCGAGCCTGCGTCAACGGCTCGCCGGGTGGGTGCGCGGTCCGACGCTGGCGCGGGATATCGCCATCGTCCTCGCCATCAAATTCACGCTGTTGATGGTGCTCAAGTACACGTTCTTCAATCATCCCCAGGCGGAGCACATGTGGCTGCCGCCTGAGCAGGTTTCGCAGGCGCTGCTGTCAACGCCTGCCCCGCATCCGTCCCAAGGTGATCAACATGCCCGTTAGCGAAGTCGTAGAACTGTCGCGCCTCCAGTTCGCCATCACGGCGCTTTATCACTTTCTGTTCGTGCCGCTCACGCTGGGCCTGTCGTGGCTGCTCGTCATCATGGAATCCGTCTATGTGATGACCGGCAAGCAGATCTACAAGGACATGACCCAGTTCTGGGGCAAGCTGTTCGGCATCAACTTCGCGATGGGCGTCACGACCGGTCTCACGCTGGAATTCCAGTTCGGCACCAACTGGTCGTACTACTCGCACTATGTCGGCGACATCTTCGGCGTGCCGCTGGCGGTTGAAGGTCTGATGGCGTTCTTCCTGGAGTCGACCTTCGTCGGCCTGTTCTTCTTCGGCTGGACGCGGCTTTCGAAAGTGCAGCACGTCACCGTCACGTTCCTCGTCGCGCTCGGCTCGAACCTGTCGGCCCTCTGGATTCTGGTGGCCAACGGCTGGATGAACAATCCGGTCGGCGCCACCTTCAATTACCAGACCATGCGCATGGAACTCGACAGCATCTTCTCCGTGCTGTTCAATCCGGTCGCGCAAGTGAAGTTCGTGCACACGGTCTCGGCCGGTTACGTGACGGCGTCGATGTTCGTGCTGGGCGTGTCGTCGTGGTATCTGTTGAAGCGCCGCGACACCGAATTCGCGCTGCGTTCGTTCGCCATCGCCGCCGGTTTCGGCCTTGCGTCGACGTTGTGCGTGATCGTGCTCGGCGACGAATCCGGCTACCGTACCGGCGAAGTCCAGCAGGTGAAGCTGGCCGCGATCGAGTCCGAATGGGAAACCGCGCCCGCGCCGGCGCCGTTCACGCTCATCGGTCTTCCGAACCAGAAGGAAGAGCGCACCGACTACGCCATCCGGATTCCGTACGCGCTCGGCCTCATCGCCACGCGCTCCATCGACGAACCGGTGGTCGGCCTGAAAGACCTGATGGCGCAGAACGAAGTGCGCATCAAGAACGGCATGCTCGCCTACGCCGCGCTGCAGAAGCTCAAGCTGGGCGACGCCACCGACGAAGCCAAGGCCGAGTTCGACGCGCACAAGAAAGACCTCGGCTACGGTCTGATGCTCAAGCAGTTCACCGCGAACGTGACCGACGCCACGCCGGAGCAGATCGCCCAGGCCGCAAAAAAGACGATACCGCCCGTCGCGCCCGTGTTCTTCTCGTTCCGCTTGATGGTCGGCCTCGGCATCCTGTTCCTCGCCACTTTCGTGCTGGCGTTCTGGTTCTGCGCGCAGCGCTCGCTGCTGCTGCAAAAGCGCCGCTGGTTCCTGCGCTGGGCCGTCTGGGCGATTCCGCTGCCGTGGCTCGCGGCTGAATTCGGCTGGATCGTCGCCGAAGTGGGCCGTCAACCGTGGACCATCGCCGGCATTCTGCCGACCCACCTGTCCGCCTCGAGCCTGACGCCGGGCGACCTGTATCTGAGCATCGCCGGCTTCGTGGTGTTCTACACCGTGCTGTTCATCATCGAAATCATGCTGATGTTCAAGTACGCGCGGCTCGGACCGTCGTCGCTGCACACCGGGCGCTATCACCACGAACTGCAACAGCCGCGGCATCAGCCGGTGAATCAGCCGCTGCCGACCAACACGGCCGCATGATTCGCCGCCACTCTGCTTCAAGGGAAACCTCATCATGGATTACGCAACCCTCAAACTGATCTGGTGGGTGCTGATCGGCGTCCTGCTGATCGGCTTCGCGCTCACCGACGGCTTCGACATGGGCGCCGCGATTCTGCTGCCGTTCATCGGCAAGACCGACGCCGAGCGGCGCATCGTCGTGAACACGGTCGGCGCGACGTGGGAAGGCAATCAGGTATGGCTCATCACGGCGGGCGGCGCGATGTTCGCCGCGTGGCCGCTGGTGTACGCGGCGTCGTTCTCGGGCTTCTACTTCGCGATGCTGCTGGTGCTGTTCGCGCTGTTCTTCCGGCCGGTCGGCTTCGACTACCGCAGCAAACGCGAGGACCCGCGCTGGCGCAGCGCGTGGGACTGGGCGCTGTTCGTCGGCGGCTTCGTGCCGGCGCTGGTGTTCGGCGTCGCGTTCGGCAACCTGCTGCAGGGCGTGCCGTTTTCGTTCGACACCGACCTGCGCGTCACCTATCACGGCGGCTTCTTCGCCTTGCTCAACCCGTTCGCGGTGTTGTGCGGGCTCGTGAGCGTGTCGATGCTGGCCGCGCACGGCGCAGCCTTCGTGAAGATGAAATCGGACGGCATCGTCGCCGAACGCGCTTCGCTCGCACTGCGCATCGCGTCGCTGGCCGGCGTCGTGCTGTTCCTGATCGCGGGCGCGCTGATCGCGGTGGTGATCGGCGGCTATCAGATCGTCGACGCCGCGCCGCTCGATGCGGTCGCCAATCCGCTGATGAAGAGCGTGATCGGCGCGCCGGGTCTGTGGCTCACCAATTACGCAACCTATCCGTGGATGACGGCCGCGCCGATAGCGGGTCTCGTCGGCGGCGTGCTCGCCGCGTTGCTCGCGCGCTCGCGCTTCGAAAAGAGCGCGTTCCTGGCGACCTCGTCGACGATCATCGGCGTGATTCTGACGGCGGGCTTCTCGATGTTCCCGTTCATCATGCCTTCGTCGCTCGACGGCCGCAGCAGCCTCACCGTGTGGGATTCGACCTCGAGCCGCATGACGCTGCAGATCATGCTGGTGGCGGTGGTGGTTTTCCTGCCGCTCATCCTGATCTACACGAGCTGGGTCTATCGCGTGATGCGAGGCAAGGTAACCGCGGCGGCGCTCGAAGAAAATCATCATTCGATGTATTGACCGGCAATACGATTAACAGGAGTTTGCGATGTGGTACTTCAGTTGGATTCTCGGCATTGGCGTGGCGTTGGCGTTCGGCATCATCAACGTCATGTGGCTGGAATCGCGCCGGCCGGCGGAAGTGGGAAAGCAGAAAGCGCGTTGATCGAGCCGTGGCCGGCGATGCCGGTTAGCGCAAGCGGGTAAACGCAAAAGCGGCACCTTGAATTGAAGGTGCCGCTTTTTTATTGTCGCGTTGTCTTGTCAGAAGAGACGCGCGGTAAGCGGCGCGGAGGCCGCGGCATCACACGGCATCAAGCCGGCAAAGGCGTCGCGCCGCCGCTCGTGGGCGACAGACGCGTCGCCAGTTGCGCGGCATAGCGCTGCGCCGCCTCGCCGACCACGATATGAAACGTGTCCGCCGACACCCACGCCGTATCGAGCGTGGCGAGGCGCTGACGATCCACCGCCGACGGATCGCGCACGACGATACGCAGACGCGTCGCCGCGACGGCATCCAGCGACACCACGTTGCCCGCGCCGCCGAATACGGCGAGCCAACGCTGCGGGTCAGGATCGAGCGGACCGCCTTGAGCGCTCGCGGCGGCAGTCGCGGAAGCCGCGGCAGGCGCAGCAGCGGACACAGTAACCGCCTTCGCTTCGCCGCCGCCCTGCGCGATTACCGTGCGGATCTCGTCCGCAATAATGTCCGCTTCCGGTCCGATGATCACTTGCACGTTGGTCGCGCCGCGCTTGAGCACGCCGCGCGCGCCGATCGTCTTCAGTTCGTTTTCCGAGACCTTGTCCGAGTCGACCACCGACAGACGCAGACGCGTCGTGCAGGCATCCACCACCGACAGATTCGCCGCGCCGCCCAGCGCCGCGATATAACGCTGCGCGCGCGGCACGGCTGCGCCGGCTACCGGCGAAACGAAGCCGCCGGCGGCAAACGATTCGACCTGTTCATCGGCGGCAGCGGGTTCGCGGCCCGGCGTCGCCATGTTGAATTTGCGGATGAAGAAACGGAACAGCCCGTAGTACAACACCGAGTACACGAGACCGATCGGAATCGCCCACCAGCCCCTCGTCGAGAGGCCGTAGTTCAGCACGTAGTCGATCGCGCCGGCGGAAAACGTGAAGCCGAGGTGAATGCCGAGCGCCGAGCAAACAGCAAGCGCGACGCCGGTCAACAGCGCGTGGATCGCATACAGCACCGGTGCGAGGAACATGAAGCTGAACTCGATCGGCTCGGTCACGCCCGTCAGGAACGAGGTGAGCGCCATCGAGAACAGCAGCCCGCCGACCACCGCGCGGCGCTCCTTCGGCGCTTCATGGAACATCGCGAGGCACGCGGCCGGCAGACCGAACATCATGACCGGGAAGAAGCCCGTCATGAACGTGCCCGCGCTCGGGTCGCCCGCGAAGAAGCGATGCAGGTCGCCCGTCACCGCGGCGCCGCCGGGCGGCGTGAAGGTGCCGAACACGAACCACGTGAGCGAATTCAGAATGTGATGCAAGCCCGTGACCAGCAGCAGGCGGTTCAGCACGCCGAACACGAACGCGCCGAACGCGCCCGCGGTGGTCAGCCAGTGGCCGGCCGTGTCGATCACGGCTTGCACCGGCTGCCACACATAGCCGAACACAATGCCGAGCGCGAGACAGGCCACCCCCGTGACAATCGGCACGAAGCGTTTCCCTCCGAAGAACGCGAGGTAGTCGGGCAGCTTGATGTCCTTGTATTTGTTGTACAGCAAGCCCGCGACGATACCCGCCACGATCCCGGACAACACGCCCATGTTGAGCTTGTCGTTGATGTCCTTCATCACCGCGACTTCGATCAGATAACCGATCGCGCCCGCGAGACCCGCCACGCCGTTGTTGTCTTTCGCGAAACCGACCGCCACGCCGATCGCGAACAGCAGCGGCAGGTTGTCGAAGATCGCGCCGCCGGCGTCGGCGATCATCTTGATGTTGAACACATCGGGCTGGCCCAGGCGCAGCAGCAGGCCGGCAACCGGCAGCACCGCGATCGGCAGCATCAGCGCGCGTCCCAGGCGCTGAATCTTCAGAAACGGATTCCCATCCATTGATATCTCCAATCCTTGTCTCGTTGTGGACTGTCGTTGTCGACTGTCGTCGTTGAGTTTCGTCGCTATACGTGGTTGATCGAGCGAAGCCGGCCGCGGACTGCGTGGGTTCAGTCCAAAGGCCAGGTTTCGCGACTTGCTGCCCTTACCGCCTGGGCCGATTCGAGCGCGAGTGCATCCTGCGCGCGCTGACGGCACAGTTGATAATCGAGGTTGCGCACGCGCGCCTTGATGCCCGGCACCGACACCGGATCCACCGAAAGCTCGGTCACGCCGAGACCGACGAGCAGCGGCATCGCCAGCGGATCGCCCGCCAGTGCGCCGCATACGCCGACCCATTTGCCATGCTTGCTCGCGCCTTGCACGGTCGCCGAAATCAGGCGCAACACCGCCGGATGCAGGCCGTCGGCCTGGGCGGCGAGATCGGCCTGACAGCGGTCCATCGCCAGCGTGTATTGCGTCAGATCGTTGGTGCCGATCGACAGAAAATCCGCGTGCCGCGCAAGCTGATCGGCAAGCAAAGCCGCCGACGGCACTTCGATCATCACGCCGACTTCGATCGGCTCCGTGCGGCCCGACTCGCGGGCGAACTCATCGATGCGTTTGCGGATGCGGATCAACTCGCCGACGTCGGTCACCATCGGCAGCAGAATGCGCACCGCGCCGAGCGGCTGCACCGCCAGCAGACCGCGCAACTGATCGTCGAGCAGATCGGGGCGCACTTGCGCGAGGCGGATACCGCGCAGGCCGAGTGCCGGATTCGGTTCGGGCGGCAGCGTCAGGTAATCGACTTCCTTGTCCGCGCCCACGTCCAGCGTGCGGATGATCGCGGTGCGGCCGTTCAAGGCGTCGACGATGGCCTGGTAGCTTTGGCGATGCTCATCCGTGGTCGGCGCCGCCGAGCGATGGATGAACAGCAATTCGGTGCGCAGCAGGCCGACGGAATCGGCGCCGTTGTCGACGGCGGTTTTGGCGTCGTCGAGCGTGGCGATGTTCGCGGCCACTTCGATCGCGCGGCCATCGGACGTCACCGCGGCCTGCTGCGAAGTGCGGCGGTTCGCTTCGCGCACGCCGGCCAGACGCGTGCGCTCCAGCCGCGCGCGTTCCACGTCGAGTTCGGTCGGCGCGAATTCGAGCCGGCCGGTGCTGGCGTCCACCACCACTTGCGTGCCCTCGGGAATCGCGTGCAGCGCGTCGCCAACGGCCACCAGTGCGGGAATGCCCGCCTGGCGCGCGAGAATCGCCGCATGCGAGGTCGCGCCGCCGCGCGCCATCACGAGCGCGGTGACACGCGAGCGATCCAGCGAAGACAAATCGGACGGCGTGAATTCCTCGGCCGCCAGCACGGCTTCGTCGGGCAACGTGCGCGCTGCGGCGTTCGTATAACCCAGCGCGCGCAGCACGCGCTTTTCGATGTCGCGCAGATCGGCGGCACGTTCCGCGAGCAACGTGTCCTCGATGTTCGTCAGGATGCGGATCTGCGCGCGGATCGCCTCGCGCCACGCGAAACCCGCGCTCTTGCCGAGGCTGATCAGATCGCGCGCCGCGTCGAGCAGCGTCGGGTCTTCGAGCAGCACACGGTGCACCGCGAAAATGCCCGCTTCGCCATGCGCGCCGCGTTGCGAGGCGTCGCGCACGGTGGTGCCGAGATCGGCATCGACGGTGGCAATCGCCTTGTCCAGCAGACGGCTCTCCGCGGCGGACGTGCCGGTCGCCGTCTCCGGCGGATCGATGTCCGCATCGTCCCAGCGCACCAGCTTGCCGACCGCGACGCCCGGCGCCGCGCACACGCCCGCGAGCGTATTCGGCGCAAGCACTTCGTCCGCCGCGCGCGCCATCGCTTGCGGCGCCGGCGAGCTGGCGCGCGCCGGTTTTTCCTCCACTTCGCCGTGCGCTTCGCGCGTCAATTCGCGGGCGATTGCATCGACCGCGGCCAGGGCTTGCGGACCGACGCCCAGCAACTCGACCGTCGCGCCTTCACCCGCGCCCAGCCCAAGCAGGCCGACCACGCTTTCGATCGACGCCTTGCGCCCCTCGTAACGCACTTCGACGCGCGCGTCGAAACCGCGCGCCGCTTCACGGGCACGCGCGGCGGGCCGCGCATGCAGGCCGCCGGCGTGTGCCAGCGTGACCTGCTGACGCGCTTCCTCGGTGACGTTCGTCGCACTTGCCTCGCGCGACGCATGGGCCGCCGCGCCGCCGCGTGCGCGCAGCACCAGCAGCGGCGTTTCGCCGGCTTTCAGCATGCCGCCTTGCACACGCTCGACGATCTCGAACGCGTCGGAATTGGCAATCGCGATCACCGACACGAGGCTCGGCGCATTCAGCGCGACCTGGTCCTGATCGAACTCGATCAGCACGTCGCCGGTGCGCACGTGCGCGCCTTGCTCGACCATCGGCGTAAAGCCCTTGCCGCTCAGCTCGACCGTGTCGATACCGATGTGCAGCAGAATTTCCGCGCCTTCCGCGGTGGCCAGCGTCAACGCGTGACCGGTGCGCGCAAGGTGGGTGACGATGCCGTCGCACGGCGCGACGAGTCGGCCCTCGAGCGGATCGACACCGATGCCGTCGCCGAACATGCCGCCCGAAAACACAGGGTCGGGCACGTTCGCGAGCGGCACGACCGGACCGGTCATCGGCGCGAGCAAAACAATATGGCCTTCAGAATGGCTCTTCAAGCGGGACTCCTCGACACGTCGCATCTGATTTTCTCGTCAGTGAGTTTCGGTGACTTTGTTGAGATGGCGCGGCGCGTCAGGATTGCGCCCGCGCGCGGCGGCAAGGCCGGCGGCCATCACATAAAAGGAAAGGATCGCGGCGATCGGATCGAGCGCCGCATGCGCGGTGGCGGCGAGCGGCAAGCTCGCTTCCGGCACGTCGGCCGGCGCGGCGAGCAGCACGCGCGCGCCGCGCGCCTGCATGTCGCGCGCGAGTTGCAGAAGGCCGGCCTGTTCGGGTCCACGCGGTGCGAACACCAGCAGCGGGTAATCGCGGTCGATCAGTTCCATCGGACCGTGGCGCACTTCCGCGCTCGAAAACGCTTCGGCCTGAATGCCGGAGGTTTCCTTCAACTTCAGCGCGGCTTCCTGCGCGATCGCGAGACCGAGACCCCGGCCGATCACGATCATGCGCTCGATGCCGCGCAATTCGTCCACGGCTTTCGACCAGTCGAGCTTGCCGGCCGCTTGCAGCGCATCGGGCAGCGTGTTCAACGCGCCGAGCAGCGCCGCGTCTTTCTGCCAATGCGCGACCAGTTGCGCGGAAATCGACAGCATCGCGATGTAGCTCTTGGTGGCCGCGACGCTCAATTCCGGGCCGGCCAGCAGAGGCAAGTGGAATTCGCACGCGTCGGCCAGCGGCGAACCCGGCGCGTTCACCGCGGCCACCGTCAACGCGCCGGCGCGGCGCAATGCTTGCATGGTGCCGATCAGATCGGGGCTCTTGCCCGATTGCGAGAACGCGAGCGCAAGCTGGTCGCGCACCTGTAGCGGCGCCTGTTGCAACGTGGCGACCGACATCGGCAGCGAGGCGACCGGCACGCCGAGGCGGCTCATCGTCAGGCTGGCGAAGTAGCTCGCGGCATGATCCGAGCTGCCGCGTGCGACCGTCAGCGCGACATGGCGCGGCTGCTGCGCGAGCTTCGCCGCCAACACCGCCACGCGCGCGGTGTCCGTGAGTTGCGCGGCGACCGTTTCAGCGGACGCCAGCGCCTCTTTAAGCATATTCGACAATTGCTTCTCCTTCGACGTAAGTCGCGGTCAACGCCAGTTCACGATCGAACACGACCAGGTCGGCCCACGCGCCGCGCACGATGCGGCCGCGGTCTTCGATGCCGAGATAGTCGGCGGCGTAGCGCGACAAACGGTTTGATACATCGGCGATCGGCAAGCCGATCGAGACGAGATTGCGCAGCGCCTGATCCATCGTCAGCGTGCTGCCGGCGAGCGTGCCGTCGGCGAGACGCACGCCGCCGAGGCACTTCGTTACGTGCTGGCTGCCGAGGCGGTATTCGCCGTCGGGCATGCCGGTGGCCGAGGTGCTGTCCGTCACCACGTAGAGACGCGGAATCGCGCGCAACGCGGCGCGGATCGCGCCCGGATGAACGTGCAGCAAGTCGGGAATGATTTCGGCGAATTCGGCGTGCGCGAGCGCCGCGCCGACGATGCCGGGATTGCGGTGATGCAGCGGCGACATGGCGTTGAACAGATGCGTGAAGCCGCACGCGCCGTGCTTGAGCGCGGCGACGGCGTCGTCGTAGGTGCCGAGCGAATGGCCGAGCTGCACGCGCACGCCGCGCGCCGCCATCTCCGAGATGATTTCCATGTGGCCGGCGATCTCCGGCGCCAGCGTCACGACGCGAATCGGCGCGATCGACAGATACTTCAGCACCTCGTCCATCACCGCCGAAACGGCGGCGTCGGGCTGCGCGCCGAGCTTGCCGGGGTTGATGTACGGCCCCTCCAGATGCACGCCGAGCACCCGCGAGCCACCCGGCGTGCGTATCTTTGCGTTGTCGCCCAAGCCCGCGACGACGCTCATCAGTTCGTCGCGCGGCGCGGTCATCGTGGTGGCGAGCAGGCTCGTCGTGCCATGGCGCGCATGCGTGCGCGCGATCGTTTCGATCGCGTCGCCGGCTTCCATCACGTCGGCGCCGCCGCCGCCATGCACGTGCAGATCGATGAAGCCGGGCAGGATGTAGGGCGCGTCGTTTGTCGACGGATCGACACGCTCGCCCGTCAGCGCCGTGATGCGGCCGTTTTCGTATTCGAGCGTGCCGTGAATCCACCCATCGGTGGTGAGTATGTTTCCGGTCAGCATGAGTCTCTCTGGTGAGGCGCGATACAGGTGCGACTGAATGGCGTTCGCCTGCGTTGTCGACGGCGGCAGGCCGCCATGCGTCAAAGCGACTTTTCAGGTGCGCAATTCAGCGACGAAATCGTAGTAATCGTCGCGGCAATAGGTGTCGGTCAGTTCGATCGCGCGCTGGTCCGCGCTATATCCGACACGCGTAATGACCAGCAGCGCCGAGCGCGGTTCGATGTCCATTAACGATGCGATCTCGCTCGATGCGTTGACCGCGCGAAAGTGCTGCAAGGCGCGCACGACGGCAGCGCCCCGTTGTTCCAGATAGCTGTAAAGCGACACGCCGATCGCGTGCGGGTCGGGCACGACAGCGGCCGGCAGCGCAGAATGCTCGACCGCCATGACGATGCCGTCCGCGCGCCGCAGCCGCCGCAAGCTCGCCACGGCGGCGCCCGGCGAGAGCCCGAGGTGCACCAGTTCGTCGCGATTGGCGGCGCGGATATCGCGCTCGAGCCACACCGAATCCGGGCGGAAACCGCGCTGCTGCATCTTCTTCGTGAAGCCGGTGAGCCGCGACAGCGGATCTTCGACGCGCGGCGTGATGAAGCTGCCCGCGCCCCGCGCGCGCCGGATCAAACCCTGCTCGACCAGCAACTCGATCGCCTTGCGCGCGGTGATGCGCGACACGCCGATCGCGTCGGAGAGGGTGCGCTCCGACGGCAGCGCCTCGCCCGCCGACCACACGCCGCAATGAATCGCCGTCGCAAGATTGCGCGCCAGCTGCAAATAGAGCGGCGTGACGTTGCGGGCGTCAGGCATGAGTGCGGACCAGCGAGTTTCCATGGGGCTCCGGCGGTGTGCGTGGAAGAGTCCGGCCTACGAAAAAGAGAGCCCATTATATAACCAACATAATACCAGTCAATCGACTGGTTCCATGCTGCCACGGCCTGTGTCAAAGCCTTGCCGGATAAGCGTCAGCCGGGCATTACAGCGCCTTTGACGATGCTTTTCCGGCACCAGGATTTACCCGCACGCGGGAGGTGAAACCCGAAAAACGCGATCCATACTGGGCTCCTACAAGCCGGGCGAGATGACCATGATCCATACCTTTTTGATACCACTTGCCGCGCCGCCGCCCAAGCGACTTTTTTAATGGAATGCCTTCAAATATAGTGTTGTGTACCCAGCCCATAAAAAATCCCCCCGGGAGCAGCATTGACAGATTCCGAGGCGCTGCGACGCGCTCAGGCCGTCCGCCATTTCAACCGCTTCTATACCCAGCACATCGGCGCATTGCATGAGCATCTGGCAAGAAGCGCCTTCTCGCTTACGGAAGTGCGAGTCCTGCACGAACTCTCCCGCGGACATGCGCAGACAGCGTCGGCGCTCGGCCGCGCGCTCGGGCTCGACAGCGGTTATCTGAGCCGTCTGCTGACCAGCTTCGAGCGACGCAATCTGATCACGCGGCGCCCGTCCGACTCGGATGCGCGGCAGTCGCTGATCGCGCTCACCGACAACGGCCAAGCGGCTTATGCGCCGCTCGATGCGGCGGCGATCGAAGAAGTGTCCGGGGTACTGGGCGGCCTCGCGCCGCGCGCCCAGCAAGATCTCATCGCTGCGATGAAGCTGATCGAGCGGCTGCTCCGCGGCAAGCAACTCGCTGGACCGGTCGAGCTTCGGCAGCCGCGCGTCGGCGAATGCGGCTGGCTCGTGCATCGGCAAGCGCAATGGTTCGCCGCGCAATACGGCTGGGACCAATCGTTCGAAGGACTGCTCGCACGCGTCGTCGCCGATTACACGCAACGCAACGATCCGGTGCGCGAGATGTGCTGGGTCGCCGATCAGGAGGGCATCGTGGTCGGCTCGGTGTGCATCGTCGGCGTCTCGACGACGGTGGCGGGCGTGCGGCTGTTGTGGGTGGAGCCGGACGCGCGGCGTCTCGGCATCGGCACGCAGTTGCTCAGCGAATGCCTGCGCTTCGCCGGGCGCGCGGGTTACACGAAGCTCACGCTGACCACCGCGAGCACGCTTGCGGACCCGCGCCGGCTATGCGAGCGCGCCGGCTTCACGCTCGCGGGCACGGCGGCGGAGCGGCGCTTCGGGAAGGACCTGACGGTTGAGCGGTGGGAGCGCGAGTTGTAGGAGCGGGGCGGGGCTGGCCTGCATGCGAGTGAAGGAGCTGCCGGTTGCCCCTTTCACTCGCACTCGCTTGAACGCAGCCGCTTAGAACGACGGCACCACCGAACCCTTGAACTGCGTCTTGATGAACTGGCGCACGTCTTCCGACTGGTAAGCCGCGACCAGCTTCCTGACCCACGGCTTGTCCTTGTCCTGTGCGCGCACGGCGATCAGATTCGCATACGGGCTGTGAATGTCCTCGAGCGCGATGGCGTCCCTGGTCGGCTGCAATCCGGCGGCCAGCGCGAAGTTGGTGTTGATCGCGGCGGCGTCGACATCCGACAGCGAGCGCGGCAGTTGCGCGGCGTCGAGTTCGACGAGCTTGATCTTCTTCGGATTGTCGGCGACGTCGAGCGCGGTCGCGTTATTGCCGTTCGCGCCCGCGCCGGCCTTGAGCTTGATCACGCCTTGCGCCTGCAACAACAGCAGCGCGCGGTTCTCGTTCGACGGATCGTTAGGCACCGCGATCTTCGCGCCTTGCGGCAGATCCTTCAGCGACTTCAGCTTCTTCGAGTAGATGCCGAGTGGCGAGATATACGTCAGGCCGACGTTGACGATCTTGTAGCCGCGCTGCTTGATCTGGCTATCGAGGTAGGGCTGGTGCTGGAAACTGTTCGCGTCGAGGTCGCCCGCGTCGAGCGCGGCGTTCGGCTGCACGTAATCGTTGAATTCGACGACCTTCACGTTCAGCCCTTCGCGCTTCGCCACCTTCGTGACGACTTCCCAGATTTGCGCATCCGAGCCGCCGATGGTGCCGACCTTGATGGCTTTGTCGTCGGCGTGCGCGCCGAAGCTGGTGACGATCGCCGCGCCGGCGACGACTGCCGAGAGGGCCTTGAGTATGTTTCTGCGCTGCATGTAGTTCTCGCTTTTTCTGATCGATGTCAGATTCGGGTGGAAGCGGGCGGCGTTGCTCAGCGATGCTTCGCGTTGCTCTGCGTGACTGATTGCAGCGCCGCCAACTGGACCGTAAATGCTCTCATAGGCCCGGCGAGATGGGAAATATCACGATCGCATATAGGTATGCGCGTTCGCGCGCAAGACAGGAACGTGCGCGGCTTTGCTTGCGGGCGACGGCGCGACAAGCGGTCGAGCCTCCGTGGCCGGCTACGGGCCTGGTGAGCGCACGAGAGGTTCGCGCGCTCACATGCCTGCAATGCGGCGAGGCTGGCTAGAACGCGGTCCAGTCGTCGTCCGAGGCGGCCGGCTTCGCGTCCGCGGCGGCCGGGCGCGTGAGCGCCGGCTTCGTGCTTGCAGCAGACGTGGCCGATGCGACAGGCGCGGAAAGCTTCAGCCGAACCGACTGCGGCTCGGCACGCGCGGCCGACTGCATCCGCCCCGTTGCGCCCGCTTCGCGCTTCGGGCCCGCCTGCACCGCCGCCGTCACTCTGCGCGCCGCCAGGGCAGCCGGTCGCTCGGCCACGGCATCCGCGCCGTTCACGCGAAACGCACTCACGGTGTCGCGCAGACGCCTCGCCTGATCCTGCAACGAAGCCGCCGCAGCCGCGGCCTGCTCGACCAGCGCCGCATTCTGCTGCGTCACTTCGTCCATTTGCGTGACGGCGCGGCCGACCTGCGAAATGCCGCCGCTCTGCTCCTCGGACGCCGCCGCGATCTCGCCCATGATGTCGGTCACACGTTGCACCGCTTGCAGGATTTCGCCCATCGTCGCGCCGGCTTGCTGCACGAGCGTCGAGCCGTTGTGCACGCGTTCGACCGACGCGCCGATCAACTGCTTGATCTCCTTGGCCGCCGTCCCCGAGCGCTGCGCGAGGCTGCGCACCTCGCCCGCGACGACCGCGAAGCCGCGGCCCTGCTCGCCCGCGCGCGCGGCTTCCACCGCCGCGTTCAACGCCAGAATGTTGGTCTGAAAAGCAATGCCCTCGATCACGCCGATGATGTCGGCGATCTGCCGCGAGCTCTCGTTGATCTCGCCCATCGTGTCGATCACGCGGCTCACCACGTCGTTGCCGCGCGTCGCGATCTCGGACGCGTTATGCGCGAGGCCGCTCGCCTGGCGCGCGTTGTCGGCGTTCTGCTTGACCGTCGCGGTCAACTCTTCCATGCTCGCGGCGGTTTCCTGCAACGAGGCCGCCTGCTGCTCGGTGCGCTGGGACAGATCGCCGTTGCCGGCTGCAATCTGCTGCGTCGCCGAGGCGATCGATTCCGCCGAACTGCGAATCTCGCCGATGGTCCGCTGCAATCGGCTCTGCATTTCATGCATCGCGGCCATCATGCTGGTCTTGTCATGCGGACGGACCGCGACGGCTTGCGTCAGATCGCCCTGCGCGATATGCGCCGCGAGCCGCGCCGCCTGTTCCGGTTCGCCGCCGAGACTGGCGCGCACGTTGCGGATGATGAGCACCATCGCCAGCGAGATGAGCGCGCCGATCACGAGCACGACGGCGAGGTGTCCCAGCAGCGTCTGATAGTAGACGGTGTCGATGTCCTTGATGAACACGCCGCTCGTGATGTTCCAGTCCCACGGCGCGAAACGCACCACATAGCTGACTTTCGGCACCGCCGTTTCACTGTGCGGCAGACGTCCGCGATATTGCGCGAAGCCGCGGCCGCTGGCCTTGGCGGCATCGACGATCGCCACGTACAACAACTTGCCGTCCGGGTCCTTGAAGTCGCCCACTGGCTTGCCGGTCATTTGCGGCAGCGTCGGATGCATCAGCACGACCGGTTTCGAATCCATCACGAACAGATAGCCGGACTCGCCGTAGCGCATCGTCGCAAGACGGGCGAGCGCCTCGCGCTGGGCATCGGCCTCGCTCATCTTGCCGTTCTGCGAAAGCGCGTAGTAGCCGTTCACGACGCCCTGCGCCGCCTCGACGAGGTTCGCCATGCCCGCCTTGCGCTCGGCCAGCATCGTGCCGCGCGTTTCGATCGCGCTCCACAAGCCGACGCCGAGCAGCCCCAGCCATACGAGCGCGAGCGACAGCCATAGTTTGCGATTCAAACTCATCCTGCTCATTGAGGTCTCTCTCGTGTGATTTCGTTTTGAGTGCCGCGCACGCCAATACCGGCGGCAAACGATTGCCACGGTTATATCGGCATGGCGGACGCTCAACTTGAGAAAACCGTAAGGGGCCCGATGGCTGGAAGAAAGGCCGCGAGGCGAGTCGGCCGTACGCAAGAAACCCGCGGCTGACCGATAATCGAGGGCCAGGTGGCCGCGAATCCGAGCGGTCCATTCGATTCATTCAATTGCCTGCGAGAACACTTATGTACGTCATCAATCTCATCTACACCGCACCGCTCGAACGTATCGACGACGCGCTCGAAGCGCACCGCGCGTTTCTGACGAAGCACTTCGATGCAGGCGTATTCGTGGCCGCCGGGCCGAAGATGCCGCGCGACGGCGGCATCATTCTGGCGGTGCGCATCGAGCGCGATAAGCTGGACGAGATTCTCGCGAGCGACCCGTTCGCGCAGCAAAATCTCGCGCGTTATGAAGTGACGGAGTTCAAGACGACGCGCCTCGCGGCGGGGTTGAATTTGCCGGTTCCGGCTTGAAAACGGCAGCGAGGAAGGGATTTGAGAACGGGGCGCGCGGCTGATAGGCGCGCCCCCATGTATCGAAGCGTCAGTCGAGCAGCAGCTTGATGTCGTGCACCCAGGGCGCCGCGCCCTGGCCGTCGCGCGCGAACAGACGCAGTTTGCCGTTCGTGTCGAGTACATAGCTCGCCGCCGTGTGATCCATCGTGTAGCTGTCCGGCGTCTTGCCCGGCACTTTCGCATAGTAGATGCGGAAGTCTTTCGTGACCTTGGTGAGTTGCGCCTGATCGGCCGGACGCAAGCCGACGAACGTCGGGTTGAACGCCGGCACGTATTGCGCGAGCAAGGCGGGCGTGTCGCGCTCGGGATCGACGGTGACGAAAAGCACCTGCACGCGCTTCGCGTCTTCCGGGCCGAGTTGCTGTAGCGCTTGCGAGAGTTCGGCCATCGTCGTCGGGCAGACATCCGGGCAATGCGTGTAGCCGAAGAACAGCACCACGACCTTGCCCTTGTAATCCGCCATTGTGCGGATCTTGCCAGACGTGTCGGGCAGCGCGAAGTCGCTCCCGAATTGAGTATTGCCGGTGATGTCGAGATTCTGGAACGCCGGCGGCTGCTTGCCGCAGCTTGCCAGCAGCGCGGCGCCGCCAAGCGCGCAAGCGATCACGGCGGTCCGCACGGCAGCACGCGCCGTGCGCGCGAAGCGGTTTTTGATCATGGGATTAAACGCCGATCAGGACGCGTGCGTAATGGTCGATCAGCAGCGCGGCGAACAGCAGCGACAGATAGACGATCGAATAACGGAAGGTTCTGCGCGCCAGATCGTCCGAATACTCCCGATAGATCTTCCACGCATACGCGAGGAACACGGCGCCGAGCAGCGCCGCCGCCGCGAGGTACACCACGCCGCTCATGCCGGAGATGAACGGCATCATCGTGACCGCGAACAGGATCACCGTGTAGAGCAGGATATGCAGACGCGTGTACTTCTCGCCGTGCGTGTTCGGCAACATCGGCAAGCCGGCGTTTTCGTAGTCTTTGCGGCGATAGAGCGCGAGCGCCCAGAAATGCGGCGGCGTCCACACGAAGATGATCAGCACGAGAATCCATGCGTCCCCAGGCACGTGGCCGGTGACCGCGGCCCAGCCGAGCGCCGGCGGCATTGCGCCCGAGGCGCCGCCGATCACGATGTTCTGGGGCGTGGCGGGCTTGAGCAGCAGCGTATAGATGACCGCATAGCCGACGAAGGTGGCCAGCGTCAGCCACATGGTCAGCGCATTGGCGAACGTGTAAAGCGTCCACATGCCGAGGCCGCCGAGCACGGCCGAAAACGACAGGATCTGCACGGTGGTGATTTCGCCGCGCGCGGACGGCCGCCATGAGGTGCGGCGCATCTTCGCGTCGATTTTCTGTTCGACGAGGCAGTTGATCGCGAACGCCGCGCCGGCCAGCAGCCAGATGCCGACGGTGCCGCCGATCAGCACGGTCCACGGCACCATGCCGGGCGTCGACAGAAACATGCCGATGACCGCGCAGAACACCGCAAGCTGCGTGACGCGCGGCTTGGTCAGGGCGATGTACTGGGAGACCCGGCTGCCGGGCGTTTGGGAGAGAGTTGTGCTGTCCATGTGGGTCACGCTGGCGCGGCATCGCGCGCGGGCAACGCGGCGCGGCCGGGACGGCTAGAAGCGATTCGAAAGTTTAGCATAACGAGTAGCAGCAGCAGGATCGCCGCGCCGCCGTTATGGGCGACCGCAATGGGTAGCGGCCATTGCAAAACGATGTTCGACAGGCCGGTGATGAACTGGATCAGCACGATCAGCAGCACGCCGTCCGCCGGACGGCGCAGCGACTCGAAGCGGCGCAGTTTCAGCGCGAACCATACCAGATAGGCGACCACCACGATCGCGAACGTGCGGTGCGTCCAGTGAATCGCGACCAGCGCATCCTGCGTGATCATGTCGCCGTCGCGGGTCATCCCGAGTGCGCGCCACAGGTGGAAGCCGTGCTCGAAGTCCATTGACGGGACCCATTGGCCGTTGCAGGTCGGGAAGTCCGTGCAGGCGAGCACGGCGTAGTTCGTGCTGACCCATCCGCCCAACGCGATCTGCACGATCAGCAGCACGAGGCCGGCGATGGCCGCCGCGCGCCAGCGCGCGGCTTCGGGTTCGTAAGCGGGCAACGGCGTCTGCCGGGCGGCCAGCCAGCCGAGCGTGCCGAGCAGCGCGAGGCCGAGCAGCAAGTGAATCGTCACGATCACCGGTTGCAGTTTCATCGTCACGGTCCATGCCCCGAATGCGCCCTGCACCAGAATCAGCAGCAACAGCGAGGTCGGCCACCACGGCGACACATGCAGCGGGCGGCGCTTGATGCGCGCCGTCCACGCAATCACCGTCTGCGCGATGATCAGCACGCCGATCGCCATGGCGAAGTAGCGGTGGATCATTTCAATCCATGCCTTCGTCATGCTGACCGGGCCGGTGGGCATCGCCTGATGCGCGGCAGTGATCGCCGCGTGCGCGATGAACGGCGACGACGTGCCGTAGCAGCCCGGCCAGTCGGGACAGCCGAGGCCGGAATCGGTGAGGCGCGTGAAGCCGCCGAACATCACCAGGTCCAGCGTCAGGAAAGTGGTGAGCCAGACCAGCTTGCGGAATTTGTTGTCGTCGGCCTTGACCCACACGTAGGACAGCGGCAACAACGCGATACACAAGCCGATCAAGGCCAGTTGCAGGACGAACATCTTCTCTCTTACCCTGGTTGCGGCGTCAGCCGATGCTCGACCATTTGAGCAGCCTGGTCACGTCGCCCTTGATCTTGCTGGGGTTCGGATCTTTCGGGAAACGCATCATCAGATTGCCGTTCGGATCGACCATGTAAATGTGATCGGTGAGTTGGGTGCCGGTATCGGCCGGCAGCCACGCGGCCACTTGCGCCGGGTCGGCGACCAGCATGTTGGTGTCGGGATACGCTTTTTGTATCACGTCCGCGACGTTGCCTGCGTCGGTGCGCAGCCATACTTCGACGACGCGCTCGCGCTCCGGTCCCTGCGCCGCGCGGATTTGCCGCATGAAGTAGAGCTTGGTGACGCAGGCTTTGTCGCACGCGCTGCTGTCGACCGAAATCAGCAGCCAGCGGCCGCGCAGCGAAGCGAACTTGAGCGGCTTGCCGTCCTCGCCCGTGACCATGAGCGAGTCGGGGATCGGCCGCTGCGGTTCGACCAGCTTGCCGTAACTCGTGCTGCCGCCGGTCGGCTTGATCACGTAGTACGTGACATACGACACGACGATCGGCGCCGCGCAGACGATCGCCAGCAACAACAGGATCCAGCGGCCACGCTCCCATGAGCCCTTGCCGTTGGGTTGGCCGGGCATCGCTTGCTTCGGAGCTTCGGATTTGCCGGCTTGCGGCGAACGGGGAGATTGCGTCGACACTACAGAACCTCTTTCAATGATTGCGCGGTCGCCGGCCCGTGCGTGGCCGACGAAACCGCATGCGCTGCGTTACACGCCCGGCGCGTGCTCTTTTTTTGCCGCGCGGCGCGCGGCGTACACGCCGAAGACGAGCGCCGCGGCCGCCATGCCCCACCACTGGAACATATAGCCGTAATTGCGCTCGACGCCGCTCGTCGGCGCAGGCCAATCGCGCACCAGTTTGTCGCCGTCGTCGTTCAATTGCTGGATCACGAACGATTGCAACGGCAGGCCGGTTTCCGCGGCGTAAGCGGCAATATCCAGATTCTGCCGGATCAACTGATGCGCGGCAGAACCGCCCTGCCCCAACTCGAAAGCGCGCGAAGCATCGGCGCGCGCGATACCCTCGATTTCGATCTCGCCTTGCGGCGTGGCATACGGCGCGATGGTCTCGCGATTGCTCATGTTGCGCGGCAACCAGCCGCGATTGACCAGCACATAACCACCGTCGGCCAGTTTAAAAGGCATCACGACGTAAAAGCCAGGCTGATCGTTATACGGACGATTATCGAGGTACACGACCTTGTCCGCGACGAAACTGCCGCGCGCCTTCACGCGATGGAATTCGATGTCCTTCAATTCGACCGCCTGGCTGCTCACCGGCTGCGCCGGCGCATGCTCGAACTGCGTGATGTGCGCTTCGAGCGCTTCCTTTTGATGCGCGCGCTCGCGCTGCCAGAAACCGAGCCGCACGGTCACCACGATCACCAGCAGAATCAGCAGTGCGGGAATGAGGCGAATTTTCATCGAACGCGCTCCGGCATCGCGCGCCGCACCACCGGGAAGGTACGGCAGACGCTAGCGCGCGGTGAGATAATGATCGTCTCGCCTATGCGCTTTCCGCTTTCAGTTGGTTCCATGCACATTCTCGTTCCCGTCGCCTTCGTCCTGATCATCGCCAGCATGGTGTCGGCGCTGTACTTCATGATGCATGACAAGGGCAAAACCAAGCGGATGGTCTGGTCGCTCGCCACGCGGGTGGGCCTGTCGATCTCGCTGTTCCTGTTCATCCTGTTCGCACACTGGATGGGCTGGATTCAGTCGACCGGTATTCCTTACGGGCGTTGAGCCCGGCGGAAAGTCCCCTACTCCGCTAAACAAAACGCCGCCCTGACAGGGTCGAGGGCGGCGCTGATCCGTTCCTTATGCGCCGCGTCCTTCACAGACGTTGCGCGACCGGCTTCTCATGCGATTCCGGCGAACCGGCGGACGCAAGCCGGACTGCGTTACAGCCAGTACACCACGACGTACAGCCCCAGCCACACCACGTCGACAAAGTGCCAGTACCAGGCGGCGCCTTCGAACGCGAAGTGATGCTCCGCCGTGAAGTGGCCGCGAATCATGCGCGCCAGCACCACCGCCAGCATCGTGCCGCCGAGGAACACGTGGAAACCGTGGAAGCCCGTCAGCAGGAAGAACGTTGAACCGTACACGCCCGAGGCCAGCGTCAGGTTCAGTTCGTGGTAAGCGTGAAAATACTCGTAGCCCTGAAAGAACAGAAAGACGACGCCGAGCACGAGCGTAGCCGCCAGCCAGATCATCGCCTTCTTGCGATGATCTTCGCGCAGCGCGTGGTGCGAAACGGTCAGCGTGGCGCCCGAGGACAGCAGCAGCGCCGTGTTGATGGTCGGGATCGGCCACGGCTGCATCGACTTGAAGGTCGAGACCAGCGCTGCCGGACCATTGTTCGGCCACACCGCGGAGAAGTCCGGCCAGATCAGCTTGTAATCGAGGCTGCCGAGTTGATGCAGCGCGATTTCGCGCGCGTAGAACAGCGCGCCGAAGAACGCGCCGAAGAACATCACTTCGGAGAAGATGAACCAGCTCATGCTCCAGCGGTACGACTTGTCGACATTCTTGCCGTACATGCCGCCTTCCGACTCGGCGATCGCGTCGCCGAACCAGTGCCACAAGGTAAAGAGCAGCCACAACAAACCGACGACAACGCCAATCGGCGCCCAGTCATGCGCATTGATCCAGGCCGCCAGCGATCCGAGCATGACCAGCAACCCAACCGCGGCGCTAATCGGATGCCGCGACGGATGCGGTACGAAATAGTACGGGCTCTCGTTTTGACCGCTCATTCTTGATTCTCCACTTCAGTCCAGTTGTTCCGGAATCTCCGGCTGTATCTTCGGCGGCGCGTCGATACCGCACCGCTTCACTCTAATTCGTGGGCTTTGCTTCGCCCTGTATCCTGCACGCGCCTACCGCTTCAACCCACCACGGTCCGCACGACCAGGATCAGCACGCCGATGAAAACGGCCGCGCAGATCAACGCCGCCGCAATCACATGCAGCGGGTTCAACTGCGTGGCGTCCGCTTCCAGATCGCGGCGCTTGCGCACGCCGAAAAACGACCAGAGCACGGCTCGCATCGACTGGCCAAAACTGCTCTTGCGCGGACTGCCGCCGTTATTGCTCATCTCGTCTTCCTTCGCCAGCGGCTCATGCCGTCAAGCGGGGTTGGCGGCGGTTGCCGCCGTATTGGCCGGGAGCGCCGCGCTTCCGGTCTTCGCCGCGGCCGGCGTGCTCAATTCAAAGAACGTGTACGACAACGTGATCGTTTTCACATCCTTCGGCAACTTCGGATCGACCACGAACACCACCGGCATCCGCTTGGTCTGATTCGCGGTCAACGTCTGCTGCGTAAAGCAAAAACACTCGATCTTCTTGAAGTACTCGGTGGCCTGTTTCGGCGCGTAGCTCGGAATGGCTTGCGCCTGAATCGTGCGCGCCTGCTCGTTGCTGACCTCGTACATCACCGTCGTCACTTCGCCCGGGTGCACGTCGAGGCTGCGCTGCTCCGGCTTGAAACCCAACGGGCCGCGCGCGTTCGCGTCGAATTCGATCGAAATCGTGCGGCTCATGTCGACCTGCGTATTCTTCGCCTCGCGCGCCGTGGCATCACGCTGCACGAGGTTGTTGATGCCGGTGATCTCGCAGATCGCGCGGTACATCGGCACCAGCGCAAAACCGAAACCGAACATCATCAACGCGACCACGAACAGCTTGATCAGCATCGAACGGTTAAAAGAGCGGTCGGCCTGAGCCGGCGGTTGCGTCGACATCTCAATCCTCAACAAACCTGCAAACGGACTTCAACCGCCGCGTCAGGAGAACCACGCCTGATTGATGATGACGCTCGCAAAAAATATCGCTGCGATGGCGAACATCACAAGTCCAATCCGCCTGTTGCTTGCGCGAATCTGTTCCGGCGTACGTCTTTCCTGTGGATTGCGCGTCATGCTCAAGCTTCTGAATACCTTTGTGACACGGCGGAAACCGCCGCTACGGCTGCCGGCCCGGAGGGCGACGCGCTATCCGCGCCGCCGCCGCAACCGGCTATCTTGCTGGCTGACGATTACTCGACCGTCGGCGGGTTTTCGAACGTGTGGAACGGAGCCGGACTCGGCACGGTCCACTCGAGGCCCGTTGCGCCGTCCCACGGCTTGTCGCCGGCCTTTTCATGGTCGCCGCCGCCACGGTAGGCCGGCAATGCAACAGCGAACAGGAAGTACACCTGCGCCAGACCAAAACCGAAAGCGCCGATCGAGATGACCTGGTTCCAGTCGGTGAACTGGGCCGGATAGTCAGCATAGCGACGCGGCATGCCTGCGAGACCGACGAAGTGCATCGGCAGGAACGCGAGGTTGAAGAAGAACATCGACGCCCAGAAGTGGATCTTGCCGCGCGTTTCGTTGTACATCCAGCCGGTCCACTTCGGCGCCCAGTAGTACCAGCCGGAGAAGAGCGCGAAGAGCGACCCCGCCACCAGCACGTAGTGGAAGTGCGCCACCACGAAGTAGGTGCCGTGATACTGAATGTCGAGCGGCGCCATCGCGAGCATCAGGCCCGACAGACCGCCGAACGTGAACACCAGCAGGAAGCCGACCGCGAACAGCATAGGCGTTTCGAAGCTCAGCGAACCGCGCCACATCGTCGCGACCCAGTTGAACACCTTCACGCCTGTCGGCACCGCGATCAGCATCGTGGCGTACATGAAGAACAGTTGGCCCGTCACCGGCATGCCGGTTGCGAACATGTGGTGCGCCCAGACCATGAACGACAGAATCGCGATCGACGAGGTTGCGTACACCATCGAGCTATAGCCGAACAGCGGCTTGCGCGAGAACGCCGGAATCACCTGCGACACGATCCCGAACGCCGGCAAGATCATGATGTACACCTCGGGGTGCCCGAAGAACCAGAAGATATGCTGGTACATGACCGGGTCGCCGCCGCCGGCCGCGTTGAAGAACGACGTGCCGAAGTGACGGTCGAACAGCACCATGGTGATCGCGCCTGCGAGAACCGGCATCACGGCAATCAGCAGGTATGCGGTGATCAGCCATGTCCAGACGAACATCGGCATTTTCATCAGCGTGAGGCCGGGCGCGCGCATGTTCAGGATCGTCACGACGATGTTGATCCCGCCCATGATCGACGAAGCGCCCATCAGGTGAACCGCGAAAATCGCGAAGTCCATGCCGGGGCCCATCTGCGTGGACAACGGCGCGTAGAGCGTCCAGCCGGCGGCGGTCGCGCCGCCCGGCGAGAAGAACGAACCGACCAACAGGACAGCCGCCACCGGCAGCAGCCAGAAGCTGAAGTTGTTCATCCGCGCGAAAGCCATGTCCGATGCGCCGATCTGCAGCGGCACCATCCAGTTCGCGAAGCCGACGAACGCCGGCATGATCGCGCCGAACACCATGATCAGGCCGTGCATGGTGGTCAACTGGTTGAAGAACTCGGGGCGCATGATCTGCAAACCCGGCTCGAACAGTTCGGCACGGATCATCAGCGCCATCACGCCCCCGGAGAGGAACATGACGAACGAGAAGATCAGGTACAGCGTACCGATGTCCTTGTGATTGGTTGCGAACAGCCAACGGCGCCAGCCATGCGGCGTTTCGTGGGCATGGTCGCCGTGCACGTGCTCGTGGCCCGCGACTACATCGTGTCCGATGCTAGACATGACAATCTCCTAAAGCAAATACTGCGATGCTGACCATGAACACGTCAGGCAGCCGGGCTGATCTGAACACGCCGGGCTTCTTTCGCGTCGCTGCCGCCCGTGATCGTTTCCGGCTTCTTCAAAATAATGTGGTCTTCGGCGATGCCGGCTGCCTTCAACGCGTCGCGCACGGCTTCGGCGCGGCTCTTCGCGAGCTTGGCGTTGGTGTCGGCGGAACCGGTTGCGTCGGTGAAACCGGACAGCGTGAACTTCGCGTCCGGATGCGCCTTCGCGTAAGCCGCGGCCGCCTCGACCGCCGCTTTCGCGTCGGCCGCCAGCGTGCTCTTGCCCGTATCGAAGTAGACGCTTGCCGGCAATGCCGCTTGCGGTGCGGCCGCGCTGTCCGAAGCGCCCGCGGCTGCTTCCGCACCCGAGGCACCCGAAGCTGCCGCCGCACCCGAAGCCGCTTCGGCACCGCTCGCCGCGGCGCCTGCGTCGGCCAGATGGTTGCCGCCTTCGGGCAGCTTGCCGTTACGCGCGTCCGCCACCTGCTTCGGCTGGAGAATGTCGCCCGTGTGGTTGCTCCACGCGTTACGTTCGTATGTGATGACCGAGGCGATCTCGACGTCGTTCAGCGTCGGCGCCCACGCAGGCATCGCGTTCTTGCCCTTCAGTACGAGGCTTACGTGCTCGGCCAGCGGGCCGTGCGCGACCTTGCTGCCGTCGATTGCCGGGAATGCGCCCGCGCCCTTGCCGGTCGGCTGATGGCAGACCGCGCAATTCGCCGCGTACACCTTGCCGCCGCGCTCCATCAACTCGGCCAACGTGTAGGTCTTGTTCGGGTCGTCCTTGCCGGCCGCCATTTTCTTCTTCTGCGTGTCGACCCACTTCGCGTAGTCGTCGGCGGACAGTACGTCGACCACCACCGGCATGAACGCGTGTTCCTTGCCGCACAGTTCGGTACAGAAGCCGCGGAACGTGCCGACCTTTTCCGCCTTGAACCACGTGTCGCGCACGAAACCCGGAATCGCGTCCTGCTTCACGCCGAAAGCCGGCACGTACCAGGAGTGGACCACGTCGTTCGCGGTCGTGATGATGCGGATCTTGCTATTGACTGGAACGACGAGCGGATTGTCGACTTCCTGCAGATAGGTAGTGGAAATCGGCTGACGACCGTCGGTTTCCGCACGCGGCGTGGAGAGCGTGGACAGGAAACTGATGCCCTCGCCCGGACCCTTCACGTAGTCGTAGCCCCACTTCCACTGGTAGCCGGTGACCTTGATGGTGACGTCGGCGTTCGTGGTGTCCTTCATCGCGACGACGGTCTTGGTGGCGGGCAGCGCCATCAGCACGACGATGACGAACGGCACGATCGTCCAGATGATTTCGACGGTGGTGCTTTCGTGGAAATTCGAAGCCTTGTGGCCTTTCGATTTGCGGTGAGCAAAGATCGAATAGAACATCACAGCGAACACGCCGATGAAGATCACCGTGCAAAGAATCAGCATGAACGTGTGAAGGCTGTAGAGCTCCTCAGCGATTTTCGTCACAGGCGGCTGGAGATTGATCTCGTTGACGGCAGGGCCGCCCGGAACATCGCCCACTGCCAGGGCGGCACCGGCGAAAAGCAGTCCGCTCGTCGCCAGCACGCCCATGAGGGCTCGCTTGATTGTTTTCATAGCTTCCTTACCCAAAATTTCCATTCAAACCCTCGACCCCGCCGGCAGGCTGCCCCGCGCTCCCCGTGAACGCCGCGCGCTCGACACGTCTAGCAACGTGTGAGCCACATGCGCAGTTCGCCTGCGAACTGCGCGCGCCGATACTGCGCGAGATGTTGCCCGATCATGACCGTCTGCCCGCGCGAGATCAGTTTGATCTGCTCGCGCGGCGTTGCGCCCGCCTCGATCCGCACCCAGCGCGGATTGAATTCAAATTGCGTGAGCCGCTCGCCGCTGACCTGCTCGATCACGAGCCGGTTCTGAAACAGCCGGATGCGCTCGTAATCAACAGCATGACGCGCATAGATGGCAAACGCGACGCCCACCGCCAGCAATTCGATACCGGTGAACGGCAACACCAGCCAGGCGCCGACCAGAACCAGCATGAAAGCAATTGCCAACGAGAACAACGCAAGCGACACGTAGAGACATACGAACTGCCGTGGAGACATCGAACAGTTGCGCTTCATGATCCAGTCTTTGAGGACCGGTTCCGAATCCGCCAGCAGATCTGATGCTTCCATCGCAGCCTCCTGCGAATCCCCGGCTGCTGACAGTGCTCGCGACCACCATGCGGCCGCTCGCTACACCGCCGCGCCACTTCATTTTGCAGCCCTGCGTCTCGGGCCTGCCGCCCCAAATGTGGGAACTCCGGGCGACAAACTGACGCATTATAGGCGCGATCCATAGCATCCACAAGCAAGCCTCGGCTGGCTCACAAGCCAGGCGTGACAAGCCTCCGCGCCGTTTTGACGCACCTTTTGCGCGTCCTTCGAAGCGGTAATTTCGGGCATAACAGATGCCCGCTTTACCGCCTCGTTGATTCCTCAACGGTTCCTCGAGGAACCTCGTCCGATATCCTCGATCCGCACGATGCCATGACCTTCGGCCGTGGTGCGCGGCACGGCTTTCCATGCGTGTCCGTAGATCACCTCGAAGGTCAGCGCGATGGTGCCGTCCGCGCGCCGACGGGCTTCGAGCGCCCCGAGCAGTGCCTTGTGCAGCCTGCGTGCGGCGGCACTCGACGACGCTTCGCGCTCAAACGGATAGGCGCCCCAGCGGCGCACGTCCGCGAGCAGCGACTCGGGGGACTTGTAGGTGATCGTGAGCGTTTCCTGGTCCATCACTGGAATCTCGAAGCCGCTCTCGACCAGCATGTCGCCCAGATCATGCATATCGACAAAGTCGATCACGTGCTTGCGCATGACGACGCCGTGCGCGGCCTCGACTTCCGCATAGGCGCCGCGCAACTCCTTGAGCGAATCAGGGCCGAGCGTGCTGAACATCAGGAGCCCGTTGACCTTCAGCACCCGCTGCCATTCTGGAAAGACGAGATCGGGACGCGAATGCCAGTGCAGCGCGAGGTTTGACCAGATGAATTCGAAGGCGCCGGCCGCGAACGGCAGCGCCGAGAAGTCGGCCTGCGCGAATCGTGGGCCGCGGGCGCCGAGCGCCTTGCCGAGCGTTGCCGGCAGAAATCGCCGCCAACTCGTGTCGCCGGAATCGTGGCGCAGCGCGCGGCTGAGCATGCCATGCGAGAGATCGGAGCCGAACACCGGCGCCTCGGGAAAGCGCTCACGCAGCGCGGGAATGTCTTCGCCCGCCCCGCAGCCGGCATCGAGGACGCTCGCCGGCGTCACCTTGATGTAATCGAGACGCTCGCGCATGCGCTGGGCGATTTCGCGCGGCAGGAAGGCGACCTCGTCGAAGGTCGCGGCACGGCGGTCGAAAATCCGCCGCAGACGCCGGGAATCATAGGCCGGACGGCCGGATTGAGCGGAAGTTGGGGACATGAGTGTCGTACTGGCGTGGAGCCCGAAGTATACTCGTTCGCTTCCCTTCATTCAGTGCGAAAGGCCTTCGGGCGGTCGAATCATGCCATTCCGTCTGTTTTCTTCATTCCCCGGCGGTTCGACCACGCGCTTCGTTCGTTTTGCACACGGCTTGCGTTCGGCATGGCCGCATGTGACCCAAGCCGTGCTGCCGAATCTGTGCGCGTTATGCGGCGATTTGTCGCATAAGACACTGTGCGCCGGTTGCGACGAAGCGTATTGGAATGAAAGCCGATTGCGGTGCACGGTATGCGCCGAGCCCTTGTCCGAGATGCGAGCGGCGAGCCGTGCCTACTATCGCTGCGCGGAATGCATCGGTGAGCCGCCCTCGTTCGACGCGACCCTCGCGTTGGCGGATTACCGTCCACCGCTCGACGCGTTGGCGCTCGGCCTGAAATTTCGCGCCCGGTTGATGCTGGCGCGCGAGTTCGCGCTACGCCTCGCTCGGCTCGCGCAAGACTCGTGGCAGGACAGATCGGCGCGGCCCGATGTGATCGCGCCCGTGCCGCTCGCCCGCCAACGTCTCACCGAGCGCGGCTACAACCAGGCATGGCAAATCGCGAGGCCGTTGGCCCGCGCGCTGACTGTGCGCGGCAACGCCACCTTGCTGCATCGCGTGATCCATACCGCGCCGCAATCGCGGCTCGACCTGGAGGCGCGCCGGCTGAACGTGGGCCGCGCCTTCAAGGTGGCCGAACCGGTGCAAGGCCTGCATGTCGGCATCGTCGACGATGTGATGACGACCGGCGCCACGCTCGAGGCGCTGGCAAGCACGCTCAAAGCCGCCGGTGCGCGGCGGGTCACCAACTTCGTCGCGCTGCGCACACCGAAAAACTAGTCTCCACCTGGTCTCATCATGTTCAACGTCGTTCTCGTAGAACCGGAAATTCCGCCGAACACCGGCAACGTCATCCGTCTGTGCGCCAACACCGGCGCGCGGCTGCATCTGATCGAGCCGCTCGGCTTTCCGCTCGACGACGCCAGGATGCGCCGCGCGGGTCTCGACTATCACGAGTATGCGCAAATGAACGTGCATGCCGATTGGTCGGCGTTCGTCGCCAAGGAATCACCGGACCCGGCGCGTATGTTCGCCTTCACCACACGCGGCTCGGGTCGCTTTCACGAGCATGCGTTTCAATCCGGCGACTGGTTCGTGTTCGGCGCCGAAACGCGCGGCCTGCCCGACTCGGTGCTCGACCAGTTCGCCAACGAGCAGCGCGTGCGTCTGCCGATGCGCCCCGGCAATCGCAGCCTGAATCTGTCGAATACGGTGGCGGTGGTGGTGTTCGAGGCCTGGCGTCAGACCGGCTTCGAGGGCGGCGCGTGACGGCGCTTCAATTCGGCTTCGTAGCGCGCAAGCATTGCATCGTCGAAACAGGCGAATATCACCCGCTCGATCCGCGGCGCGCGCGGCAAGTTTTCGAGTACGGTGCCGACCGCAATCCGCACCGCTTCGTCGGCGGGGAAACGGTAGATGCCGCAGCTGATCGCGGGAAACGCGATGCTCTTGCAATCCGCCTCGCGCGCCACTTCGAGCGAACGCTGATAGCAGGACGCGAGCAGGTCGGCTTCGCCGTGCGCCCCGCCTCGCCAGACCGGGCCGACCGCATGGACCACATGTTTGGCAGGCAGGCGGTAGCCGCCGGTGAGCTTCGCGTCGCCGGTCGCGCAGCCGCCGAGCTGCTCGCATTCATGCAGCAACTCCTTGCCGGCCGCGCGATGAATCGCGCCATCCACGCCGCCTCCGCCTAACAACGACGTATTCGCCGCGTTGACGATCGCATCCACGCCGAGCGTCGTGATGTCGACCACGCGTGCTTCGAGCGTGCAACGATTGAAGGTGAACATGGGAACCTCGCTGGTCCGAAGCGTCGATAAAACGTGGACAGCGAGATGGGGCAACCGTTCAGCACTTTTGCGCGCTGAACGGTTGAAGACTCGAACTGTAAGGTGGCGCCTATTCGGCTTTGGAATCGCGCCGCAGCAGGGCGCTGACGGCGTCGCGAGGCGCTATGCCGTCGAACAGCACGGCGCACACCGCTTGCGTGATGGGCATCTCGATCGCGTGAGCGCGCGCGATCGCCAGCACGGCCTGCGCGCAACGCACGCCTTCGGCCACGTGACCGAGGCCGCCGAGAATGTCGTCGAGCGTACGACCCGCGGCGAGTTGCATGCCGACCGTGCGATTGCGCGACAGGTCCCCCGTTGCGGTGAGAATCAGATCGCCGAGGCCGGTCAAGCCGGTGAACGTTTCGGCCCGTCCGCCGAGCGTCACGCCCAGCCGTGACATTTCCGCGAGACCGCGCGTGATCAGCGCCGCGCGTGCGTTGAGACCGAGACCGAGGCCGTCGGCGATGCCCGTTGCGATCGCCAGCACGTTCTTCACCGCGCCGCCCACCTCCACCCCGACGACGTCGTCGCCGGTATAGATGCGCATGGCGCCGTGATGGAACGCGGCGACCGTGCGCTCGCGACATGCTGCCGACACACTCGCGATCGTCAGCGCAACCGGCAAGCCCTGGCCGACTTCGCGCGCGAAACTCGGACCCGAGAGTACGCCGTTGCTGCCATGCCCCGGCAGTTCGGCTGCGACCACCTGATGCGGCAACAACTGCGAGTCGGCTTCAAAACCCTTGCACAGCCAGATTACGTGCGCCGGCACCTTGCCCGCATCCCGCATCGCCTGAAAGAGACCGCGCAGTCCGGCCACGGGCGTTGCGACGACGCATAACGCGTCGTCGGCGAGCGCGTGATCGAGTGCCGCGCCCAGGTCAGCTTCATAGCGAAGTGCCGGCGGCAAGGCAACGCCCGCCAGGTAGCGGGCGTTTTCGCGCGAAGCGCGGAGCTCGGCGACGAGCGCTGGCTCGCGCGCCCACAACACCGTGTCATGCCGCGCGGCCAGATGGCCGGCGAGGGCCGTGCCCCATGCACCGGCGCCGAGTACGGCAACCTTCATAGCCGGCACCGCCCGTGGCGCGTTAATGCGTGACGCCGTTTTGCGCCGCGCCGTCCTGGCCGCCCATTTGCGCGAGACGTTGCTCGTACAGCGCCTGGAAGTTGATCTCGGCCAGATGGATCGGCGGGAAACCGGCGCGGGTAATTGCGTCGGCGATGTTCGAGCGCAGATACGGGAAAAGGATCGTCGGGCAGGCAATGCCGACCAGCGGATCGATCTGTTCGGCCGGAATGTTGCGGATGTCGAAAATGCCGGCTTGCTTGGCTTCGATGAGGAACGCGACCTTCTCCGACACCTTGGCCGTGACCGTGCCCGTGACGAGAATTTCGAACACGGTGTCGGCGAGGCGTTCGGCCTTCACGTCGACTTCGACTTCGACCGAGGGCATTTCCTGCTCGAGGAAGATGCCCGGCGAATTCGGCTGCTCGAGCGACATGTCCTTCAGGTAGATGCGCTGGATGTTGAAGAACGGCTGGTTATTCTCGTCGGACATGATTGAATGGTTCCCTGATGGATGTGCATAGCGGCGGCCCATGGCTTCAAGGGCCGCCAGATCGTTGCGGCGCATCGCCCGCCCTGTAAAGGCCGGGATGCGCCGGCTTGTATTTCACCCGCCCTGCTCATGCGGCGCGCGGGCGCCGCGAATTCAGGCGGCTTCTTCGAGCAGAGGCATCAAACCGCCCGCGCGATCGAGCGCGGAAAGGTCATCGTACCCGCCGACATGCGTCTCGCCGATGAACACCTGCGGCACCGTGCGGCGGCCGGTCCGCGTCATCATTTCCTCGCGGCGGGCCGGGTCCTTGTCGATCAGTACCTTCTCAACGTGCTCGACGCCGCGCGACTTTAAAAGACGTTCGGCCATCTGGCAATACGGGCACACCTGCGTGCTGTACATGATGACTTTATTCACTTGGCTACTCCTTGTTTCACCACCGGCATGCCGGCTTTCTGCCAGGCGTCGACGCCGCCTTCCAGAACGTGGACTTCGGCGTACCCTGCATCCTGAACGATACGCGCCGCCTTGTTCGACTGCTGGCCGTTCTGGCAGACCAGCAGCACCGGGTTGCTCTTGTTCTTCACAAGCTGCGCGACTTTCGCCTGCAGCTCCGCGAATTCAAGGTGCCGCGCCGCGGGCAAATGACCCTTGGCGAACTCGGCGGACGGCCGCAGATCGATGACCGCCGCGTTGCGCCGGTTGATCAGTTGCGTGGCTTCAGCGGCCGACAGGCCACCGCGGCCGCGCCGGCTGATCGTCGGCCACAGCAGCAACCCACCGGAGATGAGGACGATCGCGATCAGTACAAGGTTTGTGTAATCAGTGAAAAACTTCACGGAAAATCCGCCGAAAAAGAGAGAAATCGAAAAGGGCAATCCGGCCATTATAAAATAACCGTCTGACGCGATGGCGACGCTCCTCGCGAGCAAGCTCGCCGCGCTTTACCGCTTCCTTACTACCGACCGGCAATCTCATGTACAAACTCGTTCTCATCCGCCACGGCGAATCGACGTGGAACAAGGAAAACCGCTTCACGGGCTGGGTCGACGTCGACCTCACCGAGCAGGGTAATCGTGAGGCGCAGCAAGCGGGCGTGCTGCTGAAGGAATCGGACTACACGTTCGACATCGCCTACACATCGGTGCTCAAGCGCGCGATCCGCACCTTGTGGCACGTACAGGATCAGATGGATCTGATGTACCTGCCGGTGGTGCATTCGTGGCGTCTGAACGAGCGTCATTATGGCGCGCTGTCGGGTCTGAACAAGGCCGAAACCGCCGCCAAGTTTGGAGACGAACAGGTGCTGGTCTGGCGCCGCAGCTACGACACGCCGCCGCCGGCGCTCGAGCCGTCGGACGAACGCGCGCCCTACGACGATCCGCGCTATGCCAAGGTGCCGCGCGAGCAACTGCCGCTCACCGAGTGCCTGAAAGACACCGTGGCGCGAGTGCTGCCGCTGTGGAACGAGTCGATCGCGCCGGCCATCAAGTCGGGCCGCAAGGTGGTGATCGCGGCGCACGGCAACTCGATCCGCGCGCTGGTGAAGTACCTGGACGATATTTCGGACGCGGACATCGTCGGGCTGAACATTCCGAACGGCGTGCCGCTCGTCTATGAACTCGACGAGAACCTGAAGCCAATCAAGCACTATTATCTGGGCGATCAGGAAGCGATCGCGAAGGCGCAAGCCGCGGTCGCCAAGCAAGGCAAGGCGGGCTGATCGCGTCGTCCGGCCGCCGCCCTCCGATGAAAAATACGGCTGGGCGCGGCAAACGGCGCAGCCCCGCGCCGAACGGCAGAAACGCGGCTAGCATCGCCCAGGCGCGCTCGTGGCCGGCATCCGCCGCTTGCGGTGCATGCCTTCGGCGATGGAGCACATTCCGTCGAACCAGGCCCGGCATGTGCTGTCGAATCACGATTGCCCGCACCGCGCCCTGAGTGCGCGGGTGTGCAGTTATACTTGTCCGTCCCCATCTCTATCGACGCTGCCACGCGCTTCCGACCGCAACAGACTCTATGCGAAAGAACCTGAAAACTATCGGCCTGATTGCCGCGGGCCTTGCTACTGGCGCATTTGCCACCCTGCAACTCTCGGCCTCGGCCCAGCAACCCGCCAGCGCCACGGCAACCCCGCTGCCGCTGGACCAGCTCAGGCTCTTTGCCGAAGTGTTCGGGCAGATCAAGCATGAGTACGTCGAACCGGTCGACGACAAAAAGCTCCTCACCGCCGCGATCAAGGGCATGGTGTCGAGCCTCGACCCGCACTCGTCGTACCTCGACAAGACCGATTACGAAGAACTGCAGGAGCAGACCAAGGGTCGCTTCGCGGGGCTCGGCATCGAAATCTCGTCGGAAGACGGCCTGATCAAGGTGATCTCGCCGATCGAAGACACGCCGGCGTTCCGCGCTGGCATTCGCCCGGGCGACCTGATCACGCGTATCAACGACAAGCCCGTGCGCGGAATGACGCTCGACCAGGCGGTCAAGCAGATGCGCGGCGAGCCGGGCACCAAGGTCACGCTCACCATTTTCCGCAAGACCGACGACCGCACGTTCCCGCTCACGGTCACGCGCGCGATCATCAAGGTCCAGTCGGTCAAGATGAAGATCCTCGCGCCGGGCTATGCGTACGTCCGCATCACCAGCTTCCAGGAACGCACCACGCCTGACCTCGCCGCGAGGCTGCAGGACATCGCGCGTCAGCAGCCGAACCTGAAGGGTCTCGTGCTCGACCTGCGCAACAACGGCGGCGGTCTGCTGCAAAGCGCGGTCGGCGTCGCGGGCGCATTCCTGCCGCCGAATTCGGTGGTGGTGTCCACCAACGGGCAGATTCCGGATTCGAAACAGGTCTATCGCGACACCTACGACAACTACCGCTTGCAATCCTTCGACAGCGATCCGCTGAAGGACGAAGCGCCGATCTTCAAGACCGTGCCGATGGTCGTGCTGACCAACGCCTACTCGGCGTCGGCTTCGGAAATCGTCGCGGGCGCGCTGCAGGATCAGCACCGCGCGCTGATCGTCGGCAAGACCACCTTCGGCAAGGGCTCGGTGCAAACCGTCCGGCCCATGACGGCCGAAACCGCGCTGCGCCTGACCACGGCGTACTACTACACGCCGAGCGGCCGTTCGATTCAGAACAAGGGCATCCGTCCTGACATCGCGGTGGATCAATACGCCGAAGGCGATCCGGACGACGCGCTGGTCACTCGCGAAGTCGACTACTCGAATCACCTGGCGAACACCCAGGATCCGAACGAGAAGAAGGAAGCGGAACGGCGCGAACAGGAACGCATGGATCAGTTGCGCCAGCTCGAGGAGCAGAACGACAAGAAGACGCCTGAACAGCGTCAGAAGGATCGTGAGCGTAAGCCGGTGGAGTTCGGTTCGGGCGACGACTTCATGCTGCAACAGGCTTTGAACAAGCTGCAAGGCAAGACCGTGCAGGAATCGAAGTCGCTGACCGAGCGGCGTCTGGCACAGAACAAGCCGGCCACATCGGCCTCCGCGCCGGTGGCGGTGAAGCCGACTCAACCGGTTCCGGGCGCATCGGGTCCGGCTTCGGCGGCCGCACCGGCCTCGGCTCCGGCTCCGGCCAAGTAAGCAGCACCCGACGTGTCTTCGCAGCGAAACTTGCTGCGAAGACACGCCTCGGAACACGAAAAAACGCTCCAGCAAAACCCGCAGCAAGCCGCACCCTTCGCGCGATTAAAATAACAGCAACGAAAACGCGCGCCGCAAACCGCCGGTTGCGTCCCATTGCGCGACACTCACGCGCCCCGCCATGAACGACGACCAACTCCTCCGCTATTCCCGCCATATCCTCGTCGATGAAATCGGCATCGAGGCGCAGCAGCGCTTTATCGACGCGCACGCGATCGTCGTCGGCGCGGGCGGGCTCGGTTCGCCCGCTGCGATGTATCTCGCGGCGGCAGGTGTCGGCCATTTGACGCTGGTCGATGCGGATACGGTCGATCTCACCAATCTGCAACGGCAGATCCTGCACGTGACGGCATCGGTTGGCAGAAAAAAAGTGGAATCCGGGCGCGACGCGATCGCGCGGATCAATCCCGAGGTCGCGGTGAACGCGGTGGCGGAACGCGTCGACGACGTGTGGCTCGACCGCGAAGTGCCGCACGCGACTGTCGTGCTCGATTGCACCGATAACTTCGCGACGCGCCACGCGATCAATCGCGCCTGCGTGCGGCACGGCGTGCCGCTGGTGTCGGGCGCGGCACTGCGCTTCGACGGCCAGATCAGCACCTTCGATTTTCGTGACGAAGCGTCACCCTGCTACGCGTGTGTGTTTCCGGAAGACCAGCCGTTCGAGGAAGTCGCCTGCTCGACGATGGGCGTATTCGCGCCGACGGTCGGCATCATCGGTTCGATGCAGGCTGCGGAGGCGCTCAAAGTGATCGGGAAAATCGGCACGCCGCTGACGGGCCGCCTGACGATGCTCGATTCGCTGCGGATGGAATGGAACACGATGCGCATTGCGCGCCAGCCGGATTGCCCGGTGTGTGGTGAACAGCATCGGGACTGAGCATGCAAGACGCTGAATGAACAAACGCCGCAGATGTGCGGCGTTTGTTCATTCGAAGCCGATCCGGCAAACCTCGCTAAGCCAACGCCACGCGCTTGAGCGCGGCCTGCACTTCTTCGGGTTCGAACGAAGCCAGCACATCGGCCACCGGCTTTTCCAGCGTCTTCAGATGCGAGCGCAAAATTTCCTGCTTGACCACCAGCAGTTGACTCGGATGCATCGAGAACTCGGTGAGGCCCATGCCGAGCAGCAGGCGCGTCAACGCCGGATCGCCCGCCATCTCGCCGCATACCGACACCGGCACCCCCGCCCGCTTCGCCTCGCGCAGCGTGAACGCGATCAGATGCAGCACCGCCGGATGCAGCGGGTCGTACAGATGCGCGACCGAGTTGTCCGCGCGATCGATCGCCAGCGTGTACTGAATCAGATCGTTCGTGCCGATCGACAGGAAATCCAGTCGCTTCAAAAACAGCGGCAACGCGATCGCCGCAGCCGGAATCTCGATCATTGCGCCGACCTGCACGTTCGGATCGTAGGCCATGCCGGCATCGTCCAGTTGACGCTTGGCTTCGCGAATCAGATCGAGCGTCTGGTCGATTTCCTGCGCGTGCGCGAGCATCGGAATCAGGATCTTCACTGTGCCGAACGCCGACGCGCGCAAAATCGCGCGCAGTTGCGTGAGGAACATCTGCGGCTCCGAGAGGCTCCAGCGAATCGCTCGCAGCCCGAGAGCCGGATTCGCGGCGGTTTCGTAGCCATCGCCGCCGCCCATCGAGTCGAGCGGCTTGTCGGCGCCCACGTCGATCGTGCGGATCGTGACCGGCAAGCCGTTCATCAACTCGACCGCGCGACGGTACGCGCCGAACTGCTCCTCCTCCTCGGGCAAGCGGTCCTTGTGGTTCATGAACAGGAATTCGGTGCGAAACAGTCCGACACCCGTTGCGCCCGCATCGAGCGCCGCGCGCGCGTCGTCCGGCAGTTCGATGTTCGCGCACAGTTCGATACGCGTGCCGCACAGGGTTTGCGTCGGCGAGAATTTCAGGCGCTGCAGCTTGCGCTGTTCGAGCGCCTTTTCGCTTTGACGATACGAATACTCTTCCAGCACGATCGGCGCCGGATCGACGATCACGATGCCATGATCGCCGTCGACGATGATCAGGTCGTCCTGACGGATCAGCGCACTCGCGTGCTGCACGCCGACCGCGGCCGGAATGCCGAGACTGCGCGCGACGATCGCCGTATGCGAGGTGCGGCCGCCGAGGTCCGTGACGAAACCCTGAAACGTTTGCGTTTTGAATTGCATCATGTCGGCCGGCGCGATGTCGTGCGCAACCACGATCATTTCGTCGCACGCGCCGTGCACACCGTCCACCAGCGCCACCGACGCACCCGCGAGCGCCTTCAACACGCGCTCCACCACCTGCTCGATGTCGGCTTTGCGCTCACGCAGGTATTCGTCCTCGATGTCGTCGAAATGGCGCGACAGGCGCTCGAGTTGTTCGGTCAGCGCCCATTCCACGTTATAGCGGCGCGTGCGGATCAGGTCGATGGTTTCCTGCACGAGCATCGCATCGTTCAGGATCATTGAATGAACGTTGATGAACGCGCCCATTTCGCTGGGCGCGTCCGCGGCGAGGTCGGCACGCAGCGTGTCGAGTTCGCCATGAACGAACTGCTGGGCCGCACGGAAACGCTCGACCTCGCTCTCGATCTGAGCGGGTTCGATCAGGTAATGGTCTACGTCGAGTGCAGCCGGGGCGATCAGGTAAGCCCGCCCAATGGCGATACCGCGTGACACGGGAATTCCATGCAGCGTGAAGGACACGCGCACCTCCTCTAGTTGTGTGATGCCGCGGCAAACCGCTGCAGTGCTCTCAGACTCTCGTCGCCATTATAAATTCCACGCCCCTCGCGCGGGCGCCGGGGCTGTGTGCAGCGCAGCACGAATTGTCGCAGCCGCAACGATCGTCGTCGGTTTCATGGACGCCGAATCACCCATTGTCATGCGCTAAAAAAAACGCCGCGGACAGCCGCGGCGTGGTGGATGCTCTTCGCAACGTGGACGCGCAAGCTCACTGGCCCTCGCCGAATTTATCGGCGATCAGTTTCAACAGTGCGTCCATCGCTTCCTTTTCGTCGGTGCCTTCCGTTTCGATCAGCACGGTGCTTCCAATGCCTGCTGCCAGCATCATCACGCCCATGATGCTTTTGGCGTTGATACGGCGGCCGTTGCGGCTCATCCAGATTTCCGCCTGGTAGTTGCCGGCGAGTTGCGTCAACTTGGCCGACGCACGCGCGTGCAGCCCCAGCTTGTTCACGATGGTCGTTTCCTGTTGCAGCATGTGATGGTCCGAAGCGCGGGTAAGTGTTGTTGTGAAGGATGAAACTGCAAACCGGTTGCAATGCGTTTTGAAATCGCTTGACGCCCTTTGAACGCCGTTCGATCCGGTTACAAGCCCGTGGAGTCGGTTTTCTGGGTCAAATCGGCCTCGGGGGGCAAGGCGGGCAAACAGTCGCCAGCAGCGGCATCGGCGGGCAACGCGGGCGAACACGGTTCGCAAGCCGCGGCGGGCTGTGGGGTGGCCGGGCCGATTGCATGCACGCCCTTGGTGGCGCCGGCGAGCGCCTTGTCGACCAGCGTGTCGAGCGGCGTGGCGCGATAACAGACGGCACGCACCAGCATCGGCAGGTTCACGCCGCACAGCACGCGCACATTCGGCACCGACGCGAGCCGCCCGGCGATATTCGCCGGCGTGGCGCCGAACATGTCGGTGAGCACGAGCGCGCCGTTCTCTTCCTTGAGCCGCTCGATTTCCGAATTGGCGAACGAGACCATTTGTGCGGGATCGCAATCCGGCGATACGTCGATCACGCCGATGCGAGCCGGCAAGCCACCATAGATATGCGAAATGCAATCGCGCAACGCGGTGGCGAACGGAGCGTGCGCAATGATCAGAATGCCTGCCATGTCAGCCTTACTGCAAAAGAACGGCCCCAAACCGTGGACCGGGACGAGGCCCGGATCCCAAGCGCCCTCGACCGGCCGTGGGCCATGAGGGCCGGAACGCATCGTTTTGACGAGCGGCCCGCGACGCCCGGTCCAACCGGGACGCATGCGGAAAGCTGCTCGCTCACAGTCCGCAATCCATGCCCGTGACGTCCGGCTGACGCCACCGAGTCGGCTTGGCGCGGCGGAGCGGGCATTGTAGCAGGCTCATTTTCGCGCCAAAGCGGGCGTTTCGCCCCGCGCGGAGTTACTACATAGTTTGGGGGCCATGGCGTCCAATCAAGGGCAGTGCCTCAGCCGACCGCCCGCTCCAGCGCGTCGATGAACATGGCCGCGACGTCGAAGCCGGTCTGATCCATGATCTCGCGAAAACACGTCGGGCTCGTCACGTTGACTTCGGTCAGCCAGTCGCCGATCGCGTCCAGCCCGACTAGCAGCAAACCGCGCGCCGCCAGCACGGGCGCAAGCGTGCCGGCGATCTTGCGATCGTGATCGGTGAGCGGGCGCGCCACGCCCAGCCCGCCCGCGGCCAGATTGCCGCGCACCTCGTTGCCCTGGGGAATGCGCGCGAGCGAAAACGGCACCGCTTCGCCGCCGATCAGCAGAATGCGCTTGTCGCCTTCCTTGATCTCCGGAATGAATTTTTGCGCCATCACCGAGCGTGCGCCGTCGTGGCTCAGCATTTCGATGATCGAGCCGAGATTCATGCCGTCGGCCTTCACACGGAACACGCCCATGCCGCCCATGCCGTCGAGCGGCTTCAGGATCACATCACCGTGCTCTTCGTGGAAAGCGCGCAAGCGAGCCGCGTCGCGCGTGACCAAGGTCGGTGCGACGAACTCCGCGAACTCGCCGATCGCGAGCTTTTCCGAGTGATCGCGAATCGCCTGCGGCTTGTTGAAGATTCGCGCGCCGCCGCGTTCCGCCATTTCCAGCAGCCACGTCGACGTGACGTATTCCATGTCGAACGGCGGGTCCTTGCGCATCACCACCGCGCTGAAGCTTTTCAGCGAGCGTGGCGCGGCGGCCTCGGCAGCGTACCAGGTGTCGCGATGCAGATCGGTCACGTCGCCCGCGATCGCGAAGCGCCGCACGTTCGCCTCGACGTCGCCGCCCGTCCACGCCAGATGTTTCGGCTCGCACGTGTGAAGCGTGTGGCCGCGGCGCGCGGCCTCCGCCATCATCGCGTAGGTCGAGTCTTTATAGATCTTGAATTGCGTGAGCGGATCGGCGATGAAGAGAATGTCCATGAAGGTCCCGGTGCGCCCTGACGGGCTTGGCATTGAACGTCAATATACTCGTTGAAAATGACGATGGCGGCACGCATGCCGCCATCGGCCACCCAAGGTGGTTAGACCTGAATCGCTTCGGGATCGGTCTTTTCCAGTTCGACCGATGCGGCCAGCAACCCGAGCCGCGCCACCACCCCATACATGTAGAAGCGGTTCGGCGGCGCCGCGCCGGGCTTCGCGTGCGCATCCGGCAGCGCGGTATGCTCGAAGCCGAGCGGCACGAAGTGCATGCCCGGCGCGTTCAGATTCTGATCGCGCTCGCGGCTGCCGTGCACGCGGTAGAAGCCGCCCACCACATAGCGGTCGATCATGTACACGACCGGCTCGGCGACCTCTTCGCCGATCCGCTCGAAGGTGTACACGCCTTCCTGCACGATCACGTCGTGCACTTCGAGGCCGTCTTTCGTGGCCGCCATCTTGGCGCGTTCGCGCTTGGTGAGCGCGGCCACTTCCGACGCGTCGTGCACGGTCATCACGCTCATGCCGTAGGTGCCCGCGTCAGACTTGATGACGACATACGGTTTTTCGGAGATGCCGTACTCGCGATACTTCTTGGCGATCTTTTTCAGAACGCCGTCGATCGCATCGGCCAGCGCTTCCTCACCGGTACGCTCCTGGAAATCGACGCCTTCGACGTGCGCGAAGTACGGATTGATCATCCACGGATCGATCTCGACCATCTTGGCGAATTTCTTCGCAACGTCGTCATAGCAGGAGAAATGCGTGGATTTGCGCCGAACCGCCCAACCGGCATGCAACGGCGGCAGCAGATACTGCTCGTGCAGATTTTCCAGCACGGGCGGAATGCCGGCGGAGAGATCGTTGTTCAGAAGAATCGAGCACGGATCGAAGTTCTTCAGGCCGAGCCGCCGCGGCGTGCGCTCGAGCGGTTCGAGCACGAGCTTCTGCCCGTCGGAGAGTGCGATCGTGACCGGCCCGACGATGCTTTCGTCGAGCGTGCCGAAACGCACGTTCAGGCCGGCCTGGCGCATGATCGCGGCCAACCGGGCGACGTTCTCGAGATAAAACGCGTTGCGGGTGTGGCGCTCGGGAATCACGAGCAGGTTTTTCGCGTCCGGGCAGATCTTCTCGATCGACGCCATCGCGGCCTGCACGGCGAGCGGCAACACTTCCTGCGGCAGATTGTTGAATGCGCCGGGGAACAGATTGGTGTCGACCGGAGCCAGCTTGAAACCCGCATTACGCAGATCGACCGAACAGTAGAAAGGCGGCGTGTGCTCCTGCCATTCGAGCCGGAACCAGCGTTCGATAGCGGGCGTAGCGTCGAGGATCTTCCGCTCGAGGTCGAGCAGCGGGCCGTTTAACGCCGTAACTAGGTGCGGAACCATTGATCACTCGCAGACTGGAGAAAAAAGATTGTAGAGCAAATGCTTTGCCCATTTGGGGACGGTTTCTCCATTCGCAAGCCGATACGAATGCATTCTCACTATCGTCATGATAGGTGGGGAAAACTGTTGCTCACAAGACGGAACAACTCTTTCAGCAAGAAAAAAGCCCGCCATGAAGGCGGGCCAAAGTCGCTGTGCTTGATTCTGATTGTTCAAGCCCTGAAGCCGGGCTTGCGCATGTTTTCTTATTCGACGTGTTCGCCGTGCAGGGTCACGTCCAGACCTTCGCGTTCCTGTTCTTCCGTCACGCGGATGCCCATCACCATGTCGATGACCTTCAGCAGGATGAAGCTCACGACGCCGCTGTAGACCAGCGTCGTCACCACGCCCTTGGCTTGCAGAAGGACGCTGCCGTCGAAGCCGCCGATGTCCTTGACCGCGAACACGCCGGTCAGGAGCGCACCCACGATACCGCCGATGCAGTGCACGCCGAACGCGTCGAGCGAATCGTCGTAGCCGAGCTTGTGCTTGAGCCACGTTGCCGACCAGAAGCAGACCACGCCGGCCACGATGCCGATCACCAGCGAACCCGTCATGCCGACGAAGCCCGAAGCCGGCGTAATCGCCACCAGACCCGCCACCGCGCCCGACACGATACCGAGCACCGACGGCTTACCCTTGGCCGCCCATTCGGCGAACATCCATGCCAGCGCTGCCGCCGCCGTTGCGATTTGCGTCGCGAACATCGCGAAACCGGCACGGCCGTCAGCCGCCACCGCGGAACCCGCGTTGAAGCCGAACCAGCCCACCCACAGCATGGACGCGCCGATCAGCGTGAGCGTCAGGTTGTGCGGGGCCATCACTTCCTTGCCGTAGCCGACGCGCTTACCGAGGACGAGGCAGCAGACCAGACCCGCGACACCCGCGTTGATGTGCACCACCGTGCCGCCCGCGAAGTCGAGGATGCCGGCGCTAGCCAGCCAGCCGGTCGGTTCCCAGACCATGTGCGCGATCGGCGAGTAGACGATGATCGACCACAGCGTCATGAACACCAGCATCGCCGAGAATTTCATCCGGTCGGCAAACGCGCCGGTGATCAGCGCCGGCGTGATGATCGCGAACGTCATCTGGTAGACGAAGTAGACCGTTTCCGGGATCGTCTGGGCCAGATGGCTGACGGTCAGCGTCGTGGCCTTGTCGCCCTTGATGTAGTTCATGCCGGACATGAATACGCGCGAGAAGCCGCCGATGAACGAGCCGCCCGGCGTGAACGCGAGGCTGTAGCCCACCACGCCCCAGATGATCGTCACGAGGCAGGTGATCGCGAAGCTTTGCATCAGCGTGGCGAGCACGTTCTTCTTGCGGACCATGCCGCCGTAGAACAGCGCGAGACCGGGGATCGTCATGAACAGAACGAGCGCGGTGGAGGTCAGCATCCAGGCGGTATCGCCCGAATTGATCTTCGACGAATCGACCGAGAACGGCGCGGTCGGCGCGGCCGGTGCGGCGTCCGATGCCGCGGGTGCGGCTGCGGCGCTGGCGGCCGGGGCGGCGGAAGCGTCCGCTGCCGGCGCCGAGGCCGCGGCCGGAGCCGATGCGTCCGCTGCCGGCGCGCTGGCGGCCGTATCGGAAGCAGCGGCCGAGGCGGCTGCCGGGGCGGAAGCGTCGTCCGCGAGGGCGGCGCCGATACCGCCCGCGAGCAGCGAACCGGCCATCAGCAAGGACATCAATAATTTGCGCATCTTTCGTTTCCTCTTATCGCTATCTGTGTCGCTATCTTTTAGTGTTACAGGGCGTCCGCGCCGGTCTCCCCGGTGCGGATTCGAATCACCTGTTCGATCGGCGTGACGAAAATCTTGCCGTCGCCGATTTTGCCGGTGCGTGCCGCGCGCTCGAGTGCCTCGATCGCCTGGTCGACGATGTCGTCCGAGACGGCTGCCTCGATCTTCACCTTCGGCAGGAAATCGACGACGTATTCAGCGCCCCGATACAGTTCCGTATGGCCCTTCTGACGGCCGAACCCTTTCACTTCCGTCACCGTGATGCCCGAGACGCCGATGGCCGACAAGGCTTCGCGCGCCTCATCGAGCTTGAACGGCTTGATGATTGCGGTAATGAGCTTCATGAAATCCTCGCTAAGTTGCGTAACCCGTTCGTAACCTGTTTGCGTACCCGTAACCCCTTCGCGTGGTCTCGTTCCGCTGTCGGCAAAACGCTACCGGCAGTGCGCGCGGGGCAGTAACAGCAACTCGCATGCCATGTTGTGTCAGACTTCGCGTGGGGCACGCTGCGCAAGGGCTCAAGCGTGCCTGGCCGGACGGCCAACGTTGTCGGCGCACGCTGGCGCGGCTTATTGATCGTTGCTAGAGTGTTCTGACGGCGTGGAACAGCCCGATGCGCACCAAAGCCGCCCATGAGGACACCTCATACCACCGGTCATGCACCAAGGTTGAGCATTTCGCGCAGCAAGGCACAGCCGCAATGAAACATGCACACTTTCCGTGCAGAAAAGGGAACACCATGAAACAACCGAACGATGTCTTCAACGACTTTCAGGCCCGCATGAGCGAGCTGTTCAAGAACTCACCGGCCAAGGACGTCGAACGCAATTTGAAAGCCATGCTGTCGCAAGGCTTCTCGAAACTCGACCTGGTCACGCGCGAGGAATTCGATACGCAGACTCAGGTGCTGGTGCGCACGCGCGCTCGCCTGGAGGAACTGGAGCGCCGCGTCGCCGAACTCGAGCAGAAGCTGCCGGTCACGCAAACGCCGTAAGGCTTTGCTCGCCGCGCATTAGCTGCGCAGTGCTGCACATCACTGGCAAGCGAGCCGTGACGTCATCAGCGTTTTAGGGGACTTGCGCGCACCCCGGCGCGCTGTCCGACGGGAGAAAACATGTCGCTTGCCGTGGTGCGCAGTCGCGCGCCGGCCTCTGGCCGCGCGCCCGAAGTTACCGTCGAGGTTCACCTCGCCAACGGATTACCCTCTTTCTCGATCGTCGGCCTGCCCGATCTGGAAGTGCGCGAAAGCCGCGAGCGCGTACGCGCGGCGCTGCAGAACTGCGGCTTCGACTTTCCTGTGCGGCGTATTACCGTCAACCTCGCTCCCGCCGATTTGCCAAAGGAGTCCGGCCGCTTCGATCTGCCGATCGCCTTGGGCATTCTCGCGGCGAGTGGCCAGATTCCGGCTGAATCCCTGCTGCAGCGTGAATTCGCCGGCGAACTGTCGTTGACCGGCGCGCTACGGCCGATGCGCGGCGCTTTTGCGATGGCGTGCGGCACGGCGCGCGGCGGCGTCGCGCATGGCAGCGGCGCCGCACTTTCCGTCACACCGGGCGAGTTCGCGGCAGCCGGTTTGCCGGCACCGCACACGCCGCAACTCTATCTGCCGGTCGCAAGCGCCGCGGAAGCGGCGCTGGTGCCCGGCGTCGACGTCTATGGCGCCGCCGATCTGCCATCGTTATGCGCGCATCTGGCGGGCGCGCCCGACGCGCGGCTCGACCCTGTCGCCGCACCCGACCTCGGCGAAACGGCGCCAGTCGCCGCACCTGACATGAGCGACGTGATCGGCCAGCGCGGCGCGCGCCGCGCGCTGGAAGTCGCGGCGGCGGGCGGACATCATGTCCTGCTGATCGGGCCGCCCGGCGCCGGCAAGTCGATGCTCGCCGCCCGTTTGCCGAGCCTGCTGCCGCCCATGACCGACGACGAAGCGCTCAGCTCCGCCGCGCTGCTATCCGCGAGCCGGGCCGGTTTTACTCCCTCGCAATGGCGGCAACGGCCGTTTCGCGCGCCGCATCATTCATCGAGTGCCGCGGCGTTGGTCGGCGGCCGCAACCCACCGCAACCGGGCGAGATCACGTTGGCGCATTTGGGCGTGTTGTTTCTCGACGAATTGCCCGAATTCGATCGCCACGTGCTGGAAACGCTGCGTGAACCGCTGGAAGCGGGTCGCATCACGATCTCACGCGCCGCCTTGCAGGCGGATTTTCCGGCGGCTTGCCAATTGATCGCCGCGATGACTCCCTGCCCGTGCGGATGGCGCGGCGACCCCAACGGCCGCTGTCGCTGCACGCCGGAGATCGCCGCGCGCTATCTGCGCAAACTGTCGGGGCCGTTGCTGGACCGCATCGATATCCAGCTCGAAATTCCGGCGCTCACGCCGGCTGAGTTATCGGCCCGATCGACTGCGACGGGCGAGACGAGCGCCACGATCGCAGAGCGGGTGAACGCCGCGCGCGAACGGCAACTGAGCCGGCAGGGCAAAACCAACCGCGAACTGAGCGGGCGCGAGGTGGACGAAGTCTGCCGGCCGGACGCAACGGGCGAAGCGCTGCTGCGCGAGGCAGGCGAGCGCTTCGGCTGGTCCGCGCGGGCTTATTACCGCGTGCTGAAGGTGGCCCGGAGCATCGCCGATCTCGCGGGCGCCGCCATGCCGAGCGCCGCGCAAATCGGTGAAGCCGTCCAATATCGCCGGGCGTTGAGCCCGATATAAAGCGAAAAACATGCTGTCAAGACTTGACTTATGCACATTCGCGCGTTCCTGCAAACTTTTGAAACATGTGAAAGGTGCGGCGCGCGATTCAACGAAAGACCGTTGATTCGATTGCGTTTTTTCAACCGGCGCGGGCGAAGTGAAACTGACGGAGTGCCCACCGGATGGGCATTTGCGGCAATTAAAGCGGAGTTCTCAACAGAGTTATCCACAGGGCGTCTGCGCAACGGGAAAACTTCAACGTAAACCGGCAATTAGCGCACGATGCTGCGAAGGAACTTTCACTGTGCATGAAGAACCGGCGCGACGCCTCGTCGGCCAAAACTACCGTTTTTAATACAGATGGAACGACGAAAAGAATTGATCGATCTGCTCCTGTTGCAATGGTTTCGACGTAATGATTGCGGCTTGATAAACGTGCCGCCCGCGTGCTGCCAGCCGTGCATAGACGGTGCGCGATTCATGCTGGGAACCGGCCTCGCCGCTCACTTTCATTTCCAGACCCAGCACCTGGCCGCCTGCGGCAAGCGGGATTTGCACCGCATGGGTGACGGGCGCGGCGCCCACGTTATGGGCAAGACCGGTGCGCAGGAATTCGAGCACGGCGCGCTGCGTCGTCTCGTCGTCGTTCGGCAGCATCACGGTGCCCACCGCGAATACGGCGTCGCCTGCTTCGGCGGTCTGCATCGCCATCTGCATCGGCGTGCCGTCGATCTGCACCGTTCGCTGATCGTTGCCCGGCTTGGCAGGCAGGTCGATGGTGTAGCCGTTGTCGCTGTTCGCCACGGTGCGCCAGTCGAAAGCGGGCGAACATGCCGACAAAGCCGCGCCGAGTGCCAGCATGCAGGCCGCCGTGCCGATCACCGTCCGGGCCCGCCGGGAGCGCAAAGTGCCGTCGGCGGAACGACAGTCAGTCGAAAAACGGTCTTGCGAGCGGCGAACGAACGGGCGGACAGAAGAAATTCGAGCGAACAGATGGAAAACGCGATGAAAAACGAGCGAAACGGTTCGGAACATGGGGCGGAAGATCGGACTGACGGAAGCGGAAAACCCTATTATCCGCTCCCGGCCCGCGTCCTGCCGCGCCGACGGATTGGGGCTACAATGGCGGCAGTCATGCTGCGCCGGGCTGAAAAGCCCGAACCGGCGCACTGTTCCGCGCGTTCCGCGCGACTCTCGAGGTTCCGTTCATGAGTTCCACCCCAATGAGCACCACCCCGTCCACCGCCGCCCGGCGCGCGAGTCCGGTTCGCTACGTCATCATCGCCGCCGTGGCCGTCGCAATCGCGATCGCCGGCTATTTCGCGTTTGCGGGCCAGCAGCGCGTACCCGACGCCACCTTCACGCTGCTCTCCGGCCAAAAAATCTCGACCGCCGACCTGAAAGGCAAGGTTTATCTGGTCAACTTCTGGGCGACGAGCTGCGACACCTGCATGAAGGAAATGCCGCAGATGGTCCAGACGTACAACCGCTTCAAGGGCCAAGGGCTTGAATTCGTCGCCGTCGCGATGAGTTACGACGCGCCGATGTACGTGACCAACTACACGCAAACCCGTCAGTTGCCGTTCAAGGTGGCCATGGACGACGGCTCGGCCGCGAAGCAGTTCGGTAACGTCCAGCTCACGCCCACCACGTTCCTGGTCGACAAGGACGGCAAGATTCTGAAGCGCTACGTCGGCGAGCCGCAATTCGCGGAACTCGACAAGCTGCTGGAAAAAGCGCTGAACGCCGCCTGAACGCAGGCGAAGTTCCTACGCTCCAACCTGACTCAAACGCGCCGGCCTGGCATCTCCTTGGCCGGCGCTTCAAATCCTCACCGCTCCCCTTCCCCCTTGGCCGCGAGGCCATACCGCTTGATCTTCTCGTAGAGCGTCGCCTTGCCGAGCTGCAGCTTGTCCGCCGCGACCGCGACTACACCGCCCGTCTGCTCCAACGCCTCGGCGATCACCGCGCGCTCGAACTGCTCGACGCGTTCCTTCAGCGGCTGAGTGGGCGCGCCGTCATCGGCGAAGGACATCACCGGATCTTCGGCGACGCCGAGCACGAAACGGTCGGCGGCATTGCGCAACTCACGCACGTTGCCCGGCCAGTCGCGCTGCATCAGGCTCGCGCGCTGACGATCGGTGAGGATCGGCGCCGGGCGTTGATAGCGCACGGCCGCGTCGAGTAGAAAGTGCTCGAAGAGCGGCACGATGTCCTCGCGCCGCTCGCCCAACGGCGGCAACGCGATCGTCACCACATTCAGCCGGTACAGCAGATCGCGGCGGAACGAGCCGTCCGCGACATGCTCGGCCATGTCGCCTTTCGCCGCGGCAACCACGCGGCAATTCACGCGGATCGGCTGATTCGAGCCGAGCCGTTCCAGCACGCCGTCCTGCAGCACGCGCAGCAGCTTGACCTGCAACGCGAGCGGCATGCTTTCGATTTCGTCGAGAAACAGCGTGCCGCCCGACGCATGTTCGAGCTTGCCGATGCGGCGCTTCGCCGCGCCGGTGAAGGCGCCCGGTTCGTAGCCGAACATTTCCGACTCGAACATCGGCTCCGGCAGCGCGCCGCAATTCACCGCGATAAACGGCTTGTCACGCCGCGGCGACAACTCGTGCAGACTGCGCGCGATCAATTCCTTGCCCGCGCCGGTGTCGCCGTTGATGAGCACCGATGCATCGGTCGGCGCAACGTTCGCGATCAGCCGCCGCACCTGCTCGATCGCCGGGCTGCGGCCGATGATGCGCGGCGCCACCGAATTCTGTTCCGCCAACTCGCGCCGCAGCGCGAGGTTTTCGAGCACCAGCTTGCGGCGCTCCAGCGCGCGCCGCACGGTTTCGATCAGACGTTCGGACGCAAACGGCTTTTCGATGAAGTCATACGCGCCGTCGCGCATCGCCTGCACGGCCATCGAAATATCGCCGTGACCGGTGACCAGAATCACCGGCACGTCGGGCGCACGCTCGTGGCATTGCGCGAGCAGATCGAGACCGCTCGCGCCGGGCAAGCGAATATCGCTGACGATCACGCCGGAGAAATCCGCGCTGATCGTCTTCGCCGCGGATTCCACCGACGCATGGCCGATCACGTCGAAGCCGGCGAGTTGCAAACTCTGCACGCTGGCGCGCCGCACGAGTTCGTCGTCTTCGATATACAGCACTTGCAAGCCGTGGTTCACCATTGTCGTTTTCCGTCTGATTCAGGAACCCGTCGTCAGCGGGTCTGATGTATGGCTCGTTTGCACGCCAGCGCGGCGCAGCGTCAACACGAATAATGCGCCGCCGTGCGCCGCGTTGCGCGCCACCAGCGTCCCTCCGCAATCGCGGGCGATCGACGACGAAATCGCGAGGCCGAGGCCAAGCCCTTGCCCCATTTCCTTGGTGGTGAAGAACGGTTCGAACAGGCGCGGCAGCACGTCTTCGGGAATGCCCGGACCATTGTCGCTCACGGCGAACGACAAGCTCGCCTCCGCGACTTCGATCTCGATCGAAATGCGCGGCGGACTCATGCCAGCGGTTGCATCCAGCGCATTGCCGAGCAGATTGATCAGCACCTGTTCGAGCCGCAAGTCGTCGCAATGGGCGATCAGTTCGGGATGGTCGTCGGAGAGGTTCAAGGGCGCGCGCGCGCCGCTGTCGGCGTCGAGCAAGGCGAACTCCATTTCCACGCCTTGCAAGCGCTTTTGCAGCAAACCGATCACGTTGCGCAGCGCCCGCACGACCGGCGCGCGCGCATTGCGCGGCCGCGCTCGTCCGACGAACAGCTTCAACTGATTGGTGATCTTGCCCATGCGCTCGGTGAGCGAGGCGATTGCTTCGAGGTTGTCGCGCGCCGACGCGTGGTCGCCGCGATCGAGCAGCACACGCGTGTTGTCCGAGAATCCACGCAATGCCGCGAGCGGCTGATTCAATTCGTGCGTGATGCCGGCCGCCATCTGGCCGAGCGCGGCGAGCTTGCTCGCCTGGATCAGCTCGTCGTGCGCGGCGCGCAGTTCCTGTTCGGCGCGCGTGCGTTCGGCGACTTCCTTCTGCAATTGCTCGTTCGCCTGCGAAAGATCCGCGGTGCGCTCGGCGACCCGCCGATTCAATTCGGCGTAGGCCTTTTGCAGCAGCGCGCGGCTTCTCATCACCTCGCGCACGCGAGCGCGGCGCATTCTCCAGTAGAACGCGAGCAGCACGAGCGATAGGTAGCCGAAGCCCGTGACGATGGTCGCGTTGCGCGCGTCGGCGTCGACCGGATCGACGGGCGACATCGTGATCAGATGCCAGTCCGGTTCGCCCATGCCGCGCCGCGACGCGAGGTAGCGCGGCGCATAGCGGCCGCCGCCGATGCGCACGATCTGCGCGTTGCCTTCGAGCGTGCGCTCGATCGTCACCGGCAGCGGCGCGATCGGCTGCTGCGCGTACTGACGCGCCTGGTAGATCGAATCGGCGACCTGGCCCGACAGCGGCCGTATCGTGTGATATTTCCACGCGGGCACGGCGGACAGAAAGATCACGCCATGATCGTCGGTGACGACGAGCGGCTCGGACGCATCCGCGCTCTGAAACCATTCGAGATCGAGTTTGACGACCGCCACGCCGACGATCTTGCCCGCGCGCCGCACCGGCTGCGAAATGTAGTAGCCCGGCGCCTGCGAGATCGTGCCGATGCCGAAGAAGCGGCCCACGCCGCCTTTGACCGCATCGAGAAAATACGGCCGGAAGTGATAGCCCGCGCCGATGAAACTGCCCGGCCCGCGCCAGTTGCTCGCGGCCACGCAGTACCCGTTGAGCGGAATGATGTAGGTGACCGTCGCGCGCGCGTGACGGTTGAGGTCTTCGAGATAGTGATTGGCGCGCTCGACGTTGGCCGGAGTCGGATCGACCAGCACGTCTTGCACGCTGGGATGTTCGGCCAGCAGATAGGGCAGCGATTCGTAGCGCTCCAGCGTGCTCTTCAGCGCGCTGGTGGTGCGGTCGACGCGCACTGCGGCGTTGCGCCGCAAGTCGTCGATCCCGCTTTGCCACGCGACGCTGTAAGTGAGCCCGCACGCCGCCACGAGCCCGGCGACGAGCGCGAAGAGGATCAGCAGGCGGCGCGTCACGTTGGCAATATCCGATCGGTGAGGATCAGTTATTGTGGCATAAGGCGACACGCCGTCGGCGCGAGCTTCGTCGGCCGACGGCGTGGGGTTGCGGCTCGCGGCCACCGGTTTCATGCGAGGTGTCCGCGGCCGTGAGCGTCGTGGTTCTGGCAGCCGGTACGCGGCTTAAACGCCGGCCGGCTCTTTGAGCGGCACATCGCCGCGCAATGCCGCGTTCAGCTTGTTGCGGTCCAGTTCCTTTTCCCATGCCGACACCACCACCGTCGCCACGCCGTTGCCGACGATGTTGGTCAGCGCACGGCATTCGCTCATGAAGCGGTCGATGCCGAGAATCAGCACCATGCCCGACAGCGGAATGGTCGGCACCACGGCGAGCGTCGCGGCCAGCGTGATGAAGCCCGCGCCGGTCACACCGCTCGCGCCCTTCGAGGTGAGCATCGTCACCGCCAGCAGCGTGAGCTGTTGCGTCCACGTGAGGTCGATGTTGGTCGCCTGGGCGATGAACAGCACGGCCATCGTCATGTAGATGTTGGTGCCGTCGAGGTTGAACGAATAACCGGTCGGCACCACCAGACCCACCACCGAACGCGAGCAGCCGAGCCGCTCGAGCTTGAGCATCAGTTGCGGCAGCGCGGCTTCCGACGAGCTCGTGCCGAGCACGATCAGCATCTCTTCCTTGATGTAGCCGATGAAGCGCAGGATGTTGAAGCCCACCGCGCGCGCGATGATGCCGAGCACCACCACCACGAACACGATCGAGGTCAGATAGAACGTGCCGATCAGCTTGAGCATCGGCAGCAGCGAGCCGATGCCGTACTTGCCGATCGTGAACGCCATCGCGCCGAACGCGCCGATCGGCGCCAGCTTCGTGATGATGCGCACGATGCCGAACAGCACATGCGAGATCCCGTCGATGAAGTTCGTCACGACCTTGCCCTTCTCGCCGGCCGTCGCGAGCACCGCGCCGAACAGCAGCGCGATCAGCAGGATCTGCAGGATTTCACCCTGGGCGAACGCGGACACGAGCGTGTCCGGGATCAGGTGCATCAGGAAGTCGACGGTGGTCTGGCCGTGCGCCTTCGCGGCATACGAGGCGACAGCCTTGCCGTCGAGCGTGGCCGGATCGATGTTGAAGCCGACGCCCGGTTTCAGCAGATGCGTCGCCATCAGGCCGAGGATCAGCGCGAAAGTGGAGACGACCTCGAAGTACAGCAGCGCCTTGCCGCCGACGCGCCCGACCTTCTTCATGTCCTCCATGCCGGCGATACCGGTCACGACCGTACAGAAGATGATCGGCCCGATCACCATCTTGATCAGCTTGATGAAGCCGTCGCCGAGCGGTTTCATGTCGACCGCGAGCGTCGGATAGTAATGGCCGAGCGCGATGCCGATGATGATCGCCGCGATCACCTGGACGTACAGCACTTTGTAGAAAGGTTTCTTCACGATATTACCTGCGATGTGGGTGAGCCCATGGCCTGCCACGCTGCGCATCATGCGAACGGAACCCGTCACGCCTGTGCACGGCATTAGGCCGCGACAAGACGACGAATTCAGAAATACCGGGAAGGGAAATCAGACATCGTTGTCTCCTTGCTTTAGTTGTCGGACCGTTGCGGCCGCGTTATCTATTTCGCAAGGTCGATGCCAGCTCGAATCAAAACGCAACGGCTTGATTTTTATCGGTTTTTCGTCGCGCGGCGGAATGCGGCGTCCGGGATTCCGGAAATCGGGACAAGGGGCGTCGGGTAATCCGGAATCCATCGGGGCGGCGGCCTCGGGAAAACCCGGACGCCTTTTCAACGGCGCGGTTCGGCCGCCGCGCGCGCTGCGTCAATCAAGGTCAAGCACCGCCTTCTTCCAGCACCAGCAAGTTTTCGTGAGAAAAACCGAGCGACACCGGCTGCCCCCGTTCGGGCAAGCCGCGATTCGGATCGTTGAACACGTCGAGCGAAATCACGGCGTCTTTCACGCGCGTTCTGATGCGCACCACCGCGCCGAGGAAATTCACTTCCTCGACGGTGGCGTTCAGCGTGTTGCGGCCCGGCGCCGCCGGCTCCAGCACGATCGCTTCAGGGCGCAACGCGAGCAGACGCTTCTTGCCGGCATCGTCCGGCGGCAGTTCCTGGGTGGTGGTGAGCTCCTGACCGTCCACGGCCATCTTGCCGGTCGCCGGATCGACCACATGCCCGGCCAGAATATTCAGCGTGCCGACGAACGACGCGACAAAGCGCGTGCGCGGATAGTTGTAGATTTCCGAAGGCGAGCCGATCTGTTCGACGCGACCCTCGTTCATCACGACGATGCGGTCGGAAATCGACAGCGCCTCTTCCTGGTCGTGCGTGACGAAAATCGACGTGATGCCGAGCTCGCGCTGCAACGCGCGAATGTCCTGCCGAAGCGAAATACGAATCTTGGCGTCGAGCGCGGAAAGCGGCTCGTCGAGCAACAGCACTTGCGGCTTGCCGGCCAGCGCGCGCGCCAACGCCACGCGCTGCTGCTGCCCGCCCGACAACTGCCACGGATAACGCCCGCCCAGATGCGGCAGCTTGATCAGATGCAGCATCTCCTCGACGCGGCTGTTGATCTCCGCCTGCGGCCGATGCGTGATCTTCAGGCCGAAGCCGATATTCTCGGCCACCGTCATGTTGGGAAACAGCGCATACGACTGGAACACCATGCCGACCTTGCGCTGCCGCGTGCGAAGGTGCGTGACGTCCTTGTTGTCGAGCCGGATGACGCCGCGCGTCGGCGTTTCGAAGCCGGCGATCATCCGCAGCACGGTAGTCTTGCCGCAGCCGGACGGCCCGAGAAAGGTGATGAATTCGCCGCGCTCGATCTTCATGTCGAAGTGATGCAGCGCCGTGTTCGTCCCGAAGGACTTATGCAGATTTTCGATCTCAAGGAATGCCATGATTCGCTGCCTCAGTCCGTCAAGTTTTTTGGCCGCCGGTCGCGCGGGCCGAGCCGAATACCTGAATCAATCCCATCGACGCCCACGTGATCACGAACGCGATGATCGCAAGCGCCGACGGCTCATAAGCGCGGTTCGCGCCGATCAATTGCAGATACGGACCGAACGCGGGCCGATCGAGCAGACTCGCCAGCGTGAACTCGCCGATCACCACTGCGAAGGTGAGAAACGCGCCGGAGAGAATCCCCGAGCGGATGTTCGGAAAGATCACCTTGAAGAGAATCGTCGGCCAGTTCGCGCCGAGACATTCGGCGGCCTCGGTCAGCGAACGCACGTCGACGGCGCGTAGGCCCGCGTCCACCGCGCGGTACATGTACGGCAGCGCGAGCGTCACGTAACCGAACACCAGCAGCAAATCCGTTGCGCGCTCGTTGCCGGTGAGCGGCAGGATCGAACTGCTGTTATAGATGCGCAGATAGCCGAACACGATCACGATCGCGGGCACCACCAGCGGCAGCAGCGTGATGAATTCGACGACCGGCCGCAGCTTCGGCAGCCGCAACTGCACCCAGTAGGCGGTCGGCACCACCAGCAGCACGCCGACGACGATCGTGAACACCGCCATCATGATCGAATAGCCGAACGAGGCCTGAAAGCGCGGATCGGCCAGCACGACGCGGTACGCCTCGAAGCTGTAGACGCCGCGCTTCATGCGCATGCTGAACTCGACCGTGGCGATCAACGGAATCAGGAAATACAGCGAACCGACGATCATCGCGGTCCACGCGCCCACCCGCGACTGGCTTTTCATCGGCGCCCCCTTTCAGCGCGCGAACGCAGCCAGATGTAGCCGCCGTTCGAGAGGCCCGTCACCAGCACCATGCCGAGCGCGAGCGCGTAGCCGAGGTTCTGGTTGTGCATCACGTCGCCGCGAATCTGCGCGTACAGCAGGATCGTGACGATGTTCAGCGAACTTCCCGTCAACGCATAGGCCGTGGCGACCGCGCCGAACGAGTTGGCGAACAGCAGCAATGTGGCGCCGAGCACGCTCGGCCACAGCACCGGCAACGCGACGTGGCGCCAGTATTGGTACGCGGTGCCGCCGAGGCAGTCGCACGCCTCGCGCCATTCGCGCTTCAGGCCGTCGAGCGCGGGCGTGACGATCAGCACCATCAATGGAATCTGGAAGTACAGGTAAGTCAGCGTCAGGCCGGTAAAGCTCAGAATGCTGAAGCCGGTCGAATAGAGATTGATGTCGAGGTACTTCTTCAGCAACACGGTGACGAGTCCGACGCGCCCCAATGTGCAGATGAAAGCGAACGCGAGCGGCACGCCGGCGAAGTTCGAAGCGACGCCGGAAAACGTCATCAGGGTCGGGCGAATCCAGCGCGGCAGCTTGCCTTGCACCGCCGCCCAGGCCAGCAGCGAGCCGATCACCGCGCCGCCGAGCGACGACGCCGCGCTCACCTTGAAACTGATCAGATACGCGTTCATGACCGTGGGCTGAAGCAGGTCACGAAAGTTGGCGAGCGTGAAGTGACCTTGCGAATCCTGGAACGCGCCGATCATCAGAAAGCCGGTCGGCAGAATCAGAAACAGCAGCGCGAAGGTGAAAAACGGCACCACGCCGATCCAGGCAAGCAACTGCGACGCGCGGCCCGGACCGTCGACGCGAGGCGTTGGGGTGGGCACGGGAGGAACCAGCAGTTCCGTTTGGACCGACCCGGCATCCGATGAAGCACTCATAGCTCACCCTTGGCAATCTGGCTAACGCCGGGGGCACCGCTCATTACGAGCGGCGCGCCGCCGGCCCGACTTCACGCTATGGTTTGAAGCCGCGGTACGTCCGCGGCCAGGTTCGTCGCTGCGCTCAGTTGATGCTCAGTTGGCGCTCAGTTGAGCGCTTACCTGACGCTCACTTGACGTTCGCGCCGACCGCTTCGTCCCAATGCTTGGTGATGGTTTCCTTGTACGCGTCCTGTTGCGACAGTGTCGGGAACACCACGTTCTTGTACGACGAAGGCGGCGGCAGCTTGTCGAGCAGCGCTTGCGGAACCTTCTTCGCCGCGACCATTTCGTTATAGCGCATCGGGTGGCAATAGCCGGCTAGCCAGCCGATCTGGCCTTCGTCCGAGTACAGGTATTCCATCCACAGCTTGGCCGCGTTCGGATGCGGCGCATACGCGCTGATCGCCTGGACGTACACGCCCGCGACCACGCCGGTTTTCGGAATCACCACCTGCACCTTCGGATTGCCCTTCAACGTATCGCGGTCGGCCAGCGCGTTGTAGTCCCAGCGCACGATGATCGGCGTCGTGCCCTGCGCGAGCGATGCGGCCTTGCCGATCACCGGCACGAAGTTGCCGCTCTTGTTCAGATCGGCGAAGTACTTGAGGCCGGCTTTATCGGCCTTGCTCACGTCGCCCTTGCTTTGCGACAGACCCGCCGCGAACACGGCCTGAATCGCCTGGTTGGCCGAGCGCGGATCGCCCGCGAGCGACACGGCGTTCTTGTAGTCCGCCTTGAGCAGGTCGCTCCAGTCGGTGGGCGCCTTGTCGATCATGTCGGCGTTCACTTCAAACGACAGCACGCCGTAGTAGTCGCCGTACCAATAGCCGTCGGCGTCTTTCAGTTCCTTGGGAATCGAGTTCCACGACGAAACCTTGTACGGTTGCAGCAAACCCTCCGCCTTCGCCGTGGGCCCGAACGACAAACCCACGTCGATCACGTCGGGCGCTTGCGGCCCCTTGTTGCCCTTGTTCGCCTTGATGGCTTCGACTTCGTCGCCGGAACCGGCGTCCGGATTCAGTTCGTTGATCTTGATGCCATATTTCTTCTGAAAGCCGGCGACCAGTTGACCGTAGTTGCACCAGTCGTGCGGCAACGCGATCACGGTGAGCTGGCCTTCCTGCTTGGCGGCGGCGACCAGCGCGTCGAGCGGCGCGGCCGAGGCGCTGCTCACGCCGGCTGCGGCAACGCCCGCGACGGTCGACAGCGAAAGTATGCGAGCTAACGCGGTGCGGTTCATGGTTTTCCCCATCCTCTGCCGAAATTGCTACGTTTGGAAAATTTCTGGTTCGAGCATCAAGGCGGGCGGGTGTGATTCGCACTCGCCCGCCCGCGGCATGTTCACACCGGATTAGCCAGTGCGGAAAACATGTCGGGTTTCAGTCTATCGATACGATCGGTACAAATCATGTCAACGCCCCACTGCGCCAGCAGCAGGGCGCGCGCCGGTTCATTCACCGTGTAGGCGAGCACGCGCAAGCCGGCCGCGTGGATGTCCGCGACCAGCGGCTCGCTCAGATACCGGTGGCTTGCGTGCAGCGACACGCAGTCCAGTTCACGCACGATGCGCAGCCAGTCCGCCGGCACCTCTTCGAACAGCATGCCGCGTCGCAATGAAGGCGCGGCGTCGCGCGCCGCGGCGAGCGCGTCGAATGAAAACGATGAAAGCAGCGGCGGCGTCTGTCCTTGCCACAATGTCAGCGCGCCGCTTGCGACCAGCCGACCGGTGATCTCGTCGCGGCCCGGACACGGCTTGATTTCGATGTTGGCGGCAATGCCGTCGCGCGCGCAACGCATGGCCGTGTCGGCCAGCGTCGGCAGACGCGTGCCCGCGAATTGCGGTCCGTACCAGGCGCCGGCGTCGAGCGCGGCGAGTTGCGCCCAGGTGTAGTCGGCGGCGGCGCCATGACCGTTGGTGGTGCGTTCGAGGGTGTCGTCGTGCAGCAGGAAAAGCTGGTTGTCCGCGGAAAGCTTGGCGTCGAATTCGACCATGCGGTAGCCGTGGCGCACGCACGCGTCGAAACCGGCCAGCGTGTTCTCAGGCGCGAGGCTGCCGCCGCAACGATGCGCGACCAGTTGCGGATACGGCCAGTCTGCGGATACAGCGCGATCAATCCCGTTTCCCACGTCTCGTCACCTTCCATGCGGATAGTTCGAAATAGGCACGACGCTATGATTTGCGAAGGCTAAGTTGAAATACACAAACTTGCAAGCTGCCAAAAAAATACAACACAATCCGGCTAAAGTAGTACGCTTGACATCGCCCGGACACACATTCGTGTCCACGATGTCGTCCTTAGAAACAAAGTCGTGTAACGCGCGTTCGCATCCAGGGAAAAACGCATGTGGCAGGAAGACCGTCATCAGAGAATTCGAGCGTTGTTGTCGACGCTTCAACGCGTGTCGACCGAACGGATCATGGCGGACCTTGGCGTGTCACGCGAAACCGTGCGGCGCGATCTGCTCGATCTCGAAGCGCTCGGCGAACTGCGGCGCGTGCACGGCGGCGCAATCAGACCCGCCGACGAAGCGCCGATCGCCGAACGCGCTCACACGCGCGTCAAGTCCAAAACGGCGATTGCCAAGGCGGCCACCGGTTTGATCGCGAGCGGCCAGACGCTTTTCATCGACGCGGGCACGACCACCGCGGCGCTCGCCGAACAACTGGCGAAACTGGCGAATCTCACCGTTGTCACCAACTCGATCGACGTCGCGCTGAAAATGCGCGGCGCCGTGGAGCAAGCCGACGCGGCCAACGAAGTGATCCTGCTCGGCGGCTCGATCAGCGACCGCGCAATGGCGACCACCGGCGCCACCACCGTGCTCGACATCCAGCGCTATCGCGCGGACATGGCGCTGCTGTCGCCGGTCGGCGTCGACCACCGGCATGGCGCGACCAACTACGACCACGCCGAAACGGAAGTGGCGCGCGCGATGGTCGCCAACGCGGACCGCGTGATCATCCTCGCCGACTACAGCAAGATCGGCCAGCGCAGCCGCATTTCGTATTGCCCGATCGATCGGATCGACGTGCTCGTCACCAACAAAAAGGCGGCCGAGGCCGCCGACTTTGCATCGCTAAAAAAGAAGCTGGAAGAAATCGTGCTGGCCTAGGATCGGGCGCTCGCGCCTATTCCTTCACATGCATCGTATCGAGCACGCGTTTGCGCAAGCGCGTGTCGTGCAGCGCGCCGGCTGCGTCGAGCACCGGATAGGCGGTCGAACAGAACAACGAGTTGAGCCGCTTCATGTCGCTGATCAGGTCCAGATGCAACGCGCTGGTCTCGATGCTGCGCAGGCTCTGTCCCGCGAGACGATCGAGGTGCTTGTAGGAATACGCGCGCTCCAGGTCGCGAAAGCGCTCCTTCTCCGCCAGCAGGCGCTCGGCGCAACGTAGATCGTTATTGAGGAACACGGAGAGGCCAAGTTGCAGATTGCTGACGAGCCGCGCCTGGAGGTCGTCCAGTTCGCCCAGCCCTTCCTCTGAAAACGAAAGGCGGTGCGCGATCTTCTTCTCCTCGATATCGCCGACGATCCGCTCGATGATGTCGCCCGCATGCTCCAGGTTGATCGTCAGCGAAATGATGTCGGTCCAGCGGCGGCTGTCGGCTTCGTCCAACTGCTCGCGCGAGATCAGCGTGAGGTACGTTTTGACCGCGGCGTAGAGTTCATCGACGTCGTCGTCCATGCGGACGGTTTCGCGCGCTTTGTCCAGGTTGTTGTGGTGAATCAGCTCCGCCACGTTGTCGAGCATCGTCCGCACGATGTCGCCGATACGCAGCGCCTCGCGCGAGGCATTCGCGAGCGCGAGCGTGGGCGTGGACAGCGCTGCCGTATCCAGGTGCAGCGGCCGCAGTTCGCCGTTTGGCAGCGGCCGGTCATGCAGCACGCGGGTGCAGATGCGCGCGACCGGGTCGATCAGCGACAGGCACGCGCAGCAACGCAGCGCGTTGTAGATCAGATGGAAGCCGACCGTGGCTTCACGCGGATTCGCGATCAACACCGGCAAACCGCGCGCGAGCAGCGAGGTGAACGGCAGGATCAGCAGCGCACCGGCCAGCTTGAACGCGAAGCTGCCCAACGCGAGCCGCCGCGCCGCCGAATTTTGCGCGACGGTGCCCATGAGCGCGAGCACGCCGCTGCCGAGATTCGCGCCGATCACCAGACACAACGCGACCTTCAGCGAGATCACGCCGGACGAGGCGAGCGTCGCGGTGAGCAGAACCGCGGCGAGGCTCGAATAGGACAGCATCGCGAACGCCGCGCCGACGAGCGCATCGAGCATGGTGTCGCCGGTCAGCGCGCCGAACATCACGCGCACGCCGGCGCCTTGCGTCATCGGCTGGGCGGCCTCGACGATCAGATGCAGCGCCAGCAGGATCAGGCCGAGACCGATCAGCGTGCGCCCGACCTGCCCCAGGCGCGTTTGCTTGCGCGACAGGAAGAGCGGCACGCCGAACAGAATCAGAATCGGCGACAGCCATGAAAGGTCGAGTGTGAGGACTCGCGCCATCAGCGCGGTGCCGACATCGGCGCCGAGCATGATCGCAAGGCCGCTGGTCAGCGGCACCAGACCTTGCGCCGCGAACGACGTGACGATCACCGCGGTGGCATTGCTGCTCTGTACCAGGCTCGTTACGCCGACGCCCGACAGAAAGGCGCGCCAACGGCTGCTGGTGCTGCGGCCGAGCACGCTGCGCAGATCGGCGCCGAGCACCCGCAGGATGCCGGTACGCACGATGTGCGAGCCCCACACGAGGAGCGCCACACCGGCCAGGAGGTTAAGGAGTATCAACATAAGGCACTGCGCGTCCGTTCCTGCTGCCATGACCCGAACCGCATGCCGCGCGAACCGGCACCCGGGGCGTATGACAGTAGTGTTGCACAATTTTGCCTTATTGTAATTTTGTGCTTTTAAATATACGCTCGGTGGCACGCGGTGTACGAATGGCGTCGACCTTTGTGGACGCATGTTTCGTCGTTCATCGCTCCGCTACTTACTTCGTTCGCCCACTTGATCACGAGGACGCTGGATGAGCCGCAATCTTGCGCTGTTCGACCTGGACCACACGCTGCTGCCGCTCGACAGCGATCAGGCGTGGGCTCACTTCATTGCGGGCCTGGGCATAGAGGGCGCTGCGCGGCACGCGCAAGAGATCGACGAGTATTACCGGCAGTACGTGGCCGGTACGCTCGATATGACCGACTATCTGAACTACACGCTGGCGCCGCTCGCCCGCCACTCGCGCGAGCAACTCGACGCATGGCATGCGCAGTTCATGCGGGACGTGATCACGCCGGCGATTCTGCCGGCCGCGCGCGAACTCGTGCAACGCCATATCGAGGCGGGCGATTTGTGCTGCATCGTTACCGCCACCAATGTGTTCATCACACAGCCGATCGGCAAGGCGCTGGGCTTCGAGCATCTGCTCGGGATCGAACTCGACACGGAACACGGCGATCCGCTCGCGCGCTTTACCGGAAGCTCAGTGGGCGTGCCGACTTTTCGCGAAGGCAAGATCACGCGCACCGAGAACTGGCTGGCGTCGCTCGGCCATTGCTTGCAGGATTTTCCGCAGAGCTATTTCTATAGCGACTCGATCAACGACGTGCCCTTGATGGAGCGCGTCACGCACCCGGTCGCGACGAATCCCGACGCGCGGCTGCGAGCGATTGCGGCAGAACGCGGCTGGCCGGTGATCGAGCTGTTTGCTTGAATCGACAGGCGTCGCCTCGACGGTGTTAACCGCGGCTCCAGCGCCTGGATGCCGCGACTGAGCAACCTATAGCGGGCACTGCATGGGTTCTCGCGAATGATGACGCGTCGATATCCAGTTGCGCAAGCTGGCCGTTCGGCAGATTGACCGCGTGCGGCACGCAGCGCGATGATCTTCGCGTTGCCATTCTTCGCATCCGCCATGGTCTTCGTATTCAGTTGTTTGAGCTGGCTGTTCTTCAATGTCGGCGTGCCGGTGTTTGGGCCGATTGCACTGCTGCCCTTGTTGAGTTTATCGCGCGTTTTTCGGCGGGCGTCGCAGGGCATTGCGATAAAAGCCATCAAAGACGGACAGCTTCTCTGGGTCGTCATTTCGATGTGCGCGAGCGCTTGTTATGAGATTGACTCTGCGCTAGGCGACGCACGAACCGACGGCTCGCTGGCTTTCATGCTGGCGGGGCTGGTCTGGCATGTGTTGTTTATCATCGTGGCGTCGATCCTCGTATCGTTCGCTGCGGCTGACGCGGTGTATCACCCCGCGCGAAACGACAGCGAAGAACCGTGCGACCGAAGGCTGATGTGGTTTTCGCTATTCATGACCGCAGCCGTCGCCGCCTCTTTCTCCGCATCTCATTATTCGCTAGCCTAACCAATACCAGGACGATTGCACTATACTTTTTCACCGAGCCTAACAGGGAGAGCCAACATGCCGAATCTGATCGATCACCTCATCGAGAATCGCGCGCTGCGCAATCGCTTTATCGACCTCATGTACCCGTTCACGTTAATTGGTGCAACGCTGGCTTCGATCTCAATGCTGCTCGCGCGCTACTATCGGTAGTCCGCTCGCATGTTCCGTGAGCGCATGATTCCAGCGCTCACAGTTCGCTTGCCAAAAAGAACAAAGCCCGCAACATGTGCGGGCTTTGCTTTTTTCAAACCGACCGTAATCAACCCGCTCAGACCACGCCTGCTCCGTGCGCCTGCAAATCGGCGTGGTAGCTCGATCGAACCATCGCGCCCACGGCGGCATGCGTGAAGCCCATCTTGTACGCTTCTTCCTCGTACATCTTGAACGTGTCGGGATGCACATACGAGCGCACCGGCAAATGATGTTCCGACGGTTGCAGATACTGGCCGATCGTCAGCATGTCCACGTCGTGCTCGCGCAGGTCGCGCATCACTTGCAGGATTTCTTCCTCGGTTTCGCCGAGGCCGACCATCAGGCCGGACTTGGTGGCGACGTCCGGATGCAGCGCCTTGAAGTCCTTCAGCAGCTTCAGCGAATGCGCGTAATCCGAACCCGGACGCGCTTCCTTGTACAGACGCGGCACCGTTTCGAGGTTGTGGTTCATCACATCGGGCGGTGCGGCGTTCAGAATGCCGAGCGCGCGATCCAGGCGGCCGCGGAAGTCCGGCGTCAGAATTTCGATGCGCGTTTCCGGCGACAGCTCGCGCGTCTGCCGAATGCACTCCACGAAGTGAGCCGCGCCGCCGTCGCGCAAATCGTCGCGATCGACGCTGGTGATCACCACGTATTTCAGCTTCAGCGCGGCGATGGTGCGCGCGAGGTTGCCCGGCTCCTCGGTGTCCAGCGGATCGGGGCGGCCGTGGCCGACGTCGCAGAACGGGCAGCGGCGCGTGCACTTGTCGCCCATGATCATGAAGGTCGCGGTGCCCTTGCCGAAGCATTCGCCGATGTTCGGGCAGCTTGCTTCTTCACACACCGTGTGCAGATTGTGCTCGCGCAGAATCTGCTTGATTTCGTAGAAGCGCGAATTGCCGGTCGCCGCCTTGACGCGGATCCAATCCGGTTTCTTCAATTTTTCGATTGGGACGATCTTGATCGGAATGCGGGCGGTTTTGGCTTGTGCCTTCTGCTTCGCGGTGGCGTCGTAGGCGGCGGAAGCCGGCACGGCTTCGGCGGCGGGAGAAGTTGCGAGGTTCGCGGTAACGTCAGTCATTCGTTCGGTCCAGTCAGGCGGTGATCGCACCGGCCTGCGGTTGGGCGACGGCCGCGGGACTGCCGTCGAGGTTTGCGGTGAGGCGTGCTGCAAGGGTGCGGGCCACGTCGTCCCAGCCGGCGGCAACGCCGAGCGTCGCCATATCGACTGTTTCGAGCCCCGCGTAGCCGCATGGGTTGATGGCCAGAAACGGCCGCAAGTCCATGTTCACATTGAGGCTCACGCCGTGATAGCTGCAGCCGTTGCGGATTTTCAGACCCAGCGCGGCGATCTTCGCGCCGGCGTGCAAGCCGGCTTGCGGATGAGGCGCCACGTAGATGCCGGGGGCGCCCGCCTTGCGTTCTCCGGCGAGATTATACGCCGCGAGGGTGTCGATCACGGCCTGCTCGATCCGCGTGACCAGTTCCCGAACCATCAGTTTGCGGCGGCGCAAATCGAGCAGCAGGTAGGCCACCACCTGACCGGGCCCGTGATACGTGATCTGACCGCCACGGTCCACCTTGACGAGCGGAATGCCGCTATCGGCCGCCAGCAGATGCGACGGATCGCCGGCCTGGCCCAAGGTGAAGACGGGAGGATGTTCGACCAGCCAGATTTCGTCGGGAGTGTCGGCCGTGCGCGCGTCGGTGAATGCGCGCATGGCTTCGAAACTGGCTTCGTAAGGTTCGCCGCCGCGCCAGCGCAGCGTGAGCGGCGCCGTGGCGGACAATGGAGACGGGGAAACCGGGGTGGCGCACATGGTGGCGCTAGTTTACCGAAAACCAGCGATCCCCGCCGGGCGCGGCGGCGACGCCGAGGCGAACGCCGGAAGCGCGGCCTGCGCCGGACATGCGCGGCAGGCCGCGCGCCGCGGCCTGCCAGTGCGCGATTCCCCGCTCAAACCGTCCGCCAGCCGCCGCGCATGCGCGCCGCCAGCCGTTCGCCAACCCGGGCGAACCAGTTCAACGCGCGTTCGTCGCAGCGCGTCGGCACGGAAAACATCACGTTCGCCTGCGCGCTGTCCTCGGCGCTCAGCCAAAGCCGCTCGCCGCGCCGAAGCCGTAGCGTGTGGCCGGGTTGCAGCCAATAGTCTTCCGTGTCGTCGCTGCGTGTCACCCAGACCGCGCCGCCTTGCACGACGAGCCTGGTGCTGCGCGCCACCTTCATCGGAACCGTTTCGCCACGGCGGATTTCAAACGCAATGCTAGAGGAAATTTCTCGCATGATGCCCTCGCCAAAAATCGTTTCATGGCTACAATCGTAGGCGTAGCAAGGGTTGACGCAAAACGATCTATTTTCACCTCTATGTGAGAAAAATTTCGATGGATCTCCGGCAATTACCCGCGCTGAACGCAGTCAAGGCATTCGAGGCCGCCGCCCGCCACGAGAGCTTCTCGCGCGCCGCCGACGAACTGTTCGTCACCCACGGCGCCGTCAGCCATCAGATTCGTGCGCTCGAGGCCGAACTGGGCGTCTCGCTGTTCGCCCGCGACGGCAAACGCGTGCGGCTCACCGAAACCGGCCGGCGCTACGCCGCACAGGTGCGCTCGGCGCTCATGGCGCTCGCCGACGCCACCCGCGAAATCCGCGCGGGCGACCGTGAGCGGCGGCTGGTCGTGTCGATGCTGACTTCGTTCGCGGCGCGCTGGGTGACGCCGCGCATCGGCAGCTTTATTGAAGCGCATCCGCAGTGGGATCTCGAACTGCTGTCCACCAACGCGCTAACCGACTTCGCGCGCGACGACGTCGACGTGGCGATCCGTTTCGGCTTCGGCAAATATTCGGGGCTGCATTCGGAGCTTCTGCTGGAGGAGATTTTCTTTCCGGCGTGCGCGCCGACCTTCAACGGCGGCAAGCTACCGCAAACGCCGACCGATCTGGCCAAGGTACCGCTGCTGCGCTCCGACGACGAATTGTGGCGTCCGTGGTTCGACGCCGCCGGCCTCACCGACTGGCCGGAGCCGAAACGCGGCGTGCTGTATCAGGATTCGTCGAATCTTTTGCAAGCGGCCATCGACGGCCAGGGGGTCGCGCTCACGCGCCGCTCGCTGGCGATGCACGAAATCGCCGCGGGGCGCCTCGTGCGGCTATTCGATGTGGATGGGCCGAGCCCGTGGCAGTACTACTTCATCTGCCCGCCGCAGATGCTCGAAACCGCGCGGGTCAAGGCGTTCCGCGACTGGGTATTCGACGAGGTGGGCCGCTTCAAACAGCTTTTCGAGCGGGCTTGCGAGGCGCGGCCCGCGGCAGGCACCGAGCAGACGGCGAACGCCTTGCGCGCCGCGCCGTGACGCTCGCGCAGGCGTTAAAGCACCACCTTCACCATCGGGTGACCGGTAAGCGCGCGGTAGATATTGTCGAGCTGTTCGCGGCTGGTGGCGCGAACCGTCACCGTCAGGCCGGTGTAATTGCCGCTGCTGGACGGCCGCGTCTCGACGTTTGCGGCGTCGACTTCGCTATCGAACTGCCGAACCACCGTGACGATCGTCTCGGTGAATTCGGGGTGCGACTTGCCCATGATCTTGATCGGGAAATCGCACGGAAACTCAAGCAATGATTCGTTCACGGAACTCATTTTCCACTCCTTGCCGCGCTTCTCGCGCCTGCTTTGCCTTGGCGCGCTGATACGCCGCGTACAGCGCCGCAAACACCGCGCCCGGCTTACCGTCGCCAACCGGCTGACCGTCCAGTTGCGTGACCGGCAGCACTTCCTTGGTGGCCGAGCTGACGATGATCTCATCGGCCGCGCGCAATTCGGCTTCGGCGATCTCGCGCGCCTCGAAGCGGATGCCGCACTCGCTCGCCAGTTCTTCGATCAGCCCGTAGCGAATCCCTTCGAGAATCTTGTGGCTGCGCGGCGGCGCGGACAACACACCGTCTTTCACCATCCACACGTTCGACGACGAACCCTCGGTCAGCATGCCGTCGCGAAACTGGATCGTCTCGAACGCGTCGTTTTCCGCCGCGTATTGCGCCATCAGCACATTGCCGAGCAGCGACACCGACTTGATGTCGCAATTGAGCCAGCGACGGTCTTCGGCGCTCACGCAGCGCACGCCTTGCGCGCGCTGCGCGGCGCCGGGCAGATTGAGCGGCGTGACCATCACGAACACGGTCGGCTGGATGCCGGCCGGAAACGCGTGAGCGCGCTTCGCGACACCGCGCGTGACCTGGATGTAGGCGATCGCGTCCTGCTCGGGGCTGAGGCCGGCGTCCGCTTCGTTCGCCGCGACCACGCGCTCGATCAACTCGCGCCAGCCGGCGTCGCCAAACGGATTGACGATGCCGATCTTGTCGACCGACCGGGCGAGGCGCGCGAGATGTTGCGTGAAACGGAACGCCGTGCGGCCGCCGGCATGCGCATACAGCGGCGCGACTTCATAAATGCCGTCGCCGAAAATAAAGCCGCGGTCGAGAACCGGCACGCGCGCTTCGGACAACGGCACCAGTTCGCCGTTCAGATAAACGATCGGGTCGAGCGAAACATCGGAAAGGGCGGTCATCGCGATTGGGCGCTTATTTTTTCTTGTTGAACATCAGCATCAGCGAATCCCACACGCGGCCCACCACGCCGGCTTGCGGCACGGCCTGCAACGCGACCACCGGGAATTGCGCCAGCACCTTGCCGTCCGCAACCAGCTTCGCCGTGCCGACCTGCTGACCGCTGGCGATCGGCGCGATCAGCGGATCGATCTGCTCGATCTGCGGCTTCACCTTGTCGGCCATGCCCTTCGGCACGGTGATGTACTGATCGCTCTTCACGCCGATCTGCACGGTGTCCTGCGCGCCCTTGTAGACGCGCGGCGTGCCCACCACCTGCGCCGCCTTGTACAGACGCACCGTGTCGTACGCGGTGTAGCCGTAGTTCAGCATCTTCAGGCTGTCCTGCACGCGGTCGTGCTCCTTCGGCTCGCCCATCATCACCGTGACCAGACGGCGCGCCGCGCCGGGCGTGCCCGGCAGCTCACGCTTCGCGCTCGCGATCAGGCAGTAGCCGGCAGCTTGCGTGTGGCCGGTCTTCAGACCGTCGACCGTCGGGTCGATCCACAGCAGACGGTTGCGGTTCGGCTGCTTGATCTTGTTGTACGTGAAGTCCTTGACCGAGAAGATGTTGTAGTAGTCGGGAAAGTCACGAATCAGACGCGCCGACAGCACCGCGAGGTCGCCCGCGGTGGTGTAGTGCTGCGGATCGGGCATGCCGTTCACGTCGGCGAAATGGGTGTTCTTCATGCCGAGGCGCTGCGCCTCGGTGTTCATCATGTTGACGAACTGCGACTCGCTGCCGCCGACCAGTTCGGCCAGCGCGATCGCCGCGTCGTTACCCGACTGGACGATCATGCCGTACACCAGGTCGTGCACGGTGACCGGCTTATTCGATTCGATGAACATGCGCGATTCGTCGGTGCGAACGCGGCGCACCGCTTCGCCCGGCATCACCGTTTGCTCCATCGTGATCTTCTTCGTCTGCAATGCCTCGAAGACGAGATACGCGGTCATCAGCTTGGTGAGCGACGCCGGCTCCACGCGCTCGTCGGGATTGCCGGATGCGAGCACCTGGTTGCTGGTCGCGTCGACGAGTACCCACGAACGCGCGTTCACCGCCGGCGGCGGCACTTGCGCGAACGCGGTGCTGGCAACGAGGGTTGCCGGCAACACGATGCCGAGGGTGACGGCACGGCCAAGCGTATTAGGAACGAAGGAAACAGCGGATGGAAATGACGTGCGGCCGAAAGTGGAGAAACGCATAGGGTCGATTCGTGCGGAAAAGTACATCGTGCGCAGGGCGCATTGTTGGAAGAGCCGGTCGGCGAGCGTCTGGCCGTAAAACGGCGCGGCGCCCGTTGGACTTCCGGCCACGCGGTCGGTTCGCACAGCACGCCCGCATCCGGCACCGCTGCGCGCGAGAAGAAACCACGCGTCGCGCGAACTGCCGGGTGGGCGGCGCTGCGCCCAAAAAAGAGCGCCCATTATACGCGCGCTATCTCGCCAACCATCCGCGGGGCGCGGCGATTAATTGCGGTTTGTGCGTACCTGTACCCCGGAAAACGCGCGCTGCCCGCCCTTCAGCGCCACGCGTCGACGATGATCCGCTTGAGAATGTGCAGCTTGCGATGCAGAAAGTGCTCGGCGCCCGGAATCACGATCACGGGCAATTCCTGCGGCCGGGCCCAGTCGTAAACGGATTGAATGGGAACGGTGTCGTCGGTTTCGCCGTGAATCAGCAGCGTGTTGTCCGGCACCGGCGCGACTTCCCAGCGGCTCGCCGCCGTGCCGACGAACACCATGCGCTCGATTGCCTGGCCTTCCTCGCGCAGCTTCGCGGCGACGTGCGACAGCACGAACGTGCCGAACGAAAAACCCGCGAGCACGAGCGGCAGATCGCCCTGCCCGGCTTCGGCGCGCATGTGATCGATCACGGCGCGCAGATCGTCGCGCTCGCCGATGCCCGCGTCATGCTCGCCTTGCGTTTGCCCGACGCCGCGAAAATTCGTGCGATATGTCACGTAGTTCAACTGCACGAGCGTGCGCGCCAGCGTCTGGGCGACCTTGTTGTCCATCGTGCCGCCGAACAGCGGATGCGGATGCGCGACCAGCGCAATGCCGCGCGGCGCGGCGCCGTTTTCACGGGTTCCGTCGGGCAGATCGCGCGCGACCTCGATCTTGCCGACCGGGCCGTCGATCAGATACTTCTTCGTGTGTACGTTCATGGGGACGCTTATTGATCGATTTTCAGACGCTCGACAATCTTGCCGTTCACGAGATGCGAATCGACGATTTCGTCGATGTCGCTCTCGTCGATATACGTGTACCAGACGCCTTCGGGGTACACGACGAGCGTCGGGCCGAGTTCACAGCGGTCGAGACAGCCGGCCTTGTTGATGCGCACCTGGCCGGGGCCGGCGAGGCCCAGTTGCTTCACGCGTTTTTTCGCGTACTCCTGCATCGCCTGGGCGTTGCAGTTCGCGCAGCTTGGGCGATCGGCGCCGGGTTCGCGCTGATTGAGGCAGAAGAAAACGTGGTACTTGTAGAAGGAATCCATGTGTGCGGTGGCGAGGCTGTAAGAGTGGAAAAGGCGCTGGATGCGCCACGGCGCGCCTGTCGGTAATGCGGACGATTATAGCGAGCGGGGCTCGCGATCGCTGGCGGCGGGCCGTGCTTCGGCGGGTCCGCGCTACGCATGGAGGTGGCGGCCGCACCGGCTTCTTCACGCGCCGGGGCAAACCGGCGCCCCACGCGCCGTCAAACGTGCGTCACGCGCCGCTTGAGCCACGCCTGCTCGACGACGAACGCGAGCCACACCAGCGCCGCATACGGCCAGATCCACGCGAGCCAGTGCGCGAGACCGTTGAAATGCAGATACCGCCCCTGCCGCCAGTCCGCCAGCACGACGTCGAAATACGGATTCACCGGCAGCAGATTGACGAACACCAGCGCGACCGTCAGCGCGCAGGCCGCGAGCGCCGCGCGCGAACGGCGCCGCAAGCGCAGCGCCAGCAGCGCCGCGACGGTGCCGCACGCAAGCCCGGCGAGCGCGCCGGAGGTCGCCCAGTCGAATGTCAGACCCGACTGCGACTGTAGAAACGTCGCGCCCACCTTGACGCCCAAGGTCATGACGATGAACGCGATCAACAGTCGCACGCGCGGCGCATGACGGCGCACCGCCAGCGACGCCAGCGCGAGCGCGGCAAACAGATTGAGGGTGGTGATCGCCGCTTCCCACAGGTCGATGGGCAGCCACGCGGCGACCCGTGCCGGCCATGCGCCGACGTGCCAGCGCAGCGGCGTCCATGCGAGCAGCGCATCCTGTGTCGTCGAATCGAAGCGCAGCCACAACGCGCGCGGCCAGTTGCCGAGACCGAACAGGCGGGGCGCCGGATACATCGTCGCGAAAGGCCACGAGAAGATGAGGCACGCGAGCGCCGCACGGTCGCGTTCGAACCAGAGGAGCCGCAAGCGCCGCAACAAGCCGCGATCGAGCAGCGCGCCGGTGGCGGGCGACATGATCGCCGCGCCGAGCAGCGCACCGAGCGCGTTGGCGGCCAGATCGACGTTGGAAGCGACGCGCGTGGGCAGATAGGTTTGCACCGCCTCCATGGTCCCCGACAGCAGTCCGCCCAGCACGAAGGCCAGCGCGACCGCCAGCGGGCCGCGCCAGCGCGGATAGACCGCGAGCACCACGAGCGCGCCGAACGGCATGTAGCCGAGCACGTTGGTGATCACGTCGAAGGCCGTGAGGTACTGCGGCAAGGGATCGGACAGAAAGGCGAACGGTGCGAGGCCGAGCGAGCGCCAACCGTAAAACGGATACCACGAACCGTAGACGATCAGCGCGGCATACAGCACCAGCGCCTGCCGGGAGAGCGCCGACGGGCGCCGCTGCCAGGGCTTTTCGCTCATGCAGCGCTCCGTTGCGTGCGCCGCCGGGAGGTCATTGCGCGGCGACCAGCGCCTGCACGCCGAGCCATGCGCCGATTTGCGCGACCAGATCGTCGCTGGCCGTGGCGAGCGCCTGCGCGCCGCCGGCGGCGTCCGACGAACTGGCCGGCGCACGCGAGACGAACGTGCGCTGGCCGATCACCTTGCCGTTCTGCGTCAGCGTGGCGCGCGCGGTGACTGCGGCGTGGCTCTGGGAACTGCTGTCGAAAACCTGCTCGAACTCGCTCAGATCGACCTTCAGCACCGGTGCGCGCACGCCGTCCGCGCCCGTCAATACGGTGCCGTTCGAACTGAGCGCGTTGCGCAGACGCTGGGTCAGCAACTGCGCGGGCGGCATCGTCCAGTGGCTGTTCGCGTAGGCGGCGGTTTGCTGCGCGTCGGCGTAGCTGAGCCGGTAGATCAGCTTGTCGGATTCGAGCATGCCCGGCGCGCTGACGTCGAGTATCTTCACAGCCGGCAACTGGCCCGCCGAAGCGGCCTGATTCGGCGGGCCGAAATCGTAGCGGATGTCCGAGATTGCCGCAGGATTACCCGCGCAACCCGCGGCCAGCACGCCGAACGCGAGCAGCGCCGCCAGCGCGGCGCGCGTGGACCATCCCGAGGACAACAATCGGTGAATCGAGCGTGACATAACCATCTTCCTTCCTCAAAACCTTCAAATCATTTATCGGCGCGGGCGGCGGGCCACTTGAAACCGGCCTCGCCAGGTCCGGGCGCCGCGCCCGGCGCGCCGAACAGCACGCTGCGCGGATTGCTGCTCAACGTATCGGCCGCGCGGTCCACCGAACGGGCCGCCGAGCGCACGTCCTCGGCGAGCGAATTGACGCGCGGCAAGGTGTCGTAGCCGACCCGCGCCGACAACTCCTGCAGCGAGCCGTTCATCGACGTCAACGCGTCGCCCGCCTGCTGCGCCGCCGCGCCGACCTTGTTGAGGTTGGTCTCGAACGGACCGTCCGGGCGGTTCAGACTGGTGATCAACTGATTGGTCGACGCGAGCGTGCGATCCAGTTGGTCGATCGTGGCGGGCAGCTTGCCGGCGACCGGCGCCGCCTGCTGGGTCAGCGTGGCCACACCGTCGGCGGCCTTCTGGATGCTGGCCGCTGTGCCTTGCAGTTGAGCGGCCATTTCCGGCGACAGCAGATTATCGACGTCGTCCGCGACTTTTTCGAGTTTGCGCAGCAGCACGTCGCCGCGTTGCTGCAATTGATCGAGCAAGCCCGGACGCATCGGCAACTGCGCGACCTGCTTGGGCGACGACGGCAGCGGCGACGGATCGCGCCCGCTGTCGTCCAGCTGGATGAAGGCAATGCCCGTCACCCCCTGGAAGCCCAGGCTGCCGAAAGTCGAATGGGTGATCGGCGCGTGCGTGTCGACGAGGATGCGGATCAGAATCTGCCCCGGATGAGCCCGGTCGAATTTGATGGACTGCACCTTGCCGACGTCGAGCCCGCGATAGCGCACCGCCGCGTCGGTATAAAGACCCGTCACGTTGGTGCGCGCGATCAGATCGTACGGCACCCGCACGGAACGGTCGACGTTGAACAAAAAAGCCGCCACCGCGATCGCAACCAGCAGGACGATCGTGAAGAGCCCCGCCCAGAAGGCGTGTGATTTGTTTTCCATTGTCAGGTTCCCTGGTTCACAGCGGCAATTCGGACGACGCCGGTTCGAGCGCCGCGCGCGGCAGTTTCGCGCGGCGCTCCGGCGGCAGCGCCTGCAACGCGCGGCGCCCGCGCAGGCCGAGGAAATATTCGCGGATGAAAGGATGATCGACGCCCGCCGCCTCCTCGACCGGCGCGGCGACCAGCACCTTGCGATCGGCCAGCACCGCGACGCGGGTGGACAGCGCGACCATCGTGTCGAGATCGTGCGTGACCATGACCACGGTCAAACCCAGCGCGCGATGCAGCGCCGAGATGAGTTCGACGAATTCATCGGACGCCTGCGGATCGAGCCCGGCGGTCGGTTCGTCGAGAAACAGTAGTTCGGGTTCCAGCGCGATCGCGCGCGCAATGCCCACGCGCTTGATCATTCCGCCCGACAGCGCCGACGGCATCTTCGACGCGTGCTTGCACGGCAGACCGACCATTTCCAGCTTGAGCATCACGATGTCGCGCAACAGGTCCTCGGGCACCTGGCCGAGTTCGCGCACCGGCTGCGCGATGTTGTCGAATACCGAAAGCGACGAGAACAGCGCGCCGCGCTGAAACAGCATGCCGGAGCGGCTGCGCATCAGCAGCGCGGTTTCCGGCGAGATGGTCGCGAGGTCCTCGCCGAACAGCTTGATGGTGCCCGACGACGGCCGCTCCAAACCGAGAATCTGCCGCACCAGCGTGGTTTTGCCGGAGCCCGAGCCGCCGACGATCGATACGATCTCGCCGCGCCGCACGTCCAGATTCAGGTGCTGATGCACGATGTTGCGGCCGTAGCGCTTGGTCACGTCGATCACCTCGATCACCGGCTCGGCGATCGAGGGCATCGGCTGGCCGCGCACGGCCTGGGTAAGCGGCGCGATCATCCGAGCCCCACGTTCTGGAAGAGGATCGCGAACACCGCGTCCGCGAGAATCACGATGGTGATCGAGGTCACCACCGAAGTCGTCGTGCCTTCGCCGAGACTCTGCGAATTGGCCTTGATGCGGAACCCGAAATGGCAGCCGACGAGCGCGATCAGCATGCCGAATGCGACGCCCTTGCCGAGGCCGATCCACAGATTCGCGACCGGCACCACGCCCGGCAACGCGCGCGCGAAGTAGCTCATGTCGATGCCGAGCACGATCTTGGCGGCCAGCGCGCCGCCGGCGAGCGCGATGATGTTGGTCCACATCACGAGCAGCGGCATCGCCACGCCGAGCGCGATCACGCGCGGCAGGATCAGCCGCAGCCCGTGCGGAATGCCCATCACGCGCATCGCGTCGAGTTCCTCGGTCACGCGCATCACGCCGATCTGCGCGGTGATCGCCGAGCCCGAACGGCCCGCCACCAGGATCGCCGACAACACCGGCCCCAGTTCGCGGATCACCGAGAGCCCGAGAATATTCACGATGTACTGATTCGCGCCGAAGAGCCGCAGTTGCTGCGCGGACAGATAGCTGAGCACGATGCCGATCAGGAACGCCACCAGCGCGGTGATCGGCAGCGCCCGGGTGCCGGCGTTGTAGATGTTCGCGGAGATCTCGGTCCACGGCGTGATTTTCGGCTTGCGCACGATCGCCAGCAGATCGAGCACGACGCGCCCGAGCATGCCGACGCCGCCATATAGATGCTCGAAGAACGAGAAGATCGCGAGGCCGAGCCGCGTGAACGGATCGAACTTGACGACCGGCTCGGCCGTTTCGCGCGCCGTGTCGAGCAGCGCGATGCGCTCGAAAATATCGCGCTGCGTATCGGTGAGCTCGGTGTCCGGCGGCATCCGGTGGCCCCACACGCGCCATAGCGCCTGGCCGCCCACGTGGTCCATCCGGTCGATGCCCGAGAGGTCCCACTGGCGGATGCCCGTGGCGCCTATCAGCGAACGCAACTGGGGAATCACGTGTCCGGTCGCGCGGTCGCGCGCGAGCGCGAGCGCCGTCCACTGGCCCGAGAGCCGGACGATCTTGCCCTGGCTGCCGGCCGCGACTTCAAGGCCGGGCGGAGTGTCGTAGTTCAAGGATCGCAGGAATCTGGTTATCGGATTAAGCGGCCATTGTAGCGAAGGCGCGGCGGATAGATCGTGCCGGCGGCCGGCCCGGTTGGCTGTCGCTACAATACCGGACATGAACGCTGACAAGACCTCATCCCGGGCCGCCGCGGCTGCCGACTGGCGTATCGATCGCGAGCGCGCCGTCGCGCTGTTCGGCCCGCACGCGCATGACTGGCCGATCGAAATCGTCGAGGAAACCGGCTCGACCAACGCCGACCTCATGACCCGCGTCAAGGCGTTGCCGCGCAAGGCCGGCGCGCTGCCGCGTCCGATCGTGCGGGTCGCGTATCTGCAAACGGCCGGGCGCGGGCGCCGCGGCCGGCCCTGGTATGCGGAGCCCGGCAATGCGCTGCTGTTTTCGGTGGCGTGCGTGCTGCCGCGCCCTCTCGAAGGATTGGCGGGGCTAAGTCTCGCTGTCGGCGTGGCGCTGGTCGACGGGCTGCGTTCGCTGCCGGTCGCGGGTCCCGGCCAGATCGCGCTGAAGTGGCCGAACGACGTGCTGCTCGAAGGCGACAAACTGGCCGGCATCCTCATCGAAACCGCGTGGAGTACCGACGAGGCCAGCGCCGTCGTGATCGGCATCGGCACCAACGTGAAGGGCGCGGACGAACTGGCGGCCAAGGTCGGCGCACTGAACGCCGGCACGCCGCCGCAGGCGCGCGGCACCGCGCCGACGGCACTGCAACGCGCACTGCCCAACGCGAATCTCACCGACACGCTCGCCGCCGAACTGAACGCGCTCGAACCCGCGCTGCAGCGCTTCGGCGCCGACGGCTTCGCGCCGTTCCAGGCGCGCTGGAACGCCGTGCATGCGTACGCGGGGCGCGAAGTCGTGTTGCTGGAGCAAGGCGAGGAACTGGCGCGCGGCGTGGCGGCGGGCGTCGACGAGCGGGGTCAATTGCTGCTCGACACGGCTGCGGGCCGCCAGGCCATCGCCACCGGCGACGTCTCGCTGCGTCTCGCCGACGGTGCCGCATGACGAACGGTGCGCCCTATCTGCTGATCGATGCGGGCAATAGCCGCATCAAGTGGGCTTTGGTGCAGGCGGACGGCGCGCGGATCGCGTCGGGGGCGCTGGCGCACGACGGCGCGCAAGACGCTCTTGAGTGGTCGAACTTGCCGACGCCCGGCAGCGCATGGTTATCGAACGTCGCGGGCGATGGCGTCGCGGCGCGGATCACAGCGCTGCTTGCCACTCACTGGCCGCAATTGCCGCTCACGACGATTCGCGCCTGCGCGCGGCAATGCGGCGTGACCAACAGCTACACCACGCCGCACGCGCTCGGCAGCGACCGTTGGGCCGGCATGATCGGCGCGCACGCGGCGTTTCCCGGCGAACCTCTGCTGATCGCGACGTTCGGCACGGCGACCACGCTGGAGGCGTTGCGGGCGGACGGCTGTTTTGTCGGCGGCCTGATCGCGCCGGGTTGGACCTTGATGATGCGCTCACTGGGCGAGCACACCGCGCAACTGCCGACGCTCGACGCCGACGCGGCGCGCGGCCTGCTCGACGCCGGCGGCACGCTCCGGGCGGCGCACCGCGGCCCGTTCTTCGCGACGGACACGCCGCGTTCGCTGTCGGCCGGTTGCACGCTGGCGCAAGCCGGCTTGATCGAGCGGATGTGGCGCGACTTGCAGGAAGAATGGCAGGTGCCGGTGCGTCTGGTAGTGAGCGGCGGCGCCGCCGATGAAGTGACAAGCGCGCTCAAAGTGCCGCATACTCGCCACGATTCGCTCGTGCTGTCCGGTCTTGCGCTGATTGCCGCCGAACGCGCGATGCAACGCGGCGCCTGAGTTCCGCCCATCAAGATAACGGCGGCCCGATTTTCGGAGTGAGAGAACAACAATGCTGCGCTGGCTGATCGCCATACTCTTTCTTGCCAACCTGCTGGCGTTCGTCGCGGTGCGCGGCGTATTCGGGCCCCCGCCCACAGCCGGAGGACGCGAGCCTAACCATTTGAACCGGCAAGTCCATCCGGAGTGGTTGCGCGTTCAACCCATCACGCCGGCTCAGGCCGCCGACCAGCCGGTAGTCGGCGGCCCGGCGCCGGCCGCGCCGATCGCGGCATCGGCCTTGCCTCAGTAAGCAGACACTCGAAGGGGGCCAGGCAGCGCGTAAGCGCATCAGACTTGCGCGGCGCGCGAGCGCGTCGTTCAGCCTTGCGTGCGAACCTTCTTCAGCAGCGCGCTGGTCGAGCGGTCATGCTCGAACGGGATCGCCAACGCCTTCCCGCCCCATCCGCGCACGATGGCCGACTCGGGCAACGCATCCATGTCGTAGTCACCGCCCTTGACGAGCACGTCCGGCCGCAGTGCCGAAATCAACTCGACAGGCGTCTTTTCGCCGAAGCACACGACGTAATCGACGCTCTCCAGAGCCGCCAGCAGAGCCATCCGATCAGCCTCGTTATTGATAGGCCGATCGTCGCCCTTGCCTAGCATGCGGACCGAGGCGTCGCTATTCACGCCGACGATCAGACAGGCGCCCAACGCTTTCGCGTCCGCCAGGTACGTGACATGCCCGCGATGCAGGATATCGAACACCCCATTGGTAAATACCACCGGCGCGCTCAACGAGGGACGGAGCTCGACCAGCGCATCGCGCGTGAGAATCTTGCGTTCGAAAGTAGCAGCCATGACGGAGTCGGAAAGAAACGGGAAAGTGCCGCCACGATACACGTTGGGCGGCACGAAGCAAAACGGTCCGGCAAGCTCACGCCTGCCGGACCGTTCTTTGAAACCGTAAGACCTGTTCGTGGCGCGAGCGCCGCCGGAGTCGACTCATACCGGCAAACTCAAGCCAGCGAATTCACAGCCATCAAGCCGGCTGCCCAGCCGATTTCTGGTCGGCCTGCAAGCGCGCAACCACTTCCTTGCGGTAGCGATTCAATTCCTGCGCCGTATTGAACGTGCGCTCGAACAGGATCGACAGATTGTGCAGGATACGTTCGACCACCTTCTTTTCCCAGCCGTCGTCGAAACGGATTTGCTCGTCGAGCCAGCGTTCGAGCCATTCCGGATCCGGCAGACGCGACTGAATCGTGTCGCGCGGGAACAGCGCCTGGTTCACGTGCAGATTGGTGGGGTGCAGCGGCTTTTCGGTGCGGCGCGCCGACGCCATCAACACGCCGATCTTGGCGAAGGCCGCGCGCGCGATGTCGCCGGTCTGCGCCATTGCTTTCTTCATGTAGCGCAGATAAGCGCCGCCATGACGCGCTTCGTCGCGCGAAATGGTTTCGTAGATATGCTTGATGACCGGCTCGGTGTGCCACTCTGCCGCACGGCGATACCAGTGATTCAGGCGGATTTCGCCGCAGAAGTGCAGCATCAGCGTTTCGAGCGGCGGCGCCGGATCGAATTCGAAACGCACGGCGTGCAGTTCTTCTTCCGTCGGACACATTTCCGGTTTGAAGCGGCGCAGATACTCCATCAGCACCAGCGAATGCTTTTGCTCCTCGAAGAACCACACGCTCATGAACGCGGAGAAATCGCTGTCGTGGTGGTTGTCACGAAGAAACATTTCCGTGGCGGGCAACGCCGACCATTCGGTGATCGCGTTCATCTTGATCGTCGCGGCCTGCTCGTCGGTCAAGAGCGATGCATCGAACTTGTCCCAGGGAATGTCTTTCTCCATGTCCCATCGAACGGATTCGAGCGATTTATAAAGTTCCGGATAAAGCATGGTGTTCATAGTCCCACCCCTGTTCTGCGCATACTGTCTGTGTCTGTCACTACTACATGTAGCACTTTTGCTGACGACGAACGAACGCACCGTTCGCCGGCCAAGCATTCAATTTTACGCGGTAATCGGCTGCCTGGATGCGCCGGGCAGCAAGAAGTCCGGGCGTTTGCGCGGGCGCCTGATCTTGATGACGCGCTGCGCGGCCAACCGTGGGTGAGGGATACCCTGTGCCTGAGGTCGAGCCAGTTTTGCGATGAAGCCGCACCGTCCAGCCCTGCGCCGGTGGTGCCGGCGACGAATGGAGCAAGGGCGGCTGGATTGGTTGTTTTCAGCGCACGCCCAAAAGCCAGATAAAGCTTACACAATCATAGCACGCTGACTTTACGGGACCCTCGCGGTAGCGGCCGCAAGTGCGGTGCCCGATTGACCTGCCTCAATGAACCACGCGATCCAGCGAGTGTGGTGGACGATCTGGGGCAAAACCATGACAGGCGGTGAAGTTCTCGATTGAATAGGCACCGCCCGTTCGTGCGTCTTTTGCGCGCTTTGCGTCGTCTATGTCAGGCCGCGCCAGTCGCGCCCCGTTTCATTGCCGCCGTCAAACCGACTTTTTCGCGACTCGCGGGCTCACGCTCGCGCTGCCCGCGCGCTTCGTGGATGTCGATGCCCGCTTCGCCGCCGGTCGCCTGGGCGCGGCTCGCGGCACCGACTCGGGCTCCTCGCGCGCGTCAGGCGGTTGCGCGCCTTCCGACGCCGGCGCTTTCGCCTCCTCTTCCGGGGACTCCGTCGGCGAACTGTCTGTTGCGGCGCCCGCCGCGGGCTGTGTCATCGCGAATTGGGCGATCTGATTGAACTGGGATTGCAGCAGGTTCCACCACGCGGAGGCGTCGAAGGGAGTGGTCGCGGGGGCCTCGTCCTGATCGCCCGCCGATTCGGCCGCGCCCGGAGACGATGCCCCCGATGGCCCGGCACTGCTAGAGGCTGGACGCGGCGCGTCGGAATGCGGCCAGCCGGTCGCCGGTGACGGGCTCGGCGCGGCGGATGCAGCCGGCTGTTCCATCGACGCCTGCGCGAACGCGCCGAACGCGCGCAACGTGGCGAGCGTCGCGCGCTGCACTTCGAGCGCCTGAATGGCGGACTGCAACATGCTCAGATTGAGCTTGAGCCATTGCTCGACGGCGCGCATGTCGGTAATGCGCTTGTCGAGTTCCTCGACGCTGGTGAGCGGCGCCATCATGTCGGACATCATCGAGAGCGACGGCCCGAGGCCGGCGCCGGGTTGCGCGCCGGAAAAAGCCGAGCCGAACGGAGAGAGCCGCATCATGCCCCACATCTGGTCGAGCATTTCAGCGGGCGGAAAGCCAGGGAAGCCGGGAAAGGGCGGCGTGGAGCCAGGTGTATCGGTCATGCTTGTCGCCTCGCTGCTTGAAGGGAAGGAAATAGCGCCGTCCCGCGCGCGTCTGATTCGATGATACCGTGCGAGGCGCCTGCTTTTGCGTCTCGCTCGTGGCCGTTTTTTGCCGGCGCATCTTGATACGCTGCGTAGGCCGCGCGCCGCCGCGCCTCAGGAATTCTCGTCGTCCGACGCAGCGCCGCGGGCCGACTTTTGCGGCCGCCCACTCCACGGATCCGCTCCGCCGAAGTCGGGCGCGCGCCGCTCGCGCAGCGAACTCACGCCTTCGCGCACATCCGGCCCGGCAAACCCCATGAACTCCAGCGCGAGCGACGTATCGAACGCCGGCCCCGCCGAGCGCAGCCAGTTGTTCAACGCATACTTGGTCCAGCGAATCGCCGTTTGCGAGCCGTCGGCCAGTTTGCGCGCGACCTCGAAGGCCTTGGGCAGCAGATCGTTTTCGTCGACCGCGAGCGATACGAGGCCGATCCGCTCCGCTTCCGCGCCGCTCACCGGCTCGCACAGCATCAGGTAATACTTCGCTTTCGCCATGCCGCACAGCAGCGGCCAGATGATCGCCGCGTGATCGCCGGCGGCGACGCCCAGACGCGTATGCCCGTCGATGATGCGCGCCGTCTTCGCCGCGATCGAGATATCGGCGAGCAGGCCCGCCACGAGCCCCGCGCCGACCGCCGGGCCGTGCATCGCCGAGACGATCGGCTTGCTGCAGTTGATGACGTTGTAGACCAGATCGCGTGCCTCGCGCCACACGCGCGCGCGCACGTCGAAATCGGTCGCCATGTCCTCGACCAGTTGCAGATCGCCGCCCGCCGAAAAGCCCTTGCCTTCGCCGCGAATGATCGCGACACGCACTTGAGGATCCCGATCGATGTCGCGCCAGATTTCCGCGAGCTCGAAATGCATCCGCGCGTCGGCGGTGGCGAGTGCGCTGCGGTTCGCGCCCTCGCCGCTCATCACGACTTCGAGCACGCCGTGCGGATGGCGGTGCAATTGAAGCGCCTGGTAGTGCGCGTAATGCGCGTCGTTGCGATGGGGTGCGTGAGACATGGCAGGTAATCCGTCGATCGATGCATCGGTTGAAACCGCTGCGCTAAAAACCCGTTCAGCGCGACTGATAAACCCACTTCGCGTTTCTGATTTCGACCATCACGCGCGCTCGTTGATCGAGCCCGAGGTGGTCGGTGGCGCTCATGTTGACCACGCCGTTGGTGTCCGCGAGACCGCGCGTGCCTTCGAGCGCATCGCGCAGCGCGCGACGAAACTCTGGCGTGCCCGGCGCGGCCGTCTTCAGCGCGATCGGCACGGCGTTGCTGAGCAGCATGCCCGCGTCCCACGTGTACGAACCGAACGCCGACACGCTGCCCGGTCCGCGCAGCGCTTCGAAGCGCGCGATGTAGTCGAGCGCGAGGCGTTTCGCGGGATGATCGGCCGGCAATTGCGCGGCCACCAGCACCGGGCTGGCGGGCAGGAACGTGCCGTTGCAATCGGCGCCGCACACGCGCAGGAAGTCGTTGTTGCCGACGCCGTGATTGTGATAGATCAGCCCTTTGTAGCCGCGTTCCCTGAGCGTCTTCGGCGGCAACGCGGCGGGCGTGCCGGCGGCGCCCACCACCACCGCGTCGGGCTTCGTCGCGAGAATCTTGAGGACCTGGCCGGTCACGCTCGGATCGGTGCGGTTAAAACGCTCGCTCGCGACCACGTTGATGCGATGCAACTGCGCGAACTTCGCGACCTCGACGTAGAACGTTCTCGCCGAGCGCGTCGGCCGGCCGATGAACGCAATCGTCTTGACGCCGCGCGTGCTGGCGTGTTCGGCGATGGCCGAGGCCATCATCGCGTCCGTCTGCGGCGTCTTGAAGACCCAATGGCGCCTGGCGTCCACGGGCTCGATGATTTTCGCCGACGACGCAAGCGAGATCATCGGCGTTTCGCCATCGGCGACCACGTCGATCATCGACAGCGAATTCGGCGTGATCGAGGAGCCGATGATCGCGTCGACGCGATTCTCCGAAATCAGCTTCTTGGTGTCCTGCACCGCCTGGGTGGTGTCGGACGCGTCGTCGAGCACGATGTATTCGACGCTCTGGCCGCCGATCTGTCTGGGCAGCAGCGTGGCCGTGTCACGGGCGGGAATGCCGAGCGATGCGGCCGGTCCGGTCAGCGACAACACGAGGCCGATCTTTACCTGCGCGAGCGCCAGGGCGGGCCATGACGCGGCGAGCGCGGCGCCGAGTCCGGCGGCGATACCCTGAAGCGCAAGACGCGATTTGCCCGTGCGGGCTTTCGCGGCGCAAGCGCGAGCGTCTCCGGTTGCAGGTTCAAAGGATTCAAGTCGCGGCATGCTGTCTCCTCACGTCGGTCTTTCGTTTTTTGATGTACTGCCGATGTCGTGCTGCTTTTTTTGCGGCTTGTTTGCTGATTGTTTGTACCGCGCGCGCCGACGCTCGCGATGAACGGCGGCGGGCCACCCCGAGGCGTGCGGCCGCGCCAGTCAGTGTAGCGGCGCGCCGGGGCCGCGGCATCGGGCGAAACCCTTTCGCCGCTTCAATCCAGCGGCGCGATGCCCTGGTCGATCGAACCGAAAATCGACTTGCCGGCTTCATCGAACATTTCGATCTTCACGGTATCGCCGTAGCGCATGAATTCGGTTTGCGGCGCGCCGTGCTCGATGGTCTCCAGGCAGCGCTTCTCGGCGATACAGCAGTAGCCGCGCTTCGCGTCCTTGTTCGACACCGTACCCGAACCGACGATCGTCCCGGCGCGCAGATTGCGCGTTTTCGCCGCGTGCGCGATCAACTGGCCGAAGTGAAACACCATGTCGGTGCCCGCGTCCGGCTGGCCGACCTTCTTGCCGTTCCAGTGGACGATCATCGGCCGATGCACGCGGCCTTCGCGCCAATGTTCGCCGAGTTCATCGGGCGTCACGGCGACCGGCGCGAACGAGGTGGCCGGCTTGCTCTGGAAAAAGCCGAAGCCTTTCGCCAGTTCGGCGGGAATCAGATTGCGCAGCGAGACGTCGTTCGCGAGCGTGATCAGACGCACGCTTCGGAGCGCCTGGTCGGGCGTGGCGCCCATCGGCACGTCGGTGGTGATCACGGCGAGTTCCGCCTCGAAGTCGATGCCGAACGCTTCCGACGCGCACAGCACATCGTCTTTCGGGCCGATGAAGTCGTCGCTGCCGCCTTGATACATCAGCGGATCGGTCCAGAACTCGGACGGCATTTCCGCGCCGCGCGCGCGCCGCACCAGCTCGACATGGTTCACATACGACGACCCGTCGGCCCATTGGAATGCGCGCGGCAGCGGCGCCATGCATTCCTTCGCGTCGAACGCGAAGGTGTTGCGCGCGCGGCCCTGATTGAGCGCTTCGTAAAGTTCCTGCAATTGCGGCGCGTAGAAGGTCCAGTCGTCGAGCACGCGCTGCAACGTGGGCGCGATCGCGTCGGCGATGGCCGCGGTATGCAGGTCGCGCGACACGACGATCAGTTGGCCGTCGCGCGTGCCGTCCTTCAGCGTGGCAAGTTTCATAGGGGAGTGAACCGTGTTGGTGACGATGGAAGGAATCTATTCTACGATGGTGAATCGGCGCGGCCCAAGCGACTGCAGGTTTCGGCCGCGAGCCACGCCGATCAAGGCACCTTTCTCACCGTCGTTTAAACGCGCTCCGTGCGCCTCGCTCATGCCTCCAACTGCCCGCTCCGGCGCGATTCACAGCAACGCCGACTCCGCTGAGCCGCTCGATACGCCGGAAACCGACGACGAAAGCGTCGAGACCGGCGAGGAGAAACTGCGCTCGGGCATTCAGTCGATCGAAGTCGGTTTCCGCTTGCTCGACGTGCTGACCCACGAGCCGCGCGCCATGATGCTGCGCGATCTGGCGCAACGCGCCGGCATGAGCCCGGCGAAGGCGCATCGCTATCTGGTGAGTTTTCTGCGCCTTGGCGTGGTCGCGCAAGATCCGCTGTCGGGTCGCTACGAACTGGGCGGCTTCGCGTTGCAATTGGGGCTTGCGCGGCTCGCGCGCGTCGACGGCGTGAAGCTCGCGCGCATTGCGCTCGCCGAACTGCGCGAGCGGCTCGACTTGACAGTGGGCATCGCGGTCTGGGGCAATCAGGGACCCACAATGGTTCACTGGATGGAATCGAGCCATCCGGCCAAGGCATCGCTGAAACTCGGCGACGTCATGCCGTTGCTCGGCTCCGCGACCGGTCTGCTGTTTGCCGCGTATCTGCCGTCGAGCAAGACGGCGGCGATGCTCGAACGCGAACTGGCCGATTCGCGCCGCTCGTCCCATATGGGCGGGCCGCGCACGCACGAAGAGGTCGAGCGTGTGCTCGCCGACGTGCGGCGGCATGAAGCGGCACGCGTGGAAGGCATGCTGCTGCCGACCATCCACGCCTTCTGCATGCCGGTGTTCGACTCCACCGGCGAGCTCGCGCTCGGCATCGTGGCGCTGGGCCATGAGGGTGCGTTCGATATCCGCTGGGGCGGCGAGATCGATACGGCGTTGCGCGAATGCGCGCAGAAGCTCTCGTATGAGTTGGGGTATAGTGCGACGCCCCGCTAGGGTTCGAGCCCGCGCGGCATAAGGCCGGCACGCTGACGTTGCCAGCTTGACGCGATTCGATGCCTTCGGCGTGGGTGCGATTTCGCCGTCGCGGAACATCGTTTGCGGCGGCGCGGTCGAATCCGTTCGCTGCCGGCCTCGCGGCTCGGCGGGCCGATGCGGCCCGCCAGTTCTTCGCGGCATTTTGCGGCGGCATTCGGCGGCGGTTTTTGCGGCGGTTTTTCACGGTAGCCGCCGCGCACATGCCCACAGGCGTTGTCCAATCCCGACACTTCCTTCCGCACGCATTCATCGCCAAAAAATGGCCTCACCCTTCACCGCACGCCGCCGCTCCGACCGCCTGCCGCCCGCCGCGCAGCGCGCCGGCTCGCGCGCGTGGCGGTGGATTGCGGCTCTCGTGCTGGTGGCCGTTCTGCACTGGATCGCCGCGCAATGGTTCGAGCGCAACCGCGCGACGCTGAATCCGTCGGATAACGAGCGTGTCCCCGTGCAGGTCGCGCTGCTGACGCCTGAACGCATCGAGCGGAAACCGACCGCCGCGCAGCAAGCACCAACACCTGCGCCGACGCATAAGGCAGTTCCAAGCAAGCCGCGCGAGCATGTGCTGACGGCGTTGCAGCCGGCGACGCAAGCTCCGGCTGCTGCATCGGACACCGCGGCAAGCGCCCCCAATGCGAACGCAAATGCGAACTCCAATGCGGGTGCCAGCGGCGCCGGTGCAGCCAGCGCGCCCGCAGGCGCGAGCGCACCGCAAGCATCACCGGGCGTGAAGTTCTCCGTTCCGCCATCCGGCGAACTGCAATACGACACGTTCTACAACGGCGTGCGTAACCAGCCCGGCACGATCCACTGGTCCAGCAGCGCACAAAACTACGAAATGGTCGTCTCCGTGCCGTTGCCGTTCGTCGGCACATTCGTCTATTCGAGCCACGGCCGCATCGACGCATTCGGCCTCGCGCCCGATCAGTACGTCGAAAAACGCGGCCGCCGCGCGGAAGACATTTCGATCTTCAATCGCGTCGACAAAAAGATCGCCTTTACGCGCACGCCGACCACACTGCCGCTGCCCGACGGCGCGCAAGACCGTTTCAGCATGGTGATGCAGCTTGCGAGCCTGGTGCGTGGCGATCCCGCCGCCTACCAACCGGGCGTGACGCGGCAATTCTTCGTGGCCGATAGCGATAGCGGCGAAAACTGGCCGGTCGAGACGATCGGCGACGAAACCATCCGCACCGCTCAGGGCTACCTCGATACGCGCCATTTCAAACGCCTGCCCCGCCGCGAGGGCGACCGGCGCCGCATCGACGTGTGGCTCGCGCCCTCGCTCGGCTGGCTCCCCGCGAGAATCCTGCAGACCGAGCCGAACGGCACGCAATTCGAACTGGTGTGGCGCGGCAAGCTCGACGCCAGTGGTGCCGTCGGTTCGTCGAATGCGGGAGGAGCCAATGGTATTGGCGATGGCCGCACGGCGTCGCCTGATGATTCGGCGAGCCCGCCGCCTTCAGGCGCGTCAGCGGTTCCGTCCGGGCAAGGGCCGGAGCCCGCGCCACCCGCTCCCGCCGATTCGTCCGATCCCGCCAATAACCCAGGCATCATCAAGCCCTGAAAGCCTGGGACCCGAGCAGGGTCTCGAGCAAATCGCGAAACTTCCGCGTCAACGCTCGCTCGCACAAACAGTTCCAACCGTTTGCGCGGCGCTGAGTATGATGTGGTAACGGCGTGTCGTCCGACGCCCGCTACAGCGCGCGAATGGATCCTTCTACTGCGTTCCCTTCAAGGAGCCCGTATGCAAGTGAACATCAACGGCATCGAGACGCGCTATGTGCTGAGCAATGAGGGCGGCGGCCCCTGGCTCACGTTCATCCACCAGCTCGGCGGCGACCTGTCCGTGTGGGACCAGCTCGCCGGCTATTTCCGCGACGACTACACCGTGCTGCGCTACGACCTGCGCGGTCACGGAGAAACCGCGGTATCGAGCGAACCCTTCACCATCGCCGACCTTTCGCGCGACCTCGCCGCGCTACTCGATGCGCTCGACGCACCTCGCACGCATCTGGTCGGCATGTCGATGGGCGGCATGGTCGCGCAACAATTCGCACTGGACTACCCTTCGCGCGTCGATACGTTGACCGTTGCCGACAGCACGGGCGGGACGCCGCCCGAGGGCCGCGCGCTTTTCGATCAACGCGCCGCCGCGGCCCGCCAGGACGGGATGGCGCCGCTGGTATCCGCCACACTGAGCCGCTGGCTGACGCCCGGCTTTCAGGCCGCGCACCCCGAAGCGGTCGAACAGATCAGCGAGGTACTGAGCCATACGTTGCCGGAAGGCTACGCCAAGGCGTGCGAAGCCCTGCGCGATTTCGACGTACGCAGTAAGCTGGGAGCCATACGTTGTCCAACCTTGACCGTGGCGGGCCGCCACGACACGGGCACGCCGCCTGCTGCGACACAGGCGGTAGCAGACGCCATCGAAGGCGCGCAGTTCGAACTACTCGACGCCGCTCATCTTGCGCCTGTCGAGCAAGCTCACCGTTTTGCTGCACTGCTTGAAACGTTTCTTGAAAGACCGGTCTAACCGGTAGGTTCGGAACCTTTAGGAGCGTCAATCCCGGACCCACCCCTTGAATTCCACACCACAAGCTCCAGATATGGCGCAGGAACGGCCAGGAGCCAACGGAAATAAGGAGTGTCGCCATGCAAATGATCTATAACAGCCCCAACTATTGTGTCGTCGAGTTTCCGCCGCAGGAAGGTCCGCTGGCCATGAAGTCAGGTGGCTATGAGATCGTCGATAAAAACATGCAGCGCGAAATTTACATCGACGGTGCAATGGCGGCGCGTTTTCGCGAGCACGTGCAAAAGCTGATCGAAGAGGAACCGTCGCTGGACGAAGTAGACGAATTTCTCGGCCAGTTCGACAGCCTGATGCATCAACCGGTCATTCTTCACTAACCGCAGGGTTCGGCTCAACGTTTTTGGCGACCTACATCGACCGCGCCGTCCGGCTCCGCCAGCGGCCCTTATAAGGCGGTCAGCAGCATGAAACGGCCCAGCAGGCTTTTGCCTTGCTGGGCCGTTTTGTTATCCGCGCGGCGCATGCCCCGATTGCGGGCATGGTTGCTCCGGCCCGCGCCCGGCGGAACCGGGCAGCAGCGGCTACAATGACAGGCTCCCGAGAAAAGCCGGCGCAAGCCCAAGTCCGCCATGAACCAGCCTGCTCAAATTGCCCCGTCAGCCCGTCCCGACGCCGCCTACACGCGCGGCGCGGCGCTGCCCGCGCTGCTCAAGTCGCGCATCCTGATCCTGGACGGCGCAATGGGCACGATGATCCAGCGTTACAAGCTCGACGAAGCCCGCTATCGCGGCGAGCGCTTCAAGGACTATGGGCGCGACATCAAGGGCAACAACGAGCTGCTGTCGATCACGCAACCGCAGATCATCCGCGAGATTCACGAGCAATACCTGGCCGCGGGCGCGGACATCATCGAAACGAACACGTTCGGCGCGACCACGGTGGCGCAAGCCGACTACGGCATGGAAGCGCTTGCAGTCGAGATGAATCTCGAGTCGGCCAAGCTCGCGCGCGCGGCGTGCGACAAGTATTCGACGCCCGACAAGCCGCGCTTCGTCGCCGGCGCGATCGGGCCGACGCCCAAGACGGCGAGCATTTCGCCCGACGTGAACGATCCTGGTGCACGCAACGTTACCTTCGACGAATTGCGCACGGCGTACTACGAACAGGCCAAGGCCTTGCTCGACGGCGGCGCGGATCTGTTCCTCGTCGAAACGATCTTCGACACGCTCAATGCGAAGGCCGCGTTGTTCGCGCTCGACGAGCTGTTTGAAAACACCGGCGAGCGTCTGCCGATCATGATTTCGGGCACCGTCACCGACGCGTCGGGGCGCATTCTCTCGGGGCAGACCGTCGAGGCGTTCTGGAACTCGCTGCGTCACGCCAAACCGCTCACGTTCGGCCTGAACTGCGCGTTGGGCGCGGCGCTGATGCGCCCGTACATCGCCGAACTGGCGAAGCTGTGCGACACCTACGTGTCGTGCTATCCGAACGCGGGCTTGCCGAACCCGATGAGCGACACCGGCTTCGACGAGTTGCCCGCCGATACCTCCGGGCTGCTGAAGGAATTCGCGCAGGCAGGCCTCGTGAATATCGCCGGCGGCTGCTGCGGCACGACGCCGGAGCATATCGCGGCGATCGCCAAGGCGCTGGCTGAAGTAAAGCCGCGCCAATGGCCGACGCAATACCGCGACGCAGCCTGAAAACGGCGGCCCGGATTCCGGGCCGCCGCTTCCCGCCATCGAAACAGACGCATCAATCGCCCGCAAATCACTCGCACCTACGCCATGACCGATCACACCATGCGCCTTGCCGGCCTCGAGCCGTTCAACGTCACCTCCGGGACGCTCTTCATCAACGTCGGTGAACGCACCAACGTGACGGGCTCCAAGGCGTTCGCGCGAATGATCCTGAACGACCAGTTCGACGAAGCAGTAGCGGTCGCGCGCCAGCAGGTGGAAAACGGCGCGCAGGTCATCGACGTCAACATGGACGAGGCGATGCTCGATTCGAAAGCGGCGATGGTGCGCTTCATGAATCTGATCGCGTCGGAGCCGGACATCGCGCGCGTGCCGATCATGATCGACTCGTCGAAGTGGGAAGTGATCGAAGCGGGCCTGAAGTGCGTGCAAGGCAAGGCGATCGTCAACTCGATCTCGCTGAAGGAAGGCGAGGAAGCGTTCCGCCATCACGCGAACCTGATTCGCCGCTATGGCGCGGCCGCCGTGGTCATGGCGTTCGACGAGCAAGGCCAGGCCGATACGTTCGAGCGCAAGACGCAAATCTGCAAGCGCTCGTACGACTTCCTCGTGAACGAAGTGGGCTTCCCGCCCGAAGACATCATCTTCGATCCGAACATCTTCGCGATCGCAACGGGTATCGAAGAGCACAACAACTACGCCGTCGATTTCATCAACGCCACGCGCTGGATCAAGCAGAACCTGCCGTATGCGAAGGTGAGCGGCGGCGTGTCGAACGTGTCGTTCTCGTTCCGCGGCAACGATCCGGTGCGTGAAGCGATCCACACCGTGTTCCTCTACCACGCGATCCAGGCCGGCATGGACATGGGCATCGTCAACGCCGGGCAACTCGGCGTGTATGCCGAACTCGACCCCGAGTTGCGCGAGCGCGTGGAAGACGTCGTGTTGAACCGCCGCGAAGACGGCACCGACCGTCTGCTCGAAATCGCCGACAAGTTCAAGACCGGCGCCGCGAAGAAAGAAGAGAACCTCGAATGGCGCAATCAGCCGGTCGAGAAGCGTCTGTCGCATGCGCTGGTGCACGGCATCACCAACTTCATCGTCGAGGACACCGAGGAAGTGCGCGCGAAAATCGCCGCGGCGGGTGGCCGGCCGATCAACGTGATCGAAGGTCCGCTGATGGACGGCATGAACGTCGTCGGCGATCTGTTCGGCCAGGGCAAGATGTTCCTGCCGCAAGTGGTGAAGTCGGCGCGCGTGATGAAGCAGGCGGTCGCGCACCTGATTCCGTACATCGAGGAAGAAAAGAAGCAGTTGGCCGCCGCCGGCGGCGACGTGCGCGCGAAGGGCAAAATCGTCATCGCCACCGTCAAGGGCGACGTGCACGACATCGGCAAGAACATCGTGTCGGTGGTGCTTCAGTGCAATAACTTCGAAGTGGTCAACATGGGCGTGATGGTCCCGTGCAACGACATTCTTGCGAGAGCAAAGGTCGAGGGCGCGGACATCATCGGCCTCTCGGGGCTCATCACGCCGAGCCTGGAGGAGATGGCCTACGTCGCGTCCGAAATGCAGCGCGACGATCATTTCCGCATCAAGAAGATACCGCTTTTGATCGGCGGCGCGACCACGTCGCGCGTGCACACCGCCGTGAAGATCGCGCCGCATTACGAAGGCCCGGTGGTGTACGTGCCGGACGCGTCGCGCTCGGTGTCGGTGGCGTCGAGCCTGCTCTCCGACGAAGGCGCGGCGAAGTACGTCGACGAACTCAAGGCCGACTACGACCGTATCCGCCTTCAGCATGCCAACAAGAAAGCGCTGCCGATGGTCACGCTCGCCGAAGCCCGTGCGAACAAAACCAAAGTGGATTGGGCGAGCTATCAGCCGGTCAAGCCGAAGTTCATCGGTCGCCGCGTGTTCAAGAACTTCGATCTGAACGAACTCGCGAACTATATCGACTGGGGTCCGTTCTTCCAGACCTGGGACCTGGCCGGCCCGTACCCGGCGATCCTGAACGACGAGATCGTCGGCGAATCGGCGCGGCGTGTGTTCTCCGACGGCAAGTCGATGCTCGCGCGCCTGATCCAGGGCCGCTGGCTGCAAGCCAACGGCGTGATCGCGCTGCTGCCGGCCAACACGGTGAACGACGACGACATCGAAATCTACACGGACGAATCACGCTCGCAAGTCGCGCTGACCTGGCGCAACCTGCGTCAGCAAAGCGTGCGGCCGGTGGTGGACGGCGTGATGCGGCCGAACCGGTCGCTTGCCGACTTCATCGCGCCGAAGGATTCGGGCGTGGCCGACTACATCGGCATGTTCGCGGTCACGGCGGGCCTCGGCGTGGACGTGAAGGAAAAGCAGTTCGAAAAGGATCACGACGACTACAGCGCGATCATGCTCAAGGCGCTCGCCGACCGCTTCGCCGAAGCCTTCGCCGAGGCGCTGCATGCGCGCGTGCGGCGCGACCTGTGGGGCTATGCGAACGCCGAAACGCTTTCCAACGACGAACTGATCGCGGAAAAGTACCGCGGCATCCGCCCGGCGCCCGGCTACCCGGCCTGCCCGGACCACCTGGTGAAGCGCGATATGTTCGACGTGCTGCAAGCCAACGAAATCGGCATGACGGTGACCGAATCGCTCGCCATGCTGCCGGCGGCGAGCGTCTCCGGCTTCTATCTGGCGCATCCCGACAGCACCTATTTCTCGGTCGGCAAGATCGGTCAGGATCAACTCGAAGACTACGCACAGCGCATGTCGTTATCGAAGGCCGATGCCGAACGGGCTCTCGCACCATTGCTCTAGGCACGGCGTGGCGTGGCGTGGCGTGGTGTGAAACCCACTATATCGGGCGAGAAACACTGAATATTTGCGGCGGCGTAATTTTCGTCTTTGTAGACTGAATTGCTTTTACCGCCAGACGCGGCCAAAAAACGCGTCGGCTCATCTAATTGCAATCGTCGACGGAGAGAATCATATGAAGAAGCTGACGCTGTTATTGACTGCAGTTTCCCTTGCCTTGGGCGCCCCGGCGGTGCTGGCCCAGCCTGCCGCTCCCGGCGGCTCCAGCGCGGTCAGCTCGTATTCGCCGCCCACCGTGAAGCACGTCAAGAAACCCAGGAAGCAGAAAATGAAGAAGGGTGCGTCGGCGCCGGCAGCGGCCCCGGCGGAGGCCGCCAGCCAGTAAGCAGCGCACGCCGGCCGGTTGTTCGCGTCCGGTAAACACAAGAGCCCGCACTCAGTGAACTGCACCCCAAAAGTTGGACGCCGATCCAACCTTTGGGGTGTTTTTCATGGCGAAGCATAGTGAGCAGTTAAAGCTCAAACTGGTGAAGCAGTACCTGGGCGGCGGCGTCGGGATGCGGGTGCTGGCCCGACGGCATGGTGTAGGCCGCACCGCGTTGCGTCGCTGGGTGGCCGCTTACAGGCATCATGGGGGTGATGGGTTGCGCAGGAAGCGGGATGACTACGATGCGCAGTTCAGGATGTCTGTTCTCGTGCACATGTGGAAGAAGGGGTTGTCGCAGCAGCAGGTCGCAGCGGTGTTCGACATTCGCAGCCCGGGTTGCATAGCGAAGTGGGAACGCCAGTATCATGATGGCGGTATCGATGCTCTGGCGCCCCGCCCACGAGGGCGCCGCAAAACAATGACCCGTCCAGTTCCAGAAAAGCCGACCGAAGAAGGTGCGCCAGATGAGCGCACGCGTGAGCAGTTGCTCAAGGAAAACGAATACCTGCGTGCAGAGGTGGCGTACCTAAAAAAGCTCGATGCCCTGCTTCAGGCGAAGAAGCAGGGCGCGCAAAAGAAAAAGCGCAAATAGTGCAGGAACTGCGGCAGCAACACCCGATGAGCGCCTTGCTCCGGGTGGCGGGGCTGGCACGCAGCACGTTCTATTACCAGTTAAAGGCGCTGGGTGCCGACGACCGGCACACGAAGATCAAGACGCAGATCAGGGCGGTGTATGAGCGTCACAAGGGTCGGTATGGCTATCGACGCATCACGGCGGACATGCGGCTGACGGGCCAGACGGTCAACCGCAAGAAGGTGCAGCGTCTGATGAAAGAACTGAAGCTGAAGGCACTGGTGCGGGTGAAGAAATACCGCTCCTGGCGCGGTGACGTCGGGCGTATCGCACCGAACCTGCTGAACCGGGAGTTCAGCGCGCAACAGCCCAACGAGAAATGGGTCACGGATGTGACGGAATTCAACGTGCTCGGACAGAAGCTGTATCTCTCACCGGTCATGGATCTGTATAACGGCGAGATCGTGGCCTACCAGATGAGCGAGCGTCCGGTCTTTGAACTGGTCAGCCGCATGCTCAGGAAGGCGCTGGCAAAACTGGGCGATCATGACAGACCGATGTTGCATTCAGATCAGGGCTGGCAGTATCAGATGGCTGCTTACCGGGGGCTGCTGGCCGAACGCGGCCTGACGCAAAGCATGTCGCGCAGGGCAAACTGTTACGACAATGCGGCAATGGAAAGCTTCTTCGGTACGCTCAAGTCAGAGTTCTTCCGCCTGAACAGGTTTGCGAGCATCGACGATCTGAAGGCCGGCATCCGGCAATACATTCACTACTACAACCACAAACGCATCAAGCTCAAATTAAACGGGCTGAGTCCCGTGATGTACAGGACTCAGCCCAACCGGCCCTAGCCGAAAACTGTCCAACTTTGAGGGGTCAGTTCACAGCGGGCTCTTTTCATTGGCACACCGGCGTCAGCGGCGCAACGCGCGCCGCGCGCCGTCACCGAGATCGCGCCGGGATCACAGGCCCCACACGATATCCGCGTTTTCCTTCTGCGCCGCGCGCAGCATGTCGAGGAACGGGTACGCGCGCTGCGCGAGTCCCGGCGGAATTTCATGATGCTCGTGACCTTCCTCGCCTTCGTGGAAATGGCCGTCGTGCTCGGCGCGTTCCTGCTTGTCGATGGTGATGGCCGCTTCGAGTTTCGCGATCGCCACGCCCAGTTCATCATGGGCAACGACGCCCCGCTCGCCAAGGCGTTTGCCGATGATGCCGACCAGATACTGTGCGAGGTTCTCCAGCATCACCACGTCGGGGCAGGCGCGGCATTTGAAAGTAATCAGCATGTCTGTTCCCTTTTTCGTTATGTTGGATCGACGCGCGAGCGGCTCGTGGACGACTGCCGGCGCGCGTTACGTTAGCCCGCCGATCAGGCGCGGCGGCCACGGCCCTTGCCGGGCATCTCATTGAACATATTAGCACCTGCTAAAATCCGTCTGGACGGAAAAGCGCGCCGCCATGCGCCGCGCGCGGCATGGCGCAGGCGGCGCGGCTGGGCCCGGTTGGCCCACCCCGCTTAGGCGCTGCGTGCAACGGCAAGCGGTTGTTGCCACCGCTTGCTGCCCGCCGCGGCAGCCCTTGCATGTCGCCGCACGCCGCGCTCACCGCGACGCAGGCAATGTGCCCAGTGGCGCCGCTAATGTGCCCGGCGCGCCCGGCAAATCCGGGCGGGCACATCGCCGCTTTCCACGCTTCTGACGAACCGGCTGCGCCCGTCGCGCGGCCGGCGCCTCTTCCGCATCACCGGATTGCCTCACTGGACTCGCAACAAGCATGCTGCCCGCACATAAACACACTCTCGAAACACTGCTCGCCGATACGGTGAAGCAGGTGGCGCAAGCCTCCCAAGGCGCGACCGAAGCCGCTTTCGTGTCGCCCACCATCACGCTGGAGCGTCCCAAGGTCGCCGCGCACGGCGACGTCGCGTGCAACGTGGCGATGCAACTCGCCAAGCCGCTGCGCGCCAATCCGCGCCAACTGGCGCAACAGATCGTCGACGCGCTGCTCGCGCAGCCGCGCGCCCAGGGTCTCATCGAAACCGCCGAAGTGGCCGGTCCCGGCTTCATCAACCTGCGCCTCGCGGCTGCCGCGAAGCAGGCGGTGATCGCCGCCGTGTTCGCGGAGAAAGAGACGTTCGGCCGCTCGCCACGCGACGCCGGCAAGCACGTGCTGATCGAATTCGTTTCGGCCAACCCCACGGGCCCGCTGCATGTCGGCCACGGCCGCCAGGCCGCGCTCGGCGACGCGCTTTCGAACGTGCTGGCCTCGCAAGGCTGGGACGTGCATCGCGAGTTCTACTACAACGACGCCGGCGTGCAGATCCACACGCTCGCGCTGTCCACGCAGGCGCGCGCCCGCGGCCTCGCCCCCGGCGATGCGGGCTGGCCGGCTTCGGCATACAACGGCGAGTACATCGCCGACATCGCGAAAGACTATCTGAACGGCGTCACGGTGGCGGCGAGCGACGGCGAGCCGGTCACCGGCGCGGGCGACGTCGAAAATCTCGAAGCGATCCGCCGGTTCGCGGTCGCCTATCTGCGCCGCGAGCAGGACATGGACTTGCAGGCCTTCGGCGTGAAGTTCGACCAGTACTATCTGGAGTCGTCGCTATACACGGAAGGCCGCGTCGAGAAAACCGTCGAGGCGCTGATCGCCGCCGGCAAGACCTACGAGCAGGAAGGCGCGCTGTGGCTGCGCACCACCGACGACGGCGACGACAAGGACCGCGTGATGCGCAAGACCGACGGCACCTACACGTACTTCGTGCCGGACGTCGCCTATCACGTCGCCAAGTGGGAACGCGGCTTCACCAAGGTCATCAACATCCAGGGCTCCGACCACCACGGCACGATCGCGCGCGTGCGCGCCGGTCTGCAAGGTCTCGGCGTCGGCATTCCGAATGGCTACCCCGATTACGTCCTGCACAAGATGGTCACGGTGATGCGCAACGGCGAGGAAGTGAAGATCTCGAAGCGCGCCGGCAGTTATGTGACGGTGCGCGACCTGATCGAATGGTCGGGCGGCGCGACGCCGGGCACGGAGGCCGCCGTCGACCTGATCGACGAAGAGACGATTCGCCGCGGCCGCGACGCCGTGCGCTTCTTCCTGATCTCGCGCAAGGCCGATACGGAATTCGTGTTCGACATCGACCTCGCGTTGAAACAGAATGACGAAAACCCGGTGCATTACGTGCAATATGCGCACGCGCGAATCTGCTCGGTCATCGCCGAATGCAAGGCGCGCTACGGCATGGACGAAAGCACGCTCGCCAACGTGAACGTCGCGCCGCTCACCAGCGAACGCGCCATGGCCTTGCTGAACAAGCTCGCCGAATTCCCCGACATGCTGCAACACGCGGCCGATGAACTCGCGCCGCACGCGGTCGCGTTCTACCTGCGCGACCTCGCCGGGGAATTCCACTCGTTCTACAATGACAGAGCCGAGCGCGTGCTGGTCGACGATGCAGCCGAACGCAATGCACGCGTCGCGCTGCTCGCGGCCACGCGCCAGGTGTTGGCCAACGGTCTCGCGACGATCGGCGTCTCCGCTCCCGTCAAGATGTAAGTCCTCCGGCGCAACATGCATGCGGCCGTCGCTATAATCGGCGGCCGTTCCAGGATTCTTTTCGTAGGTGATTCATACGATGGCAAAACCACGCCGCACAACAAAGCAATCGAAACAAACCGGGGGGACTTTTCTCGGCATCGTGCTGGGCCTGATCGTCGGCCTTGCGATCGCGGTAGTGGTGGCGCTGTATATCACCCGTGCGCCTACGCCGTTCGTCTCGAAGGTGGCGCCGCCCGCGGCGTCCGATGCCGGCGCGAGCCAGCCGCAGCAATACGATCCGAACCGTCCGCTGCAAGGCAAGACGCCGGGCCAGCCGGTGCCGCAAGCCGCGCAACCCGCACCGCCGAACACCGCGCCCGGCGCGACCAACGCGCAGACCCAGTCGGGCATGCTGGAAGAACCGCAAATCGTCGAAGTGCCGCCGTCCAATGCCAATAACGGCAATGCGAACGGCACGGCGATCGCGCCGAAGCCCGCCCCGGACAACGGCACGGCAACGGCGCCCGTGAAGAAGCCGGGCGAGAGCGCGCCGAGCGCCACCGCCGCGGGCTCCGCGCCGAAGAGCACGTCATCGGCCACGACCGCCAACGCCAAGCCCGGTTCGGGCGCGGCGCCGGCGCCGGGCGATGCGAACACCGGCTACTTCCTGCAAGTGGGCGCCTACAAGACCGCCGCCGACGCCGAGCAACAGCGCGCGCGTCTCGCGTTCCAGGGTTTTGAATCGAAGGTCACGCAGCGCGATGCGGGCGGTGTCACGTACTATCGCGTGCGCATCGGGCCGTTCTCCAAGTTCGAGGACATGAATTCGAGCCGTCAGCGTCTGTCCGACGCGGGCGTGGATACCGCCGTGATCCGCTTTACGAAACAATGAAGCAACACGCCAATCACCAATAAACCTTGATTTGCCGGAGCGCGCCGCCGATGAACTATCGGCGAACGGCGCGTGTCACAGGCAACGGAACACTGAAAACGTTCAACGCCGATTCACAAACGGTGACGGGCATTGCGTGGCGCCACCGCTTTACCGCCTACTTGGGTCATCAACACATGAAAAAACTGCTGAGCATTCTGTTCCTTTCGCTGGGCCTCATCGCCGCCGCGGCGCATGCCGCGCCCGCCACGCCGGTGTCGGGCAAGGACTACACCGTGCTGTCCACGGCGCAACCCACCGACGTGCCGGCCGGCAAGATCGAAGTCATCGAGTTCTTCTGGTACGGCTGCCCGCACTGCAATGAATTCGGCCCGTACCTCGACGGCTGGGTGAAGAAGCAAGGCCCGGACGTGGTGTTCAAGCGCGTGCCGGTTGCCTTCCGCGACGACTTCATTCCGCATTCGAAGATGTTCCACGCGCTCGAAGCACTCGGCCTCAGTGAGAAACTCACGCCGACGATCTTCAAGGAAATCCACGTCAACAAGAACTACCTGCTGACGCCGGAAGATCAGGCCAAATTCCTCGCGAAGAACGGCGTCGATCCGAAGAAGTACATGGAAGCGTACAACTCGTTCTCGACGCAAAGCGCGCTGCAAAAAGACAAGAAGATGCTCGAAAGCTACAAGATCGAAGGCGTGCCGACGCTGGCGGTGCAGGGCAAGTATGAGACGGGTCCGGCCGCGACCAACAGCCTGACGGGCACGCTCGACGTCCTCGACTACCTGGTGCAGCAGGTCCGCGCCAAGAAGATGTAATGTCCGAGGCGCCGGAATGAGTTCACCGTTGAAGGTCTTCATTACCGGCGCGTCGAGCGGCATCGGCCTCGCGCTCGCCGCCGAATATGCGCGGCGCGGCGCGATTCTCGGCCTCGTCGCCCGCCGCGGCGACGCGCTCGCGGCTTTCCAACAGTCCCATCCCCAAAACGCTGTCTCTGTCTACGCCGTCGACGTTCGCGACGCCGAGGCGCTCGCCGAGGCGGCCACGCGCTTCATCGCGCAGCATGGCTTGCCGGACGTCGTGATCGCCAACGCCGGGATCAGCCGCGGCGCGCTCACCGGCCACGGCGACCTGCGCACGTTCCGCGAAGTGATGGATATCAATTACTTCGGCATGGTCGCGACCTTCGAGCCGTTCGCCGCCGCGATGGTCGCCGCGAAACGCGGCACGCTGGTCGGCATCGCCAGCGTCGCGGGCGTGCGCGGCTTGCCGGGGTCGGGCGCGTACAGCGCGTCGAAGTCGGCGGCGCAAAAGTACCTGGAAGCGTTGCGCGTCGAGATGCGGCCGCACGGCGTGGGCGTGGTCACCATCGCGCCCGGCTATATCCGCACGCCGATGACCGAGCACAACCCGTACACCATGCCGTTCCTGATGGACGCCGACCGTTTCGCGGTGAAGGTTGCCGGGGCGATCGAGCGTCAAACCGCCTTTGCGGTGTTTCCGTGGCAAATGCGCATCGCGGCGATGCTGCTGCATGTGCTGCCGCGCTGGCTCTACGACCGCGTTTTCGAACGCGCGCCGCGCAAGCCGCGCGCCGTCACCGAGTAGGCCATGGAGAACAGTGCGGTCGATGCAGCCGGCGTCGCGCACGAACCGGCGAGCGCCGAGGCGCGCATCGTCTCGCTGGTGCCGAGCATCACTGAACTGCTGTTTGCCTTGGGATTGGACAGGCAGATCGTCGGGCGCACCGGTTTTTGCGTGCATCCGCGTGAGAAGGTACGCCAGGTGCGCAAGGTAGGCGGCACCAAGGCCGTGAATATCGACGCCGTTCGCGCGTTGCGCCCTACCCATCTGATCGTCAATGTCGACGAAAACGAGCGCGATACCGTCGACCAGTTGCGCGCGTTCGTGCCGCATATCGTCGTCACGCATCCGCGCACGCCGCGAGACAATCAATCGCTCTACACGCTGCTGGGTGCGATTTTCAGCCGTGAAGAGGAAGCGCGGCGCCTGAGCGACGCGCTCGAAAACCGCCTGCATGAAGCCGCAGCGCATACGTTTGCCGCGCAAAACGTGCTGTATCTGATCTGGCGTGAGCCGTGGATGACCGTCGCGCGCGATACCTATATCGCCGCCATGCTGCGGCTCGTCAACTGGCGCACGCTGCCCGATGTGCGAGGCGGTGCGGCGGGCGCCGCTCGCTATCCCGTGCTCACCGCGCTCGACTTCGACCATGCTCCGTGGCTTGCCGATGTCGATCGCATTCTGCTGTCCAGCGAACCCTATCGCTTCACGCAAGCGCATTGCGATGCGTTGAAACGCGATCCGCGACTGGCGAGGAAGCGTATCGAACTGATCGATGGCGAACTGGTGTCGTGGTACGGCGTGCGCGCGATCGAGGGCATCGACTATCTGATGCAACGCGCCGCGCGGGGATAAGCGCCGCCGTCCCGCCGTCCCGCCGTCCATATGGATATGTGGATTAAGTGGTTGTCGCCGCCAGCACCCTTCGATAAGCTTTCGCGAAGGCCGCGCCGCGTCGATGGAGGCGACATCCACCCATGCGGCAGCGCCGGAAACGTATCACAATCATAGAGGCGGGCGTCGGCTACCCTTGACGACCCGCCACCCGCCACCGGAACACAAGCACACCAAGACGCACTGCCTGACCGCGCTCGTTATGGGAGATCCTATGCGCTTCAAACTGCTCGCAGCCGCCGTACTGTTCACGGCGCCCGCGCTCGTGCTCGCCAAACCGCTGACCGTCTGTACCGAGTCGAGCCCCGACGGCTTCGATGTCGTGCAGTTCAATTCGCTGGTGACGACCAATGCGTCGGCGGACGTGGTCTTCAACTCGCTGGTCTCATACGACGAGGCCACGAAGAAGGTGGTGCCGGCGCTGGCCGACAAGTGGGAGGTGAGCGCCGACGGCCTCGCCTACACGTTCCATCTGCGTCCGAACGTGCAGTTCCAGACCACCGATTACTTCAAGCCCACTCGCACGCTGAATGCCGACGACGTGGTGTTCACGTTCGACCGCATGCTCAACGACAGCAATCCGTGGCACAAGGTGGCGGGCGCGAGCGGCTTTCCGCATGCGCAGTCGATGGGCTTGCCCAAGCTCATCAAGGCGGTCACCAAGGTCGACGACAACACCGTCAAGTTCGAGTTGAACGCGCCGGACGCGACCTTCGTTCCGATCCTGACAATGGGTTTCGCGTCGATCTATTCGGCTGAATACGCCGATCAATTGCTCAAGGCCGGCAAGCAGGTCGATCTGAACGCGAAGCCGATCGGCACCGGCCCGTTCGTACTGAAGAGCTATACGAAAGACGCGGTGATTCGCTACGACGTGAACCCGACCTACTGGGGTCCCAAGCCGAAGATCGATCGCCTGATCTACGCGATCACGCCGGACGCCACCGTGCGCGCGCAGAAGGTGAAGGCGGGCGAATGCCAGATCGCCCTGTCGCCGAAGCCGCAGGATCTCGCCGACGCGAAAACCGACAAGTCGCTGGATATCGTCAAGACGCCCGCCTTCATGACCGCGTTCGTCGCGTTGAACACGCAGAAAAAGCCGCTCGACAACCAGAAGGTGCGCGCCGCGCTGAACATGGCGTTCGATCGCACCACGTATCTCAAGACAGTGTTCGACAATACCGCCACGCCGGCCGTGAACCCGTATCCGCCGAACACGTGGAGCTACGACAAGGCGGTGAAGGCGTGGCCGTACGATCCGGCGAAAGCGAAGAAGCTGCTCGCGGACGCGGGTTTCCCGAACGGCTTCGAAACGACGATCTGGGTGCGTCCGAACGGCAGCGTGCTGAACCCGAATCCGAAGGCCGGCGCCGAACTGCTGCAGGCCGACTTCGCGAAGATCGGCGTGAAGGCGGACGTGAAGGTGATCGAATGGGGCGAACTCATCAAGCAGGCGAAGCAAGGCCAGCATGATTCGCTGTTCATGGGCTGGGCCGGCGACAACGGCGACCCGGACAACTATCTGTCGCCGCTCTTCAGTTGCAACGCGGTGAAGTCGGGCATCAACTTCGCGCGCTTCTGCAATGAGGACCTCGACAAGCTGATCGCGGACGGCAAGGCCACGCCGGACCAGGCCAAGCGTGCGAAGGCGTATGAACAGGCACAGCAGATCATCCACGACCAGGCGCTGTGGATTCCGCTCGGTTATCCGACCGCGGCGGCGATCACGCGCACGAACGTGAGCGGTTATCACGTGAGCCCGTTTGGCCGGCAGAACTTCGGCACGGTGGCCGTGCAGTAATACCGCTTAGGCTTGAACGAAACCGCATGAAAAAGCCCGGTTGCGAAAGCACCGGGCTTTTTTCATCAAAAGGTTGAAGGGTAAAACCGATCAAGCCGCAAACCGGATCACGCCATCCGAAGCCTGCGTGCGCTTCAACGTGCCCGCAAGCCACAGCAGATGCAAGTGCGCCAAGGCTTCACCCATCGCAAACGTCATCTGGTGGATGTCGAGCTGGCGTTTGAACATCAGCGGCACGATATCCGCTGCGCTTTGCGGTTTTTCGGCGCACGCCTCGCGCACTTCGGCGAGGCGCGCGTCGTGATGCTCGCGCAGTTGCCTGATGCGCGTGCGCACGCCGCGAAACGGCTTGCCATGCGACGGCAGCACCAGCGTCTCTTCAGGCATCGTCTCGTAACGGCCGAGCGATTCCAGATACAGCGCGAGCGGCGAGCCTTCCGGCTCGATGTCGAACACCGACACGTTGGTCGAAATGCGCGGCAGCACCATGTCGCCGGAGATCAGCACGCCGGTCTCCTCGCAGTGCAGCGCGCAGTGCTCCGGCGAATGGCCGAAGCCCGTCACCACCCGCCACGTCTTGCCGCCGATCCTCACGCCGTCCGCTTCGCGCAAACGGCGGTATTGGCCGGGAATCGCCGGCACGAGGCTCGCGTAATAGCTCTTGCGGGCGCGCAGCTTGTCCAGCGACGCTTCGTCGGTCACGCCGTGCCGCGCGAAGTGACGCGCCGCGCCCTCGCCGCCCGCATTCGAGCCGTCGCCGGCCGCCATCACGCGCGCTTGCATGTACTCGCCGAGCGTCATCCATAGCCGGGCGTCCCAGCGTTGCTTGTCGCCGCCAGCGCACACCCAGTGCGCGAGACCGATGTGATCCGGGTGGCAATGCGTGACGATCACGCGCAGCACCGGCAGGCCGTCGAGCACCGAGTCGAATACTCTCTCCCAGTTCTCCTTGATCACGTCCGACGTAATGCCGCAATCGACCACCGTCCAACCCGGCTGACCGTCGATCTCATCGCGCAACAGCCACAGGTTGATATGGTCCAGCGCGAAGGGTAGCGGCATGCGCAGCCAGAACACGCCGGGCGCGACTTCCATCGCGCGGCCGGCTTCCGGCAAGCTGTCGTTGAACGGATAGTCGAGTTGATGTTCGAGTGCATTCATTGCGGGTGTCTTCCTCCGTCGGCCGTCCGGCATGGCGAGGTATGCGATGCCGGGCGGCGTGGTTGCGGCCCGGTTGGGGCATGCCGGTGCCGTATTGCGCCTGGTTGCGTTTCGCTCAAGTTGACGATAACGTTAACGTTGATTCTATCGTCCAATCCAACTTTCTGCCCGGCCACGGCATGCCCCGATGAACACGCAATACACGATCACCGAGCTCGCGCGGGAATTCGACGTCACGCCGCGCGCCATCCGCTTCTACGAAGACCAGGGTTTACTCTCGCCAAGCCGCGAAGGATCGAGCGGCTTGCGCCGCGTCTATTCAGGCCGCGACCGAACGCGCCTCAAGCTCACGCTGCGCGGCAAACGGCTCGGCTTCACGCTGTCGGAGATCCGCGATCTGCTGGACGTGTACGAATCGCCGACCGACACCGTCGCGCAATTGCACGCGTTCCTCGCCACGGTCGCGCGCCATCGCGAAGTGCTGGAACGTCAACTGGAAGACCTGAACGCGACGCTCGAAGACCTCGCGCAATACGAAACCCAGGCGCGCGCGCTGCTGGAAAACGGCACACGCGAAGCCAGGCCCGCATGAAAGCGGACCGCGCAAATTTTTTTGCCGGCAGTTGAGCCGATTAAGGCATGCCAAACTGACGCATTGAGCGGAGATAGCCGGAAAGTCGGCGAACGCCCGCGAAAATGCAAGCCGCGCGCGGCATGCGCCAAGGCATGAGTCGAGCGGCGCGATGCGTCGCGGGCCCACCCGGACGATACAATTACGGGTGTCTTCACGACATGGGACGAATGCACGGTCGACATGAATCACTTCCCCAAACTGTTGTCGTCGCAGATCGGCTTTGACGTCGCCCAGACGATGCTCGAAGGATTCGAGCGCCACTACCGCATCTTTCGCGAGGCCGCGGTCCATGCCAAGACGCTGTTCGAACGCGGCGACTGGCACGGCCTGCAAAAACTCGCGCGCGATCGCATTACGTCATACGACGATCGCGTCGAGGAATGCGTCGAACTGCTGCAAGACGAATACGACGCGGAAAATATCGACAGCGACGTGTGGCAGCAGATCAAGCTGCACTACATCGGCCTTCTGACCACGCACCGCCAGCCCGAGTGCGCCGAGACGTTCTTCAATTCAGTCTGCTGCAAGATCCTGCATCGCTCGTATTTCAACAACGCCTTCATTTTCGTGCGGCCGGCGATCTCGACCGAATACATCGAGAACGACGAACCGGCCGCGAAGCCGACGTATCGCGCGTATTACCCCGGCAAGGACGGTCTTGCCGCCACGCTCGAGCGCATCGTCACGAACTTTCAGCTGGAGACGCCGTTCGAGGATCTGACACGCGACGTCGGCTGCGTGATGCAGGCGATTCACGACGCCTTCGGCGTATTCGACGAAGCGCCCAACTTCCAGATTCACGTGCTCTCGTCGCTGTTCTTCCGCAACAAGTCGGCGTATATCGTCGGGCGGATCATCAACGGCGATTTGCTGTTGCCGTTCGCGGTGCCGCTGCGTCATGTGAGGCCGGGCGTGCTCGCGCTCGACACGGTGCTGCTCAAGCGCGATCAGTTGTTGATCATCTTCAGCTTCTCGCACTCGTATTTCCTCGTGGATATGGAAGTGCCGTCCGCTTACGTGGAGTTTCTCGGCACGATCATGCCGGGCAAACCGAAGGCGGAAATCTATACCTCGGTGGGCTTGCAGAAGCAGGGCAAGAATCTGTTCTATCGCGATCTGCTGCATCACCTGTCGCATTCGAGCGACCAGTTCATCGTCGCGCCCGGCATCAAGGGGCTCGTGATGCTGGTGTTCACGCTGCCGTCTTTCCCGTACGTCTTCAAGCTGATCAAGGACAGCTTCCCGCCGCCGAAGGAAACCACGCGCGCGCAGATCCAGGAGAAGTATCAGCTCGTCAAGCGGCACGACCGTTTGGGCCGCATGGCCGACACGCTCGAATATTCGAGCGTCGCGCTGCCGCGCTCGCGGCTCGATGAAGCGCTCGTGCGCGAACTCGAAAAGGAAGTGCCGTCGCTGCTCGAATACGACGGCGAGAACCTCGTGATCCGCCATATGTATATCGAGCGCCGCATGGTGCCGCTCAATCTGTTCCTGCAACACGGCTCCGACGAGGACGTCGATCACGGCATCAAGGAATACGGCAACGCGATCAAGGAACTGATGCAGGCGAACATCTTTCCGGGCGACATGCTGTACAAGAACTTCGGCGTGACGCGTCACGGCCGCGTCGTGTTCTACGACTACGATGAAATCGAATACCTGACCGACTGCAACGTGCGCGCGGTGCCCACGCCGCGCAACGAGGAAGACGAAATGTCGGGCGAGCCGTGGTACTCGGTCGGCGTGCACGACATTTTCCCGGAGACGTATGGCACGTTCCTGCTCGGCGACCCGCGCGTGCGCCGTTCCTTCATGCGGCATCACGCGGACTTTTTCGATCCCGCGCTGTGGCAGCGGCACAAGGATCATCTACTGAAAGGCGAACTGCCGGACTTTTTCCCGTACGACAGCAGTGTGCGCTTTTGTATCCGCTATCCGGAACGCTTCGCCGATGCTTCGAAAGCACCGGCCCCATCAGACGCAACGGACGCGCAAGCCGACGAGCGCAGCGTGCGGGTGGCGTGAACATCCTGCGCCGTCCGCATTGCTGAACGCATCGTCCGAAACCTTATGTAACGACACCGACCGGTCTATCGGTCGAGCAACCGCCAAGACGCACCATGAACTCGAACGCTTCCACTCCTCCGAACCCGCTCGCGCATCTCTTCGACAACAACGATGCGTGGGTGACTCGCAAGCTCTCCGAAGACCCCGAGTACTTTTCGCGCCTCGCGCATCAGCAGACGCCCGAATATCTGTGGATCGGCTGCTCCGATTCGCGTGTGCCGGCCAACCAGATCATCGGCCTGCCGCCGGGCGAAGTATTCGTGCACAGAAACATCGCCAACGTGGTCGTGCATACCGATCTGAACTGTCTGTCGGTGATCCAGTTCGCCGTCGATCTGCTGAAGGTCAAGCACATCATGGTGGTCGGCCACTACGGCTGCTCGGGCGTCGGCGCGGCGCTGCACGGCCGCCGCGTGGGACTCGCGGACAACTGGCTGCATCACGTGCAGGACGTGCGCACCAAGCATGCGGCGCTGATCGAGGAATGGCCGCTCGGTGAAGCGCGGCATCGGCGGCTGGTCGAACTGAACACCATCGAGCAGGTGGTGAACGTGTGCCGCACGACCATCGTCAACGATGCCTGGGCGCGCGGCCAGGAACTGACCGTGCACGGCTGGGTGTACGGCGTGCATGACGGCAAGGTGCGCAATCTCGGCATGACCGTCGGCGAACCGGGCGCGCTCGACGCGGTGTATCAGGGCTGCGTCGCGGGAGTATCGGCAAGCGGCGCGCACGGCGCGGACAACGACATGGTCGCGGCCGACGCCGCGCAACTCGGCGAGGTGCCGGCGATCGTCGAAGGTGTGATCAAGGAGCTGAAACATGAGTGAGACAAACGCTGATCCGATCGTCATCGTGGGCGTTGCCCGCACGCCGATGGCGGCATTTCAAGGCGACTTCGCTTCGTTGACCGCGCCGCAACTCGGTTCGGTCGCGATCGAAGCCGCCGTTCAACGCGCGGGCCTGAAACCCGGGCAGATCGACGAAGTGGTGATGGGCTGCGTGCTGCCCGCCGGGCTCGGTCAGGCGCCCGCGCGTCAAGCGGCTCTCGGCGCCGGCTTGCCGCTCGCCACGGGCAGCACCACCGTCAACAAGATGTGCGGCTCCGGCATGCGCGCGGCGATGTTCGCGCACGACATGCTGGCCGCGGGTTCGGTCGAGGTGATCGTCGCGGGCGGCATGGAGAGCATGACGAACGCGCCGTATCTGCTGCCCAAGGCGCGTGGCGGCATGCGCATGGGCCACGGCCAGGTGCTCGACCACATGTTCTACGACGGCCTGGAAGACGCCTACGAGAAAGGCCGCCTGATGGGCACGTTCGCCGAGGAATGCGCGGCGTCGTTCGACTTCACGCGCGAGGCGCAGGACGCGTTCGCCGTCGAGTCGTTGAACCGTGCGAAGCGCGCGAACGAGGACGGCTCGTTCGCGTGGGAAATCGCGCCGGTGAAAGTCGCGAGCCGCAAGGGCGAGGTGAGCATCGATCGCGACGAGCAGCCGTTCAAGGCGAACCTCGAAAAAATTCCGACGCTCAAGCCCGCGTTCAGCAAGACCGGCACGGTGACGGCGGCGAACTCGTCGTCGATTTCCGACGGCGCGGCCGCGCTCGTGATGATGCGCGAGTCGACCGCGAAGCGCCTCGGTGTCGAGCCGATCGCGCGCGTGGTCGGTCATTCGACCTTCGCGCAGGAGCCGGCGAAGTTCACCACCGCGCCGGTCGGCGCGATTCGCAAGCTGTTCGAGAAGAACGGCTGGCGCGCGGACGAAGTGGATCTGTACGAGGTCAACGAAGCGTTCGCCGTCGTCACGATGGCCGCGATGAAGGAACACGGTTTGCCGCACGAAAAGGTCAACGTGAACGGCGGCGCTTGCGCGCTGGGGCATCCGATCGGCGCGTCGGGCGCACGGATTCTCGTCACGCTGATCGGCGCGCTGAAAAAGCGCGGCTTGAAGCGCGGCGTCGCGACGCTGTGCATCGGCGGCGGCGAAGCCACCGCGATGGGTATCGAACTGGTTTGACGCGCGGCTCCAGGCACTCCAGGCAGTCGGGGCCGTTGCGGCAGTTGAGGCACGAGGTGATTCGATGAAGACAGTGTTGATCGTGGGTGCGTCGCGCGGCATCGGCCAGGAGTTTGCGCGGCAATACAAAAAGAGCGGCTGGCGCGTGCTCGCCACCGCGCGCGACGGGGCCGCGCTCGACGCATTGAACGAACTCGGCGCGGAGACTTTTTCCGTCGACGTCACCGCGCCCGACGAAATCGCCGCGCTCGGCTGGAAGCTCGACGGCGAACGGCTCGATGCGGCGATCGTCGTGTCGGGCGTCTACGGCCCGCGCACCGCAGGCATCGAGACCATCACCGCCGATGACTTCGACCATGTCATGCACACCAACGTGCGCGGTCCCATGCAGTTGATGCCGATCCTGCTGCCGCTCGTCGAGGAAACCGGCGGCGTGTTCGCGGTGATCTCGAGCAAGATGGGCAGCATCGGCGACGCGGGCGGCACGACCGGCTGGCTCTATCGCGCGAGCAAGGCGGCGCTCAACAACGCGCTGAAACTCGCGTCGCTCGAGGTCAGGCGCGCGACCTGCGTTTCGCTGCATCCGGGCTGGGTGCGCACCGACATGGGCGGCGCCGAGGCGGCGATCGATCCGGCGCGCAGCGTCACCGGCATGCGCGAATTGCTGGCGCAGGCCGCGGCCGCGCGCGAGGCGTTCAATGGCCGCTTCTATCAATACGACGGCACGCCGCTCGACTGGTGAGAGCGCCAAGAATGAGGAGACTGAGCGATGGTGCTTGACCAGGACCACCTGATGGTGCGCGACGCGCTGCGCACGTTCGTGCGCGAAGCCGTCACGCCGCACGCGGCGCGGTGGGACCGCGAGCGGGTTTTTCCGCACGACGTGCATCGGCAACTCGCCGAACTCGGCGCATACGGCGTGCTGGTGCCCGAAGCCTACGGCGGCGCGGGCATGGACGCCTTGGCGCTCGCGCTGATCCTCGAGGAAATCGCCGCTGGCGACGGCGGCACGTCCACCGCCATTTCCGTCAACAATTGCCCGGTGTGCAGCATCCTGCTGAGCTACGGCAACGACGCGCAGAAGCGCGACTGGCTCACGCCGCTCGCGCGCGGCGAGATGCTCGGCGCGTTCTGCCTGACCGAACCGCAGGCCGGCTCCGACGCCTCCGCGCTGCGCACCACCGCGACCCGCGAGGGCGACGCGTACGTGCTGAACGGCGTCAAACAGTTCATCACGAGCGGCAAGAACGGCAACGTCGCGATCGTGATGGCCGTGACCGACAAGGCGGCGGGCAAGCGCGGCATCAGCGCGTTCATCGTGCCGACCGATACCAAGGGCTACGTCGTCGCGCGAATCGAGGACAAGCTCGGCCAGCATTCGTCGGATACGGCGCAGATCATTTTCGAGGACTGCCGCGTGCCGGCCGCGAACCTCATCGGCGCGGAAGGCGAAGGCTACCGGATCGCGTTGTCGGGGCTCGAAGGCGGGCGCATCGGCATCGCCGCGCAAAGCGTCGGCATGGCGCGCGCCGCGTTCGAGGCGGCGTTGGCCTACGCCAAGGAGCGCGAGAGCTTCGGCGCGCCGCTCTTCTCGCATCAGGCCGTGCAGTTTCGCCTCGCCGACATGGCGACGCAACTCGAGGCCGCGCGTCAACTGATCTGGCATGCCGCGGCGCTGAAAGACGCCGGCCAGCCGTGCCTCACCGAAGCCGCGATGGCCAAGCTGTTCGCTTCCGAAGCCGCCGAGCGCATCTGTTCCGCGGCCTTGCAGATTCATGGCGGCTACGGCTATCTGAGCGACTTCCCGGTCGAGCGTATTTACCGCGATGTCCGCGTGTGCCAGATCTACGAAGGCACGAGCGACATCCAGAAGATCCTGATCGCTCGCGGTCTTGGCTGAACGTCCAATGAACGAGCCATTGTTGCCGGCGCAGCGTCCATCCGACTGTCCCTGCGGCGGCGCCGCGCCCGGCCAGCGCGCCGGCGCCCGCGCGCCCCGCTTCGCGCAATGCTGCGGCCGTTACATCGACGGCGGCGAAGCGGCGCCGCGCGCGCTCGAACTGATGCGCTCGCGTTACAGCGCGTACGTTCTCGGCGCGACGGATTATTTGCGCGCCACCTGGGCACCGCACACCTGCCCCGCCGACCTCGACGCGGACCCCGCCGCGCCCGATGCGCCACGCTGGCTCGGACTTCAGATCAAGGCATTCGCCGAAAGCGACGCCGATCACGCGACGGTCGAATTCGTCGCGCGTTACAAGGTGGGTGGCCGCGCGCACCGGCTGCACGAGCTGAGCCGCTTTATCCGCGATGAGGACGGCCGCTGGCGCTATGTCGATGGCGACGTGAGCGAATAGCCCGACGTCTTCCCGAGCCTTACACCACGCGCCAGCCTGCGAGGCGCGTTCACATGCGGCCCTCAAAGACCGGCTTCCTGTTCGTGTTGGCCCGGCGCCACAGCCCATGCGCCCGCCACTTTGCCTCGTGCAGCCGGCCGCCGGCGAGACCAGCGTCTTCAAGCCCGCATGAGCCCGATCCGCGCACGGCAATTTTTTCGTCGCGGGTTCTCCTTGATTGCACAAAACAAAATTGTCGTGCCAGGATGAGGCCGTAGCTTCATGGCGTCACGTTGCGAAAGCCGGTCATAACCGGCTACGCAAAATGCGCAAGGACGCTGCCGGTCACCAGATAGTGTGGGTTCGGCGGCGCTTCCGGGCAGCATGGGTGGCGCTCATCATCGGCGCGTGGGGTCGCGTCGGCCGTTTGGGTTCAATCCCGTGCGATCTCCAGTGGCGTGCGTGCGCTTCGCGCAGCAGTACGCGGGTGTGTTTTTGCGTGTCGAAAACACCGGTGAAAGCAAAATGTCAGCAGCCGTTCTGGACAAGTGGGCATGACGGTATTCAGGGCAAGTTTTTGAGGCGGATGCGTTAATGGTGTTCAGCAAGGTTCTGACGAAGTGTGCGGTGATCTGTGCAGCGGCTGCGTGCGCTGTCGCCGTCGCGCACGCCGCTCCGCTCGCCGACACCCAGGCGGGACCTCTCGCCCGCGCGCAGGTGCCGCGCATCGCGCTCGACGACGACGTCTATCTGCCGGCTGCGGGCCTCAACGAAAAAATCATCCGCGTGCCGGTGGACGCTGCCGGCGCGGTCACGCTCGAAACGACGATCTACAAACCGGACGGCCCAGGCCCGTTTCCGATGATCGTGTTCAACCACGGCAAGATTCCCGGCGACCCGCGCACGCAGGAACGCAGCAACCCGCTGCCGTTCGCGCGCGAATTCGTGCGCCGCGGCTACGTGGTGGTGGCGCCGAACCGCCAGGGCTTCGGCCATTCGGACGGCGTTTATCAGCAGGACGGTTGCGACGTCGAACGCAATGGCATGAGCCAGGCCGGCGACGTGGCGGCCACCATCGGCTACATGTCGAAGCAGCCTTACGTGGACGCTACGCATATCGTGGTGGCCGGCACCTCGCACGGCGGTCTCGCGACGATGGCCTACGGCACCGAAGCCGCGCCGGGCGTGCGGGCGCTGATCAATTTCTCGGGCGGTTTGCGGCAGGACGCGTGCAGCGGCTGGCAGGCCAATCTCACGCGCGCATTCGGCGCGTACGGTGAAAAGACCAAGGTGCCGTCGTTGTGGATGTACGGCGATAACGACTCGGTGTGGACCGCGCCGCTGGTGGCGGGCATGTACGCCGCGTATGCCGAGCATGGCGCGAGCGCGAAGATGGTGGATTTCGGCAACTACAAGAACGACGCGCATCGGCTGGTGGGCGACCGCGACGGCGTGCATGTGTGGTGGCCGGCCGTCGAGGCTTTCCTGGCCCGCGTGGGCATGCCGACGGGCGTGCAGTATCGCGTGTCCGATCCTTCGTTGCCGAAGGCGAGCGGGTTTGCCGCTGTCGATGCGGTGGATGCGGTGCCGTTCGTCGACGAAGCCGGGCGCAATGGCTATCGGAACTTCCTGCATCAGTATCCTAGCCGGGCTTTTGCCGTGTCGGATACCGGCGCGTGGTCGTGGGCCGAGGGCGGCGACGATCCGATGTCGGTGGCGGTTGCCAATTGCCAGAAGCAGAGTTCGGCGCCTTGCCGGTTGTATGCGGTGGATAACGCTGTTGTTTGGGGTTCTGGGGGCACTCAGACCGCTGCGAGCGGTGCGGATCAAGGTCGGCATGCTATTGCTAGCCGGGAGTGAGGGTCGGTTTTTTTTGCCTGCTCGGCGGGGTTGGTTTTTGGGGTTGGTTTTTTGGCCTTTCCTTGCTGGCTTAGTGGTCTATTGGCGTTGCCCCTGTGCGGGGCAATGCTCTCAACTTAAGCCCCGCTGCATCAAGCGAGTTTGTACGCGAGATGGAAGTGGGGCTTGGCTTTTCTGGGTGGTCTTGGATAGGAGCGTGAGGGCTGTATCCGGCATCGGGTCTGGTGGA
>Ga0207713_1000087_pt1 | contig 157009 bp, 137 predicted proteins | sample KBSS64metaG_FD_184404 | JGI IMG/M metagenome (GOLD analysis project Ga0207713, IMG submission 184404) | Switchgrass rhizosphere microbial communities from Kellogg Biological Station, Michigan, USA - KBS S6-4 metaG (SPAdes) (version 2) | ecosystem: Host-associated > Plants > Roots > Rhizosphere... | reverse complement strand
CCCGAGCTGGCGCCCGGTCCCACAGGGCCTGCGTCGGCCTGGTGGGTGGGAGCGTAGCTTGCTAGCGAAAAAGGCAACGCGGTGTACTTGATGGACCGCGTTGTGCCCTTCGCCAGCAAGCTGTGCTCCTACAGGCCTGCGTCGGCCTGGTGGGTGGGAGCGTAGCTTGCTAGCGAAAAAGGCAACGCGGTGTACCTGATGGACCGCGTTGTGCCCTTCGCCAGCAAGCTATGCTCCTACAGGCTGCGGGGCTTGCCGGTGGGACCGGGCGAAGCTCGGGAAGCAGGCGCCGCGGTCATCAACGGGCGAAGGTCACGGCCACAAACGCGTCAGTTCAGGGTCAGGAACAGCGCCGAGGTCCACACACGGGACTGGTCACGCTGCCGGGCACAGATGAACAACGGGTGTTCGCGAGCCGGGTCCAGGTCCAGGTCCGCGAGTGCCACCTGCCCCTGTACTTCGCGCGGCAAGGGCGCCATGGTCATGCGCTCCACGGCTACCTGCAACTCAGCGCCCGCCAGGTGCTGCACGTGCGCGCCTGCGGTCAGCAGGGTGTCACCGGTCAGGTCGATATCGACCCTGGGCGCATGCACGAACGGCTGAGGCTGCGACGGGTCCCCCACCTTGACGTAGTTGTCGATACGGCTGCGTACCTGAATCCGCGCGCCGGCAAGGTGCGACAGCTCCAGCTCGATGCTGTCGGTGTCGCCGTTGGTGTCGGTGCGAAATGCCAGGCGGGTGGGCCCCTGACGCCAGACGGTCTGCTCGGGATGGTCCAGGCCCTGGGTAGTGAAACCCTTGATCACCGCGCCGGTGACCTCGATTTCACCCGCCCAATAGGCGCCGCGGTAGCGGTCCTTGATCCGCGCGCCACCCAGCCGCACACGGATACGCTGGCTGGAAAGGCCCAATTCCTGGTGCAGGTTGCGCGACCAGATCAACTGCTCACCGTCGAACAGGTCGACCTGCTCCCAGCCGCTGTCGCCCAGCAAGCGATAGTCCAGGTGGTCGCTGGCCTGGGCGCTGAACACCTCACCCATCAAGTGCTGGCCCTGGCGCAGGCTGGCGAACGTGCGCTCGCCGGTGGTGGCGAACGTACGCCGGGCCCGCAGGGCCTTGCCGACGCTGGCGCGGTCGAAACCGCTGGACAGCACCCCGGTCAGGCCGCCACGGGAACCAAACACCGCCGTGGCCGGCACCCCGCCGCCGCAACGGCCCTGGTGCTCGTCACTGTTGGCAGCCGCCCCCACGCGGTACCCGCGCTGCAAGGCCTCGGCGTACACCCAGTGGAACTGCCCCCAGGCCGATCCTACCTCGATCAGGCGCTCCAGCTCAGGGTGGTGCCAGTCCAGGTTGCAGCGGCGCCCGCCCACGTGGGGCATCATCAAGTGCCCTTCGGGGTCTTTGGCGTAGGCGGCGTACAACTCATCCACCGGCCAGGCGCCCGGCTTGATGGTGCCGGCAGTGAACTCGTTCCACTCGAATGAACGCACCAGGCGGCCCTGGTTGTCGAACGGGAACTCCGGCTTGCGGTCATGCAGGAACACCACGTTGCGATCCCCCCCGGCGCACGAGTTGCCGCACCATTCGGTACCGGGGTAGCAGACGAACCGCCCCGGCTCGTTGAGTTCGCTGATCAGTGCAACGGCCTGGTCCCAGCGCTGCTCGGTGATGTTGAAGTCGTTGGCGGTGTAGCCCAGCACATCCAGGCCAGCGACATCGCGGCCATAGCTGAGGTTGTACAAGGTGTCGTTGGTGCCCACGGTATCATCCGAATGCACGTGCAGATCCGCATACAGCGGCCGCAACCCGGCACCGGCGGCATCTACCGTCACATAGGCAATGCTGGGTGCGACGCCGGGGTGGTCGACCCGGGCACGCAATTGCCATTCGCCCTGCCCCTGCAACACCAAGGCACTCTGGCGCACCACGGCCCAGCCGTCGCCGGCCAGGGTGAAAGGCAATTCTTGCGCCTCGCCCTCAGGACCGGCCAACGTCAGCACACCGGCCAAGGGTAACTGCCGGCAGGTGTTGCCCCAGGCGTCATCGGCACGCACCAGCACGTCGAAGGCCTCGCCAGCACTGATCAACCGCGGGGCGATGACCTGCAGGTGGCTGGCCGGGCCGGGCACGATATCCAGCAGCAGGTCGCCCGGCACCTCGGCGAACTTGGAGCTGCCCAGCGGGTCGATGAACAGGCGCATCTGGAAGCCTTTTTCGACAAAGCTCTGCACCCGCGTGCCGGCTCCGCCCTGACGGCGGTCGCCCAGGCGGATGATGATGCGGTCACCGGGGTTCAGGTAGCCGTCGATGATGTCGATGATCAAGGCTTTCTGGAACGGCCGCTCATGGCCCTTCTGGTCGAACCGCACCTTCAGGTGCTGCACGGTGGCCTGGCTCTGGCCGGGCACCAGGTCACCGGCCTGGTACTCGGCACTGACGTAGTTGGCGCCGGCCGGGTTACTGGTCTGGAACAGCGCCCAGTCGGAATAGAACTTGAACGCCAGTTTCAGCCAGGCGCCGTCAGCCAGGCCGCTGCCGCCCACTTCGTAGACCAGGGTGATTTCATCCCACTGGCCCGCCACCAGGGTCTGCCGGTCGCAACTGATGCTGCCCAGGAACGGCCGCTGCTTGTTGCGCTCGTACAAGCCCTGGGGGGCGATGTAGTGCCCGGCGTCGCGCGGATCGAAAGTAGTACTCAAGTGACACCTCGTGAAGGGTTCGATTCAGAATGGGCCGGCCGCGTCACTGCGGGCGCCAGGCCTGGTAATGACGTTCGATGCGGCGGAACACCAGGCTTTCCATCAGCCAGGCCAGCAAGCCGATCAGGACAATGCCCAGCAGCACCTGGCTGCTGTTGCCGATCTGCCCCCCCATGGACACCATCCAGCCAATGCCCTGGGAGGCGCCGATCATTTCCGCCGCCACCAGCGCCCGCCAGCCTTGGCTGAAGCCGATGCGCAGGGCCGCGGTCAGGAAGGGCAGCGAGGCCGGCAAATAGACATGGGCCAGCAACTGCCAGCGGTTGGCGCCCAAGGTGCGGGCGGCGCGCACTTCGCCGCCGCGAATGCTCTGCACGCCCTCCTGCAGGGTGACGGCCATGGGAAACACCGCGGCAATGAAAATCACCAGCACGATGGAGAAGAACCCCAGGCCGAAAATGATCAGGATCAGCGGCGCCCAGGCGATCGGCGGGATAGCCATGAACAGACTGTTGAGGGGCGAGATGAAGTCGCGAAAGCGCCGCGACAGCCCGCCAGCGCTGCCCAACAGCACCGCCACCAGCACGCCGCCACAAAAGCCGGCCAACTCCTCCAGCAGGCTGGCGCGCAGTTGCAGCCACAGCGAGCCATCGGCCAGCCAGCGCAGCGCCTCATGGGCCACCACCCAGGGTTGTGGTAGCACATAGCTGGGGAAGCGGCTGGCCAGGGCCACCCACACCAACAGCAGGAACGGTAGCGAGGCCCAGCCCCAGTTTGGTTTCGGTAAGGTCATGAAGGGCTCAGTGCGACGCTTTTTCCAGGTATGACGTGTCCACCAGTTGCGCTGGGGTCATGGCGGTGTCCATGAACCCCAGAGCCTTGGAGTCGTTCATCAGGCGCTGAATGAATTGAATGTCGGCTGGCCCCAGGTCGGCGGACCAGCCCAGCCGCGTGCGAGCCTGGGCAACGATTGCTTCGGGGCTGATGGTCTTGCCGTCAGGGCCTTGCACCGGTTCCAGGCGAAACGCATCGGCGATGATGCGGTTGGCTTCGGCGGGGTGTTCGTTGAGGAAAGCGACTGCCTTGCGATGGGCACGCAGCAGCTTGACCACGTCGTCGGGGCGCTCTTGCAGGGTCTTGGGCAGCGCGATGACCACGTACCAGGGGTATTGCGGCAGCGCCTGGTTGACGTCCAGCAGCACCCGCGCCGAGCCGCGCAGCACGGCTTGGCTGACGAAGGGCTCCCAGGTGAACGCAGCATCGACGATGCCTCGGTCCAGGGCGGCGTTCATGTTGCCCGGGGGCATGTCGATGATGTTCAGGTCATGGTCGGGGTCCAGCCCGGCCTTCTCTTTCAGCACATAGCCGCGCAGCAGCACGTCCATGCCACTGCCCTTCTTGACCCCGGCGAGCTTCTTGCCTTTGAGGTCCTGAAGTTGCCGGACAGGGCTGTGGTCCCCCACCAGCACCGCGGCCTGGCCGTAGTTGACCTTGGCCAGGATGGTGCTTTTCAGCCCGCGCGAATACCACTGGTACACCGGCGGCGTCCCCACATAGGCCACGTCCAGCTCGCCAGCGGCCAAGGCCTGCTGGATCACCGGGCCGTCGCCCAGGGCCTTGAGATCAACGTCCAGGCCTTCCTGCTTGTAGAAGCCTTCCTTGTCGGCGATCAGGGCCGGGGCGTTGGCCATGGCGAACACATAGCCGATGCGCAGCGGTTTATCGGCAGCAAAGGCGCTGGTGGCCAGGGTCAGGGCCGACAACGTGGCGGCCAGGAGGGCAGTTCTGATCATGCGAGGGTCTCGGGCAAGGGGCGAACGGGAATGGCAAGGGGCGGCTGGGCCATGACCTGGGAGATGCGCTCCATCAGTTCATTGCGGTAATCGAGGAACGCGGGCAGGCGCCGGGTCACCAGGTTGCTGCGCGGGCGTGGCAGGTCGATGGCCAGTTCGCTGTGGATACCACCGGGGGCGATATTGAGCACGACCACGCGGTCGGCCAGGAACACCGCTTCATCGATGTCATGGGTGATGAACAGCACGGTCTGCCCCAGTTCGGCCCACAGGCGAAGGGTTTCCTCGTTCATGCTGTTGCGGCTGATGGCGTCCAGGGCGGCGAAGGGTTCATCCATCAGCAGCACGCCGGGTTCCAGCGCCAGGGTTCGGGCCAGGGACACGCGCTGCTGCATGCCCCCCGACAGTTGATGGGCCAGGCGCTGGGCAGCGTGCTCGAGGCCCACCAGGCGCAAATAGCCCAGGGCTTTTTCGCGCTGCTCGGCATCACTGCCCTGCCCGGCCATGCGCAAACCGAAACGCACGTTCTCCAGGGCGCTGAGCCAGGGGAACAGTTGCGGTGCCTGGAACACGTAGCCCAGCTCCGGCAGCTCCGGGCGCACCGCCTGCTCGTTGATCAGGATGCGCCCGGCGGACGGTGCCTGGAATCCGGCCAGCAAATTGAGCAAGGTGGTCTTACCGCACCCTGACGGCCCGAGAATGGCCACGAACTCGCCGGGCCGCGCCCGCAGGCTGAATTGCTCGAACACCGAATGGCCGTTGGCGTAACCGAAACTGATTGCGTCGACATTCAGGGCGTTGGCACCGGGGGGCGAAACAAAGGGAGTCAAGGGCATGGCAAGCGCTGTCAGGTCGTTTACAATGGATTGTCCTGACATAATACGTATTAATACAAGCTGAACCAAGATTGTATTTTCATAACCTTAGAAGCAACGGAACCGCACAGTGCCCATCCTTCGCGACAGCACCACGTCACTTCAAGAGCAGATCGCCCAGCAGTTGCTGGAAGAAATCCAGCGCGGCGAATTCGAACCCACCGGCAAACTGCCGTCCGAGGCCGAGCTGGGCAAGCGCTTCGGGGTGAGCCGCGTCACCGTCCGCCTGGCGGTGGGCAAGCTGTGTGACGACGGCGTGGTCGAACGCAAGCAGGGCAAGGGCACCTTCGCCGCCGCCAAGCAGGTACGTCATGGCCTGGATGCTTTGCGCAGTTTCCATGAGGCCTTGTTGCTGCAGGGCCTCACACCCACCATGCGTGTGGTGGGCCAGCACCTGCAACCGACGCCGGAAGCCTTGCGCGCGCTATTCGAAGGTGCCGCCCAGTGCCTGTGCGTGGAGCGGCTGCACTTCGTCGACGGCGAACCCATCGCCCTGGGCCGCAGCTACCTGCCGGCGCAACTGGCCAGCGTGGTGTGGGAAGAAGTTGAGCAACAGCCCATCTATTCGATACTGGAGGCAGTCACCGGCAGCCCGGTTGCCCGTGCCGACCTGGCTATCCGTGCCCAGGAGGCCGACAAGGCTCTGGCTGCCAGCCTGGGGGTCAAGCGCGGCGCGGCACTGCTGGTCATGGAGCGCACCTCGTGGTTCGCCGATGAGCGCTGCTGTGACCGCACCACGTTCCATATCCGGCCGGAACGCTACGCCTTTGTGCTGAGCGGCGTGTTCAAATCCCGCGCGGGGCAATGACGGTGTCGGCGCTAATACCCGAAATGAATGACTAAATGCATATTGAGTATTTAAGGTTCTAAGGGCGCACGGCTATTCTGGGGCCATTCCGGTTACTTGTACTGCCTTTAGGAACCTGCCATGAGCGCCCACCCGAACGTTGTCGACCTGACCCTTTACCGTAATCGCAAGAAGGCGCAGCACCTGGGCAAACTGATGTGGGCCATGTACGCAGGGCATTCCTCCCTCTCCCACGAACAATGGGCGCAGGCGCTCAAGGCAGTTGAACCTTCGCGTCAGGCCTGAACCATGGCCCTGCCCAGCGGCTTTCTAGACAGCGGTATGGACCTTGCGGTCGAATTCAGCAGCCCTGAAGCGGGCGAAGACGACCAGGTGGGCCGGCGCGTCGCCCTGAACCTGCAACGCCTGCGTGCCAAACGCCAATTATCGCTGGACGCCACGGCACGGGCCAGCGGGGTCAGCCGGGCCATGCTCGCGCAGATCGAATCGGGCCGCAGCGTGCCGTCCATCAAGGTGCTGTGCAAGATCGCCAAGGCATTGAAAGTGTCGGTGGCAGCGTTCCTGGAGCAGCGCGAGTTCGACGGGGTGGCTTTGCTGCCCGCCCGTGAGAGCAAGCGGCTGGTCAGCGCCAATGGCACCTTCATCAGCCGCGCCCTGTTCCCGTTCGACGTGGCACGTCAGGTCGAATTCTACGAACTGCGCCTCAGCCCTCTGGGTGAAGAAGTGTCCGAGGGGCATGGCCCGGGCGTACAGGAAAACCTGGTGGTGTCCCAGGGGGTGCTGGAAATCAGCGTCAATGACGAGCGCTACCTGTTATCAACGGGTGACTCCCTACTGTTCTACGCCGACCAGCCTCACCGCTACCGCAACCCGGCCGACAGCGATGTGCTGGCGTACCTGGTGATGACCTACCCAGAGCGCCGCGAATAGCCTTCAGGCAACGCGGCACACGCCCACCGCAGGACCGGGCGAAGCTCGGGAAGCAGACGGCACCGGCCTTTCAGCGCCCGGCCACTCGGGGCTACGGCATCAGTTCTGCCCGCCGCTCTTGGCCAATATCGCCCGCAGCAATACCTCTGCCCCCGCGGTTGCCCAGTGGGGGTGGATATGCTCCGCTTCGTTATGGCTCAGGCCGTCCACGCACGGGACGAAGATCATCGCCGTGGGCGCCACGCGGTTGAGGTAGCAGGCATCGTGCCCCGCCCCCGAGATCATCGACCGGTGGCTGAGGCCCAGTTCCTCGCAGGCCGCGCGCACGGTGGCCACGCAGTCGGCATCGAACGCAATCGGCGCATACTGGAAAATCTGCTCTACCTGCCAGCGCAAGCCGATACCTTCGGCAATGCCTTGCACGGCCTCGCGCAACTGTCCATCCAGGACGGCCAGTACCGCTTCGTCCGGATGACGGAACTCAACGCTGAAGAACACCCTGCCCGGCACCACGTTGCGCGAATTGGGGTAGACGTTGGCCATGCCCACCGTGGCCCGCCCTTCCGCACCCTGGGCCAGGCCCAGGCCGTTGACCGCCTCCACCACGCGAGCAAAGCCCAGCAAGGCGTCCAGCCGATGGTCCATCGGCGTGGTGCCGGCATGGGCGCTGCGGCCAGTGAGTTCCACTTCATACCAGCGCTGGCCCTGGGCACCGGTGACCACGCCGATGGTGATGCCTTGAGCCTCCAGGATCGGACCCTGTTCGATGTGCAACTCAAACGCGGCATGAATGGGCGTGACCTGGCACGGGTGCTCGCCAGCGTAACCGATCTGCGCCAGTGCCTGGCCCAGCGTGACGCCGTTGGCATCGACCCGCGACAAACCGTATTCCAGGTCGAATACCCCGGCATAGACACCTGAGGCGATCATGGCAGGGGCGAAGCGCGAACCTTCTTCGTTGGTCCAGTTGACCACCTCGATAGACCGATCAGTCTGAATACCATGGTCATTCAGGCTGCGCACCACCTCAAGGCCGGCCAGCACGCCGTAGATACCGTCGAACTTGCCCCCCGCCGGTTGCGAGTCACCGTGGGAACCAGTGACCACCGGCGCCAATTGCGGATGGCGGCCTTCGCGGCGCGCGAAAATGTTGCCCATGGCATCGACACGGACCTGGCACCCCGCCTCCTCCGCCCAGCGTACAAACAGCTCACGGCCCAGGCGGTCTTCTTCACTCAGGGCCAGGCGCGACACGCCGCCGTTGGCCGTGGCGCCATGCTGGGCCATGTCCATCAGCGTCTGCCACAGGCGCTCGCCGTTCACCCGCGGTGCCTGGCTCATGGCTGGCCGCCCTCGGGCTTGGCGCGGTAGCGGAAATCGCACCGTGGCGCCCCACCCATGATGGTCTGGGTACGGGTCAGTTCAATATCGGGGTTATAGCCGACGATGAACAATTCATCACGGTTGCACGACAACAGGTGGCCGATCTCGCCCAGGCCCATCTCGTGGTACATCTCGGCGTAACGGCAGCGTTTGACGTCGTAGTCATAGTGCTGGGCGTCACTGGCGATCACCTCGACCTTGAGGGCGTCATCCTTCTCCCACAGCACCTGCAGCTCGACAAAGCTCTGCAAGTCGGCGCCCTTGGCTTCCTTGGCGGCAAAGCTGCGCCCGGCCTCGATAGCGGCGTTGCCCACCGCCTCGCCAATCACGGCTGCGGCGTGGGCCTTGCCATGCTCCCGGACGAGAATCTCGTAGATGGGCTTGATGATTTCGGCTTCAATGCGCCGACGGGCCAGAATGCCCAGTTCACCGTCATGACTGCTCATGCGCGTGTCTCCTGCGAAGGCGCGGGGGCTGCCCGCGCCGTGATGAAATGATTACTGCCCGCCGTGTGCCACGCTGACCGGCTGCCATTGGTTGGCCTTGACCTGGTACACGGTGAACGACGGGTTTTTCAGGTTGCCCTGGGCGTCGAAGGCTATGGTGCCGGTCACACCCGCGTAGTTGCTGGCACGCAGCACCGGCAGGTACTGCTGCGGGTCGGTGGAACCCGCCTTCTCGATGGCGGCGATCAGCACGCCCACGCCGTCGTAGGCAAATGGCGCGTGCAGCTCGATGGGGGCCTTGAAGCGCGCGCGGTAGGGGGCTTCGAACGCCTTGCCGCCGGGCATCTGCGCCACGGCCAGGCCTGGCTCCAGGGCAGTCACGCCCTCGCCATCGTTCTGCGCCAGTTGCAGGAAGGTCTGGCTGACGAAACCACCCGCCCCCATCAGGGTAGCCTTGATGCCCAACTGCTTGATGCGCCGGGCCAGGGGCGCGGCCTGGGAGTCGACGCCGCCAAAGAAGATCAGGTCCGGGTTCTGCGCGCGAATCGTGGTAAGCACGGCGCTGAAGTCGATGGTCTTGTCGTCCACGTACTCACGGGCCACCACCTTGCCGCCGTGGGCGTCCACGGCCTTGATGAACTGGTCGGCCAGGCCCTGGCCGAATGCCGTGCGGTCGTCGATGACAGCGATGCGCTGGGCCTTGAGGGTTTGCAGGGCGTATTGCCCCGCGACCTGGCCGCCGTCATCGTCGTGGCCCATGATGCGGAAGCTGGTGTCGAAGCCCTGCTGGGTGTAGGCATGGCCGGTGGCGACCGGTGCTACCTGGGCGATACCGGCGTCATGGTACACCCGCGCCGCCGGAATGCTGGTGCCGGTATTCCAGTGCCCCACCACCCCGACTACCCCTGCGTCCACCAGGCGCTGGGCGACAGTCACCGCGGTGCGCGGGTCGGACTGGTCGTCTTCGCTGACCAGCTTGAAGGTCACCGGTTTGCCACCCAGGGTGGGGTGTTTGGCGTTGGCGTCGCTGATGGCCAGTTGAGCGCCGTTTTCCAGGTCCTTGCCGATCCGGGCCGACGGGCCGGTCAAGGGGCCCGCCAGGCCGATCAGGACTTCCTGGTCGGCCTGGGCCACGGCACTGGCCACGCTGCTGAGGGCCAAACCCACGAGGGCCGCACGTTTGAAAAAGTTGTTCATGGTCATTTCCTGTAAAAAATCGCGGCTGCTGCCAGCCACACTGCAAGGAGGGAACACGCCGGCGGTCCGGTGGCGTCGGGGTTCAAATCAATTCATTCACCCAGGTACGCCGCGCGAATCTGCGCATCGTCCAGCAACTGCGCAGACGGCCCGCCGAGGGTGATACGGCCACTGTCCATCACGTACGCGCGGTCGGTGACCTGCAAGGCCAGGCGGGCGTTCTGCTCCACCAGCAACAGGGTCATGCCGGCCTGGCAGACGCTATCGATCACCTCGAAAATCTTCTCCACCATCAAGGGCGCCAGGCCCATGGACGGTTCATCCAGCACCAGCAGGCGCGGCCTGGACAGCAGCGCACGGGCCAGCGCCAGCATCTGCTGTTCACCGCCGGACAACAGGCCTGCCGGCTGCGCCAGGCGCTCGCGCAGGCGCGGAAAGTGGACGAACAGGCCGTCCATTTCACTGGCCACCTGCTCGCGGTCGCGGCGCAGGTAGGCACCGGCCTGCAGGTTTTCCAGCACGCTCATGCGGGTGAAGATGCCCCGCCCCTCCGGCACCAGGGCCATGCCCTGGCCAGGCAACCGGTGGGCCGCCGTGCCGGCGATCGAGCGCCCGCCGAAGCGGATCTCCCCCGCTGCCGCCGGCAGCAAGCCTGCCAGGGCCTTGAGGGTGGACGTCTTGCCCGCGCCATTGGCACCGATCAGGGTCACGCGCTCCCCGGCCTGCACCTGCAGGTCGATGCCCTTCACCGCTTCGATGGCGCCGTAGCGCACCTTCAGCCCCTTGATGTGCAACAGTGCTTCAGACATGGGCAGCGCCCCCCAGGTAAGCCTTGATCACGGCGGGATGGCGGCGCACGTCCTGGGGCGTGCCTTCGGCGATCAGGGTGCCGTAGTCGAGCACGCTGATACGGTCGCACACGCCCATCACCAACTTCACGTCATGCTCGATCAACAGCACCGTGCGGCCATCGTCACGAATCTTCTCCAATAGCCCGCGCAGCTGCTGTTTCTCGGTGGCATTCATGCCGGCAGCCGGTTCATCCAGGGCCAGCAAGCGCGGCTCGGTGGCCAGCGCCCGGGCAATTTCCAGGCGCCGCTGGTGGCCGTAGGACAAAGCATCGGCGCGGCTGTCGGCCCAGTGGCCAATACCGACATAGTCCAGCAGGTGCCGGGCCACGGCTTCGGTCTCACGTTCCTCTTCCCGGGCCCGGCGGTGGTAGCTCAGTGCCGCCCACACGCCGTTGCGGGTGCGCACATGGCGGCCAACCATGACGTTCTCCAGCACTGTCATCGAATTGAACAGGCGGATGTTCTGGAACGTACGGGCAATGCCGGCCTGGGCCACTTTGTGCACCGCTGTCGGCGCATAGGCCTGGCCATCGAGCATGAAGCGGCCGCTGTCAGCGGTGTACAGCCCGGTCATCACGTTGAAGAAGGTAGTCTTGCCAGCGCCGTTGGGGCCAATCAGGCCGTGGACATGCCCGGGGGCAATGGTCAGGCTCACGCCATTGAGCGCGGCGACTCCGCCGAACTGCTTGCGCACCTGGTCAATCTGCAACAAGGGAGTGCTCATTGGCCACCTCGGGAAGCCGGCCACAGGCCCGCCGGGCGATACAGCATCGCCAGGATCAGCGCCAGGCCGTAGATCAATTGCCGGATGATTTCCGGGTCCACCAGCACCTGGCCAAACAGGCTTTGCTGCAACGGGCCAAGGCTGGCGCGCAGCAGTTCCGGCAAGGCGGCCAGCAACAGGCAGCCGAGGATGACACCGGGAATGTGCCCCATGCCGCCGAGCACCACCATGGCCAGTACCACGATGGACTCATTGAGGCTGAATGATTCCGGCGAGACAAAGCCCTGGAACGAGGCGAACATCGCCCCGCTGACACCCCCGAAGGCCGCGCCCATGGCGAAGGCCAGCAGCTTCAGCCGCTTGGTATCCAGGCCCATGGCGCTGGCGGCCTGTTCGTCCTCGCGCACCGCCACCCAGGCGCGGCCGATGCGCGAGTGTTCCAGGCGCACGCAGACGAACACGATCACCAGGGCCAATGCCGCGAACAGGTAGTAATAGAGATACACCGAGGGCACGCGCAGGCCGAACAGGTCCTGGGTGCGTGCCAGGTTGACGCCGAACAGGCTGACCGGGTCCACCGAGGCAATGCCTTTGGGGCCATTGGTGATGTTCAGCGGCCGGTCCAGGTTGCGCATGAAGATGCGGATGATTTCACCGAAGCCCAGGGTGACGATGGCCAGGTAGTCACCCCGCAGGCGCAAGGTCGGCGCCCCCAGCAACAGCCCGAACCCGGCGGCCAGCAGTGCCGCCAGGGGTACGATCAGCCACACGCTGACATGCAGCCCCTGGGGGAACCAGGCCGCCAGCACGGCGAACTGACTGGTCAGGTGCGGCGAGGCCAGCAACGCGGTCAGGTAAGCGCCCACCGCGTAAAACGCGATGAAGCCCATGTCCAGTAGCCCCGCGTAACCCACCACGATGTTCAGGCCCAGCGCCAGCATCAGGTACAGCAAGGCGAAATCCAGGGTCCGTACCCAGGCGTTGCCGCCCGCGTGGCCCAACAGCCAGGGCGCCAGCACAATCGCCAGGGCGAACAGCAGCGCCCCCAGGCGGGCCTTGGCGCGTGGCAGGGTCAATGTCGTTGAAAGATTCATGCGCGACTCGCCAGGCGTTCACCGAGAAGGCCCGAAGGCCGAAGCACCAGCACCGCGATCAACACCACGAAGGCGAACACGTCCTGGTAGTTGCTGCCGAACACGCCGCCGGTGGCCTGGCCCAGGTAACCGGTGCCCAAGGCTTCGATCAGCCCCAGCAGAATGCCGCCCAGCATCGCGCCACGCAGGTTGCCGATGCCGCCCAGCACGGCGGCGGTGAAGGCCTTGATGCCCGGCAGGAAACCCATGTAGAAATTGGCGCTGCCGTAATTGCTGGCCATCATGATGCCGGCCAACGCCGCCAGCGCACCGCCGATGGCGAACGTCAGCACGATGACCCGGTTGGGGTTGATGCCCATCAGGCTGGCGACCTGGGGGTTCTCGGCCACGGCGCGCATGGCACGGCCCAGCCGGGTGTGCTCGACCAGCAACCACAGGCCGGCCATCACCAGCAACGCCACGGCGATGGTGGTCAGGGCTGTGGCATTGGTGATGGCGCCCGTGGGCCCCGGCGTGACCTGGATCGGGTCCAGGGGCAACAGCTGTGCAAACATCAGCGGGTTGCGCGACCACACCAGCATGGCCACGGTCTGCAACAGCAAGGACACGCCGATGCCACTGATCAGCGGCGCCAGGCGCGGCGCGTTGCGCAGCCGGCGGTAGGCCACGCGCTCGATCAGCATGGCCAACAAGGCGCAGGCGGCCATGGCCACCAGGGTCGCCACCAACAGCATCAATACCCCTGGGCAGTGCGGGAACGCGCCCTGTACCCCATGCAGCACCGACAGGCCCACGAGCGCGCCGACCATCAGCAGGTCGCCGTGGGCGAAGTTGATGATGCGCAAGATGCCGTAGACCATGGTGTAGCCCAGGGCGATCAGCGCGTAAAGACTGCCGAGCAGGAGCCCATTGAGCACCTGCTGGATGAAAGTATCCATGTGAATCGATCAATTCCGAGAAGCGAGAAGGCGGCACGGTAATTATCTATTCTGTTTTTATCAACTATCAGAAGTTTATATGCTTATTCCAATCGAAAATGGTCTACTTTAACTTCAACAATTGAATAAAAACGGGGGTTTCAGTCGCTACAACACCCATGCTAAATTCAATACATGAATAATTTAGAACAGTTACCCAACGATCCTCCCTTGCGTGCCGTGCGCACCTTCGAAGCCTTTGCCCGGCATGGCGGCGTCAACGCCGCTGCCAGGGAACTGGGGATCTCCGCTTCGGCGGTGAGCCACCAGTTGCGCCTGCTGGAAACGTTCCTGCACCAGCCACTGACCTTGCGCCAGGGCCGCAACCTGGTGCTCACCGAAGAAGGCCGCGAGTATTACCGCGCCATTCGCTCCGCGTTCGCGGTGCTGCGCAGTGCCACCGAGCACGTGCTAGAGAAATCCGCCACGCGCCAGGTCACCATCAGCCTGATCCCCATGTTCGGCTTCAACCTGTTCATTCCCCGGCTGGGCAGCTTCCTGCAGGAAAACCCCGGGCTGGACATCAACGTCACCTACGCCAACCACCGCAGTTACCCCAGCGACGCGGCAGACCTCTCGATTCGCTTCGGTACGGGGCACTGGCCGGGCTACCACAGTGAACTGCTGCTCAGCGGTGCGGTGAGCCCCTACTGCAGCCGAGCCTTCGGCGCCGAGCACGGGCCGTTCGAGGACGAGCAGGCGCTGGCCGACTTGCCACTGCTGCATGATGAAGAGCGCGGCACCTGGGCCCAGTGGTTCCAGGCCGCCGAGGTCAAGCACGCGGCGGCCCTCAACGGGCTGCTGTTCGAGGACGGCCAACTGGCACTGACCGCCACCCTGACCGGGCTGGGGTGCGCGCTGCTGCGCCCGCCCCTGGTGGCGCCCTTGGTGGCCAGCGGCGACCTGGTGCGGCTGTCGCCGCTGCAGATCGATGATGGGCGAGCGTATTTCCTGTGCCGGCGTTCAGCCAGCGAGCTGTCCGCCGATGGGCTGAACCTGTACAACTGGATCAAGCGCAGCCTCGCGGCCCCTTGATGTCTCCATGACACCTGCTGCGGCCCCTCCAGGGCCAGTCAGTACTCTTCGTAGTGCGCCGGGTCCTGGTCGAACGTACGCCCGTCGGGCGTCGCCAACGTGGCGATGAGCGCCATGTCCTCGGCACTGAGCTCGAAATCGAAGATGGCCAGGTTCTCGCGCTGGCGCTGCACCGACGCCGCCTTGGGCAAAGCGATGGTGCCCAGCTGATGGTGCCAGCGCAGGATCACTTGCACCAGGGTTTTGCCCAACCGCTGGGCGATACCCTGCAGCGCCGGGTCCTTGAGCAAATGGTTGGCGCGCCCCAGCGGGCTCCAGGATTGAGTGGCGATGCCGTGCTCACGGTGCCAGGCCAACTGCTCATGCTGAGGAAAGTAGGGGTGCAATTCGATCTGGTTGACGGCAGGCGTGACGCCCGTGGCGTCGATGATGTGCTGCAGATGGTCCGGCAGGAAGTTGCACACCCCGATGGACTTCACCTGGCCACGCCGCTGGGCCTCGATCAGCGCCCGCCAGGCTTCCACGTAAAGGCCTTTGCTGGGGTTGGGCCAGTGGATCAGGTACAGGTCGAAGTAGTCCAGCCGGGTGCGAAACAGTGACTCCTCGATACTCACCAGCGCGTCATCGTACGCCTGGTGGCGGCCGGGCAGCTTGGAGGCGATGCGCAGGTCCTGGCGGGCCACCCCGCTGCGGCGCACGGCTTCACCCACGGCGCCTTCGTTCTCGTAATTCACCGCGCCGTCGAGCAGGCGGTACCCGCTGGCGGTGGCGTTGACGATGGCTTCGACACCCTCCCGGCCATTGAGCCGGTAGGTGCCGAAACCCACGGCTGGCAGTGTATGGCCATCGTTGAGGGTAATGGAGGGAACAGTGGCAGGCATTGCAAGTCTCCTTGACGGGCGAGTAAAGCTACATTGAAACCGGTTTCAGGTCGGTATGAAAAGACTGACCCGCGCAGGCCGACGGAGTTTCATGCAAAGCCGGACCCGGCCAACGCGCCGCACAGCGCGAAGGATCGATGCGCGGCGAAAATAGAATAACCACAAGCATTATAAAATACTTTTTATATGCAATATATTCATATAACTAACCGACATTTCCCTTCCTGTCCCTGAACGCTATAGCGTGCGCCCACCCCTACGGGAAACAAGGAAACCCGCCGTGAGAAAAAACACCCCAACGCTGAAGCTGACCGCCGATGTGCTGATCATCGGCGGCGGCCTGGCCGGTACCTGGGCGGCCATCGGCGCCGCCCGCGAAGGTGCACGGGTGGTGCTGGTGGACAAGGGTTACTGCGGCACCAGTGGTGTCACCGCCACGGCCGGGCCCGGCCATTGGTGGGTGCCCCCTGTGCCAGGTGCCCGCGAAGCAGCCATCGACAAGCGCCTGGGCACAGCCTTCGGCCTGGCTGACCGGCACTGGATGGCACGTATCATCGATACCACCTGGACGAGCCTGCCGGGCTTGGCCGGCTATTATGATTTCCCCCGCGACGAGAAAGGTGTGACCCAGTACCGAGGCCTGCGTGGCCCTGAATACATGCGCGCACTGCGGAGCCGGGTGCTGGACAGCGGGGTGACGATTCTGGACCACTGCCCGGCCCTGGAGCTGTTGCGCGACGACCACGGGGGGCTGGCAGGGGCCCGTGGCTGGCGGCGCCAGGCTGGCGGCCAGTGGCAGGTACGGGCCGGCGCCGTGGTGCTGGCCACCGGCGGCTGCGCCTTTCTGTCACGGTTGCTGGGCTGCCACACCAACACCGGTGACGGCTACCTGATGGCGGCCGAAGCGGGCGCCGAACTGTCGGGCATGGAGTTCTCCAACTACTACTGCATCGCTGCGGCCCATAGCACCATGACCCGATCCATGGTCTATGGCTTCGGCGAATACACCGACAGTGCCGGCCGGCCCGTGGACTTGCCGCAAGGCCCTGGCTTCACCGATGCGCTGGGCCGCGCATTGCTGCGTGGGCCGGTTTTCTGTCAATTGGGCGCCGTGCCCACGGATTTGCGTGAGCGCCTGCCCAGTATCCAGCCCAACCTGATGCTGCCGTTCGACCGCCGGGGGATCGACCCCTATCGCCAGCGGTTCGAGGTGACCCTGCATCCGGAAGGCACCATTCGCGGTGTCGGTGGCCTGCGGGTAGTGGACTCGGACTGCCAGACAGGCCTGTCCGGCCTGTTCGCCGCGGGCGATGCCGCCAGCCGAGAACTCATCGCCGGGGCCACTTCGGGTGGCGGCGCGCAGAACTCGGCGTGGGCGTTGTCCTCAGGGCAATGGGCGGGGCGCGGTGCCGCACGCCAGGCCCTGGCCACCGGCACGCCACAAGGCCCCCTGCAGGGCTTCAACGGCCTTGGGCTGGGCCAGGGCCGCGGCCAGGACAGCAGCGCCCTGCTCGCCCGTATCCAGGCCGAGGTTCACCCGCTTGACCGCAACCTGTTTCGTCGTGGCAGCCAACTGGAGCGCTCATTGCGTGCACTGGACAACGTATGGGACCAGGTGCAGCAAGGCCCCGGCGCCGACGACAACCCCCTGCGCGCGCGGGAGATCGTCGCCATGGCCGCCACGGCGCGCTGGTGCTACCGCGCGGCGGCGGCACGGCGGGAAAGCCGTGGCATGCACCAACGCAGCGACACCCCTGCGCAATCCCCGGCCTTCGATGGCCACCTGCGAACCGGCGGCCTCGACCAACCCTGGACACGCCTGGACGCCTTTGCCCCGCTGGAGGCACACGCCTGATGCTTGAACTGATCTTCAACGACCGCTGCAGCGGCTGCGGCCAATGCGCCAGCGTCTGCCCCACCAACGTGCTGACCTTCACCGGCAACGCGCCGCAGATCAGCGCCCCCCAGGCTTGCCAGACGTGCTTCATGTGCGAGCTGTATTGCCCCGAGGACGCCTTGTACGTTGATCCCGACCCCGAACGCCTGCACCACCCGGACCCCGCGCAGATCGCTGCCAGCGGGTTGCTGGGCCAATACCGGCGAGATTCGGGCTGGGGTGAATGGGCAGGCAATCCCGCGCACCAGAATGAACACTGGCGCATGGATGGGGTGTTTGCCCTGGCGCGCACGCGGGCCGGGGGCTGACCGCCCCGACGGGGCCACCGCAACCCTGTGGGACCAGGCGAAGCTCGGGAAGGGGCCCGCCAGATCGATCGCGTTGTCTGCTTCCCGAGCTTGCGCCCGGTCCCACAGGGTTGCCACCAGGCTGCGTCACGAACGGCGCGCAGTTAAAGGCATGCCGCAGGTCCGCTGCTACCCGGTAACGTTGCAGGACCGGGGTCGCATCAGGCGTCGGCCAGGCCCAACGAGGCCAGGATGCGGGTGCGCAGTTCTACCAGATAAGGGTCATCCCGACGCCGTGGATACGGGCGCTCCACCTGGATCTCGGATTTGACCCGCGCCGGCCGTTCGCTGAACACGATGATGCGGTTGGCCAACAACAACGCCTCCTCCACGTCGTGGGTGACCAGCAGCGCGGTGTAGCCCTGGCGCTGCCATAGTTCGATCAACTCTTTCTGCATGGCGATGCGGGTCAGCGAATCGAGCTTGCCCAGCGGCTCGTCGAGAATCAGCAAACGGGGTTCGTTGACCAGCGCCCGGGCCAGGGCGACCCGTTGCGCCATGCCGCCGGACAACTGGCGCGGCCAGGCCCGGGCAAATTCGCTCAGATGCACCTTCGCCAAGGCCGCATCCACACGCCCCCGTTGGGTCTTGAGCAGCCCCTGGGCCTGCAGGCCCACGGCGACGTTGTCCCACACCCGCCGCCAGGGGTAGAGCGTGGGGTCCTGGAACACCACCACACGGCTTGGGTCCGGGCCGGTGATGGCGTCACCGTCTCCCTCCAGCGTTCCCCGGTCGGCCGGCTCCAGCCCGGCCACCAGGCGCAGCAGAGTCGACTTGCCGCAGCCAGAAGGCCCCAGCAACGCGACGAATTCGCCGGGGGCCACGTCCAGGCTGACATTGTCGAGCACCGGCAGCGGTTCGCCGTCAAGGTGAAACGCATGGCTGAGCCCTTCGATATGCAGGGCCAGCCCCGGGCTCGCGGGTTTCTGCAGCGCTACCATTTCACCGCTCCTTTCTGCCAGGCCAACAGCCGGTCACGTACCAGGAAAAGGGCCGAGATCAGCCCCGAACAGGCCAGCGCCATCACCAGCAGCGCGGCATACATGTTGGCGTAGGCGGCCCACCCCTGGGCCCATTGCAGGTACCAGCCGATGCCCGACTTGACGCCCATCATCTCGGCCACCACCAGGGTCGAGAACGAGGCGCCCAGGCCCATGAACAAGCCGACGAACACATGGGGCAAGGCCGCCGGAATCGCCACGCGAAAAATCAGGAACGAAGGTTTCGCCCCCAGGGTGCGCGCCACGTCGTAGTAAGCCTTGTCGACGCTGGCCACCCCCGACCACGTCAACACGGTGACCGGGAACCAGGTGGCCAGGGCAATCAGAAAGACGCTGGCGCTCCAACTGCTCGGAAACAGGAAAAAACACAGCGGCAACAGGGCCGTGGACGGTACCGGGCCGAGGATGCGCAACACCGGGTGCAACCAGTAACCGATACTCGCGGACCAGCCGATGGACACCCCGGCGATGAAGCCGAACAACGCCCCTAGGCCAACTCCAAAGCCCAACAGCACCGCCGAGTGCCAGAGGCTGTCGAGCAGGCGCGGCCAGTCGCTGAGGTAGACATTGAGCAAGGCCTGGGGCGGCGCGAAAAACGGCACCGGCAACACGCCCAACTTGGCGGTCAGCAGTTCCCAGGCGCCCAGCAGCAACGCCAGCGCCACCAGCCACGGCGCCAGGTGGCGCAACCGACGGGCCAGCCTGGGCGCGCGTGGCGCCACTAGCGCCAACGCGCCAATCACCACGGCCAGCGCCAGTTCGAGGTTGGCCAGCCCCTCGGTCAACGGCCAATGACGGGTAGCGTCCGGGTACAATCGGGTCACCAGCGCGGCGGCCAGCCACGCCAGTACTGCCGCGGCCGATCGCCAGCCGATCCGTGGCCGCTCAAGGGCTACCGGGGCGCCCGCACGGGTCAATTCAACTGAAGACATCGGCGGTGATCTCCTTGGCGAACTCGCCAGCGTTGGTGCTGGCATCGAACACCTCCACCGTCTTCAGGTCGTCCACGTAGGTGACGATCTCCGTGGCCAGCGCCGCGCCTACGGCATGGTGGCCATGGGTATGATCGTGGAGAATGGCCTGCACTTCGGCCTCGCTGGTGTTGATGGCGAACTTCTGGAAACCCTTGGCCACCGCTTCCGGGTGCTGCACGGCATAGTCGTGAGCTTCCAGAATGGCTTGGGTCAGGGCCGCGGCGACACGACGATCATCGCGCACCAGCTTGCCAGTCACGCCTACCACACAGCACGACAGGTTGGCGTATTCGTCCACCAGGTTGGTGGACAGTTCGCGCGCCTGCCCTCCCTTGATCAGACGGTACATGAACGGGTCGCTGCCACTGATGGCCTGCACTTCGCCCTTGTCCAGGGCCGTGCCCAGCAGGTCGGCGGGAAACAGCTTCCATTCCACGTCGCGCACCGGGTCGACCCCGTGCTTCTTGAGCAGGATGGAGAAGAAGTTGCGGTCGGGCGCCGCCATGTCGGTCACGCCAATGGCTTTGCCCTTGAGGTCTTCCAGGCGGGTGATGGGGCCGTTGGTAGCGCTGAGCAGGCGCAGGCAGCCGCCATGGGTACCGGCGGTAAGCTTGACGTCGAAGCCCTGCTCCAGCGCCTTGAGCCAGCGCAATGCCATGCCGATACCAGCGTCGGCCTTGCCGGTTGCGATGGCTTCGAGCAGCACCTCGGTGGAGTTGCCGAAATTGACGAACTCCACGTCCAGGTTGTGTTGGGTGAAGAACCCCTCGCCATGGGCAATGACCACCGGGGCCAGGCAAACGGCATTGAGGTTGATGGCCAATTTGAGCTTGCGCGGCGCGTCAAGCTTGATGAAATCGCCGGTACCCTGGGGTTCCGTGCCCATTTGCATGTGGTCATGTTCATCAGCCCAGACGCGGCCGGGCCACGACAGCAACAGCGGACTGGCGAGCGCGACGGCGCCCAGGCCGAGCAGACGGCGGCGAGACAGGGTATTGAACGGGGGTTGAGGGCGCATCGTCGAACCTCTCCTGAGCGAGGGTGGGTTCGGGTCCGCGCGTACGGTCGCCGAGGGTGGCTAATAAGGTTTTGATCGGTCGGGCGACCTTCTTAGAACCTTACCACCTGGCGGGTTATAGGCTAAATTCATTTAATGCATAAGGTAATATGCGTAAAGGTGGGTGGCATCGGGGCGCATGGCGTGTGTTTTCCGGGGGGCTCGAAATCGAGCGCCGCGCAAGCGGCGCTCGACCTCAGGAACAATGAAAGCGGCGAGCCATGTAGCCGTAAGCCCAGCAGCCTCACCCCAAATGCGTTACCAGCTTGGTCACCAGGTACGCCTGGATGGCCTCAGTCCCGCCTTCCGACCCATGGCCGGAATCCTTGATCCCGCCAAACGGCGTTTCCGGCAGGCCAATGCCCATGTGGTTGATCGACAACATTCCGGCCTCGACCCGATCGCTCAACGCCTGCGCGGTCTTCGACGAGGCCGTGAACGCATAGGACGCCAGCCCGAACGGCAAGCGGTTGGCTTCGGCGATCACCTCGTCCAGGGTATCGAACGGCACGACCAGCGCCACCGGACCGAACGGCTCTTCGTTCATCAACCGCATGCCGGTGTTCAGGCCGCTGATCACGGTCGGCGCGAAGAAGTACCCCGGCCCGTCAATGGCCGCGCCGCCCAGGTGCACGGTGGCGCCCTTGGCGCGGGCGTCATCCACCAGCGCCTGCAGGGCCGGGGCGCGGCGGTCGTTGGCCAGCGGGCCCATGGTCACGCCCTCCTCCAGGCCGTTGCCGACCTTGACCTTGCCCGCCAGCTCGACGAAGCGCGTGAGGAACGTCTCGAACACTTCACGCTGCACCAGAAACCGCGTGGGCGACACGCACACTTGCCCGGCATTGCGGAACTTGGAGGCCGCCAGCAACTGCACGGCCTTTTCGACGTCGGCGTCAGCAAACACGATCGCCGGGGCGTGGCCACCCAGCTCCATGGTCGCCGGCTTCATGTGCTGGCCGGCCATAGCCGCCAGTTGCTTGCCCACCGGGGTGGAGCCGGTGAACGTGACCTTGCGGATCACCGGGTGCGGGATCAGGTAATTGGAGATATCCGCGGGCACACCATATACCAGGCCGATGACCCCGGCCGGCACGCCGGCGTCGGCGAAGGCGCGGATCAGTTCTGCAGGCGACGCCGGGGTTTCTTCCGGGGCCTTGACGATGATCGAGCAACCGGCGGCCAGGGCCGAGCTGAGTTTGCGCACCACCTGGTTGATAGGGAAGTTCCACGGCGTGAACGCCGCCACCGGCCCGACCGGCTCACTGATGACCCGTTGTTCGATGCCCTGGGCACGGGACGGGACGATGCGGCCATAGCTGCGACGGCCTTCTTCGGCCAGCCAGTCGATGATGTCGGCGGCGGCCAGGGTTTCGGCACGCGCCTCGGCCAGAGGCTTGCCCTGCTCCAGGGTCATCAGCCGGGCGATGTGGTCGGCGCGCTCGCGCATCAGCTCGCCGGCCTTGCGCATGATCTTGTAGCGGTCGAAGGCGCTCACCTTGCGCCAGGTCTCGAAGCCCTGCTGCGCGGCCGCCAGGGCCTGGTCCAGGTCGGCGATGTCGGCGTGGGCCACGCTGCCCAGGGTTTCACCGTTGGCGGGGTTGACCACCGCGATGCTGCGCCCGTCGGCGGCATCGCGCCATTGGCCATTGATATAGAGCTGCACGTTAGGGTACATGGGAATCCCTCGGTCGATGAGAGTGGAAGGTGTCAATCCACGAAGACGGGCGCCTGGGTACGGCTGCCCGCCATGAAAGCGTCTGCCACCAGCCGAAGTGGTTGCAGGTCGGCATCGCTGGCCCCGGTGGCGATCAAATGCCGGAAATGCCGGTACAGCGACGGATACTCTGCCTCGGCAGGCAGCGGCTGTGCAATGTCGTCGATGAACAGCGCAGCGCCGCCTTTCTCCAGGCGCAGCTCGCCGTCCTCGGTAACAATGACCACGCGCCAGATGTCGGGTTCAGAATGATCCCAGTCGAATTCCGCACTCACCGCCAAGCCATGGGCGTCGGCCATTTCCAGGCGCGCCGCGATCGGGGCCTGGTGGTTGGCCGGTACCGCCAGCTCGGCGGCGGTGATGAACAGGGGCTCGGGGAGCAAGGCGGTGACGATCGACAAGGCATTGATACCCGGGTCGAATACCCCTTGCCCGCCCGCCTGCCAGATCCAGGCCTGGCCGGGGTGCCATTTGCGCACATCCTCCTTCCAGGTAATGGCCACGCTGCGCAGGGTTCGCCCGCGCAGCCATTGGCGCGCCGGCTCCACGGCGGGGGCAAAGCGTGAGTGCCAGGCGAACAGGCAAGTCACCCCTTGCACACGGGCCAGCTCCACCAGGTCCATGGCCTCGCCAAGGCTGGCACAGGGCGGCTTCTCCACCAGCACATGCTTGCCGGCCAGCAGGGCCTGGCGCACCTGCGCGTGACGGCCCTGGGGCGGCGTGCAGAAGGCCACGGCGTCCACCGCCGGACCTTCGGCGAGCAACGCCTGCAGGCTGGAATGATTGGCCACGCCCGGGCAAGGCTGGCCCAGGGTAGCCACCGCGCGCAACTGGTACGCGGGGTTGCCGAGGATGGCCGGCACGTGCTGGTCCTGGGCGATCTTGCCGTAGCCGACGAGGCCCAGCGAAAGGTGCTCCATGGTGCGACTCCTGTTGCAGAGGATTGTTCTTATGGGGCAGGAAGGCAGCAGTTGCCGAGTCTATACGATTGCCGGGGTGGTACGACAACTGCCGATGGTCAAAACGAGTGGTCGAAACGGTCCATATTTCTTAAACTGTGCGCCTCTCCTATTCAAACAACCCGAATGGCCCAGCCGCGCGCGCCCCGCAAGGGCCAAGGCGCACCGGCGTGCTGTGCGGGTTGCTGTTCACGCAAGGAACCCCATGTCGCTGTCTTCGATCCGCAACAATGTCCTGGCCGGCCTGACGTCGTCCTTCGCCCTGGTACCGGAGTGCATTGCCTTTGCCCTGGTGGCCCAGGTCAACCCGCTGATGGGGCTGTACGGCGCCTTCATCATCTGTACCTTGACCGCCCTGTTTGGCGGCCGCCCGGCGATGATTTCCGGCGCGGCCGGGTCCATGGCGGTGGTGATCGTCGCGCTGGTGGTGCAGCACGGTGCGCAGTACCTGCTGGCGACCGTGGTGCTGGGCGGGTTGATCATGGTGCTGTTCGGCCTGTTGCGCCTGGGCAAGCTGGTGCGCATGGTGCCCCACCCGGTGATGCTGGGTTTCGTCAACGGCCTGGCGATCATCATCGCCTTGTCGCAACTGGAGCATTTCAAGGTGGGCGACGCATGGCTCGGTGGTACGCCACTGGCGGTGATGCTGGGCCTGGTGGCATTGACCATGGGGGTGGTGTACCTGCTGCCGCGCCTGACCCGCGCCGTGCCACCGGCCCTGGTCGCCATCGTCGGCGTCAGCCTGCTGGTGTACGCACTGGGCCTGCCCACGCGCACCCTCAGTGACATGGCGCACATCGCCGGCGGCCTGCCCAGCCTGCACTGGCCCAGCGTGCCGATGACCCTGGAGACGCTGAAGATCATCGCCCCGTACGCCGTACTGATGGCCATGGTCGGGCTGCTGGAAACCCTGCTGACGTTCAACCTCACCGATGAACTGACCGAAACCCGTGGCCAACCCAACCGCGAGTGCGTGGCCCTGGGCGTGGCCAACGTGGCGTCGGGGCTGTTCGGCGGCATGGGCGGCTGTGCCATGATCGGCCAGACCGTGATCAACCTCAGTTCCGGGGGCCGCGGGCGCCTGTCCGGGGTGGTCAGCGGCATCATGGTGCTGCTGTTCATTCTGTTCCTGTCGCCGCTGATCGAGCGCATCCCCTTGGCCGCCCTGGCCGGGGTGATGTTCGTGGTCGCCCAGCAGACATTCGCCTGGGGTTCGTTGCGGGTGCTGGGCAAGGTGCCGCGCCAGGATGCCGTGGTGATCGTCGCGGTCACGGTCATCACCGTGTTCACCGACCTTGCCACCGCGGTGCTGTGCGGCATTCTCATTGCCGCGCTGGCGTTCGCCTGGCAGCACGCCCGGGAAATCCGCGCAGACGCCGATGACAGCCAGCCTGGGCGCAAGCGCTACACACCGCACGGCACGCTGTTCTTTGCCTCGACCACGCACTTTCAAGCGCTGTTCGACCCGCGCAACGACCCGCACGAGGTCATCGTCGACTGCCGGCACCTGCATTTGGCCGATCATTCGGCCATTGCCGCGCTGGAGGCGTTGGCGTCGCGTTATGAGAAGGCCGGCAAGAGCTTTGCCCTGGAACAACTGTCCGAGCGCAATCAGCGCCTGCTGCAGCGCGCCGGTGCCGCGGTGGTCATGAACTGAGCGCAGCCCCCCTGGCGTGAAGCCGCTGCTTGTCCTGCAGCGGCAATCGGTCGCCCCTTGCGGCTTGGATCAACGGCCATCTGCCGTTAAGGTGTGACAACATTTGTTGCACAGAGGCAGACATGACTGAAATTGCATTGGTAGTGGGCGCCAGTGGCATCGTCGGCAGCGCGGTCACCCGTGTACTGGCCGAGAACACCAACTGGAAAGTCGCGGGCCTGTCCCGCGCGCCCAAACTGGCCCCTGGTATCATCCCGGTAGCCGCCGACCTGCAAGACCCAGCCGCCGTGGCCAGCGCCCTCGCCGGCCTCAACCCTACCCACCTGTTCATCACCACCTGGTCGCGCCAGGCCACCGAAGCCGAGAACATTCGGGTGAACGCTGCCATGGTGCGCAACGTGCTCGACGCCCTGCGCGGTTCGCGCAGCCTGCGCCATGTGGCGCTGGTGACCGGCTTGAAGCACTACCTGGGGCCGTTCGAGGCCTACGGCCAAGGCACGCTGCCGCAGACGCCATTCCGCGAAACCCAGCCCCGCCTCGACGTGGAGAATTTCTATTACGCCCAGGAAGATGAAGTATTCGCCGCCGCCAAGCGCGACCATTTCACCTGGAGCGTGCACCGCCCCCACACCATCACGGGCGTGGCGGTCGGCAATGCCATGAACATGGCTACCACCCTGGCGGTGTACGCCAGTGTCTGCAAGGCCACCGGCCGGCCGTTCGTGTTCCCGGGCTCGCGGGTACAGTGGGACAGCCTCACCGACATGACCGACGCGCGCATTCTGGCGCGGCAACTGCTGTGGGCCTCGACCACGCCAGCGGCCGCCAACGAAGCGTTCAACGTGACCAACGGCGACGTGTTCCGCTGGAGCTGGATGTGGTCACGCATCGCTGAATGGTTTGGCCTGGAGGCCGCGCCCTTCCCGGAGCAACCGCAACCGCTGGCCACGCAGATGGCCGACGACCAGGCCGTGTGGAGCCAGTTGGCCGCCGACCATGGGCTGGTGGAAAAGGATATTCAACGGTTGGTTTCGCCGTGGCACACGGACGCCGACCTGGGGCGGCCGGTGGAGGTAGTGACCGACATGTCCAAGAGCCGCCGGCTGGGCTTCACTGACTTCCAGGCCAGTGACCAGGCCTTCTTCGACGTGTTCGCGCAGCTACGTGTGGAGCGCCTGATCCCCTGAGGCCGGACGAAGCTCGGGAAGAAGCCCGCCAGGCCAGCGGCGCGGTCCCCTTCCCGAGTTGGCGCTGCTGTTCTTCAGCCAGAGCCGCTGGCTCAGTCGTCCAGGGACTGCGGCGCGGCCTTGCTGGCCTTGGCGCCCTTGGCAGGCTTGCCGCTGGCAGGCTCCGCGGCCGGCGCCGCCTGCGCGGGCGCTGCAGCTTCCTTCTCCGCCATCGGCATGGCGTCCACGGCGTCAAAGATTTCCTTGAGCTCGACGCGCCCGCTCTTCTCCAGCTTCTTGCCACCGTCCTTGCCTACCAGAATGGTTTTCGGCAATTCGCCGGCCCCCAGGCTCAGGCTGCGGATCAATGCCATGGTGGCCTGCGGATCGAGGTTCTTGCCGTCACGCTGGCCGATGGTATTGACCACGGTGTACAGCACCATGTTGCGCTGTGTGAAGCCTTGCTGATTGGCCGGTTCCTTGAGCGCGTCCTTCAAATGCACCAGGTCCGGGTCCACGGAGCTGCGCGCAATGATGATCAAGGGCCGGGTCTTGCCCTGCTCCTGGGCCAGCGGCGAGTCGCTATCGACTGCCAGCACGGGACCGGCGACAGCAACGAGGGCAGCGAAGGCCAGAGACCGAATGAGCATGTATACCTCCATTTCCAATTGACGCCCTAGAGACTACAGGGCTGGGCGAAAGGTCCGGCTTAGTGCGTTGAATTTGTAAGTTTTTTGGTCTTGCTGCGGTGAAGCTTAGGCGACCTTGCCTGACACGCAAGGGGCCGGACCGCCGATGACCTGCCTGAAGCCGCGCCGCCTGTATCGACTCCCAAATATTTGTGTACCAAAAATTTACCCAGGTTTTACCCCTCGGGCGCCCCGCGTGCGGCGCAGGTTCTGCATAATCGGGCCTTTCATCCTGTCAAAGCCGAATAGTCATGTCATTACTGCCGTTTTCCTTTGCCCGTCTTGCCCGCCCTCTCGCCCTGAGCGTAGCCCTGGCCGCCCTGGCCGCTTGCAGCAGCCCGCCACCTGCCGACGATGACGGCATGGTCTCGCTGCAGGAATACCTCAAGACCGCCTACAACCCCGGCGTGGCCAACAAGCTGGACGGCTGGGCCACCCGTTGGGCCTGGGGCAATCACCAGATCGACTTGTCATTGCTGGTGCCAGCAGGCCAGAAAAACGTGCCGCTGGTGGTCTACTTGCCCGGCCTGGGTGAAGACGACAGCGCCGGCCAGTTGTGGCGTCAGAGCTGGGGCAACGCCGGCTACGCCGTGCTGACCGTGCAACCGACCCGTTACGACTCTTCGGTCTATAAAACCCCTGATGCCCAGGCCGGCGCCTTTCGCGGCATTGCCGCCAACAGTTACGCCGATGCGGCGCTGCAAGCGCGGGTCGCTGAAGTCGTCACGGTGCTGGCCGAGGTACGCCGCCGCGGCCTGGCCGGTGAAGCGGGCTTCAACGCCGTGGACGTGCAACGCACCGTGGTCGCCGGCTATGACCTGGGCGCGCAGACCGCCGCCGCCCTGGCAGGCGAGCATGACGATGGCCAGGCGCGCCTGAGCCAATGGCGCCCGCTGGGGGCCATTGTGCTGAGCCCGTATGTGGCGGCCGGTGCGGACCCCGCCCGTTTCGCCCATATCGACACCCCGCTGCTGTCGGTCACCGGGCCGCTGGACGAAGACCCGTTCAGCTGGGTCGCCAGTGCCCAGCAGCGCTTCGCCCTGTTTGACGGCCTGGGCGCCAGCGGTGGCTACCAGCTACGGCTGCAGGACGCCAGCCACAAGGACCTGTCGGGTACCTTGGTGCATGCCGGCAAGCCCGCTGGCCGCGCCCATGACGAAGGTGGCGAGGGCGGCGGCCCTGGCGGCCCCGGCGGCGGTGGCGGTGACCGCCATGGCGCAGGCAAACCTGCCGACCCAGGCGTCGACCGCCGCCAGGCCGCCAGCGTCGCGGCCGTGACCACCGCCTGGCTGGACGCCACGGTCAAACAGACCCCCGCGGCCCAGCAGTGGCTCGACCAGCAGGCCGGGCAATGGTTGGGGCCAGTGGGCCGGTTGGAACACAAGCCGGCCGCCATCCGTTGAGCCACACGGCTTGACAGCCTGATCCCGTGGCACTGAAGATCGAAGATAGGAAGCTAACGGTTTCGTTGGCTTCCCGTCCTCAGCTCTGCATTCGGGAACCGGTCAGTGAAAGGCACCTTCCGCTCGCTGCATAATTACAACTACCGCGTCTGGGCCGGCGGCGCGCTGATTTCCAACATTGGCACCTGGATGCAACGCACCGCACAGGATTGGCTGGTGCTGGTGCAGTTGACCCATGAAAGCGCCACCGCCGTGGGTATCGTCATGGCGCTGCAGTTCGGCCCTTACCTGCTGCTGATGCCCTTCACGGGCCTGGCCGCCGACCACTTCGACCGGCGCAGGCTGGTGATGACCACCCAGGCATTGTCCGGCGTCCTGGCGCTGGCCTTGGGGGTACTGACCCTGACCGGCATGGTGCAGCTATGGCATGTCTACGTCTTCGCTTTCCTGTTCGGGTGCGTCAGCGCATTCGATTCCACGGCGCGCCAGACCTTCGTCGCTGAGCTGGTGGGCGACAAGCACCTGTCCAATGCCGTGGCCCTCAATTCCACGTCCTTCAACGCCGCGCGCATGATCGGCCCGGCAGTGGCCGGCGTGCTGATCGCCGCCATTGGCAGCGGGTGGGTGTTCCTGCTCAATGCGGCGTCGTTCGGTGCCGTGCTGCTGTCCTTGCGGTGGCTGCGCCTGGATGAACTGCGCACCCTCAAGCGCAGCAAGGGCACCCGTGCCAGCCTGAGTGAAGGGTTCAGCTACGTGCGCAGCCGCCCGGACCTGCTGGCGATTTTATGGATGTACTTCCTGATCGGCACCTTCGGGCTGAACTTTCCCATCTTCATTTCCACCATGTCGGTCAGCGTGTTTCACCAGGGCCCCAGTCAGTACGGGGTGCTGTCTTCGTGCCTGGCGGTAGGTTCGGTGCTGGGCGCCCTGCTCTCGGCCAGCCGCACCAACCCGCGCCTGGGGATGTTGCTGGTGGGTGCGCTCTTGTTCGGCGTGGGCACCGGGTTGGCGGCGCTGATGCCGGGCTACTGGTGGTTTGGCCTGACGCTGACGGCGGTGGGCGTGTCGGCACAGACCTTCACCACCACGGCGAACAGCACCGTGCAATTGTCCACCGACCCGCTGATGCGCGGCCGGGTCATGGCCATTCTGCTGGCGATTTCGGTGGGTGGCACCCCACTGGGCGCGCCTATCGTCGGCTGGGTCGCGGATGTCTGCGGGCCACGCTGGGCCTTGGGCATTGGCGCGGCTTCGGGGCTGCTGGCAGCGGCCGTGGCGGTGCGCTACATGGTCAGGTACCGCGGGTTGCGGGTGTGGATCGAGGGGCGCCGGCTGCGCCATAGCCTGGACGCGCTGTCGTGATGACCGTAGCAGCGGACCCGGCCGCGTCACAGGCACACCGCATTCACGGCTGGCGCGGTGTGCCTGTTACTGCGCGGCGGTCGTGACGCGGCCGGGTCCGCTGCTACCGGGTGGCGTTACTTGTACGTAACACCGAGCGAGGCCAGCGCGTCCCAGTACCGCGGGTAGGTCTTGCCTACGCACAGCGGGTCCTGGATACGGATACCCGCCACCTTCAAGCCGGCCAGGGCAAAGCACATGGCGATGCGATGGTCGGAATGGGTGTCGATCAGCGCGTCCACCGTGGTGCCGGCCAGGGCTGGGTCGGCGTGGACCAGCAGGTCATCGCCTTCCACCGTCGACAGGCCCGGGCGAATGGCATTCAGGCCATCGTCCAGGGCGGCCACGCGGTCGCATTCCTTGACGCGCAGGTTGGCCAGTTCGACGAAACGCACCGGCGTGCGGTTGAACGCGGCCAGCACCGCCAGGGTGGGAATGGCGTCTTGCATCTGTGAACCGTTGATCACCGCCGGCATGTTCGGGAACTGCGCGATGCAGGCCTGCGCCGCCGCATCCGGCTGGGTGAAGGCGTCGTCGGCGACGCCCAGGTCGATGCGCCCACCGGTCAGCGCCTGGGCGGCCCACAAGTAGGTGGCGGCCGAGGCATCCGGTTCGATGAAGTAGCCACCGGCCACATAGCCGGTGGGCTGCACGCGCCAGGTAACGTCGTCCACTTGCGCCACCTGGGCGCCGAAGGCACGCATGCAGGCCAGGGTCAGGTCCACGTAGCCACGCGCGCCGATGTCCTTGCCGGTCAGGGCCACGTCGATGGGCGCGGTGCCGCAGGCAGCCACCATCAACAGCGCCGACACGTACTGGCTGGACAGGCCACCGTCGATTTCGAAACGCTGGGCCTGCAGGCGGCCCGTGCCCTTGACCTGCACCGGTGGGCAGCCCGTGGCGCTGTGCACGTCCACGCCACCGGCGCGCAGCGATGCCAGCAACGGCCCGATGGGGCGCTTCTGCATGTAGTGGTCGCCGTCCAGGGTAACGTCGCCTTCGACAGTGGCCACGGCCGCGGTCAGGAAGCGCACGGCAGTACCGGCATTGCCCAGGAACAGCGGCGCGTCGGGCACCTGCAGTTGCCCGGTGCTGGTGACCACGAAAGTGGTGTCGTCCGGCTCCTCGATAACCACGCCCATCTGCCGCAGCGCGTTGGACATGTGACGGGTGTCGTCGCTCTTCAGCGCGCCATCCAGGCGGCTGGTGCCCTTGGCCAGGGCCGCCAGCAACAGGGCGCGGTTGGTGATCGATTTCGAGCCGGGTGGCGAAACCTGCCCATTCAATGCGACGCCTGGCGGGATCACCGTGATTGTTTGTTGCGCAGTCATTTGTTCAACACTCCCCAGTTCAATACCTTGCCAGCGGATACACCACCGCAATAAAGATTCCCATCATGCCATTTCTGCGCGGGCAGATCAGCCCTTTGCTTGCACCCTGTCGCACGCTGGGTCTAGGCTGGAACGCTTTCATGGACATTTCGGTACATTTTCCGTCGACAGGAGCGCTGCATGAACACCGTCAACCTGGGCAATACCGGCCTCAAGGTCTCGCCGCTGGCGCTGGGCTGCATGACCTATGGCGTGCCCAACCGTGGCAAACACCCCTGGACCCTGGACGAAGACACCAGCCGGCCGCTGATCAAGACCGCGGTGGAACTGGGCATCAATTTCTTCGACACGGCCAATAGCTATTCCGACGGCACCAGCGAGGAAATCGTCGGCCGCGCGCTGCGTGACTACGCCCGGCGGGACGAGATCGTGATCGCCACCAAGGTGTATTTCCCTCTGCGCGCGGCACCCAACGTGGGCGGCCTGTCGCGCAAGGCAATCTTCGCCGAGATCGACAACAGCCTGCGGCGCCTGGGCACCGACTACGTCGACCTGTACCAGATTCACCGCTGGGACTACGCCACGCCCATCGAGGAAACCCTGGAAGCCCTGCACGATGTGGTCAAGGCCGGCAAAGCCCTGCACATTGGTGCATCGTCCATGCACGCCTGGCAGTTCGCCAAGGCCCTGGCGACGTCCGAGCGCCATGGCTGGACGAAATTCGTCTCCATGCAGAACCACCTGAATCTGATCAACCGTGAAGAAGAACGCGAAATGCTGCCGCTGTGCCGTGACGCGGGCATCGCCGTGCTGCCCTGGAGCCCCCTGGCCCGTGGCCGTCTGACCCGCGATTGGGATCAGAGCACCGTACGCACCGAAACCGACGACTACGGCAAAAGCCTGTACCAGCCGCACACCGAGGCGTGTGACCGGCAGATCGTCGAAGCCGTGGCCAGGGTCGCCGCCGCCCGTGGCGTACCCCGTGCGCAGGTCGCACTGGCATGGGTGATGCAAAGCCCAGGCGTGACCGCACCACTGGTGGGCGCCTCCCGGGCGGAGCACCTGACCGATGCGGTGGCGGCGTTGTCGTTGAAGCTGACAGACGAGGAAATCGAGCAGTTGCAGGCGCCCTATATCCCCCATGCGGTGGTGGGCTTTACCTGAGTCATTGGCTGGCCGGCCATTCCCTGTGGGGCCTGGCGAAGCGCCGGGAACGGGCGACGCGAATGCCTGAAGCACCGCGCCGCGTTTTTCCCGAGCTTCGCCCGGCCCTGCAGCGGGGCGTCGTGGCGGCGTTGCAACGCTGGTCATTGTCATACGACGTCTGATAACCTCGGAGGAACAATAACAAGGAGTTCGCCCATGCCCTCCCCCCTCGCACGCCTGGCCCGTCGGACCCTTCCCTTCCTCTTCGTCCTGTCGAGTCAGCTCACCATGGCCTCTACCTTCGTCTACGTCTCCAACGCCACCGATGGCACCCTCTCTGCTTTCCGCCTGGACGCCAGCAGCGGCACGCTCACCCCAGGCGCCGTCACCCAGGCAGGCCCCACCGTGATGCCGCTGGCTGTCCACGGTAACTACTTGTTCGCCGCCGTGCGCTCAAAACCCTACAAGGTCCAGACCTTCAGCATCGCCCCCGGCGACGGCCACCTGACCAAAGTCAGTGAAAGCCCAACGCCCGACAGCTATGCCTATATTTCCCTGGACCAGACCGGGCGGTACCTGTTCGGTGTGTCCTACGACAACGACATCGTCACCGTTACCGCTGTCGATGACGGCAAGGTTGCCCCCGAGCCCCTGCAGACCTTGAAGACTGCGCAGAATGCCCATTCGGTGCGTATCGACCAACAGAACCGTACCCTGCTGGTGGCCAACCTGGGCGGCGAGCGCGTGTTGCAATACCACTTCGACAGCCACACCGGCGCGCTCGACCCCTACACCCCCGACCACCTGCCCGCACCCGCTGGCCTGGGCCCCCGCCACCTGGCCTTCGCCCCGGACAACCGCTTCGTGTATGTGCTGGATGAACTGCAGGCCAAGGTCATCAGCTATGCACTGGATGCCCACAGCGGCCAACTGACCGAGGTCGCCGTGGCCAGCAGCCTGCCCGCCGACACTGCGCTCAAACCCGGAGCCCCGCGCGGCCCCTCACGGGTGGGCACCCCGGCCATGCAGCCGCACGCCGATAACAGCCAGGACATCTGGGCCGCCGACATCCACGTGACCCCGGACGGCAATTACCTGTACACCAGCGAACGCACCAGCAGCGTGCTGGCCGCTTTCAAGGTAGACAAGGCCCACGGCACCCTGACCCCGGTCGGCACCTTTGCCACCGAACAGCAGCCACGGGGTTTCGCCATCACGGCCGACAGCCGTCACCTGATCTGCAGTGGCGAGAAGTCCCAGCAGCTGTCGGTGTTCGACATCGATCCGGCCAGCGGTCGTCTCACGCTCAATGGCCGCTACCCGGTGGGCAATGGCGCCAACTGGGTGGAAATCGTCGACCGATAAACCCTCGAAGCCCTGGCAAGCCGGGGCTTATTTCGTTTCACCGAAAAAAGGCGAAAAATATTCTAATAACGCCGCAACTTATCGGCTAAAAATCAACTTTTTTGCGTCCACACGCGGGTAAGCTTTCCCTATCGCCCCACTGGAAGAAAGGGAAAGCCCCCATGCCCACCGACCCGCTGTATTTCGATTACGCCGCCACTACCCCCGTCGACGACCGCGTGATCGCGGCCATGGTGGCGTGCCTTGGCCAGAGCGGCACTTTCGGCAACCCGGCGTCCAGCTCGCACACCTATGGCCAGCGCGCACGCCAGGCCGTGGAACTGGCCCGTCGCCAGGTGGGTGAACTGATCGGTGCTGGCGCCGACAGTCTGGTCTGGACCTCGGGTGCCACCGAATCGAACAACCTGGCACTCAAGGGCATCGCTGCCACCGCCCCGGCCAATCGCCGACACATCATCACCAGCAGCCTGGAACACAAGGCTATCCTCGACACCGTCAGCGAACTGGAGCAACAAGGCTTTCGCATCACCCGCCTGCGCCCGGACGCCCACGGCCTGATCCAGCCCCAGGCCGTTGCCAGCGCCCTGGCCGACGATACCCTGCTGGTCTCGCTGATGCTGGTCAACAACGAACTGGGCACCCTCACCGACGTGGCCACCATCGGCCAGATCGTCCGTGACCACGGCGCCCTGCTGCACGTGGACGCGGCCCAGGGCACCGGCAAGGTCGCCATCGACCTGGCCCGCTGGCCGGTGGACCTGTTGTCCATGTCAGCCCACAAGAGCTACGGCCCCAAGGGCATCGGCGCTCTGTACGTGGGGGACCGCGCACGGCCTGCCCTGCGCGCGCAGATACATGGCGGTGGCCATGAACAGGGCTTGCGATCCGGTACCCTGGCCACCCACCAGATCGTCGGCATGGGTAGCGCCTACGCCTTGGCGGCCCTGCACCAGGAAGAGGAAACCCAGCGCCTGCACGGTTTGTCGGCGCGCCTGCGTGACGGCTTGTTGCAACTACCGGGTGTGCGTCTGAATGGTTGTCCGGACCAGCGCATTCCTCACACGTTGAACCTGTGCATCGATGTGCCGGGGTTCAACAGCGCAACGTTGGCCAACGACCTGGCATTGTCATCGACCTCGGCGTGCAACTCGGCCAGCGCCGGGCCCTCCCATGTGCTGGTGGCCATTGGCTTGAGTGCGGAACAGGCCCAGCGCAGTGTTCGGTTGAGCCTGGGGCGCTTTACCACGGACGCCGACGTCGACCGCGCCATTGAAGTCATCGGCCAAGCCGTGAGCGCTCCGCCACCGTTGTGGTGATGCTGGTTTACAACCGGCAACGTCGAGCGGGGCCCCGCACAGCACCTCAGCTAGCGCGTTCGAGTACCGTCAGCAGGTCGACGAACTGCGACGTCAGTTTGTGCCGCGGTTCCAGGTGAATCAGCGGCACCGACGCCTCATGGGACTCGCGCATCTTCACCGAGCTGCTGATATACACCGGCAACACGGGCAGTTGCTCGCCGACCAGTTCGTTGATCAGGTTCTGGTGCAGGCTGGCGCGGCTGACAAACTGGTTGACGACAATCCCCTCCACCACCAACGACTCGTTATGGTCGCCACGCAGATCAGCGACCTGCTCGATGACGCTGTACAAGGCTTGGCGCGAGAAACTGTCGCAGTCGAAGGGGATCAGCACCCGGTCCGCAGCGATCAGCGCGCTGAAGGTGTAGAAGTTCATCGCCGGCGGCGTGTCGATGTAGATGCGTTCGTAATCTTGCGAAAGGTCCACCAGCAGGCGGCGCAGCTTGTTGATCTTGAACTTGGCTTCGAGTTTTGGCTGCAAGTCCGCCAGCTCCGGGCTGGCGGTGACCAGGTGGAGGTTATCGTAGGCGGTTTCACAAATCTCGACGCGGCTTTTCTTGCTGGCCAGCCCGCCAGACAGGGTCTGCTTGAAAAAGTCGGCGATGCCCACCGGAATGTCATCCCCCATCAACCCGGTCAGGTAATGAGTGGAGTTGGCCTGGGCATCCAGGTCCACCAACAGCGTTCGATAGCCCTCGGCGGCACTGACCGCCGCCAGGTTGCAGGCGATGCTCGACTTGCCAACGCCCCCTTTCTGATTAAACACAACACGACGCATGGGCTGTTGGATCCGCGAAAAGAAAAAACATTAGCAAGCTAATATTTCAGTTTCATTGCAGCGCGGTGACAGCCGTGACTCCTCCGTCAAATCGCGACCATGACGCGGTCACGCCCGGCTTCCTTACCGCGATAAAGCGTCTGGTCGGCGCGGTTGAGTGCATCCCGAAACGCCTCCCCGGGCTGCAACGCTGCCACGGCCAGGGTCGCCGTGATGGTCAGCCCGGCGCCTTGGACCTGGCCTGCGTATTCTCGGATGTGGGCCAACACTCTATCGGCCACCTGCCGGGCCTCCTGCACGGTGGTGTTGGGCATCAGCACCAGAAATTCCTCGCCTCCCCAACGGGCGGCGATATCCGTGTCGCGCACGCAGGCGGCGATGCTGTCGGCGACCCGCTGCAGCACCCGGTCACCGAAGTCGTGACCGTGGCGGTCATTGATCTGTTTGAAGTGGTCCACATCCAGCAGCACGATGGCGGTCGAGCCTGCCGGGGGTTCGGTGCCGATTTGGCGCAAGCGCTGCAGCACCCGGCGCCGGGTGTACAGGCTCGTCAGGCTGTCGCGGTGGGCGGTGTGAAACAGCTGCAACTGCATGGACAAGGTGAAGCGAACCGACAGGTAGGTGGCGTGCAGCAACAGGCCCACGGCAGTCAACGCATTGCCGATGCCGAAGGCCTCGGTCAGCCCGTCGCTGATCGCCGTGGCCGCGCCTGTCTGGCGGCGCAACGCATAGCCGCCGACAGCGACCACAACGATCGCCAGGCTCAACCCCCGGCGACGCAGCGGCGCGTTCTGGAAACTGAAGGCAATGATCGGCACCAGGCAGAACAGGTAGAAGTAGAAATTGCTGTCCCACCCCACCATCCACGTGGCGACGACGGCGTGGCCGATGATCTCCAGGCTCAGCAGCATCCCGGCGGTCTGCAGGCGCCCGCGGGCAATGGCGCGCAGGCAGACAACATACACGAGGATGCTGACGGCGTTGGCGCCCAACAGCACTGGAATCTTCAGAAACAGAAACAGCGCGAACAACAGGATATGGATGGCGAAGGCAATCCAGACGATGGGAATGATGTGTTTCCAGAACTGCGTGGTTGCATCCTGCAAGACCTGGGCGCGGTCGTCAGCGGAAAGGCTGTTCATCAAGGTGTCTCGCAGGCAACGGTGAAGGGGCAGTCAGCACGATTGATGTCGGCTGGCAGTGGCGCGACTTGATGCTGCAGCGCGCGACGGCACGCAAAATAGTTCGTCTGCTGGCACTTTCAGAGTAGGCCAGGCGGTGGGCCGTGCGGTGGCCCTGGACGCTCGCCCTTTGCCCGGGTTGCCAAACGCCATCCCCTGCTGTGTACTGCCCACCAGTCTTGAAAAAAGGAAGCACCCGTCATGAAGATCGCCTTTCTCGGCCTGGGCACCATGGGCCTGCCCATGGCCGCCAACCTGCTCAATGCCGGCTACTCGGTGCGTGCCTGGAACCGCTCGCCGCAGCCGGTGGAAAAACTGGTGGCCCTGGGCGCCGTGGCGGCCGCCAGCCCGCGTGAAGCGGTGGAGGATGCCGATGTGCTGATCTCGATGCTCGCCGACGACGCCGCGACCCTGGATACCCTGGTCGATGCCCAGGCCCTGCCGGCACTCAAGCACGGCGCGATACACATCAACATGGCCACGGTGTCGGTGGGCCTGGCCAACTTGCTCGCCGCGCTGCACCTGCAACACGGCACGTCCTATATCGCTGCCCCGGTGCTGGGCCGGGTCAATGTCGCCGAAGCCGGGCAGTTGCAGATTCTGGCCGCCGGGCATGCCGCGGCGCTGGCGGCGGTGCAGCCGCTGTTCGACGTGCTCGGGCAGAAGACCTGGGCCCTGGGCGACCGCCCGGAACAGGCGAATGCGGTGAAGCTGTCGGTGAACTTCATGATTGCCAGCGCGATCGGCACCCTCGGCGAAGCCGCTGCACTGGCTGAGGGTTATGAGGTGGACAAGGGGGTACTGATCGACCTGGTCACCTCCACCCTGTTCGCTGCCCCGGTGTACAAGGGCTACGGTGAGGCTATCGCCCAGGAGCGCTTCGAGCCGGCGGGCTTCAAGCTGGCGCTGGGCCTAAAGGACGTGCGCCTGGCCATGGACGCGGGCGAGAAGGCCAATGTGCCCTTGCCCCTGGCTAGCACCTTGCGTGATGCGCTGATCGAAGGCGTGGCCCACGGCGATGGTCAGCTCGATTGGGCAGCCCTGTCGCGCACCGCCGCGCGCCGCGCCGGGCAAGCCTGACCCGTGGACGCCGACGCCTTTGCCCAGGCCAGTGTTTTCCTGGCCGGCCTGGACGACGACTGGGCCGGCCACATCGCACGGGTGGGCCCCTGTGGGCATGCGCCAAAGCCGGCGCGTGAACCCTATGAAGCGCTGATCCGGGCCATTGCCTACCAGCAACTGCATGCCAAGGCGGGTGACGCCATACTGGGCCGGTTGCTGGCGTTGTACCCCGACACCGCTTTCCCCAGCCCCCGGCAACTGCTGCACACCGACCCGGCATTGCAGCGTGCCTGCGGATTTTCCGCGGCCAAGCTGGCCACGATCCGGGCGATTGCCCAGGCCAGCCTGGACGGCGTGGTGCCACGCCGCGCCGATGCGGTGCTGCTGACGGATGAAGACTTGATCAACCGCTTGAGCGCCTTGCGCGGCATAGGCCGGTGGACGGTGGAGATGTTCCTGATCTACACCCTGGAGCGCGGGGATATCCTTCCGGTGGACGACTTCGGCGTGCGCGAGGGCTATCGGCGCCTCAAGCGGCTGCCCAAGGCGCCCACGCCTGGGCAGATGCGTGAGCTGGGAAAGGCCTGGGCACCCTGGCGGACGGTGGCGGCGTGGTACCTGTGGCGGTGCACTTGAATCCTGCCTGGACGCGTCGGCGGTGCATGCGGTGTGCCTGACCGCCGCTCAGGCGCCCGCCCCCAAGCGGCTGCCAGGCCCGTAGGCCGCGGCGAAGGCCGGGCGGTCCTGCAGGCGGGCGTACCAGTGGGCGACGTTGGGCCGGCCGGCCCACAGGTGGCTCATGCCCAGGTCTTCCAAGCGCACGACGCTGGGCATCATGGCGATGTCGGCCAAGGTTATCTGCCGGTCGGCCATCCACGGTTTGTCCGCCAGCGCCCGTTCCATGCGCTCCAGCGACTGTTCGATTCGCGCCATCGCCGCCGCCAGCTTCTCGTCGGGGAAGCCTTGGGGGCCTATCTCCAGGGCGAAGTCCTTGCGCAATGGCAAGCGGCTGGCGAAGGCCTGCCGCTGCTCGGGGGTCATGTTGCGCAGGCCGCCGCCAAAAAACTGCTGGAATGACGGGTAGCGGATGGCTGGGGTCATGACTTCGTCCAGGTACACCACCCACGCACGCATGTGCGCCCGGGCCACCGGTTGCACGGGCACCAGCCGCGGGGTGGGGAACACTTCATCCAGGTACTCGTTGATCACGCTGGAGTCGACGATGACCTGGCCGTCATGGACCAAGGCCGGCAGCAAGCCGTTGGGGTTGATGGCCAGGTAGTCGGGCGTCAGGTGCTGGCCCTGGTCCAGGCGCAAGCGCTGGTCGGTGTAGGCGATGCCCTTCTCGGCCAGAACGAAACGCACCCGCTGGCTGCAGGTGGAAACGCCTGCGTTGAATAATACGATGTCAGTCATGGCAGATGCTCAGTCGTTGAGAATGGCCACGGCGCGGACGAAGCCGGCCGAAGCGTGTTTGATCTTGTAGGGGAAGCAGGACACCACGAAGCCATCGGCTGGCAGTTGCTCCAGGTTGGCGAGCTTTTCCATCTGCCCGTAGCCAATGTCGCGCCCCGCCTTGTGCCCTTCCCAGATGAGCGCGGCATCCCCAGTGGCGGCGAACCGCTCGCGGGTGTACTTGAACGGTGCGTCCCAGCTCCAGGCGTCGGTACCCACCACGCGCACCCCCCGGTCAAGCAGGTACAGGGTGGCCTCGCGGCCCATGCCCACTCCCGCGTCCAGGTAGCCAGGCTGGCCGAACAGCGCGCCCGCCCGGGTGTTGACCAGCACGATATCCAGGGGCGCCAGCACGTGGCCGATGCGCCGCAGTTCAACCTCGACCTCGGCGGCGCTGACCACATGGCCGTCCGGCAGGTGCCGAAAGTCGAGCTTCACCCCGGGTTGCAGGCACCATTGCAGCGGCAGTTCATCAATGCCCCAGGCCGGTTTTCCACCGTCGGTGGTGGACGCGTAATGCCAGGGCGCGTCCATGTGGGTACCGCTGTGGGTGGTGAGGGTCAGGCGCTCCGCGGCCCAGGATTCCTGGCCCGGCAACTGCTCCAGGGTCAGGCCCGGGAACATCGCGGCCATCTCCGGCCAGCCCTGCTGGTGGTCCATGTAGTCGATGCGTGGCAGCAACGGGGGCGGGTCGGTCCAGGGGTTGTTCTCCAGGGTCACGGACAAGTCGATGAGCCGGCGTTCAGGCTTCATGGCAGGGGTTTCCTTGTGCGGGGCGACGAGTCACGGCCGGCAGTTCCAGCGCACGGCGCACTAGGGCGCTGGCGCTCCCGTCGTGGCGCAGGCCCAGGGCGCGGGCTTGGGGGGTTTTCAAGGGTGGCTGGCGGCCGAACCGGGCTTCCAGCTGGGCGTCGGGGTGGTAGCTGACCAAGGCCCGGCAGCCATCACCGAAGCGTTCGGCCAGGGCATTCATGACCTGGGCGATGGACAGGTGCAGGACGGGTAGCTGCCAGACCCGCGGGGCGTCAGTCGGCAACGTCAGCTCTGCGGCGCACATCAGGTTGTCGACGCAGCAGCGGGCCGACATCCACCAGGCCGTGGCGGCCGGTGATACGGGACATTGATACGGCTGGCCGGCGGCGACCCTGCGCAGCAGCTCACTCGTGAACGCCGAGCACAGCCCGCAGCCGGGGCCAGGACGGGCAACGATGGCGGGCAAACGCAGGGCACGGCCGTCCACTTCACCGCGCCTGGCCAGGTCACTCAAGGCGATTTCCACCATGCGCTTGTGGGCGCCGTAGGACGACTGCGGCGCCGGTACGGCGCTTTCATCCAGGCGCGCGGGCAAATCGGCGCCATACACGGCCACGCTGCTGGCAAACACCAGTACCGGTGGCCGGGCACGGTTGCGCAGCTGCTGCAGCAATTGCAGGCTGGCTTGAAGGTTGACCTCGTAGCCCAGCTCGTACTGCCGCTCGGCCGCCCCGCCTGGAATGCCCACCAGGTGGAACACCACATCGATGCCGTCGGCCAATACGCGGCGCAGCAAGGCCGGGTCGGTGATGCTGCCGATATGCAGGCGTACGCGCGCATCGGCGGGCGCGGCGTCCAGGTTCATGTCCAGCAAACGCAGCGTCGCGATCGGCTGGCCACGCAGTTGGCCCTGCGCCAACAGGCGCTTGACCAGGCCCTGGCCGAGGAAGCCGTTGGCGCCGGTGATCAACACCCGAACGCCTGGGCGATCAGTCATGGGCCGACACCACGCGCTGGTCAATGGCGCCAAATATCGACTGGCCATCCAGGCCAATGACCTCCATGCGCACCCGCTCGCCAAAGCGCAGGAAGCCGGTGCGCGCACTGCCGTGCTCGATCATCTCGATGGCCCGGCGTTCAGCGATGCAAGCCGAACCGACCGATCGGTCGCTATTGGACACGGTGCCTGAGCCTACCAGCGTCCCGGCCCCCAGGCGACGGGTCAGCGCCGCATGGGCGATCAACTGGCCGAAGCTGAAATTCATTTCACCACCGTGAGGGTGGCCGAACCATTCTCCGCCGCGCGCCACCTGCAACGGCAACTGCACGCGCCCCTGGGCCCAGGCTGCCCTCAGTTCGTCCGGCGTGACCGCCACCGGGGCGAAGCTGGACGAGGGTTTGGCCTGCAGGAAGCCGAAGCCGGTGAGCATTTCCCGAGGGGCCAGGGCGCGCAGGCTGACATCATTGACCTGCAGGATCAGACGGACGTGCCCGGCCGCCTGCTCGGCGCTGCAACCCAGAGGTACGTCATCCACCAGCACCACGAACTCGCCCTCGAAGTCGATGCCCTGCGCTTCGCTGGGTAGCTTGAGGTCGTCCTGGGCGCCGTGAAAATCATCCCCTGCGCCTTGGTACATCAACGGGATACGCTCGGCACCTTCGATGGGATCGAGGTTGAAGGCCGTCTGCATCAGGGTGCCGTGGTTGAGGAACGCCGAGGCGTCGCACCACTGGTACGCCCGGGGCAACGGCGCCATGGCCTGAGCGGGGTCGAAGGGCCGGGCAGCGTCAGCGGTGCCGGCTTGCAGGTGCTCATAGAGGGCCTGCAACAAGGGCGCGGTCTCGGCCCAGTGCTCGATGGCATGTTGCAGCGTGGGCGCGATACCCGTGGCGACCGAGTACTGGCTCAGGTCACGGCTAACCACCACCAGCTGACCATCACGGGCGTTGTTTTTGAGTGTGGCTAGTTTCATACACGAGTCCTTGGAGATTCTCGATGAGAACAGGTCATGGGTGAAGCCCTTGATCCGCCTCGAGCAGCCCTTCCAGGCGGGGCAGCGCCATGCACAGCAACGCCACCACCCCCTGCAACAGACCGATTGCGAGCACCGCATGGGGCACCGCCGTCACCTGCCCTGCGCTGATGGCCAGCACCAGCAAAGGACTGACGAACTCGCCCGCGAAAATGGCCGCTGTGAATAGCCCGGTGGCCCGGCCGCGCTGGCTGAACCCCACCTGCGCCATGACCCAGGTGATCAAGGTGGGTAGCATCAGGCCGATGCCCAGGCCATTGATGGCCACGGCCACCACCACGTGCAGATGGCTGCTGGCACTGCCCATCAACACGCCGCCGCAACCGGCGAGCACGAACGCGAGCAGCAGCAGCCGCGCGGGCGAGATTCGACCGATCAGTCGAAAACTCAAGGCACCGGCTACCACGGCCAACTGGTTAGCGCCCATGGCCAGACCGATCTGTTGCGGGGCATCGATACCCAGCAGGCCAAGGACGAACCCGGCCTGCACCGGCACGATGAACAGGCTCGCGCCTGCCAGCAGCGCCAACAGGTACAACGGCGCCAGGGCACGCCACGGCAGCGCCTGCTGCCCACGGGCCACCTGTACCGGGGCGACGGGCTCCCACAGCAGGCGCGCCATCAAGGGCAGGAACACCAGCCCTGCTGCGTACAGGGCGAACGGTGCACGCCAGTTATCCTGCCCCAACTGCCCACCCAGCCCCATGAACACCGCCGCCGACAGCGAGGTCGCGACCATCTGCAAGGCAAACAGGCGTTCGCGTCGAGCGCCACTGTAGTAGTCGCCCATCAAGGTGGTGCAACCGGTCATGATCGCCGCCTCGGCCAGGCCGATGCCGGCCCGGCTGGCGACGATGGCCGGCAGTGACTGCAACCACAAGGGCAGCGTGCCGCACAGGGTGTACAGCAACATGGCCCAGAGCAGCAGCGGCCGGCGCCCTACCCGGTCGGCGATTACCCCCGCGAACGGCGCCAGCAACGCCACCATCAGTGCCGGCAGGGTCAGCGCCACCGGTACCAGCACGGCCACGCCGGGGGTGTCGGCGAAATGCGCCTGCATCCTCGGTAGCACGGGTGCGAGCAACACGGCCCCCAGCACCGGCAGGCAACTGCCCAGCAACAACAGCAGCGACTGCGGCAGGCCTGCCTGGCGGTCAGCCTTCATGGGCCACCTCCAAGGTCAGCGGCCGCACGGCTTCGGCGCGGGAGGCGGTGGCCTGGGCGGCGCCCAGCGGTTCCTCGCGCTGCGTCCGGGGCAGCAGGAAATAGGCCAATGCCGGCAACAGGATCAGCGCACCGACCATGTTCCACACGAACATGAATGCCAGCAGCACCCCCATGTCGGCCTGGAATTTGATGGGCGAGAACATCCAGGTGCCGACCCCGATGGCCAGGGTCACGCCAGTGAGCATCACCACCTTGCCGGTGAACTGCAACGCCTGGTAGTAGGCCTGGGACAGGCTGGCCCCGGCGCGCATCTGCGCCAGCACGATGCTCATCACGTACAGCGCGTAGTCGACGCCAATGCCTACACCCAAGGCAATCACCGGCAAGGTGGCGACCTTGACCCCGATGCCCAGGGCCACCATCAGCGCTTCACACAGAACCGAGGTGAGCATCAGTGGCAACACCGCGCACAGTACCGCACGCCAGGAACGGAACGTCACCAGGCAGAGCAGCACGACGGCGCCATACACGTACCAGAGCATTTCATGGCTGGCCTGCTTGACCACGATATTGGTGGCCGCCTCGATACCCGCGCTGCCGGCCGCCAGCAGGAATTGCGCCTGGTCGCTGTCGTTGGCCCGGGCGAAGGCCTGGACGCTGTCCACCACCCGGGCGAGGGTGTCGGCCTTGTGGTCGGTGAGGTAGGCGTACAGGGTCAGCAGGCTGCAGTCTTCGTTGTACAGGCCACGGGGGGCACCTGCGGTGACCATGTTCAGGGTGGCCTGGTTGTTCAGCAACTCGTACCAGCGCGGGTTGCCTTCTGACAGCCCTACCAGCACCCGGCGGTTGAGCAGCGCCAGGGAGTTGGTCGAATCCACACCGGGCAAGCCGCGCAGTTGCCAGTCCAGGTTGTCCACCCGCTGCAAGGTGTCATAGGTGGAGCAACCACCGGCGGGGGTCTTGACCATCACCGCGAACACGTCGCTGCTGGCGCCGTAGTGGGCCGTCAGGTAAGCGTTGTCCTGGTTGTAGCGCGAATCGGCGCGCAGCTCCGGGGCACCGGCATCCAGGTCGCCGACCTTCAGGTGCAGGCTGACCAGATAGCCGCCGGCCGCCAGCAGCGCCGCCGCCAGCACGCAAACGCTGGCCCAGCGACGCTGGGTGAACAGGTCGAGAAAGCGCCAGGCCGGGTGGCGCACGGCGCCCGCGGCATCCGCCTGCTCGCCGCGCAGGCTGCGCTTGGCCGCCGTGGCGCTGACGCCCACGTAAGACAGCAGCACCGGCAACAGGATCAGGTTGGTGAAGATCAACACCGCCACGCCCAGGCTGGCGATCAGCGCCAGGTCCTGGATGACCTGGATCTTGATGATCATCAGCACCGCGAACCCCACCGCGTCGCACAGCAGCGCCGTGAGCCCGGCCATGAACAACCGGCGGAAGGTAAAGCGCGCGGCCACCAGGCGGTGCATGCCACGGCCGATGTCCTGCATGATGCCGTTCATCTTCTGCGCGCCGTGGCTCATGCCGATGGCAAACACCAGGAACGGTACCAGCACCGAGTACGGGTCCAGTTCAAAGCCCAGCAATGGCAGCAAGCCCAGTTGCCACACCACGGCCACCAGCGAGCAGCTCATCACCAGCGCGGTGCTGCGCAGGCAACGGGTGTAGCCGTACAGCACCACGGCAGTGATGGCGATGGCCGCAGCGAAAAACAGCAGGATCTGGCGCAGGCCATCGATGAGGTCGCCCACCACTTTGGCGAAGCCAGTGATGCGGATTTCGATGCCGTGGCCCTGGTACTGCGTGCGCAACGCCTCCAGTCGCGTGGCCAGGGCACTGTAGTCCAGCGCCTTGCCGTCGGCGGTGGTAGCCAGCAGCGGCACGTAGATAATGCTCGACTGCTGATCGAATGCCACCAACTGGCCAATTTCGTTGGACCGTTCGACGTTGCGTTTCAGGGCCTCCAGACTGGGGGCGCTGCCATCGTAACCCTCGGGGATCACCGGGCCGCCTTCCAGGCCCTCCTCCGTCACGCCCACCCAGCGGGTGGCCGGGGTCCACAGCGATTTCATGTAGGCACGGTCGACACCGGGCAGCAGGTATACCTGGTCATTGAGTTGCTGCAGGGTGGCCAGGTAGTCCTTGTCGTAGACACTGCCTCGGGTGTTGACCACGGCGATGCGCACGGCATTGCCCAGCCCCGACAGCTCCTGGCGGTGGGCCAGGTAGTTGGCGATGAAGGGCTGGTCGCCTGGGATCATCTTCTCGAAGCTGGCGTTGAGGGTCAGGCGCGTGGCCTGCCAGCCCAGTACCGCCGTGGCCAGCAGGCACAGGAGCAAGACGATGCGCCGGTGGTTGAACAGCGCGCGTTCCAGCAACGAGCCGGAACGGCTGTCGAAATCGGCCAGGCGGCCGCTGGGCCGCTGCGCCGGGGAAGCACTGGGGGCGTGCATGGGCTTACTCCGCTAAAGCTTGAGTGGGCGCCGAACTCAGGCGCAAGGGGCCAGCGAAGCCGACGCCGATGAGGCTGCCGTCGGCGCCCTCGGCCAGTGCCGACAGCGGCGCGGCGGCGGCCAGCGGCAAGGGTGTCAGGCCGCTGCCATCCAGGTGGCCCTGCAGCACGCCACCGGCCTGGTTGACCACCAGCAGACGCTGGCCGCTGACCAGGGCCGCGTTGATGGACACCGGCACCGGGTTGCCGACTTCCTTGAAGGCCCCGTCGCGCAGGCTGAACAGGTGGCCGCGCAGGCCGCCCAGCAACAGGCCCCCGGAGGGCAACCGGACAAGGCTGAAATAGCTCCCGTCATAGGGACTGGCCAGGGTATCGAAGTGGGCACCGTTGTCAGTGGAGCGCAACACCAGACCCTGCTCGCCGGCGACCACCACTTCACCGCCGTCCCGGGCCACCGCGTACAGGTGCAGGCCCTGGGGGTTGGGCAGGCGCCCAGCCCAGGAGGCCCAGGTGGCGCCGCCGTCCTCGGTGGCCAGGGCCAGGCCATAGGCGCCGACTACCAGGCCATGGCGCGCGTCGCTGAAGCTCAAGGCCAGCAGCGGTTTGTCGGCACCGTCGGCCACCAGCCGGCGCGCGGCCTTCAGGCGCGCGTCGTCGCCCGCCAGTTGCGCCGCCGCCAGTTCCAGCGCGGCGGCGCGGCGGCCGTCCAGTTGCAGTTGCCAGTGCTCGCCGGCATCGCCGCTGAACAGCACCACGCCGCCATGGCCAACGGCCCAGCCGCGCTGGGCGTCGACGAACTGCACGGCGGTGAGGCTGGTGCTGACCGCAACGGCTGCCTGCCGCCAGCTGACACCGTTGTTATCGGACAGCAGGATAATGCCACGCTCGCCCACCGCCACCAGCCGCGTGCCGGCGCGGCCAATGCCAAGCAAAACCCCGTGCAGGGCCTGTTGCGATTGCACGGCTGGCACGGTGAGCACGTCGAGAGGTTCAGCGGCCTGGGCGCCCTGCCCGGCCAAGGCCAGGCACAGGGCGCTGACGACAAGGGAAGTGTTCATCTCAGCGCACGCCTTCGCCGGCCAGGGCATCCGGGGTGAACACCGAGTCTTTGTAGGCCTGTACCACCCGGTACTGTTCGTTCTTGCCGGCGAAGATGTCACCGGTAAACCAGGCGCCCGACAGCAGGTCATAGAAGCCGTTGGTGAGGGTCACCACGCCAGGCATGTCAGGTAGTACCACCGGCGTGGTCCACAACGCCTTGGCCAACTGGTTCTGGGCATCATAGCGTTCGCCCAGCACGGCGGCCCAGGTGTCTTCGTCCAGGTAGTAGGTGCTGCGCGGCATCACGTGGCGCTTGCCGGCCTTGAGCGTGGCTTGCACCACCCACACACGGTGCAGTTCCCAGCGGATATCAGCGGGGTTGAGGTGGTGCTCACCCAGCAGATCGGTGGGGTTGCTGACCGTGAAGACCTTGTTGGAGTTGTAGGGGATGTACAGCTCCTGCTTGCCCACCAGCTTCCAGTCGAAGCCGTCGATACGGCCGTTGAACACATACAGTTCGTCGAAGCTCATCACGCCGGCGGTGGCCGGCGTCGGCGTGTCGCAGCACGCGTTGGGCAGCCGGCGAACCCGGCGCTGGCCCGGCAGGTACGTCCACACCCCGGCGTTGTTGGCGTTGAGGTTCTCGCGGCCGGTGATGGCCTCGCCAGCGCGCAGCGGCGGGCCGTCATTGACCATGCGGATGGTCCAGAACACGCCGTCCTTCTTGCCACCGTCGGGCAGGTACCAGGGCATCTGCAGGTCGGAGCGCGAGTCGTTGGTGAGCACGTGCTTGCCATCGGCGGTGGTCAGGTACTGGGTAAAGTCAGCGTGCCAGGAGGCCCCGCGCCAGCGCAGCAGGTGGTTCCAGATGGCTTCGGCGCCGGTTTTCGGGATCGGGAACGGGATACCGCCCTGGGCGTCCTGGGGCATGGGCCCAGCGTCACCGTCCACCAGCTTGCCGTTGAGGGCGTTCTTGTAGGTAGCGTCGTACACACCTTGGGGCGCGGCGGCGGTGCGGTGGGTCGGGTAGACGTCCAGGTGATAGCTATTCGGGTATTTCTTGAGCATGGCCAGGGTGCCCTGGGACAGCTTGTCGGCGTATTGGCTGGCGTTCTGGGCATTGATGGTGAACAGCGGTTTTTCCGCGGCAAAGGGGTCGCCGCGCTTGCCGCCATCCTTGTACGCCGGGTCGGCCTGGGTCAGGCCGCCGTTCCAGGCCGGAATGCTGCCGCTGGCGTTGCCCGCGCGCTCGGCGCCCAGGGGCGTGAGGGTGGTCTTGAGGGTATCGGCTTCGCTCGCCGGCACCGCCGCCTGGGCGCCATGGGCCAGCAACAGCGAAGAGGCCAGGAGCAGGATCATTGGTTTCATCGTCATGTCCTCGGTTCAGAATGTACGGCTGACGCTGAAGGCCACGAAATCCCGGTCCTTGAGCGACTGTTCGAAGGTGTAGTTGTTGTTGGCATCGAGAAAGGTGTTGGCCGGCCCGTAGTAGTGGGTGTACGTCAGGCCCAGGTTCCAGGTGTTGAGGTAGTTGCCCTTGATGCCGATGTTCATGTCGCCGCCACGATTGGTGCCAAAGGCGGTGCCCAAGGATTCCGACGCGCCGTGGGTGTAACTGATGCCCACGGGAATGCTCACGTCCATGCCAGGGAAGAACTGCCGGTACATGGGCTCGTACACCGTGCGAAAGCTCCAGGCATCGCGGTCGGCGTTGGGGTCCACGGCATCGGGGTTGCGGGTGACGCTCAGGGTGCGGTTCCAGGCCAGTTCACCGATGAAGCTCGATTCCAGCGCCATGAAGGTCGGGCCGAAACTGGCCAGCCATGACAGGTTGGCGTGCAGGGTGTGGCCTGTGGCGTAGAGCGCATCATCGGCCTCGTTGGAAATCGCCTCGCCGGCCAGCAGCGTGCGCTGGTTGGTGGACGCCAGGGGCTGGTGCCAGCGGGTGGAGAGTTCACCGGCGATGTTGAACTGGTCCACCGTGGTGGAGAAGCTCGCGCCCAAAGCCTCGACGCCTTCGGGGTACACCCAGTAGTACTCGCCGGCCTGCCCGGTGACCGGGTTGAGGTTGGCGAAGTCCGGCCGCACCAGCAGTTGCGGGCTCTTGTCGTGGAAGCGAATGGCGTAGAGGCCATAGTCGACCGTCTCGGTGCGCCATTTCAGTTGCACACCGCCCTGCCCCGAGTCCTTGGCGTTCTTGTTGCCACCGCTGTAGAACGCCAGCGGTTGGCCGCCAGGAATCACCGCGTCACCGGCGAACAGGCGTTCGTTGCCGTTGCCGATGCTGTCGAAGCTGGAAAAGTAGCTGCCCGCCGCCGGCAGGCGGTTGGCTTCCCACTCGAACTGGTAGTAAGCGCCGACCGACACGTCCGGGGTCAACTGGAACTGGCCGGACATCTGCCGTACCGGACGAATCAACTCCTTGAACTGGGTGTTGGGCACCGACAGGCCCTTGACCACGTCGATGGGCGCCATGCCACCGGCGATGCCGTTCATGCCGTAGAACAGGCTTTCGCCCCATTGCATGGCGTACTGGCCGATGCGGCCGGACACTGGCACATCGCCCCAGTCGGCCTTGCCGTAGATGAACGCATCGAGGATCTCGCCCTCGCGGCCATGCAGCTTGCGGGTCTGGTCGGTGAAGTGGTCGTAGTCCACCGAGGTGCTGTTGTTGGTACCCGGCGAGTTGTTGTCATTGCTCTTGTTATAGACATCGTCATACCAGGCCGCGCCGCTCACCCGGGCGCCGACATTCTTGTAGCTGATGTCGAACTCGGACAGCAGGTCCAGGCGGTCGGAAATCAGGCCGCCGCTGAAGTTGCGGTCACCGTCGTCGCCATTGACCGCCGCAGTGCCGGTCGTTAGCCGGTCGCTGCGCCCCTCGGTGCGCCAGGCGGCGCTGTACTTGAGGGTGTTGTCCCAGCGGGTACTGATATCGGGGTTGCCCGTGTCGAACTGGAAGGCCTGGGCGTTGCTCGCCAGCAAGCCGAACATCATCAGGCTCAGGACGTACGGCGGGTGCGCGCCACGCAGCACGGTGTGCAGACGTACCATGGGTGAAACCTCTCTGTTGTTCTTGTTATCAGGTTCGCTGCGGGCCTCAGGTGGGCGGGCACGCAGTCGTGTCACAAGGGGTGGTTCAGATTTCCTCTGCGGTCAGGGCCAGCATCTTGCGCACCAGGCCCACGCGGTCGAAGGCATGGTCGTGCTCGATTTCCTTGTCGCCGGCCAGGATCGAGCTTTCGCTGATGAACTTGCAGCGTTCGTAGCGACGCGCCATGAAGCGCTGCAATAGCGCCTCCACGCCTTGGCCGTGCTGCTCGCCCAGCAATTCGCCAAGCACCACCGCGTCCTCGATGGCCATGCCGGCCCCCTGGCCCAGGTGCGGGGTAGTGGCGTGGGCGGCATCGCCGATCAGCAAAACCCGGCCGCGGTACCAGGGCTCGCTGACGAACACCACTTCCATGGGCTTGTAGACCACTTGGCTGCTGTCGGTGATCTGCTCGCGCAGCTCGCCGATCAGGCCACCGAAGCCCCCCAGGCGCTGGCGCATTTGCTCTGCCAGCGTGGCGCTGTCCATCCACGGGTTGCCGGGCTCGTAGCTGGTCAGGTACAGGTACATCAGGTCGTCGGCCAGCGGGCACAGGCCGGCGTTGCCATCCGGGCCCACATAGTTGGCCAGGTGGTCGATACCGGGGGCGCGCTTGAAGTTGTGACGCCATACCGACTGGCCGGTGTGGCGCGGGGTGTAGGTATCGCCGAACAGCAGGCCGCGCACCTTGGAGAACAGGCCATCGGCGCCCACCACCAGGTGGTAGCGGCCCTGGCTTGAGTCGGTGAACGTAACGTCCACGCCCTGCTCGTCCTGGTCCAGGCGCTCGACGCTGGTGCCCAGGCGAATCCTTGTACCCAGTTCGGCAGCCCTGGTGCTGAGCACCTGGTGCAGGGCAAGGCGCGAGATACCGACGTTGGCCGGGTAATGCGGCCCGGCCAGGCGCTGCCCGGGAATGCGCGCCAGGGTGTGCCCCTCAGCGTTGTACAGCGCCACGTCCTCGAACGGGAACGCAGCGTTGAGGTAACCGTCCAGCACGCCCAGGCGGGCCATTTCGCGCACCACGTTGCACTGCTGGATGATGCCGACGCCGTACACGGTCCATTCGGCCTTCAGTTCCACCAGCTCGACCGCGATGCCCTTGCGCCGCAGGGCGATGGCGGCGCACAGGCCACCGATGCCACCGCCCACGATCAGGACGTTGCTCACTGCTGTCATGGCGTTGCTCCGTATGCTTGTCATGGGGGCGTCAGGCCGGGTCGATGCAGGGGTTGCGCAAGGTGCCCAGCTTGGCGATGGTGCCTTCCATCACGTCGCCGGCTTGCAGAAAACGGTTGTAGTGAGTGCCGTTGCCCGAGGGCGAGCCGGTACAGATCAGGTCGCCAGGCAGCAGCTTCACGCTCTGGGAGATGAATTCGATGAGGCGCGCCACGTCGAAAATCATGTCGGCGCTGCTTTCGTCCTGCATCACCTGGCCGTTCAGGCGCAGGGTCAGTTGCAGTTCCTGGGGGTTGCCCACGTAGGCAGCCGGTACCAGGTAGGGGCCCATGGGCAAGAAGGTCGGGGCGTTCTTGCTGCTCAGCCAGTCCATGCCCATTTGCGGGATGTCGGGGCGAAACACCTTGGTACGCTCGGTGAGGTCGTTCACCACCACATACCCGGCTACGTGGGCCAGGGCCTGGTCGCGGCTGACCCGGTAGGTGGCCCGGCCGATGATCACCCCCAATTCCAGCTCCCAGTCGGGCTTTTTCGAGCCGGCGGGAATGATGATCGGGTCGAACGGGCCGGTCACGCTGGACGCCACCTTGTTGAACACAAACGGCTTGCCTTCGCGAGCACGCTTGTTCATCAGGTCCTCGGCATAGGCGCGGCGCTGGGTGCTGTCCATGCCGTCGGTTTCGAACTGCGGGTCATCGACGATCAGGTCCACCACGTGCTTGTGGTAGTTGGCACCCGAGCAGAAGATTTGCCGAGGCAGGTCCACCGGTGGGTGGTACCGCACCTGGCCGAGGTTCAGGAATGGCAGGCCGGCGCGGTCGGCGGCGAGCTGGCTGGCCAGGCGGTCCAGGTGGGTGAAGTTGTGTTGCCAGTCCTCCAGCAGCCCCAGCACGCTATGGGTGCCTCGCAGGTCGGCCAGGTGCGCCAGGGCGCCCACGGCCACCACTTGGTCGGCGATCACCAGCCCGGCGAAACGCGGGCTACCGGCGGCGGAAAACGTGCCCAGGGCAAAGGGCGTTTCGATCGATGGATGAGTCATTATTGTCTCCACTGTCGTGCAATGAGCTTCGAGGCTGGCGAGGGATTTGACTAATCGCATGTTCGGATGCGATGTATCGGCCTGCGCGATACCTCCCCAGCCGCCTTTTCAGGCGTGTTCCAGTAGCAACCAGCCGTCTTCGACGCGGTGCGCCAGCGCCTGCAGGCTTTCCCCCAGGCACGGTCCGTGGATGCACTCGCCGGTGTGCGGCAGGAACTGCGCGCCATGGGCGTAGCAGATGATTCGCTGGCCATCGGCGGACAGGTAACGGTCCTTGCGGTACTGCAGCGGCACGTCCAGGTGCGGGCAACGGTTGCGAAACACCCGTACCTGGCCGCCATGGCGCAGGGCAAATACCGTGTCGCTGCCCTCGCCCTGGGGGTCGAACCCCAGGGACTGGCCCTCCACCAGCCGGTCCAGCGGGCACAAGGCGATGGCCATGGTCAGCCCTGCTTCGGCGGCGGGCCGCCGGGCGCCCACTTCTCGCGGCCCGTGAACAGGAACAACTGCGAGTTATCGGCCGACATGGGCGCCTGGCGGGCGGCCCATTCGTCGTCGTGCTTGTCCATGTCGGCGTCGAATTCGATGTGGCAGCCCAGCGGGCTGTTGAAGTACCAGAACCAATTGGAGCCCAGCAGGTGGCGGCCCGGCCCCCAGAAACTGGTCCAGCCCTTGGCGGCGAAGCGCGTGCCGGCCAGCAGCACCTCGGTACCGCTGCCCAGGTGGAACGTGAAGTGTTCACAGCCCTTCATGTGCGGCGGGGTCTGGATCATGAACAGGCAATGGTGGTCATCAGCGCCGGCCGGACGCATGAACGGCCCCACGCCAACGAAGGTGTCGGTGGTACGAAAGCCCAGGCGCTGGTAGAAGGCTTCGGCCTTGGCCGAGTCCGGCACGAAGTACACCACGTGCGAAAGGGTTCGCGGCAACGCGGGCATGTCGGGGCTGATGCCGATCTGGTTGATCGGCCGCTGGGGCGCGCTGCCCGGCGCGTTGGTCAGGTCTGCACTGGCGGACAGCTCACGGCGCACGGTGACCTGAAAGGCGATGGCGAAGCCCATGTCGTCGACGCTGCGCAAGACGCCGTCGGCACCACGGGTAACGGCCCGGTCGCGGCCCAACTCGTCTTCGATGGCATCCAGGTCAGCGGCGCGGGCCACGCCATACACGGTTTCCCGAATGGACGGTGATGGCCCGAAACCTGCCGGTAGCGCGGGGTCATCGGCGCGGCGAATGACGATGGCGGTGCCGTCCAGGGCTTCGAATCGGCCGCCCTGGGCGCTGACATCCACTGGCGTCAAGCCGTAATCGGTCAGGCAGGCGGTACAGGCAGGGATATCGTCGACGCCGAAAACCAGGGCATCAAGGCCTAGGATGTTCATGCAGACCACTCCATTGAAATGATTGTCGAGCCGCGAGTGGCGGCCGGTGGCATGCCCGGCGCACCGGGTTGCGGCACAGAGTGGCGCGGGGCCTGGCAGCTGACTAATCGTGTGTGGGGATGGGATGTATCGGCTAACGCGATACTCGTCCGGGGTCTTGACGCGGCGATGGTTTGCCGTGAAGGTATCGTGAAAACAACTACAAAAAACCGTGAGCCCGAGCCATGCGATTCAACCACCTGGACTTGAACCTGTTGGTCGCCCTCGACATTCTGCTCGAGGAACAGAACATCACCCGCGCCGCCGAGCGCCTGCACATGACTCAGTCAGCCACCAGCGGCGTGCTGGGCCGGTTGCGCACCTACTTCGAGGACGAATTGCTGGTGCAGGTCGGCCGCAAGATGCAACCCACGCCCTATGCCGAGGAGCTGATGGAACCGGTGCGCGATGTGCTGTTGAAGATTCGCTCCTCCATCACCAGTAAACCGGCCTTCGACCCCGCCACCAGCAAACGCCATTTCCGCCTGGTGACCTCCGATTACCTGATCACCGTGCTGCTGGCCCGGGTCATCGAGCGCATCAGCCACCAGGCCCCCTTCATCACCTTCGAAATGCTCGGCCCGGGCGACAATTCCAGCGAACTGCTGATCCGCGGCGAGGTGGACCTGATGATCGTGCCTGAGCGCTACGTGCTGGAGGACCACCCCTCGCAATTGCTGTTCGAGGAGGAGCACGTGTGCGCCGTGTGGACCGGCAACCACCAGGTGGGTGACAGCCTGACCCTGGAGCAGTACCTGGACATGGGCCACGTATCGGTAGGCTTCGGTCGCACCCGGCACCTGAGCATCGAGGAATGGTTCATGAACCAGTATGGCGTCAGCCGCCGGCTGGAAGTGATCACCAACGACTTCAACACCCTGCCCCAACTGATCATCGGCACCCAGCGCATCGCCACCATGCATGGCCGGCTGGCACGCTTGTATGCCGAGCACCTGCCCCTGCGGATATTGCCCACGCCGGTGAAGATACCGCTGATGCGCGAGTTCATGCTATGGCACCGGACCATGGAAGGCGACCCGATGCACCGGTGGCTGCGCGAGCAGATCGGCGGGATCATCCAAGGGTTGGAGCAGCGGCTGGCGGCTTGAATGCTGGCGGTGGCCAGAGCCATGCAGGTGTTTCCCCCGGGTTGTCGCGAAACATCTGCATGCACCTGGCCGCCAGGTTTCGATGCCATCAATACTTGCCCATCAACCTAATCTGTTTCCCCACACCCCCCAAGCGCCCCTACCCTCGCCTCGTATCCATGATGACAGCGAGCCGGTCCGATGAGCGCCCTTCACCTGCACTGCAAGACCCTGTTCGACAGCACCAGCCTGTCGCCCCGCACCCAGCAGACCCTGGTCGCCGAGCACGGCGTGCTCACCTACGTGGGCCCCACCGCCCAGGCACCCGCCCCCCGGGCCGGCGATACCCGGGTGGACGCCGGCGAGCATTTCGTCATGCCTGGCCTGGTGGACGTGCATACCCACCTGGCCTTCGGCAACGCCCAGAGCGAGGAAGACATCGATATCTGGACCAGCGACGAATTCCGCGCCCTGCGTGGCATGTTCTTCGCCCAGCATGTGCTGGCGGCGGGCGTCACCAGCATGGTGTGCCCCGGCGACAGCGGCCAGCTGAGCATTTCCGTGCGCAACGCCATCAATGCCGGACTGTTCGATGGCCCCCGGGTGGCGGCCAGCAGCCGGGTGATCACCAACCGCCAGAGCCTCAACGACTGGTTCCCCAGCCGCGTCGGTGCGCCGGAGTATTTCACCGCGCGCCTGGTGACCAGCCGCAGCGAGGCCATCGCCGAGATCCGCACCCAGGCCAAGGACGGCGTCGACCTGATCAAGATCGCCATGGACGGCACCCACCGCCGCCCCGACGGCTCGATCGTCGCGGCCTTCACCGCCGACGAGACCCGCGAAATGGTCGACGAAGCCCACCGCCTGGGCTGCAAGGTCGCCACCCACGCCTATGGTCGCGAGGCAGTGCTGTATGCCGCCAAGGCCGGGGTGGACCTGGTATTCCATGCCTTCTACATGGACGACGACTGCATCGAGGCGCTGTTGCAAGCCGGTAGCATTCTGGCGCCGACCATGACCTTCCCGCAGAACACCGTGGACTTCTGCCAACCCCACGACCCGGCGATCAGCACGGGGTATGCCGCTTACTGCGCGCGCACCCTGGAGGTGGGCTCGGCAGTGCTCAAGCGCGCCAAGGCCGCCGGTATTCCCTTTGCCTGCGGCAGTGACTCGGGCTTCGCCGTGACGCCCTATGGCGAATGGCATGCCCGGGAGCTGGAACTGCTGGTCAAGCGCCTGGGGTTCACCCCGGCTGAAGCCCTGTTCGCCGCCACGCACGTTGGCGCACGCTGCATGCCCAAGGGCGACACACTGGGCACGCTGGAGGTGGGTAAACAGGCCGACTTCCTGGTGCTGGATGGCTCGCCGCTGGACGACATCCGCCTGCTCCAGGACCGCAGCCGCTTCAAGGCCGTGTACAAGGCCGGGCAAGCGGTGAACCTGACGCGCAGCCCCTACAACCCCAAACAGGTGTCGGACTTCAACTCGCTGAAGTGGACCGACCTCTACACCCGCGACCGTGTCACCCAACTGGGAAAATGGACCGTATGAACCTTCTCGACCTGCACACCGCCACCCTGATCGCCCGCCAGGCCATTGCCAGTGGCCGCGAGCTGGGCCTGCGCCCCTTGGCTGCCGCCGTGCTCGACGCCGCTGGCCACCCATTGGTGGTGCTGCGCGACGAACACGCCAGTTTTCTGCGCCCGCAGATCGCCACCGGCAAGGCCCGCGGCTGTCTGGGCATGGGCCTGGGTGGCCGCGAACTGGCGCGCCGGGCCCATGCAATGCCGGCGTTCTTCGACGCCATCAACAGCCTCACCGATGGTCAGGTGATCCCAGTGGCGGGGGGCGTGCTCATTCGCAATGCCCAAGGGCTGCTGCTGGGGGCCATCGGCATCAGCGGCGACACCTCCGACAACGACGAACGCGCTGCCCTGGCCGCTATCGACAACGCCGGGCTGGTGGCCGATACCGGTGACGCTCAGGTCTGATTCAACCCCGCCGCCTGTTCTGCCAACAGGCCGCGAAACCAGGCCAGCGCCGGGTCGTCCTGCTGGTAGGGATGCCACTGCAGCACTTGCAGCGCCTCGGGAAAGTCCAGCGGGGCCGGCAATACTCGCAACGGGTAGGTGCTGGCAAACTGTTCAGCCTGGCGGCGAAACACCGTGGCCACCCGTTGGCTGCCGGTGACAAAGGCCGGCATCAGGGAAAAACTCTCCAGCGCTACACCCACCTTGCGCTCGATGCCTCGCTCGGCCAAATACACCGCGTCCATCGCCAGGGTGCGGCCATCTGCGAATTCGCGTACCACGTGCTCAGCCTCGCGGTACGCGGCCAGCGTCAGGCCCCGTTCATACACCGGCGCCTGGGCGCAGACAATGCAGCACCACTGGTCCACCAGCAATGGCGCATGGGGGTATTCGTTATTAAGGCGCCGCTGGGGCACGATCACGCAGTCACTACGGCGGTAGTCCAGCGCTTCGCTGACCGCATCGCCGCCACGCGGCAACGGCAGGTCACGCAGGGCCAGGCGTACCCCTGGCGCCGCCCGCGCCACTGCCCGGCTGACCGCTGGCATCAATACCGCCGCCACATAATCGGATGCCACCACGGTAAACCGGCGCTGGCACTGGCGTGGGTCGAACGCTGCGGGAGGGTCGACCAGGGCACGAGTCAACGCCAGCGCTTCGCGCACCGTGGGCAACAACCCCCGCGCCCGCGCGGTGGGCTCCAGACGACGGCCGACGGGCACCAGCAGCGGATCATTGAAATGCTCGCGCAGCCGGCCCAACGCCGAACTGGTGGCCGACTGGCCCAGGTTCAGCCGCTCGGCGGCGCGGGTGACATTGCATTCGGACAGCAGGGCTTCGAGGGCAACCATCAAGTTCAGGTCGAGACGGTGGTAGCGCATGGAGGGGATCCGGGTTCGAAGAGGGCCAGCCGATACCGTATTGCGGGTGGGGGGCAGTGACTAATCGATTTCGGTGCAGGCGAGGTATTGGCGGAGTCGATACCTGGAGGGGGTCGCTACAGGTAGGCAAACCACGGGGCTCTGCATCAAACAGCCACGTCACGCACCCAGCCGTTCGTTACCTCGGCACGCTCATTGGCACGCGCGCTCATGCAACGAGGCTACCGATTGCACATCCTTTCGCCTAGTTGTACGATGTCCGTCAACATCAAGCCGTCAGGCTTTCTCAGAACAATCTGAAGAACCAGGAGATCACGATGTCCACCCTTCTCGGCCATAACTTCATCGCCGGCAGCCGCAGCGCCCAGGGCAGCAAACAGTTGCAGAGCCTGGACGCCACCACCGGCGAAGCGCTGCCTTATGCCTTCATTCAAGCAACCGAAAGCGAAGTCGACGCTGCCTGCCGCGCCGCCGAAGCGGCCTTCGATGAGTTCCGCCACCTGAGCCCAGCTCGCCGTGCCGAGTTCCTGGATGCCATTGCGGATGAAATCGACGCCCTGGGCGACGACTTCGTGGCTATCGTATGCCGCGAGACTGCCCTGCCCGCTGGCCGCATTCAAGGTGAGCGCGGCCGCACCAGCGGCCAGATGCGCCTGTTCGCCAAGGTGCTGCGCCGGGGCGACTTCCTGGGTGCACGCATTGACCAGGCGCTGCCGGACCGCAAACCACTGCCCCGCGTGGACCTGCGCCAATACCGCGTGGGCGTGGGCCCGGTGGCCGTGTTCGGTGCCAGCAACTTCCCGCTGGCCTTCTCCACCGCCGGTGGCGACACCGCCGCGGCCCTGGCCGCTGGCTGCCCCGTCGTGTTCAAGGCCCACAGTGGCCACATGGCCACCGCTGACCAGGTCGCCAGCGCGATCATCCGCGCCGCGGAAAAGACCCGCATGCCCAAGGGCGTGTTCAACATGATCTACGGCGGTGGCGTTGGCGAGTGGCTGGTCAAGCACCCGGCCATCCAGGCCGTGGGCTTCACCGGTTCCCTGAGCGGCGGCAACGCCCTGTGCAAGATGGCCGCCGAACGCCCGCAACCGATCCCGGTATTCGCCGAAATGTCGAGCATCAACCCCGTGGTGGTGCTGCCCCAGGCCCTGGCCACCCGTGGCGAGGCCGTGGCCAAGGAGCTGGCGGCTTCGGTGGTCATGGGCTGTGGTCAGTTCTGCACCAACCCGGGCCTGGTGATCGGCGTCAGTTCGCCGGCCTTCACCGCCTTCCTGGGCCAGTTGCAGGAACAGATGGCCGCCCAGGCGCCGCAGACCATGCTCAACGCGGGCGGCCTGCGCAGCTACACCCAAGGCCTGGAACACCTGGCGGCCCACCCGGGCGTCACCCACCTGGCCGGCGAACCGCAATCGGGCAGTCAAGCGCGCCCGCAGCTGTTCAAGGCGGACGTGTCGTTGCTGCTCAAGGGCGATGAACTGCTGCAGGAAGAAGTGTTCGGGCCGACCACCATCGTCATCGAAGCCAAGGACGACGCCCAACTCAAGGCCGCGCTGCAGGGCCTGCGCGGCCAACTGACCGCCACCCTGATCGGCGAGAACGACGACCTGGTGGCCTACCAGTGGCTGGTACCTCTGCTGGAACAGAAGGTCGGGCGTATTCTGGTCAACGGCTACCCTACTGGCGTGGAAGTCTGCGATGCCATGGTCCATGGCGGCCCGTACCCGGCCACCTCCGATGCGCGCGGCACGTCGGTGGGCACCCTGGCCATCGACCGTTTCCTGCGCCCGGTGTGCTACCAGAACTACCCCGAGGCGCTGCTGCCCGAGGCCCTGCGCAACAGCAACCCGCTGGGGCTCAAGCGTCTGGTCAATGGTGAGTGGAGTGATGCCTCGCTGTAAGGCATGACGCACGGGTTGCAGCACCGCTTGCTGGCGAAAAGAGCAACGCGGTCTGCCTGACCGATGGGCCGCGCGTCCAAGGCGCGGCGTACCATCAGGCACACCGCGCTCCGGCACGGTGTGAGCGCTACGGGCGCGGTGGGGTCAACAGGGCGCGGGTGGCGTGATAGGCCAATGCCAACCGTTCAACGCTCCCCAACGTCCCGTAGGGCATTTCCACACTCACGTGCACACCTTGCGGCAACGCCGCCATCAACTCGGCCAAGGGCAATTGCCCCTGGCCCGGTGGCAACCGCCCCTCCCTGGCTTCAGCGATAATCCCCTCTTCGGGCGGTGCCTGCAGCGGCGCATCGCACAGTTGCACACTGCGCAGCCAGCGCGGGTCGACTTCCTCGAGCATGGCCACCGTCCCGCCACTGCGAAACAGGTGCAGGGCATCCAGCAAAATGCCCCCGTTATCCTGCCCGGCGCCTTCGACGATCTGCCGTGCCTGCGCCAGGTTCGCCACCGCGCGCCAGCGCATGAACTCCAGTTCCACCCGCACACCGTAACCCGCCGCCAACTGGCACAGGGCTGCGTAGTGGTCGGTCAGCCGGGAAAACTCGCGATCGTCCCCAGACACCGTCAGGCTGCCGGCACCCAGGTCGGCGCCGGCCTCCAGCAGCGGTGCCAACGCCTGAATATCCACCTGAGGCGTCAGCTCGACGAACTCGATGTCCGCCACCCGCATGCCTTCCTCCGCCAACACAGCCTTCAGGCTGCGCCGCGCGGCCGCCTCCAGCGGGTAGCACACCCCCCCTGCCATGGCGGGGTGCAGACGCACGCCTACCGCAGAAAAACCAGCCCCCGCGGCCTGGCGAACCAGGTCGGCGGGGGCCAGTTGCAGCGCGGTCAGATGAGCCACGCCAAGGGCCATCAGTACGTGGCCCTGCCGCCGCTGAGGTCAAAGACAAAGCCGGTGGTGAAGCTGCACTCCGGGCCGGCGATCCAGGTCACCATGTTGGCGATTTCCTCGATCTGCAGGAAGCGGCCCATCGGGATCTTGGCCTTGCTGGCGGCGATGTGCTCAGGGGTCATTTCCGCCATCAGGCCGGTTTCCACCATGGCCGGGGCAATGCAGTTGAGCAGCACGCCGTCCTGGGCCAGTTCCTTGGCCGCCGACTTGGTGAAGGCAATCACACCGGCCTTGGCCGCCGAGTAAGCGGAGATGTACTGCACACCGTCCTTGCCGGCCATGGAGGCGACATTGACGATACGCCCGTACTTGCGTTCACGCATGTGCGGGATGGCAGTGCGGCAGCAATAGAAGACACCGGTCAGGTCAATGGCCAGCACCTGGTCCCAGGCCTCCACCGGATAGTTCCACGACTCCACCACCGGGCCGTTGATGCCGGCGTTGTTGACCAGGATATCGACCCGGCCCAGTTGGTTGACCACCTCGGCAAAGGCTGTTTCCACCGACTCAAGCGAAGCCACGTTCACGGCCTGACGCAACGCGGGGGTGAAGCCGGCAGCGCTGGTGTCCCAATGGTCGACGTTCAAGTCCCAGATCACGATGTTGGCACCCGCCTGGCGCAGACGCTTGGCGATGCCCAGGCCGATGCCGCGCATGCCGCCGGTGATGATGGCCGTCTGGCCTTCCAGATGTTGACTCATGTGACGCTCCTTTCAAAGGTTCGGGATATCGGGCAGACGCTTGAGGTCTGTCACCAGGAAGAGGTAGCAGCCGGCACCGCACAGGGTCACCAGCGAGATAAAGGCCAGCGCCCAGACGAACGAGCCAGTCAGGGTGACGATGATGCCGATCACCAGTGGGATGACGATGCCGGCGGCGTTGGCAAACAGGTTGAACAGGCCGCCGCTGAGGCCGATCAGGCCTTTGGGGGCGATGTCGGACACGATCATCCAGGCCAGCGCCGACATGCCCTGGGCGAAATAGGCCACGCACAGAATCGCGACCACCAGGGCATCGGACTGCACGTAGTTGGCCAGCACGATCACCGAGGACGCCAGCAGGCCGGTGATCACCGGGACCTTGCGCGCCAGGTTCAGGGAAATGCCGCGGCGCAGCATGCTGTCCGACAGCCAGCCACCCACCAGGGTGCCCGCCGAGGCCGCGATGAAGGGCAGCACCGCCACCCAACCTACCTTCAGCCAGGGCATGTGCCGCTCGGTGACCAGGTAGGTCGGAAACCAGGTCAGGAAAAACACGTTGGTGGAGTTGCAGGCGAACTGGCCCAGGCAAATGCCCAGCATGTTGCGCTGCTTGAGCAGTTGCGGGATCTGCGACCAGGCGAAACGCGTGGCCTTCTGCCCACCGTCGACCACCCCGCCGCCGGCTGCGATGTAGTCCAGTTCAGCCTGGTTGGCCTGTTTGGACTGGTGCGGCTCATGGAACTTGCGCCACCACACCAACCCATACAGCACCCCGACAATGCCCACGGCCATCAACAGGAAGCGCCAGCCGTAAGCATGCAACACCCAGAACAGCAAGGGCGTCAGAAACGCCAGGCCGCAGTATTCGGCCAGGGTGTAGATGCTGGTGGCACGGGCTCGTTCGCTCTGGGGAAACCAGGTGGCCACCACCCGGCTGTTAGTGGGGAAGCAGGGCGCTTCGGTGGCGCCGATCAACAGGCGAATGCCCAGCAGCGAGGCGAAGCCGGTGGCCAGGCCTTGCAGGCCGGTGAACAGCGACCACAGGGTCAACGCCAGCCAATAGGTGAGCTTGGTGCCCAGGCGGTCGAGCAGGATGCCACCGGGGATTTGCGCGGCGGCGTAGGTCCAGGAGAACGCCGAGAAAATCAGGCCCATCATCGCCGCGTTCAGGCCCAGGTCCGCACTGATGCTTGGGGCGGCGATCCCCATCACGCTGCGGTCCAGGTAATTGATGGTGGTACCGCCGGCGATCAGCGCCAGGATCATGAAGCGGGTGCGGCTGCGCGCTTCCACCGCCGGGGCGGCGGCGCGGTACGCAGGGAGTTCGAAGTTGCGGTCGGCACTCATGAGGTTTACCTCTTGTTATTGTTGTTGCACAGGCATTTCAGTACAGCGTTCAGCGGAACCCGAACAGGCGCCGCGGTGTTTCCCACATCACCTGGCGCCGCACATGGGCGTCAGGCATGAACTGTTCGGCGAGCTTGAGCAGCGGGCCATAGTCGACACGTTGCTGGGCCCGCAGGAACGGCCAGTCCGAACCCCACACGCAGGCCTCGGGGCCAAACGCACCCAACAGGGCTTGAACGTAGGTCAGGGTGTCTTCGAACACGCTGTCCATGGGCGCGAATTTCTGCATGCCCGAGATCTTCACCGTGGCGCGGCCCCGCTCGGCCAGGCGCAGCAAGGCCTGAAAGCCGGGCTGGTACAGGCCCTGTTCGATCTCCGGGCGCCCGCAATGGTCGATCAGCAGGCGCACGTCGCTCTGGTCGATCAGTTCCAGCAATTGGACCAGTTGGTCGCCCACCGTCTGGATCTGCGCGAACATGCCCAATTCCGCCAGTTTGGGCAGCAGCGCTTCGGCGCCCGCCATCACGGTCAGGCCTTCGGTGGCCGGGTTGAATGCCACGCCTACCACCCCTTTGCGCTGATAGGTGGCCAAGGCTTCCAGGCTGATGTCGTGGTCAACCACCACCACGCCCTTGTAGCGGCCTTCGCCAGTGGCGAGGGCCTGCAGCAGCAAGCGGTTGTCGCCGCGGTAGCCGCTGGTGGGTTGCACCAGCAGCGCGTGCCGCACGCCATAGGCGTCCAGTACTCGGTTGAACTGGTTGAGGGTGCCGACTTCCTGGCCGGCAGGGCGGTAAATGGTATTGGCCAGGTAGGGAAACTGAGCCGGGTCGAACAGGTGGTTGTGGCAGTCGATCTTGGGTTCGTCAAAAATGCTCATTGCACGGCCTGCACCGGGTGGGAATGGCAACAGGCTACAAAAAACCCCCGCCCATGGCTCATACTCAGATGGCGCAAACCATAACCAAAGGTTAATTACCCCTTCATGGCCCAGACTCTGCCCTCCGCGGACACCCCCGAAGCCGGCAACATGGCGTTCAAGCTGCGTCACATGGAGGTCTTCCGTGCGGTGATGCTCACCGGCTCCATCAGCGGGGCAGCGAAGATGCTCTATGTCTCGCAACCGGCGGTCAGCAAGCTGATCGCGTACATTGAAAGCCGCCTGGCCTTGCGCCTGTTCGACCGCATCAATAACCGCCTGGTGCCCACCAGCGAGGCTCAGGCGCTGTACCGTGAAGTGGAGCGTGTGTACCAGGCGGCGCTGTGGGTGAACGAGTGCGCCCAGTCCCTGGCCACCACCCCCAACCGCCAACTGCGGGTGTGCTGCAGCGCATCGCTGTCTACCGTGGTACTGCCCCACGCCCTGGCCGAGCTAAAACGCCAGGTGCCTGCCATGCACATCGAGTGGCACACCACCCTGATGAGCGACATGCCCGTGCAGTTGCTGGGCAAGAAAGTCGACCTGTCCATCTCGGCCTTGCCGGTGCTGCACGACCACCTGTACTCGCTGCCCTTCATGCGCGGGCGCATGGTGTGCGTGCTGCCGCCGGCACACGCGCTGGAAAGCCAGCCGGTGATCGAAATGGCGCACCTGGCGCGCGAGCCGATGTTGCTGTTTCGCCCCGACATTCCGTTCGGCCAACTGATCAACCGGGCGATCGAGCGCAGCGGCGTGACCTTGAATTCGTTCCTGGACTTCACCAATGCGCCGGAAGCGGTGGCGCTGGTGAAGCAAGGCATGGGCGTGACCATCATCGATGAATTCGTGGCCCAGGACAGCGGGCTGGTGGTCAAGCCGCTGGCCGACGAGATCGGTTTTGATATCAGCTTTGTGTTTTCGCGGTTCGACCCGCTGCCGGAGGCGGCGCGGCGGATGATGCAGGTGTTGCTGGACCAGGCGCGGGGGTTGGGGCGGGAGATTGAGGGGTTTGCCTGGCCGGGGTGAGGTTTTTCAGGGCTTTTACGGCGCGGCCGCCAGGTGCATGGCTTCGGGTTTCTGCCGCTCTTGAAACCGAGCGCCGCGCGGTCTGGATCTCGACAACCCTGAAAACCCGACGCCGGGCACTTGCCCTCCCCTTGCAGTCTCAACTGGGGAACCCCCAAGGACAGCCACCCAATGCCCCTGACCCCTCAATCCCAAGGCAAAGCCGCCCGCAAGCAATGCCCCCGGACCAGCCACCGCCACGCCGGCAACATCGACCGCGATCCGCTGGCGCTGATCGAAGCTTCCAGCAAAGGCCGGGTGAAATCCCTGGTGGCGCTGCGCTACGGGCGCATGCTGGCCTCGCCCTTTACCTTCTACCGCGGCAGCGCGCTGCTGCAGGCCCATGACCTGGCCGGCACGCCAGACATGGGCCTTACCGTGCCGTTGTGCGGGGACGCGCACCTGATGAATTTCGGCGGCTTCGCCACCCCGGAACGCAACCTGGTGTTCGGCCTGAACGACTTCGACGAAGCGCATCCAGGCCCCTGGGAATGGGACCTCAAGCGCCTGACCGCCAGTTTCCTGATCGCCGCCCGTGCCCTGCGCCACCCGGCCAGTGTGGAGGAAGCGGTATGCCACGAAGTGGTCGGCGCCTACCAGGCGACCATGGCCTTGTGCGCAGAGCAAGGCGCACTCAACACCTGGTACGGGCGGATCAGCCCCGGTGAGCTGCTGGAACAGCCGCAAAACAGCCGGACCCTGGAATTCCTGCGCCAGACCATCGAAAAAGCCCACCGCCGCACCCACGCCGGGCTGCTGCCCAAGATCGTCGACCAGGACCGCCACGGCCGCCTCACCCTTCGTGATGACCTGCCGGAAATCTTCCACCTTCAGGGCAAGCACTCGCTGCTGGACCACGATGACGACTGGCTGGCCGCCAAGCGCTGGCAGCCTTTGTACAAGGCGCTGATGAGCAAATACAGCACCACCCTGCAAGGCGACCGCCGCGAGCTGTTGTCGCGTTTCGAAGTGGACGACCTGGCCTTCAAGGTGGTGGGGGTAGGCAGTGTCGGCACGCGCTGCCTGGTGGCACTGCTCACCGATGAGCTGCGCAACCCGTTGTTCCTGCAATTCAAGGAAGCCCGCCGCTCAGTGCTGGCGGACTACGTGAAGGTGCATACCCCGTTCAAGCACCACGGCCAGCGGGTCGTGGACGGCCAGCGCCTGATGCAGCCGGCCAGCGACCTGTTCCTGGGCTGGACCGCCAGCCCCAACGGCCACCATTTCTACGTACGCCAGTTGCGCGACATGAAGGTATCGGCGGAACTGGAAACCTTCGATGACCAGACCCTGGTCGCCTACGCCCGCCTCTGCGGCCGTGCTCTGGCCCGGGCCCACGCCAAGGCCAGTGGCGCCGCGGCCGTTATCAGCGGCTACATCGGTAAAAGCCAGCAATTGGCCGAGGCGCTGTTTACCTACGCCCAGGCCTACGGGCAGCAGAATGAACGCGACTTCGAGGTATTCCAGAAAGCCTGCCGCGCGGGCCGCCTGCAGGCGCGCACCGAAGCCGACTTCACCGCTGACCGCTTGCCCTGATTTCATCCCCGCGCCATTCATTCTGTGCTTTCATCGGGGGGTTCGTTCATTTCAATGCAGGAGCAATGACATGCAACAGCGACAACTGGGCAACACCGATCTGCGCATCGCACCGCTGGTGTTCGGCGGCAACGTGCTGGGCTGGACCGCCGACGAGGCCACCAGCCTGGCGGTGCTGGACGCGTTCGTCGACCAGGGTTTCAACGCCATCGACACCGCCGACGTGTACTCGGCCTGGGTACCAGGGCACAGCGGCGGCGAATCGGAAACCCTGCTGGGCAAGTGGTTCAAGGCCCGCCCAGGGCGGCGCGAACAGGTCGCGCTGTTCACCAAGGTGGGCATGAAGCTGGGTGAGCACAAGGAAGGCCTGAAGGAAAAATGGATTGTGCAGGCCGTGGAGGACTCGCTGCAGCGCCTGGGCACTGACTACATCGACCTGTATTTCTCCCATCGGCCGGACCCCACCACCCCCGAGGAGGAGACCCTCGGGGCGTACGCCAAGTTACTGCAGGCCGGCAAGGTCCGCGCCATCGGCGCCTCCAACTTCGATGCCACGCAACTGGCCGCGAGCCTGGAGACGGCCCGCCGCCATCAATTGCCCACCTACCAGGTGCTGCAACCGGAGTACAACCTGTACGACCGCGACCAGTACGAAGGTGCGCTGCGCGACCTGTGCATCGCCGAAAACATCGGAGTGGTGACCTACTACAGCCTGGCGTCGGGCTTCCTGACCGGCAAATACCGCGGCAAGGAAGACCTGGGCAAGAGCGTGCGCGGCGGTCGCATCGAGAAGTACCTGGATGACCGTGGCCTGAAGCTGCTGGCCACCCTGGACGGCATCGCCCAGGCGCACCAGGCGGCACCCGGTGAAGTAGCCTTGGCCTGGCTGATCGCCCGTGAAGGCGTGACCGCCCCCATCGCCAGCGCTACCAGTCTGGAGCAAGTACAGAGCTTCGGCCGTGCGGCGCGGTTGGTGCTAAGCCGCGAAGAGCTGGACGCGCTGACCGCCGCGTAGGGCAGCCCATGCAGCCGGCTCGGGCTTAGTGAGCCCGGGCTTCGGCATGCTTCACGGCGTCTTCCACGCCCTGCAGCATCTGGCCGATGGTCCATGGCTTGCGCAGGAAAGCGACTTCGCATTTGACCCCCGACGACTCCGGGGTCTCGTGGCCCGACATGATCAGAATGGGCATCTCGGGCCAGCGCTCATGCACCAGGTTGGACAAATCGGCACCATTGAGTTCGCCCGGCATCAGGATATCAGTCAGCAACAACCCGACCTCGGGCGCGCGCTGGTCCAGAAACGGCACCGCGGCATCGGCGGTCTCGAACTCGACGGTTTCATACCCCTCCTCCTTGAGTATTTCGCAGACAAATTCGCGAATGATGACTTCGTCTTCCACCACCACTACCAGGGGGTGAGCGAGTTCATTGCGTTCCATCGATGTTGAATTCATGACGATCATTTCCTGGTCTGGGCTACAGCGTGCGCCTGTTGTACAACGTAGGAGCGACAAGCCCGACGGAAATTCAATTTTCATTCAATAACGTTGTTGCAGCGCCCCTTCGATGCGCCAGCGCCATCCCCGACGCAAGCGCCACGGCCAGCAAAGCGGCCGCCAGGTAGAGGCTATCGCCGTGCCCCGGTAGCAGGTCGAGGAATGCTGACAGGAACTGGCCCAGGAACAGCGCCATGGACAGGAAGGCCAGATGCCGGCCGCGCAACGCCGGGGCGCTCTGTTCCACGGTCATGTGATTGAGCAAGGGTACTGACCAACCGAAACCGGCCCCCAGACACAACCCGCCGACCAGACACCACGGCAGTGACGGCGCCCAGGCGAACAACCCATGGCCCACGGCGAAAGCACTGAACGCCAGCGCCAATGTGCCATGCTCACCCAACCGTGCAGTGACCCGCGGCATCAGCGCCGCCGCCAACACCGCCACCAGCGACACCCCGGACAGAAAGTTGCCGATGGCCGTTTCGCCCAGGCCCATGGCGTGCAGGCTGAGCGGCAAGGCGATGATCGCACTGAAGAAAACCACCATCGCGCCCACGGCCGCCAGGTAAACCACCCGCAGGGCTGGGGTGATGCCTCGCGCCACCGCCGCGTCGCTTGCCGACATCGGCTTACCGGGGTCTCGGATGAGCCCCAGCACCAGCGCCAACAGCAACCAACTCAACAGGTAAAGGGAGAATGGCGCTTGCCAGGCCCAACTGGCCAGCAGCCCGGCAGCACTGAGAAACAGCACCCCGCCCAGTTCGATGGCCATGCCTTGGCGAGCGATCATCGCCAGCCGCGCGGGGCCTTCATAAAATTGCGAAATCAGCCCCGTGCCGCTGGCCATGACCGCGGCCGTGGCGCCGCCCAACAACAGCCGGTCGGCAAAAATCGGCACGGCGCCGTGCAAGAACATGCCACCAGCCCCCAGCAGGCCGTACGCGAACAGGCCCAGGCACAAGGTGCGGTACAACCCCAGGCGCTCGCTGAGGCGCGCCACCAGAGGGCCGAACACCACCACCCCCAGGGACGGCACAGTGACCAGCCAGGCCGCGGCCCGGGGCACCCCCAGCTCGCGGGCGATGGCGGGCAAGCCGGGCACGATCACGCAGCCGACCATGATGGTCAGGCTGGCCACCGCCAGCAGGATGAAGGCACCGGGTCTGGATAGGCTGGGCATCAACACGTATCTGCTCCTTTGCATGGCATTAGTCTTTGTGGTGTTCTCAGGACCGAACTCTACCCTGCGAAGCCACCTGGCGGTCATCGGCCCCACCGTACGCCCGATCGCGCCCCTGCTGCTTGGCCTGGTACATCGCCTGGTCCGCCTGTTCATACAACCCATCCAGCGAACACCCAGGCGGCCCCAGTGCAACGCCGACACTGATCGTCAGCGGCCCGCCTTCCCCACCGATGCCCAGCGCCCGCACCGCCTCGCACACGTGCGCACCAATGCGCGCCACGAATGCCTTGTCGACATCGGCAAACAACAGCAAAAACTCTTCGCCCCCCATCCGCGCCGCCAGATCAAGCGGCCGCCGGGGAAAGTCGTGCAAACGCTTGGCAATGGCCTTCAGCGCCTGGTCGCCGGCCGGGTGGCCATGCACGTCGTTGTAACGCTTGAAATGGTCCACATCAATCAGCAACAGCGCGCAGAGCCGAGCTTCGCGCGCCGACTGGGCCAGTGCCTGGCGCGCCAGGGCGTCGAACGCCCGGCGGTTGAACAGCCCGGTCAGGGCATCGGTGCTGGCCATTTCATGCAGCGAGCCACGCAGCAGGAACAAGGTGCGGAACGAGCGCTCATGGTAATAACGCAGGGCCATCAGCGCCACCAGCGAGGCCACCTGGAACGGCATGAACGCCACATACTGCTGGTCCATCAGGTGGCCCGACACCCACGGGGTCAGCAACCAGGCCGATAGCGCGATCAACAGCGCCATGCCCATGCCCACGTGCACACTCAGGCCTACCGGGAACAGAACGGTGATCATCAGCAGGATGACGGCGTCCAGCAGCAACGGCAGGTGGAATTCCTGGTGGTAACGGGCGTAGACGAGCATCATCAGGATCGAGGTGAAACCGGTGAAGCCCAGTACCGCCACGATCCAGCGCTCACCGATATGCACCCGAGACTCGTCCCGCACCTGCCAGTAACCCACACAGGCAAACAGCACCGTGAGCGAGCGCAGCGCCATCGCAAAGAAAGACGTCGGCGGAAATTGGGCCCCATAGCCGTAGACAATGTCCAGCATCAGGAAGCCCAGCAGCGCCACGATCAGCAACAACGCCGACGCGTTGCGGGTGCGCTGGAAGCCCTGGTAGTTCAGCTCACGGTACTCACACTCCAGCTCAGGCTCGAAGCGCAACCAGGGGAACCCCCGCAAGCGCTGCCGGGTGTAGGCATTGTCGCTTCCGTCCACCAATTGAGTGAGACTTTCAAACCTGTTCACGGGTACCTCTGCAAGTGCACTGTTCTTTTCCTGACCGCCAAGATAGCAATAAGCCATCACCCCACGCTACCTGCCCCGTCGCCGATAGCCTGACGCGTCTTACCCCGATTGCGGTCATTGCAAACGATGAGCGTAGACAGCCGGTTTCATTATCAACCTAATTAATAGGGAGCTTTGTATATAACCGGAACGCACGCAATCAGGGCACTCTAATATCATTGCGAATGATATATACCTTCGCCCCATTCGATTCGTCGATACAGGCCGCAGCGAACAGAATCCGCCCATTCTCAATAAATTGGCGGACGTGCCCATGGAACAGTCAATCAAACATCTACGCTTCCCCCTCGCCGCGCTGGCGGTGGTGGTGATGAGTGCTTGCGGGCGTGCCCCCGAAGTGGCCCAGGCGCCCGCCGCGCCGAAGGTCACCGTGGCCAAGGTGCTGGAACAGCCGATCAACGAGTGGGACGAGTTCACCGGCCGCCTGGAAGCGCCCCAGACCGTCGAAGTACGCCCACGGGTGTCGGGGCAGATTGACCAGGTGGCCTTTACCGAAGGCGCGCTGGTGAAGAAAGGCGACCTGCTGTTCCAGATCGACCCCCGGCCCTTTGAAGCCGAAGTACGCCGCCTGGAAGCGCAACTGCAACAGGCCCGTGCCACCGCCACCCGCACCGAAAGCGAGTCCCAGCGCGGCGAGCGCCTGCGCGCCAGCAACGCCATCTCCACGGAACTGGCGGAAACCCGCACCAGTACCGCGCAGGAGTCGCGCGCCGCGGTCGCCGCCATCCAGGCACAACTGGACCTGGCCCGCCTGAACCTGAGCTTCACCCGCGTCACCGCGCCCATCAGCGGCCGGGTCAGCCGCGCCGAGATCACCGCCGGCAACATCGTCACCGCCGACGTCACCCCGCTCACCAGCCTGGTCTCCACCGACAAGGTCTACGCCTACTTCGACGCCGACGAGCGCGTGTACCTCAAGTACACCCAGCTGGCGCGCAAGGGCGAGCGTGGCGCCACCACCCCGGTGTACCTGGGCCTGTCCAACGAAGACGGCAACCCGCACCTGGGCCAGATGGACTTCGTCGACAACCAGGTCAACCCCAAGACCGGCACCATCCGTGGCCGCGCGGTGTTCGACAACCGCGACGGCAGCTACACCCCGGGCTTGTACGCACGCCTGAAACTGGTGGGCAGCGGCACCTACGAAGCCGTGCTGATCAAGGACGAGGCGGTGGCCAGCGACCTGGGCAAGAAATACGTGCTGGTGATGGACAAGGACCACAAGGCTACCTACCGCACCGTGGAGCTGGGGCCGAAACTCGAAGGCTTGCGCATTGTGCGCAGCGGCCTGGCCAAGGACGACACCATCGTCATCAACGGCCTGCAGCGGGTGCGCCCCGGCAGCCAGGTCGACCCTGAAGACGCCCCCATGGCCAGCCCGGCCACCCTCGCCGCCCTGGCCGAACAGCTCAAGGCGCTGCAAGCCAGCAACCTGCCCAAGGCCGCCGCGGCTGCCCCGGTGAACGTGGCCAGTGTCGCCACCCCACGCGGCTAACAGGAACAGACCGATGAACTTCTCGCAATTCTTTATCAAGCGGCCGATCTTCGCCGCCGTGCTCTCGCTGCTGATCCTGATCGGCGGCGCGATCTCGCTGTTCCAGTTGCCCATCAGCGAATACCCCGAAGTGGTCCCGCCCACCGTGGTGGTGCGCGCCAACTTCCCCGGCGCCAACCCCAAGGTCATCGGTGAAACCGTGGCCGCGCCGCTGGAACAGGCCATCACGGGCGTGGAGAACATGCTGTACATGTCCTCCCAGTCCACCGCCGACGGCAAGCTGACCCTGACCATCACCTTCGCCCTGGGCACCGACCTGGACAATGCCCAGGTGCAGGTGCAGAACCGGGTCACCCGCACCGAGCCGAAGTTGCCTGAAGAGGTGACCCGCATCGGTATTACCGTGGACAAGGCCTCCCCCGACCTGACCATGGTGGTGCACCTGACCTCGCCAGACAAACGCTACGACATGCTGTACCTGTCCAACTACGCCATCCTCAACATCAAGGATGAGCTGGCGCGCCTGGGCGGCGTGGGCGATGTGCAACTGTTCGGCATGGGCGACTATTCCCTGCGCGTCTGGCTGGACCCGAACAAGACTGCCTCGCGCAACCTCACCGCCACTGACGTGGTCACCGCCATTCGCGAACAGAACCGCCAGGTCGCGGCCGGCCAACTGGGCTCGCCGCCCTCGCCGAGCGCTACCAGCTTTCAGATGTCGATCAACACCCAAGGCCGCCTGGTGACCGAGGATGAGTTCGAGAACATCATCATTCGCACCGGCGACGATGGCGAGATCACCCGCCTCAAGGACATCGCCCGCGTGGAGCTGGGTTCCAGTCAGTACGCCCTGCGTTCCCTGCTGAACAACCAGCCGGCCGTGGCGATCCCGATCTTCCAGCGCCCTGGCTCCAACGCCATCGACATCTCCAATGAAGTACGGGCCAAGATGGCCGAACTGAAGAAGAGTTTCCCCGAAGGCATGGACTACAGCATCGTCTATGACCCGACCATTTTCGTGCGCGGCTCCATCGAAGCAGTGATCCACACCCTGTTCGAGGCACTGATCCTGGTGGTGCTGGTGGTGATCCTGTTCCTGCAGACCTGGCGCGCCTCGATCATTCCGCTGGTGGCCGTGCCGGTGTCGCTGATCGGTACCTTCGCCGTGATGCACATGTTCGGCTTTTCGCTCAACGCACTGTCGCTGTTCGGCTTGGTGCTGGCCATCGGTATCGTGGTGGACGACGCCATCGTGGTGGTGGAGAACGTCGAGCGAAACATCGAACTCGGGCTCAAGCCGGTCGCAGCCACCGAGCGCGCCATGCGTGAAGTGACCGGACCTATCATCGCCACGGCGCTGGTGCTGTGCGCGGTATTCGTACCGGCAGCGTTCATCAGCGGCCTGACCGGGCAGTTCTACAAGCAGTTCGCCCTGACCATCGCCATTTCCACGGTCATCTCGGCCTTCAACTCGCTGACCCTGTCGCCCGCATTGGCCGCCGTCTTGCTGCAGGGCCATGACGCACCCAAGGACCGTTTCTCGCGGTTCCTCGACAAGCTGCTGGGCGGCTGGCTGTTCCGGCCCTTCAACCGCTTCTTCGTCAAGGCCAGCCATGGCTACGTGGGCACCGTGCGGCGGGTGATTCGCAGCAGCGGTATCGCCCTGGTGGTATACGCGGGGCTGATCGGCCTCACCTACCTGGGCTTTTCCACCACCCCCACCGGGTTCGTGCCCGCCCAGGACAAACAGTACCTGGTGGCCTTCGCCCAGTTGCCTGACGCTGCCAGCCTGGACCGCACCGAGGACGTGATCAAGCGCATGTCCGAGATCGCCATGAAGCAACCTGGCGTGGCCAATGCCATCGCCTTTCCGGGGCTGTCGATCAACGGCTTCACCAACAGTCCGAACAACGGCGTGGTGTTCGTGGCACTGAAGGACTTCGACGAGCGCAAGGACCCCAGCGAGTCGGCCAATGCCATCGCCGCGGCCCTGAACGGCAAGTACGCCAGCATCCAGGACGCCTACATGGCGATCTTCCCGCCACCGCCTGTACAAGGCCTGGGCACCATCGGCGGCTTCCGCCTGCAGATCGAGGACCGTGGCAACCTGGGCTATGACGCCCTGTACAAGGAAACCCAGAACATCATCGCCAAGAGCCGCAGCGTGCCGGAACTGGCCGGGCTGTTCACCAGCTACACCGTGAACGTGCCGCAGGTGGACGCCGCCATCGACCGCGAAAAAGCCAAGACCCACGGCGTGGCCATCAGCGATATCTTCGACACCTTGCAGGTATACCTGGGTTCGCTATACGCCAACGACTTCAACCGTTTTGGCCGCACGTACCAGGTCAACGTCCAGGCCGAACAGCAGTTCCGCCTCGAACCCGAACAGATCGGCCAGTTGAAAGTGCGCAACAACCGGGGCGAGATGATCCCGCTGGCCACCTTCATCAAGGTGCAGGACACCTCGGGCCCTGACCGGGTCATGCACTACAACGGCTTCGTCACCGCTGAAATCAACGGCAACGCCGCCCCCGGCTACAGCTCGGGCCAAGCCCAGGCCGCGGTCGAGAAACTGCTGAAAGCGGAACTGCCCAACGGCATGACCTACGAGTGGACCGAGCTGACCTACCAGCAGATCCTCTCGGGCAATACCGCGCTGTTCGTTTTCCCGCTGTGCGTGCTGCTGGCGTTCCTGGTGCTGGCCGCCCAGTACGAAAGCTGGAGCCTGCCGCTGGCGGTGATCCTGATCGTGCCCATGACGCTGCTGTCGGCCATTGCCGGTGTGATCATTGCCGGTAGCGACAACAACATCTTCACCCAGATCGGCCTGATCGTGCTGGTGGGCCTGGCGTGCAAGAACGCGATCCTGATCGTGGAGTTCGCCAAGGACAAACAGGAAGAAGGCCTCGACCCGCTGGCTGCCGTACTGGAAGCCTGCCGCATGCGGTTGCGACCGATCCTGATGACCTCGTTCGCCTTCATCATGGGCGTGGTGCCGCTGGTGCTGTCCCACGGCGCCGGTGCCGAAATGCGCCATGCCATGGGCGTGGCGGTGTTCTCCGGCATGCTGGGGGTAACCTTCTTCGGCCTGCTGCTGACCCCGGTGTTCTTCGTGCTGATCCGCAACCGCGTGGAAAAGAAAAAGGCCCACAAGGCCGCCCAGCTTCTGACCCTGGAGAACCCAGCATGAGCTTGAAACTCTTCATGCCCAGCTTGCTGGTGCTGGCCCTGGCCGCCTGCGCCGTGGGCCCGGACTACAAGACCCCGGACACCGCGGCGGCGAATATCACCGCCGCCACGGCCGGGCAATACGACCGCGGGCATTTCGATGCCGTGTGGTGGCAGCAGTTCGACGACCCGACGCTGAACCAGTTGGTCGACAAATCCCTGCAGGGCAACCGTGACCTGCGCGTGGCCTTTGCCCGCCTCAAGGCGGCGCGGGCCATCCGCGACGACGTCAACACCGAACGCTTCCCGGTGGTGACCAGCCGCGTCAGCAGTGAAGTCGGCAAGGGCCAGGTGCCTGGCCAGACCACCGACCGGGTCAACCAGGAGCGTTACGACCTGGGCCTGGACATGGCCTGGGAAGTCGACCTGTTCGGCCGCATCCAGCGCAGCCTGGAAGCCAGCGATGCCCAGGAAGACGCTGCGCGCGCCGACCTGCAGCAACTGCAAGTGACCATGATCGCCGACCTGGTGGACGCCTACGGTGACCTGCGCGGTGCGCAACTGCGCGAGAACATTGCCCGGGCCAACCTCAAGACCCAGCAGGAATCGCGCACCATCACCGTCAGCCTGCGTGACGCCGGGGTAGGCAACGAACTGGACGTGGTGCGTGCCGACGCGCGCCTGGCCGGGGTCGAAGCCACCGTGCCGCAATTGCAGGCTGAACAAGTGCGCGCCCGCAACCGTATAGCCACCTTGCTGGGCGAACGCCCCGACCAACTGAGCGTGGACCTGAGCCCGGCGAAGCTGCCGGCCATCTCCAAGGCCCTGCCCATTGGCGACCCCGGCGAGCTGCTGCGCCGCCGCCCCGATGTGCGCAGCGCCGAGCGCAAGCTGGCTGCGGCCACCGCCAATGTCGGCGTGGCCACGGCCGACCTGTTCCCCCGGGTCAGCCTGTCCGGTTTCCTGGGCTTCACGGCGGCCCGCGGCTCGCAGATCGGCTCGGCCGCTGCCAACGCCTGGTCCCTGGGCCCGAGCATCACCTGGGCGGCGTTCAACCTGGGCAGCGTGCGGGCGCGTATCCGTGGCGCCAATGCCGATGCCGAAGGCGCGCTGGCCACCTACGAACAGCAAGTGCTGCTGGCCCTGGAAGAATCGGAAAACGCCTTCAGCGACTACGGCAAGGTGCAACAGCGCCTGGCTTCGCTGAACAAGCAGAGCGAGGCCAGCCGCGCCGCGGCTGACCTGGCGTCGATCCAGTACCGCGAAGGCACCGTGGATTACCTGGTGCTGCTGGACGCCGAACGCGAGCGCCTGAGCGCCGAAGATGCCCAGGCCCAGGCCGAGGTGGATCAGTACCGCGGCATCGTGGCGATCTACAAGGCGCTGGGTGGCGGGTGGCAGGTACCGGACAAGGGGCAGGCGGTGGCGATGGTTCGGTGAACGCCGATCTGTGGCGGTACTAACAGGGCGGGCCAGGTGATCTTGCAGGCAAAACTGGCCCGAACCCGAAACAGATGTAGGAGCGGGCGCTAGCTCGCGAAGCGCCGCGCGGCCGGCGCTCGATCTCAAGGGCACCGGAAAACCCAAGCCATGCACCCGGCAGCCCCCCAAAAATCCCTCCAAAGAAAATTTCATCCTTCCCCACTTTGACTCCCCCCACCGCCCCTCGGTAAAGTCCCCCCAGCACCACCCCTGCCCCCGGAGCCCCCCATGCCCTCTTCATCAAGAAACACCGCGCTGCTATGGATCGTGGCTTCGGGTTTCTTCATGCAGACCCTGGACACCACCATCGTCAACACCGCCCTGCCCTCCATGGCCAGCGCGTTGGGCGAGAATCCGCTGGACATGCTGCCGGTGGTGGTCGCGTACTCCCTGACCATGGCCATGCTCACCCCCGCTTCCGGCTGGCTGGCCGACCGCTTTGGCACCCGGCGCATCTACTTCCTGGCCATCCTGCTGTTCGTCATCGGTTCGGTGCTGTGCGCAGCGTCCCAGAGCCTGCCTGAACTGGTGCTCGCGCGGGTGGTGCAAGGCATCGGCGGCTCGATGCTGCTGCCCATTGGCCGCCTGGCGGTACTGCGCAGTGTCACGGGTGAGCAATACATCGCCGCCCTGGCCATGGTCTCGGTGGCAGGCCAGGTCGGGCCGCTGATCGGTCCGGTGCTGGGCGGCTGGATTTCCCAGACCATGGCCTGGAACTGGATTTTCCTGATCAACATTCCCATCGGCCTGCTGGGCATGGCAGCCGTGCGGCGGTTTCTCACCGACGACGCCCTGGAACAGCCACCGCCCTTCGATTTTGTCGGCTGCGGCCTGCTGTCACTGTGCATGGCCGCGTTCTCCCTGGCCTTGGACGTGCCCGGCGAGCGCCATCAGGGCTTGCTCAGCGGGGCGCTGTTTGCCGTCGCGCTGGCGGCGGCGCTGTGCTACATCCCCCACGCCCGGCGCCGGCAGAACCCCTTGTTCTCCCTGGCGCTGTTCGGCCAGCGCAACTTCAGCGTCGGCTTGATCGGCAACCTGCTGTGCCGTATAGGCTCCGGCGCCGTGCCCTTCCTTCTGCCGCTGCTGATGCAACTGCAACTGGGCTACTCACCGCTGCACTCGGGCCTGATGCTGTTGCCCGCGGCCGTCGGCGGTATCCTGTCCAAGCGCTGGGTGGTGCCGTTGGTCAAACACTTCGGCTATAACCGCTTTCTACTGGTGAACACCGTGCTGGTGGGCGCCAGCATCGCCTCGTTCGGGCTGATCTCGCCCGGCTGGCCGCTGGCGCTGGAAATCGCCCAGATCGGCCTGTTCGGGTGCTGCAACTCCATGCAGTTCGCGGCCATGAACAGCGTCACCCTCAAGGGCCTGGGCGCGCGCGATGCCGGCAGCGGCAACAGCCTGTTCTCCATGGTGCAGATCCTGGCCATCGGCATTGGGGTGATCATCGGCGGTGGCGTGGTCAACCTGTTGTCGGCCAGCGCCGGCGAGGCGGCAGTGGCGTACCGCTGGGCGTTCATCGTGGTGGGGCTGTTCACCTTGGCCTCGGGGGTCATTTTCCGCGCCCTGGAAGCCGAACGGCAGGTGGCAGCCGCGCGGTAGGCAGGCTGTAGCCTTTCTCGACTAGACTCAAGCCTTCGGTCAACGCTGCCAAAGGTGTGCCCCATGCCCACGCCCCTGCTGAGCCTGCACGTCGAACTGAGCGGCATCGAACCGGCCATCTGGCGCCAATTGGTGGTGCCTGCCTACCTGACATTGCCCCAGCTGCATGATGCGTTGCAGGTTGCCATGGGCTGGCATGACATGCACCTGCACGAATTCCGCATCCAGGGCCGGGATTATGGCGTGCCCGACCCCGATGGCGCTTATGGACCGGCGTTGACCGACGAGGCCGGTGTGGTGCTGGTCGGGGCCCTCGGCAGCACCACGGCCTTCAGTTACCTGTACGACCTGGGTGACGATTGGCTTCATGAGGTGACGGTCACCCCCTACGAGGGCCTACCGCGGGTGTCGTCGGCGCCCTTCTGCGTGGCCGGCGCCAATGCCTGCCCTCCGGAGGACAGTGGCGGCCCCATTGCCTACGCAGACTTTGTCGAGGCCATTACCGACCCCGCGCACCCCGACCACCCGGCCATGGTCGACTGGCATGGCAAGGCATTCGACCCCAGCGCCTGGACGATCACCGCCACCAACCGCCACCTCAAGAGGTTGCAGCAAGCCTGGAAGCACCAGAAGTTGAACAGAGGCTGAACGCACACCGGCTTTCATCAGGCTGTCATGGGCCTACGACGATCCTTTCACAAAAGCCCCCTGGGAAGTGGCTAGCATTTCGGCACCTGATCGACCAATGGATAGAAGATGGATCACGCCCCTCGCTTTCGCCTTCATGCACTGCTGATTTTCGTGGCCGCGCTGGTGTTGTTCACGCTGGGTATCTGGGACGAACAACCCCAGGGCTTCGACGACCGCTGGGCGCTGTTTCTCCAGGAGATGTTTCGCCACGGCCCCAGCCTGTTTCCCACCACCTATGGCCAACCTTACGCAGACTATCCTGGCACGGCGACCTGGCTCAGCTACCTGTGTGCCCGGCTGTTCGGGGCCCCCAACCATCTGGCTAACGTATTGCCGACGGCCGTGGCCTCGGCCGGGATCCTGGCGCTGCTGTATCGCCTGCTGGCCCCGTCTGGCCGGGCCTGGGGGTTGCTGGCGGTGCTGCTCACGGCGCTGACCACCCAGTGGCTGGAGAAGTCGCGCGCGGTCTGCCTGGACCAGATGAGTTCGCTGCTGTGCCTGGCCTGTTTCTACCTGCTGCACCGGGGCGAACAGCTGCGTTCGCGGCTGCGCCAGTGGGCGGTGGTGCCGCTGTTCGCGCTGGGCTTTGCCATTCGTGGCCCGCTGGGGCTGGTGGAAGTCTGTGGCGTGGCGTGCACCTATTGGGCGCTGGGTGTGGCTACTGGCCGTGAACAGGCTGTGCTGCGCATCAAGCGGGTGCTGGGCTATGGCATCGTCGGCCTGGTACTGCTGGGCGCGGGCTGGTGGTTGCTGATGGCCTTGGCGCGCGTCGCAGGCGGCGACAGCTTCGCCCAGGATGTGCGCAACATGCAGGTGGGCGGCCGCCTGGACGAGAGCGGCAAACCCTTTTTCTTTTATTTGCAGTTGAGCCTTTACCGGTATTTCCCGGTAGTGCCCCTGGCGCTGGCCACCCTGGTCGCCCTGCGCCACCGCTGGGCCACCCGTGGCCAGGACAATGACGCGCAATTGGTGATCCGCCTGGGCGCCTGTGGCCTGATGATTTTGCTCGGGCTGTCGGTGCCGCACTTCAAGCGGGCGTACTACGTGCTGCCGATGGTGCCATTGTTCGCCGCAGTGGCTGCTTATGGCCTGCTGGAGGCCCGTGGCTGGCTGGCCAAGGTCACCCGCGCGTATACCTGGCTGGTGGCGGTGTTGCCGGTACTCGGCATCGTCATCGTGTTCATTTGCCATCACCTGTGGCGCAAGCATGATGATTGGCCCGACGTATCACTATTCCTGCTGGTAGGGGTGTTGGTGCTACTGCAACTGGCGGCGCTGTGGGCCTGGTGCAGCAGTGCCGAGCGCGCCCACCGCCTGGTGCTGCTGAGCCTGGTGGCGTTGCTCGCCCAGTGGTGGTTGCTGGTGAAGATGGTCGAGCCAGCGCAGGACCGTCAGTTTGACACCCGCACGTTCGTCAACCATGTCGAAACCCTGCGCCAGGGCGCGCCGGGCACCCTGGTGTTCGTCAACCTGGGGCGCGACACGTGGGCCATTCGCTACATGATGAACCTGGACCACGACGAAGTGCCGCCGCCGGTGTTTGTTGGCCAGCAGGACCTCACCCCGCTAGCCCACCTGCCGCACCCGGCGTGGGTTATCGTCGCGCGCAGTGAACGCAGCCTGCTCGATGGCACGCCGTTGCAGGGGCTGGAACCGGTGTATGCCGGACGCTTGAATGGCAATGCATTGCTGGTGTTTCAAGCGCCCTGAACGCGCCCCGGGCTTCGCCCGGTCCCACAGGGTGAACACTGGAATGCGGCAAGACGCTGTAGGAGCACAGCTCGCTGGCGAAGGGCACAACGCGGTCCGTCAGCTACACCGCACGGCCCTTTTCGCTAGCAAGCTACGCTCCCACCGGGACGTGCAAATACCACGCAGACCCCGCAAAACCTGTAGGAGCACAGCTTGCTGGCGAAGGGCACAACGCGGTCCGCCAGGTACACCGCACGGCCCTTTTCGCTAGCAAGCTACGCTCCCACCAGGCCGTGCAAGTACCACGCAGACCCCGCAAAACCTGTAGGAGCACAGCTTGCTGGCGAAGGGCACAACGCGGTCCGTCAGCTACACCGCACGGCCCTTTTCGCTGGCAAGCTACGCTCCCACCGGGACGCGCCAGTACCACGCGGACCCCGCAAACCTGTAGGAGCACAGCTCGCTGGCGAAGGGCACAACGCGGTCCATCAGCTACACCGCACGGCCCTTTTCGCTAGCAAGCTACGCTCCCACAGGGTTCGAGCAAGTACCACGCGGACCCCGCGAACCTGTAGGAGCACAGCTCGCTGGCGAAGGGCACAACGCGGTCCGCCAGGTACGCCACACGGCCCTTTTCGCTAGCAAGCTACGCTCCCACCAGGCCGTGCAAGTACCACGCAGACCCTGCAAAACCTGTAGGAGCACAGCTTGCTGGCGAAGGGCACAACGCGGTCCGTCAGGTACACCGCACGGCCCTTTTCGCTAGCAAGCTACGCTCCCACCAGGACGTGCAAGTACCACTCGAACCCCGCAAACCTGTAGGAGCACAGCTTGCTGGCGAAGGGCACAACGCGGTCCGCCAGCTACACCGCACGGCCCTTTTCGCTAGCAAGCTACGCTCCCACCGGGACGTGCAAATACCACGCAGACCCCGCGAACCTGAAGGAGCACAGCTCGCTGGCGAAGGGCACAACGCGGTCCGCCAGGTGCACCGCACGGCCCTTTTTTCCTAGTCATCGCGCAGGGGGCGCCTGGAACTGCCCTTGAGCCAGCCCTTGAACGTCATTGCCCAGGTCGTCCTTGGCATCCAGGTCGGCGCCCTTGGCCTTCAGCGCTTGCAGGATGTCCTGGCGGTGGAACAGCGCGGCGTACATCGCCGCGGTCTGGCCGGCATGGTTGCGCTGGTCGGCGTTGCAGTCGGCGTTGACCAGGCGGTGGGCGATGCTCAACTCACCTTTGAAAATAGCCCCCATCAGCGCCGTGTTGCCGTGGTTGTCCTGCACGCATGGGTTGGCCCCGGCCTGCAACAGTTGCTCCACCGCTCCCTGCTGACCATGGTAGGCGGCCAGAATCAGGCCGGTGTAACCCTTTTCGTCCTGGATGTTCAGGTCGTAATGGGCCTCGATGAACGTCGCCAGCCGCGGCTGGTCGCCTTCGCGGGCGGCGTCGAAAAACAGTTCGCGCAACTGCGTGCGCGGGTCGGCGCTGACGGCGCCGGTGTACAGGGCCAGAAGCAGGCCCAGAAGAAAAATTCTCACCCTTGAAAGCCTCTCGGAAGCACCGTTTCGGTAGGACCGAGCGAAGCTCGGGAAGCGGACAACGCGGTGTTTGACAGCCAACGCACAGGCCGCTTCCCGAGCTTCGCCCGGTTCTACCAGGAGCAGCGTGGATCAGTCCTGCAACTGCGCAGCCAATGCCTTGACTTTCGCCAGGTCGCCCTTGGCCACCTTGGTCACCCCGGTACCGTAGGCCGGATCCGCCTTGTACAGGTACGACAGCATGATCTGCTTGCTCTCGGTGTCGGTGTCAGCCAGCGACTCGCCGAAACTCTGGATCAGGTCCTGCTGCTCTTTCGGGCTGTAGGAGCGGTACAACTCGCCGGTCTGCTTGAAGTTCTGCTCGCGCTGGATCTTCGCCTGCTGGGTGGTGCCGCTCAGGGCCAGTTGGCTGTAGCGAGCGTCCGGGTCGGCCGGGCGCGGGTTCAGGCGGCTGGGCTCGTAGTTCACGCCCGTGGTGGTATGGCCAGTGTTGAGCGCACCGTCCTGGTTGCCGTTGTTCACCGCCACCCGCGGCCGGTTGATCGGCAGGCTCAGGCCGTTGGCGCCCAGACGGTACATCTGCGTGTCAGCGTAGGAGAACACCCGGCCTTGCAACAGGCGGTCTTCCGACGGCTCGATGCCGGGCACCACGTTGGCGGGCGCCATGGCCACCTGCTCGGTCTCCTGGAAGTAGTTGTCGACGTTCTTGTTCAGCGTCATCTGGCCGATTTTCTGTTCCGGCACATTCGGCCAGATCTTGGTAGCGTCCAGCGGGTCGAAGTCGAACCTGGCCAGGTCTTCAGGCTTGAGCACCTGGATGTACAGGTCCCATTTCGGGAAGTCGCCCTTGTTGATCGCACCGACCAGGTCATGGGTCAGGTGCGCGTAGTCCTTGGACTGCACCTGGGCAACCTGGACCGGGTCGAGGTTCTTGATGCCTTGCAGGCTCTTCCAGTGGAACTTGACGTAGTGCACTTCGCCTTTGGCGTTTACCAGTTTGTAGGCGTGCACACCATTGCCATCCATGAAGCGATAGCTGGCGGGGGTGCCTTCGTTGGAGTACAGCAGGGTCAGCGTGCGGGTGGCTTCCGGAACATGGGAGAAGAAGTCGAAGCGGCGCGAATCGTCGTCCAGGTTGGTACGCGGGTCCGGCTTGAACGCGTGAACCATGTCCGGGAACTTGATGGCATCGCGGATGAAGAACGTCGGGAAATTGTTGCCCACCAGGTCCCAGTTGCCATCGGCGGTGTAGAACTTGGTGGCGAAACCACGCGGGTCACGCAAGGTTTCCGGCGAATGGTTGCCATGCACCACCGAGGAGAAACGCACGAACACCGGGGTGTGCTCGCCTTGGCGGAACACGGTGGCCTTGCTCAGGTCGCTGATGTTGCTGGTGGCCACGAACTCACCATGCACCCCGGTGCCACGGGCATGCACTACGCGTTCGGGGATGCGTTCACGGTCAAAGCGCTGGAGTTTCTGCAGCAGTTGCACGTCTTGCAACAGGGCCGGGCCGTTGGCACCGGCCGTCTGGGAGTTCTGATTGTCGCCCACCGGCGCGCCGTTGTCGCGGGTCAGGGTAGCGGCGAATGCCGAGCTGCAGGCCAGCAGGCCGCAGGCAGCCAGGCTGAGCGCATGGCCAGATAAGGTATTGATTTTCAAAGTTAATCCCTCATGGATCTTATGATGTGCTTGCCTTTTCAAGCCTAGAGAGGGTTAACCCGAAATCGTAAATTGAAAGGCCCTATGCCCCCGATTGAAAATTTTACTGCACGGGACTCGTAGCAGCGGACCTGGCCGCGTCATGAACGCCGCGCGGTGTCAGGTATACCGCAGGTGGGGCCTGACGCGGCCAGGTCCGCTGCTACGCGGGGTGTACCGTTTGGACCATGAGGTCTATTTACCGGCAGTGTAGGGTGTCGAGTACTTCTGCAGCAGCTTCAGCGTCACGCCATTGGTCCAGCCGAAGCCATCCTGCAACTCATACTCACCACCACCCCCGCCCTGGCCCAGGCCGGACAGGTCGTATTTCTCCACCAGCTTGTCCTGCACGCTGTAGAGGTTCTGCACCTGGTGCAGGAAGCGCGTGCCGATCTGCGCCGCCAGCCCGGTTTCCTGGTAACGGCTCAGGCCTTGCACGGCCACCCACTGCAACGGCGCCCAACCGTTGGGCTCATCCCACTGCTGGCCATTGCTGACCTGGGTGGTGGCCAGGCCGCCGGGGCGCAGCAGGCCGTTGCGCACAGCGTCGGCCGTTGCCTTGGCGTGGTCCGGGGACGCCACGCCCGCGTACAGCGGGAACACCGTGGCAGCGGTCAGCGCCGGGCGCTGCCGGGCCTGACGCCAGTCGTAGTCAACGTAATAACCGCCAGCGCTGTTCCACAGATGGGCCTCGATGGCCACCTGACGCTGCTGGGCACGCTGGTCGAAGGTCTGGGTACAGGCGCTGTCGGCCGCGGCCTGGCAGGCCTTGGCGATGGTTTTTTCCAAGTGGTACATCAGGCTGTTGAGGTCCACCGGCACAATCGAGGTGGTGCGGATACTGGTCAGGCTCTTGCTGTCACCTAGCCAGCGTGAACTGAAGTCCCAGCCGCTTTCGGCACCCGCGCGCAGGTCGCGCCACACCTCTTCTTTCGGCCGGGTGGGCACCTGTTCAGCAGTGTTCACGTCTTGCAGCCAGGATTCCTGCCGGGGCGTGGCGCTGGCGTCCCAATAGCGGTTGAACAGGCTACCGTCGGGCAACTTCACCACATGGCGAATGGCCTGGCCGGCTTTGAGGGTTTGCGCGCCGTCCATCCAGTAGGCGTATTCCTTCTGCAATTGCGGCAGGTAGCGGCTGTAGGCCTGGTCGCCTTCGATGCGCGCTTCAAGGTCCACCATGTACGCGAAGAACGGCGGCTGCGAGCGGCTCAGGTAGTAGGTGCGGTTGCCGTTGGGGATGTGCCCGTAGGTATCGATCATGTAGGCGAAATTGTCGACCATCTGGCGAACCTGGGCTTTATCGCCACTTTGTTCAAGGCCGAGCATGGTGAAGTACGAATCCCAGTAGTACATCTCGCGGAACCGCCCGCCGGGTACCACATAGGGCTGTGGCAACGGCAGCAGGCTGCTGTACTGGGGCACCTGGCTGTAACTACGGCTCAGCACCGGCCACAGGTTGTCGATATGTTCCTTGATCGGCGCCCCGGGCCTGGGCGCCGGGCTTTCGGCTTCGCCGGACTCCACGAAGTTGGCGGTCACGAAGGCTTTCAGGTCAAAGCCCGAGCGCTCGCGCTGGGCCAGGTAGTCGGCGCGGATACGCGCCGGATCACGCTTGGGCAAGGCATCGACGAAGTGTTTCTGGTCGGTGAACACTTTGTCACGCTGCACGGCTTCGAACAGTTCCGGGTAAGCTTGGTCAGGCGGCAGTGCCTGCAGACTGGCGGGGTCACCCGCCCCCCACATGGCCGGTGGGTGGCTGGAACACGCCGCTACCAGCAGGGCGGCGCAGGTCAGGCTGGTGAAGTGCAAAGGTCGCATGGCGGACTCCTTGTCGGGTCGGTGGCAACATGCAAGTGACCGCCAGGCGTTGCCACGGGTTCAGTCGGATTCGGCTGCCAGGCTCGTCTGCTGTGCGGTCACCGGCCGTTCCGCGAGGAACAGCAGCACCACCGCTGCCGATGCCAAAGTGATTGCGATCAGGGCCCAGGTGACCTCGGCAAAGGCACTGGCGACAGCAGCGGCCAGCACTTCGCGGGGTGCCGCGCCCAGCAGCGCCCGGGCCTGGGTCATTTCCCCCGCGCCCAGGTATTGCGCGGCCTGCGCGACTTGATCCGCGGGCAAACGTGGCAGCGCCAGGCCCAGCTGCCGGGCGATCAGACCACTGCTCAGCGCGGTGACGATCGCCAGGGCAATGCCCTCGCCCGCCACCCGCGTGGTGCTGAAAATACCCGTGGCCATGCCCGCACGCTCCTTGGGCACCACGCTGACCGACAGCCCGTCCATCAGGCCCCAGGGCAGGCCGGTGCCCACCCCGATCACCAGCATCGGTGCTACCCAGGCCAAGGGGTGGGCCCCCGCGTCGATGCGCCCCAGCCACCACAAACCAAACGCTGCCACTACCAGGCCCAACGCGCAAATCACCCCGGCGGAGGCAAACCGTACCAGCCAGGCAGCCACGCTGGGCACCACCAGCATGGGCCCGCACAGGGCGAGCATGGCCAACCCGGCGTCGACTTCACTACGGCCTTCGATGCCGACAAAGCGCAACGGCAGCGCCACCAGCAGCACCACGAAGCAATAGCAGGTGGCGATGGGCAGCAATTGCACGCCCAGGAACCGTGGGTAGCGCAACAGGGACAGGTCCAGCATTGGCCGTGCGGCACGTTGCTGGCTGATCACGAAACCGGCCAGCAGCAGTGCCGCGGCCAACAGCTTGCCCCAGACGGCAGGGTTGGCCCAGCCATCGACCGGCACTTGCATGATCGCCCAGGTCAGCAGCCCCAGCGCGGCGCTGAACAGCACCGTGGCCACACCATCCACGCGCCCGGCAGCCGGATCGCGTGACTCGCGCAAGTGGCGTACACCCAGCACCAGTGCCAGCGCACCGATCAGTGCCGCGGTGACGAACACCGCGCGCCAGCCCAACTGACTGATCAGCCAACCGGATAAAATCGGGCCCAGGGCCAGCCCGACCCCGAAGCTGCTACCCAGGGCACTGTAGGCGCGGGTGCGGGCGTGACCGTCGAACAGTTCGGCCAGCGACGCCGAGCCACCGGCCAGTGCCGCCGCCGCAGCGACACCCTGCATGGCCCGCAAGGTATCCAGCCACAGCACGCTGGGGGCGATGCCCAGCGCCAGGGAAACGAGTACGTACAGGCCCACGCCCGTGACGAACAGGCGCTTGCGCCCATAGGTATCGGCCAGGGTACCGGCGGCCAGCAGCAGGCTGCCGAACGTCAGCATGAAGGCGTTGGTGATCCAGGCCAGGGCCAGGGGGCTGCCACCCAGGTCACGGCCAATGGCCGGGGTGGCGATGGCGCCGGCGGAAAAGCTCAACGGCAGGATAACGGCGGCCAGGCACACGGCCAGCAAACCGTAACGGGGGGCAGGTGCAGAGGTCATGAGCAACATCCTGTGGCCAGATTCGAGGCCATGAGGATAGGATGTCTCCTATCGCGGAAAAACAGGCCATGAGTCCCGTCTGAGCGGACAGAATGTCCATAAAGGAGTGTGCATGGAAAGCCTTGGCGGCCTGACCGCCTTCGTTCGCGCCGTGGAGCTGGGCAGCTTTGTCGGGGCGGCCCAACGTTTGCGGGTATCGCCCTCGGCCATTGGCAAGAGCGTGGCGCGGCTGGAGGAAAGCCTGGGGGTTCGCCTGCTCAACCGCAGCACCCGGCACCTGAGCCTGACCGAGGCCGGCGAGCTGTTCTATGCCCGCGGCCGGCGCGTGGTGCAGGAACTGGAGGAAGCCCAGACCGAGCTGCTGGCCCAGCGCGAGGCTCCCCAGGGCCGGCTGCGCATCAGCTCACCGGCGCTGGGTTACCGCATGCTGGTGCCCATCCTGCCGGAATTCACCCGTCGCTACCCCAGGATCGAACTGGACCTGGACTTCAGTGACCGCATGGTCGACGTGATTGCCGAAGGCATGGACGCGGTGATCCGCAGTGGCGATGTCGTCGACTCCCGGCTCAAGGCCCGCACGCTGGGGAGCTTCCGCCTGGTACTGGTAGGTGCACCCGCGTATTTCGCCCAGCACGGGACGCCCGGAACACCTGAACAACTGCGCAACCATGCATGCCTGTTCTACCGGTTTCACAGCAACGGCCAGGTTCAGCCGTGGACGTTCGAGGGGCGCGAGGGGCTGCCGGCGCTGGAACTGCCGGGCACCCTCACCTTCAACAACATCGAAGCCTTGATCGGCGCCGCCATCAGCGGCCTGGGCATTGCTTACCTGCCGGACTTCGCCGTGGGCCAGTACCTGCGCGACGGGCAATTGCAGAGCATCCTCGATGACCGGCTGGTGGCAGGTGGGACGTTCTCGCTGCTGTGGCCAGGCAGCCGCCAGCCGCTACCCAAGCTGCGGGCGTTCGTGGACTTCCTGGCCGAACACCTGGTGCTGGGGCCGTGATGGGCCAGGCGTTGGCGGGTCAATGCTCCGCCGCTACCCGGCAGCCCTTGCGGTGGCGAATTTCTTCGTCGGTGGGCCGGGTGCGGTCGAAGTGGAAGGTGCCGTCGGAGTAGATCTCCAGCCAGCCCCATTCACAGGTGGTTTCGTCCTGCCCCGGTGCGGGCGGCTTTGCCCACCAGGGCTCACGGCTGACGAGGGTGCGTGTGGCTGCGGTCATGGTCGACTCCTGCGGCACGTGCAATCGCTAGACCCTCTGATGATAGACGTGCGCCGGTGGCCTGCGGCGCGGCCAGACGTTCAACGGTGCCAGGTAACTAATCTTTCACGACCAATGACCTCCAGCCTTGAACACCTGCGCCGATAGCATGGCAACGAACCCCTGAATGCGTTTCGCCTTCACGTTCGCACTGCCAAGCAAGGTGCTTTATGAAGTTGACCCTAGGTAAAAAACTGGCTCTGTCGGCCAGCGTCGCACTGCTGCTGGTTGGCTGCAGCCTGACAGCGCTGCACTACATCGAGAGCCGCGACAACATCGAGACCGGCATTTCCCAGCAGGTCAGCAACACCGGCAAGGTCTTTGCCGCCAACGTCAGCTACTGGCTGACCAGCAAACAGATGGCCATGGCCGCCGTGACCGCCGGTGCCAGCGATGACACGCTGTTGGCACAGTTGCAGCAGGCCAAGGTTTCCGGTGGCTTCGACAACGTATTCCTGGCCCGCCCCGATGGCAGCGAGGTCAACGCCAACGGCGCCACCCTGCCCCCGGACAACAACGACCCGCGCAAGTGGAAGTGGTACCAGCAGGCGCTGCTGGCCCCCAACGACGTGTACTTCTCCACGCCTTCAGTGGCCGCCGCCACCCAGAGCTATGTGCTGTCACTGGGCAAAGTGCTGGCCCGCAATGGCGCGACCCTGGGGGTGCTGGGCGCTGACGTGAGCATGAGCGAGATCCTGAGCCAGTTGAAACAGATCAAGCTGCCGGGCAACGGTTCGGCATTCTTCATCGACCACGACGGCATCATCCTGGGCCACAACGACAAGAATGCCCTCGACAAACCGGTCGACAGCCTTTACCCCGCCCTCACGACCACTGCCTTGCAGAGCCTGGCCGCCAGCGATGGCGCACGCTTTCTGCTCAACGACCAGGGGCAGCGTCTGTACGTGATTCCCATCGAGCACCAGCACGAGAAACTGGTGCTGGTGCTGGATAACGATGTGTTGCTGGCCCCGCTGCACCGCAGCCTGTGGGTGGCCCTGGGCACCCTGGCAGTGATCCTGGTGTTGTCACTGCTGGTGGTCAACGCCCTGTGCGTGTGGCTGCTCAAACCCCTGGGGGCCATGTCCCGCGGCCTGCAGGTGATCGCCAGCGGCGACGGCGACCTGACCCAGCGCATCGTCCAGCAGTCCGACGATGAGGTGGGCGAACTGGGCCGCCATTTCAACCAGTTCGTCGGCAGCCTGCACACCCTGATCAGCCACGTGCGCCACCAGGCGGTGGAGATCGGCCAGGAGTCCACCAGCGTATTGAACCGCAGCAGCGACTCGGCCCAGAGCCTGGAACGCCTGCAGCAGGAACTGACCCTGGTGGCCACCGCCGTCACCGAAATGGCCTCGGCCACCCAGGAAATCGCCGGCAACGCCGAGCGCACCGCCGTGTCGGCCCAGCAGTCGTCGGTCAGCAGCCTCAAGGGCCTGGACCTGGTGCGCAAGACCCAGGGTTCGATCGTCGACCTGTCCAGCGAGATCAGTGCCGCCACCCAGGTGGTCAATGAGCTGAGCGAGTACTCGCAGTCCATCAGCAGTGTGCTCACCAGTATCCAGAGCATCGCCGAGCAGACCAACCTGCTGGCCCTCAACGCCGCCATCGAAGCGGCGCGCGCGGGTGAACAGGGACGCGGCTTCGCCGTGGTGGCCGATGAGGTACGCACCTTGTCCCAGCGCACCCAGGAGTCGACCCAGTCGATTCAGGTGACCATCAACAACATCCAGCGCATTACCCTCGATGCGGTGAACCGCATGGCCAACAGCACCGGCCTGGCCGAGCGCAGCGTGGCCGATGCGCAGTTGGCGTATGCGTCGCTGGAGGAAATCACCGAAGCGGCCAGCGAGATCTCCGGGATGTCCCAGCAGATCGCTTCCGCGGCCGAGGAGCAGTCATCGGTGACCGAGGAAATCACCCGTAACGTGGTGACCATCAAGAGCCTGGGCGAGGACCTGGTGGAAGGGTCCCTGGATGCCGAGCAGCAATCCAGGTCGCTGCAGGAACATGCCAGCGACCTGAACGGCAAGGTGGCGCGGTTTATCCTCTGAGTCCATCCAGGCAGTTGCTGCTACAGGCGCTCGCGGCCTGTAGCAGTGAACCGGGTCAGGCGAGGTCGAAGCGGTCCAGGTCCATGACTTTCGCCCAGGCGGCGACGAAGTCGGTGACGAACTTCTGCTGCCCATCGGCGCTGCCGTACACTTCCGAGAACGCCCGTAGCTGCGCGTGAGAACCAAACACCAGGTCAACCCGGGTGCCGGTCCATTTCACTTCACCGCTCCTGCGGTCGCGCGCTTCGAAGGTGTCGGTGCCTCCCGCCGTCGGCTTCCACTCCACTGCCATGTCCAGCAGGTTGACGAAGAAGTCGTTGGTCAGGCTGCCCGGACGGTCAGTGAACACCCCGTGCTGGCTCTGGCCGACGTTGGCGCCCAGCACCCGCAGGCCACCCACCAGCACGGTCATCTCGGGCGCCGTGAGGGTCAGCAACTGCGCCTTGTCCACCAGCAGCGCTTCGGCGGAGACCGTGTACTTGCCTTTGAGGTAGTTGCGGAAGCCATCGGCGATGGGCTCCAGGAAAGCGAAGGACTCCACGTCAGTCTGCTCTTGCGAGGCATCGACCCGGCCCGGCGAAAACGGCACGCTGACCGTGTGCCCGGCGTTCTTGGCGGCTTGCTCGACACCCACGTTACCGGCCAGCACGATCAGGTCGGCCAGGGATACCTTGGCGCCGTGCTCATTGCGGATGCTTTCCAGGGTCTGCAACACCTTGGCCAACTGCGCCGGCTGGTTGGCTTCCCAGTCTTTCTGGGGGGCCAGGCGCAGGCGCCCACCGTTGGCGCCGCCGCGCTTGTCTGAACCGCGGAACGTGGAGGCCGCCGCCCAGGCGGTAGACACCAGCTCGCCCACGCTCAGGCCCGACGCCAGGACCTTGGCCTTCAACGCGGCCACATCCTGGTCACTGAGCACGGCTTGCCCGGCCTGGGGCAGCGGGTCTTGCCACAGCAGTTCTTCGGTGGGCGTTTCCGGGCCCAGGTAGCGAGCCAATGGGCCCATGTCGCGGTGGGTGAGCTTGAACCAGGCGCGGGCGAAGGCGTCGGCGAGCTGATCGGGGTTGGCCAGGAAACGCCGGGCAATGGGCTCATAGACCGGGTCGAAACGCAGGGCAAGGTCCGAGGTCAGCATGGTCGGCGCACGGCGTTTGTTCGGGTCGTGGGCGTCCGGGATCTTGCCGGCACCGGCACCGTTCTTCGGCGTCCATTGGTGGGCGCCCGCCGGGCTCTTGGTCAGTTCCCAGTCAAAGCCGAACAGGTTTTCCAGGTATTCGTTGCTCCAGCGGGTGGGCGTCGAGGTCCAGGTCACTTCCAGGCCACTGGTGATGGTGTCACCGCCCTTGCCAGTGCCAAAGCTGTTGCGCCAGCCAAGGCCCTGCTCCTCCAGCCCGGCGGCTTCGGGCTCTGCCCCGACGTTGTCGGCAGGGCCGGCGCCGTGGGTCTTGCCGAAGGCGTGGCCGCCGGCGATCAGGGCGACGGTTTCTTCATCATTCATGGCCATGCGGCCGAAGGTTTCACGGATGTCGAGGCCAGACTTCACCGGGTCGGGGTGGCCGTCCGGTCCTTCCGGGTTGACGTAGATCAGCCCCATCTGCACCGCCGCCAAGGGGTTTTCCAGGTGGCGGCCATTGTCGGTGCGGCTGGTCTCGCTGCCATGCAGGTCGGGTTCGGCCACCAGGGTGCCGTCACCGGGGGGTTGCGCCTTCAGTTGTTCGTTGCCGTAGCGCACGTCGCCGCCCAGCCAGGTCTTCTCCGAGCCCCAGTACACGTCTTCGTCCGGCTCCCATACGTCCGGGCGGCCGCCGGAATAGCCGAACGTCTTGAAGCCCATGGACTCCAGGGCAACGTTGCCGGTGAGCACGATCAGGTCGGCCCAGGAAATCTTGCGGCCATATTTCTGCTTGACCGGCCAGATCAGCCGACGGGCCTTGTCCAGGCTGACGTTGTCGGGCCAGCTGTTGAGCGGGGCAAAGCGTTGTTGCCCGGCCCCCGCGCCGCCCCGGCCATCCCCGGTGCGGTAGGTACCGGCACTGTGCCAGGCCATGCGGATGAACAGCGGGCCGTAGTGGCCAAAGTCAGCGGGCCACCAGTCTTGCGAATGGGTCATCACGTCCAGGAGGTCTTTTTTCACTGCCGCGAAATCCAGGCTCTTGAATTCCCTGGCGTAATCGAAGCCCTCGCCCATGGGGTCGGAGCGGCCGGAGTGCTGGTGGAGGATTTTCAGGTTCAGCTGGTTCGGCCACCAGTCACGGTTGGTGGTACCGCCGCCAGCAGCATGGTTGAACGGGCATTTCGATTCGGTTGCCATGATTGATTACCTTATGGTCATCTGCGTGCAACTGCCCCGAGCCGCGAAGGCGCGAAGCAGGATGGGCAATTTCAAGGACATAGGGTGCGGGGCCGGCGACGTGATCAGCGGGTCGGCGAGGCCACGGGGCAATGGCGATTGGCGACAATCAGGGTGCCGGGACCACGATCCTCGGCAGGCTGGACAGGCGTGAAGGTCATTATTATCTCCTTGTCAGGTTCCCGCCGACCGACGCGCGATGGCGGTAGAGACAGCCTAGACCGCTCTGGCGGATAGGGCTAATAGCCGCGGTATTGGGCGCCGATAGAGCAAGACTTTCATCTTCGCCAGGGAATTTCCTGGCTTCACCTCATTCAAACTCGAGATACCTGCGCTAAGCGTGCATTCGTACACGGTTTGCAGATACCCTAGAAACGTCCCTCAGTCGTGTGCCCCCTGGAGACCGCCATGCCCGCTTTGCCCCCCGTCCTGCGCCTGGCCGCCTGTTCCCTGGGCCTGACGCTGGCCGCCCACGCCGCCGCCAGTGACGAGTCGCCGTTGATTGACTCGATCAACCAGTTCCGTGGCCAGGTGCAACGCTGTGACGGCCAGGCTTCCCATGAGTTGCCGCCGCTCAACGTCGACCCGCGCCTGGTGCTGCCGGCCAGTGGCAGTGGCGACCTGCGCGACAGCATGGCGCGGGCGGGTTACCCGATGGTCAGCGTGCAGGCCATCAGCCTGTCAGGCCCGCGGGACGCACAGGCGGCCATGGCGGCCGTGCAGGAAAGCTTCTGCAAGGTGGTGCTCGACCCGCAGTTCATCGACATCGGTGTCAGCCACCAGGGCCAGGACTGGCGGATCGTGGTGGCGCGGCCGTTGCTGCCCAGCAACCTGGGCAGTGCCCAGGCAGAAGGCCAGAAGCTGCTGGCCCAGCTCAACACGGCGCGCGCCCAGCCCCACACCTGCGGCGCCCAGGCGTTCAACCCGGCGCCACCGCTGGCGTGGAACGCGACATTGGCCACGGTAGCCCAGGCTCACGCCCAGGACATGGCCAACCGCAACTATTTCGACCACCTGGACCACGACGGCCATACCCCGGGCGACCGGGCGGAACTCGCGGGTTACAACGCCCAGGCACTGGGTGAGAACATCGCCGCCGGGCAGGACAGCGTGGCCAAGGTGGTGGCCGGGTGGCTCGCCAGCCCGGGGCATTGTGCGAACCTGATGAACCCGCAGTTTCGCGATCTGGGGGCTGCCTATGCCACCGACCCGAAAAGCGACGCGGGGATCTACTGGACGGGGATGTTCGGGGCGCAGTAGCCGGCAGGGTTATCCGCCGCGCCTGCTTCCCGAGCGTCGTCCGGTCCAGCGGCGCGCGGGACCGGACGACGCTCGGGCAAGGAGCACCGCCGATCAGCCCCCTTGCACCTGCACCCACCGTTGCTCACGCGCCGCGACGCGAATCGCCGCCGCCAACCGTTCCACCGCCAGCGCCTCGGCGAAATCGGTACCCGCCTGCCCCTGCCCCGCTACCGCCTGGATCAGTTCATGCACTTCCAGTGTCTTGAGCTCGTTGTAGCCCAGCTGGTGCCCCGGCGCGGGGCTGAAGGCGGCGTAACCGGGCAGTGACGGGCCTGCCAGGATGCGCTCGAACCCCGCCTGCCCGGCACGGCACAGGCGCAGTTCGTTGAGCCGCTCCTGGTCGAACGCCAACGTGCCCAACGTACCGCTGACCTCAAAGCTCAGGTGGTTCTTGTAGCCGTGCTTGAGCCAACTGCTGCTGAACGTGCCGCGCGCACCATTGGCGAAGCGCAGCAATGCCTGGGTGTGGTCGTCGATGGCGATCGCCTTGCGTTCAGGGCTGCCAGCGGTGGCAGGGCGTTCGCGGTGCACGGTCTGGCTGTCGGCACAGACGGCCTGCACGTCGCCGATCAGGAAGCGCGCCATGGCCAGCAGGTGGCTGCCCAGGTCGGCCAGTGCGCCACCGGCGTGGCTGGGCTCGCAGCGCCACGACCAGGGCGATGCCGGGTCAGCCATGAAGTCCTCGCAGAACTCGCCGTCAAAGCTGATGATCCGCCCCAGCTCGCCACCCTGGATCATCTGCCGGGCCTGCTGGATGATGGGGTTGTGCTGGTAGTTGTAGCCCACCCGCGTGACCACCCCGGCCGCCTGGGCCGCATGGTGCATCTGCTCGGCCTGCTCCAGGCTCACCGCCAGCGGCTTTTCGCAGTACACGGCCTTGCCTGCCGCCAGTGCCGCCATGGCCATGGGAAAGTGCAGGTGGTTGGGGGTAGTGATCGCCACCAGGTTCACCGCCGGGTCGTCGATCAGCCGCTGCCAGTCGCTGTGGGCCGTGGCAAACCCCCAGGCCCGGGCGCACTGGCTGCCGCGCTCAGGGTCGGCATCGGCCAGCGCCGCCAGGTTCAGGCTGACCGGCAGCTCGAACGCCGCGCTGACATTGCGAAAGGCCAAGGCGTGGGCACGCCCCATGAAACCAGTGCCGATGAGCCCGATGCCAAGTTCACGCATGAGAAGTGCCTGTTGAATTGTTGTTTTGATGGCCTTAGTTATGGAATATAAATTCCAATATGGCAATATCAGAAATGTAATTCTTTTTCAGGTCTTCACGGCGCCCCATCGGCGACCACGCGGTTGCGCCCGCTGCGCTTGGCCCGGTACAAGGCCGCATCGGCCGACCCATAGGCCAGGTCGAAACCGGTGCCCGCGGGGTGGGCACTGACGCCGAAGCTGGCCGTGACCTGGCGGTTCACCGGCCGCATGAACACTTGGGTGGCGATGGCCGCGCGCATGGCCTCCGCCACTTCCAGGCCTTCCTCCAGGTTGCCCCCCGGCAGCAGCACGGTGAACTCCTCACCGCCTACCCGACCAATCAGGCCGCCCTCCCCGACGATGCGCCGCAGGCAGCCGACAATGCCCTGGATCACGGCATCACCGGCCGGGTGGCCGAATTCGTCGTTCACCCGCTTGAAATGGTCGATGTCCAGCACGATCATCGCCACGCCCACCTTGAGCAGGGTGTTGGTGGTCTGCTCGATGATCGCACCTCGGTTCAGCACGCCGGTCAAGGCATCATGAGTGGCGCGGTGCTCCAATTGTCGAGCAAGGATGCTCAACTGCGCGTTGAGTGTATTCATCTCGCGCTCGGCGCGGTCACTGCGGCCGATCAGGCGTCTGGTCTCGCGCACCAGGCGTTCGAAGTGGGCACTCATCTGCGCCAGCGAGTGCTTGTACACCTGGGCCTCGGCCTGGGGCAGCGCGAGAATCTCGCGCGCCTCCTGAAGGGCGTCGAACTCGCTCTTGAACAGATCGGGCAGCGGGTCACTGACGGCAGCGGGCATGGTGGCGGTCCTCATCAACTGGCGATGGCGTGGTCGTGGAAGACAATGGCGGTGAAGTCCGCCTGCAGCTCTTCGCCAAACTCGAAAATGGTTTCGTCCTCTTCATCGTGGTACCAGTTGACGATCACCTGGTTGCCGGCCTGGGCCGCCTGGTCCAGGGCATCGAACAGGCTGAACAGCATCTTGGTGCTGGAGCTGTTGAAATAGGCCAGGGCGATATTGGCGGTGAGGGTCTGGCCCTGGCAGGTGTCGAGGAACGCACGCAACTGCTGGACTACCGGCGCGTAGAACGCGGCGGCGTTCTCGGGGTAGGACTCACCCTTGAGGCTGAGCAGCCGCTGGTCGAAACGCAGGTCGACTTCCGGGGAGGTGGCGGTGGCTTCTACGTAGAAATTATCCATTTTCACTGCGTCACTCTTGTCAGATCGTGGCTTTAAGGCAGAACAGCGAGGTACCGGGTTCATCGGCGCGCGGGTGGAAGCTGAATTCCAGTGGCGCGCTGGCGTCGCGGGCCATGGTCAGGAACCCCAGGCCGGCGCCCTTGCTGTCCTCGGGGGTTTCACTGCGCAGGACCACTTTGTAGGCCTGCTTGATCTCGTCGATGGACATCTTGCACAGCGACACCAGTTTTTCGCGCAGGCGCTCCACGTCGTCGGTGGCGATGGGGTTGGCGCATTGCATCAGGTAACGGTCGCCCTCGGCGCTGATGCAGACCGCTCCCTGGCGCAGGGCGGTACCATCCTCCACGGACGGGCGCAGCCAGTCGGACGAATAATGAATGATGTTCTGCGACAGCTCGATGAACGAGGAAAACAGCTTGCGCCGCGTCGGCCCGCTGACGCCAGCCACTTCCAGCTGCACCTTCACCACCTCGGCCATGGTGGTGATGATGCCGTGGGAGAAATAGCCCATGTGATAGAAGATCACATTGCGCTGCTGGGCCAGTTCGAAAAAGGTGCAATCCTGGGCGGTGTGTGGGTTAGCCATGGGGGGTCCTGAGTCGGGCACAGAATAGAGTGAGGTCGTCACGTCGACATTGCGATCCTTGCCACCCGGCCAGTGCCTGGTGTACCGCCGTGCAGACTTCATTCGCCGGCGCCTGGCGGTGAGCCAGCAGCGTGTCGAATGCCTTGCGCTTTCCAAACGCAATGTTGCGGGGGCCGCCGATCTGGTCCGTCAGGCCATCGGTGGCCACGAACAGCAGGCTGCCGGGTTGCAGCGCCACCTGGGTGCTGGCCCATTGATAATCCAGGGCGCTGCCTACGTAACCCACGCCCATGCGCTGGCCGGCCAGTGTCTCCACCTGCTCGGCGCCGGGGTGCAGCAGCGCCAGGGACAAGCGCGCACCCGCGAAGCTGAGCGTTTGGCTGGCGGTGTCGACCCAGAAAAATGCCGCGTCCAGGCCGTCGTCCGACTCCGGTGTTTCGGCCACGCCCTGGACCTGGCCCAGCAGCTCCTTGACGCTGCGGTTGACTGCCGACAGCAGCCGCGCCGGGTCACGCGGCCCGCACCGGGCCAGGGCCTGGGTCAACGACGAGGAGGCAATCAGGGTCATGAACGCTCCCGGCACACCATGGCCGGTGCAATCGGCGATGGCACCGAACCAGCCATCGGGGTAGGCGCAGAAATGGTAGAAATCACCACCGACCACGTCACGTGGCTCCCACAGCAGCGCCGCGTCATCCAGGGTCGACTTCAGGGCGTCGCGAGAGGCGCGCAACATCGCTCGTTGAATGACGCTGGCGTACTCGATGCTCTGCATCATCTGACGGTTCTTCTGCGCCTGCATCTCGGCCACCACCGACATCAACTGCAGGCCATTGCCCAGGCCGGCGAAGCGCCCTTGATGGGTGACGATGAAGCCATCGGATAGCGCTTTCTCGCCGTATTCGACGGTCTTGAACGTCAGGGTTTCGATGCTCATCTGCGCGTCGACGATCAAGGGCTCCTTGTCCATGAAGGCAATGCAGCTTTTCTTGTCGTACAGCTCACGGTGGAAGGGGCGGCTCATTTGCGACAGAAAAATGTTGCGGTTGATCAAGCCAATGGGCCGTGCGCCTTCTACCACGGCCAGGCAGACCATGTCCTTCTGCGAGCTGAAGATGTCCATGACCAGGGCATTGGTGGCGCTGGACTCGACGGTGGGCATCTGCTTGCACAGATCACCGGCACAGCGGTGATCGCGCAGGAGTTTGGGACGCATGAAGGGGAAGTGTTCGGCGTGCATGCTCAAGGACCAACCCGTGGTGAATGCGCGATGCTAGCGAACCAATGTTAAAGTGATATTACTGTTCCTTCATCTTGCTACGCCTGCGGCAGCGGCAGCGACAACCTGTGTTTCTGGTTTTCGTGATACCTTTTGCGCATGACCGATGCCATCGACCTGCGCCAATTCCGCTATTTCGTCACCTTGTGCGAGACCCTCAATTTCGGCCGGGCCGCCGAGCGCCTGTTTATCTCGCAGCCGCCATTGAGCCGGCAGATACGCCAGCTGGAAGAGCAGTTGGGCGTGACCCTTTTTCTCCGTACCCGCACAGGTGTCACCCTGACCGCCGCTGGCAGCGCGCTGTTACCCCTGGCCCGGCGCACATTGGGCCAGGCGCAACAGGCCATCGCCGCCGCCAGGGCAGCGGGCGACGCCCAGGGCCAGACCTTTCGGGTGGGCTACACTACCGTGTTCGACCGCAGCGCCATCCCCGATGTGAGGGCCCAATTGGCGCTGCAATACCCCGACTGCCAGGTGTCCCTCAAGGGCAAGCATTCCATCAGCCTGGTGCGTGAGGTGAAGAATGGGGCCCTGGACGTCGCCTTCGTTGGCCTGCATACCGATACCCGTGGCCTGGCCTGTGAAACCCTGGTGGAACAGCCCATGGTGGCCGCCCTGCCCGCTTCGCACCCGTTGGCGCGCAAACGCCGCCTGTCCTTCGAAGACATGCGCGAGCAGCCGCTGTTTCGTTTCGAACGGCGGCTGAACCCCGGTTTTCATGACCATTGCCAGGCGTACTTCGACCGCATCGGGTTCACCCCTAACAGCCTGCCGGAGCCCGACGACCATCACATCCTGCTGGGCCTGATCGCCGAGGGCCAGGGCATGGCCCTGCTGCCCGCATCGCTGCAACAGGTCAGGCGCCAAGGGGTGGTGTTCAGGCCGCTCAAGCCCTTGCACGGGCCACTGACGGCGGGCATTGCCGTGGTATATGCGCCGGACAACGCCTCGCCGTTGTTGGCCACGTTCCTGACGCTGGTGCGTGCCCGCGCCGCTCAGTCGTGACCGGCCACGGGGCGCGCACGGTAGGGCTGCTCCAGGCACGCTATGTCGTCGGCGTCGAGCACCAGCTCAAGTGCCGCGATCGCGTCCTCCAGGTGCCGGGGTTTACTGGCGCCGATGATCGGCGACGTCACCCCATCACGGCTGGCCACCCAGGCTAGCGCCACGTGGGCCGGGGGCACGCCGCGGCGCGCCGCCACCTGCTCGACCGCGGCCACGATGGCGTCCTCCTCCGCGTGGTGGTCATACCACACCTGTGCCGGCGCATCGCTGGCCGCCCGTACCGTAGGCGCTTTGCGGGTGCCGGCCAACAACCCGCGGGCCAGCGGCGACCACGGCGTTACCGCAATCCCCATTTCCCGGCACAAGGGCAGCATTTCCCGCTCTTCCTCGCGGTAGATCAGGTTGTAGTGGTTCTGCATCGACACGAACTGCGCCAGGCCATGCTGCTTTTGCAGGCCCAACATGCGCATGAACTGCCAGGCATGCATGGAGGACGCACCGATATAGCGGGCCTTGCCCGAACGCACCACGGTGTCCAGGGCTTCGAGGGTTTCCTCGATGGGGGTCTCGGGGTCGAAGCGGTGAATGATGTAGAGGTCCACGTAATCGGTGCCCAGGCGCTGCAATGAGCCCTCGATACTGGCCAGGATATGCTTGCGCGACAAGCCACGAGCGTTGGGTTTGTCGCCCATGGGGTGGAACACCTTGGTGGCGATCACGGCTTCGTCCCTGGGTACGTAATCGAGCAGTGCCTTGCCCAGCACCTGTTCGCCGGCGCCCAGGGAATACATGTCGGCGGTATCGAAGAAGTTGATGCCGGCATCCAGCGCCTGTTTGATGAAGGGGCGGCTGCCGGCCTCGTCCAGTACCCAGTCACGCCAGGTGGGGGAGCCGTAGGTCATGCAGCCCAGGCAGAGCTTGCTGACTTTGAGGCCGGTGGTGCCGAGGTTGAGGTAGTGCATGGGGTCGCTTCCTGTAGATTGCTGAAGTGCCCCCAGGTTAAGGCCGCGCTGCTGCGGCCCTCCAATACCTTTTAAGCCATACCTTTTCGGTATGCATTACGTAGCGAAGTAGTCGCCACAACATAACTTGACCGCATAATTAACTTTTATTTAATGCATGTTTTGAATAATATCGTTATTCCAAAAAAGAATTTCCAATGAAGTTGTTATGAAAATACTATCAATCCAAGACGCCACTCTTGCCGTCCCAAACGATTGCCTTCAGGAAATGGAACCTGTACCCCCACCACGGGCCAGTGTCAGCTTTAATGGACAACGCCCGACATGCCGTATTCGTCTTCAGTCAAGCAGCCCCGGACTTTCCCGCTCTCAGCCTTGAGCGTTGCCATGCTGCTGGCCACCGCCGCGCCCCTGGCCAACGCCGATACCGCCGCCCCTGACACGCAGCTCAAGACCGTGACGGTGACCACCACCGCCGAAACCGCCCGTGCGCAGCAGCGCACCATCGTTGACAGCTCCACGCCCACCGACATCATCAGCAACGATGCGCTGGTCAAGACCGGCCGGGCGGAGCTGTCCGAGGCCATTGCCAAACTGCTGCCCTCCTTCACCTTCGGCAGCAACATTGCCGGGTTCAACTCCACCACCCGGCCGCTGAGCAACCGTGGCATGGGCCCGGAGTACACGCTGGTGCTGGTCAACGGCAAGCGGCGCCACCTGGGTGCGGCCATTCAACAAGGCTCCACCGATAACAGCGGCGCCAATGTCGTGGACATCGACATGATCCCCATCAGCTCCATCGACCATATCGAGGTGCTCAAGGACGCCGCGGCCGCGCGCTATGGCTCCGACGCCGTGGCCGGGGTGGTGAACATCATTCTCAAGTCCCAGGACTCGGGCGGCCATGTGGAAACCAGCTATGGCGAGCTGTTTTCCGGCGAAGGCGCCACCAAGAAAATCGCCGCCGACGAAGGCTTCAAGCTCGGCGACAACGGCGGGTTCCTGCACCTTTCCGCCGACGCCCGCAAACGCGGCTACGCCTCGTGGGACGGCAAGGCCGACAGCACTGTCACCGCCTACAACGACCCGGCCAAGGAAGCCAGTTGGGACCGGGTAGCGATCAAGAACGGCGACCCCGAGCTCAAGGCCTACAACGTGGGCTATAACGCCGAGCTGCCGCTGAACGACGTGACCCTGTACTCCTTCGGCACCTATGGCGAACGCAAGGCGGTGATCCAGAACTACTACCGCTTCCCCAATGGCACGGCCTCGGTGCCGTCGATTTTCCCCGACGGCTACTACCCGGTGAACAACCTGCGCGACATCGACTACCAGTTCGTGTTCGGTGGCAAGGGTGATGTGGGCGGTTGGAATTATGACCTGAGCACCAGCTACGGTCGCGACACCCTGAAGTACTCCAGCGATTTGAACCTCAACCCGTCGCTTGGCGATGCGTCGCCCACCAGTTTCAGCAACCTGGCGACCTTCCGCTCCGACCAGTGGGTGAACAACCTGGACTTCAGCCGCCGCTTCGAGAACCCGTTCAACCTGGGGGTGCCGGTGACCGTGTCCACGGGTATCGAGCATAAATGGGAGCGGTTCAGCACCTTCGCAGGCTCTGCGGACTCCTACGAAACCGGTACCTACAACGCGGCCAGCGGTGCCCAGGCGTCCGTCATCATCCGCCCCGAAGACGAAGTGGACCTGATCCGCAACACCTACGCCACCTACCTGGACCTGGGCTTTGACCTGACCAGCCGCTGGTACGCGGACGTGGCCGCGCGGCTGGAGCATTTCGACGACTACAACGGCAACAAGCTGGGCCTCAAATTCAACAGCCGCTACAAGCTGACCGATACCGTGGCCGTGCGCGGCACCATCGGTACCGGTGTGCGCGCCCCGTCCCTGACCCAGACCGGTTACACCACCACCGACAGCCGTGTGAATACCGACGTCAATGGTAACGTGGTGCCCGCCACCACCCGCCTGACCCCGTCGGACAGCAGCCTGGCCCAGGCGCTGGGCGGTGGCGCGTTGAAGCCTGAAAAATCCCAGAACCTGGGGCTGGGCATCACCTGGCAACCAGCGCCGCGCACCAGTGTCACCGCCGATGCCTACCTGGTGGACATCCAGAACCGCATTGCCCTGACCAGCGCCATCTACGACCACGGTAACGGCGTGGTCAACAACATTCTCGCCGCCCAGGGTGTCACCAGCGGGACCTGGGTGGACTACTACACCAACGCCTTCGACACCCGCACACGCGGCCTGGACGTGGTCGCCGACCACACCACGCCGTTCGGCGAGTTCGGTGATGTGCGCTGGAGCGCCGCCTTCAACTACAACAAGACCACCATCACTGACGCCAAGGACACCCCGGCTTCGCTGGCCAATGCCGGCGTGACCTTGGTGGGCCGCAACCGCGAAGGCGACCTGACCGACGCGCTGCCCAAGACCAAATGGATTCTGGGGGCCAACTGGAAGGTGGGCAACTGGAACACCAACCTGACCACCACCCGCTACGGCTCGGTGTCGACCCTGGCGGTGAACGAAAGCGGCGACCGCAGCTTCGGCGCCAAGTGGCTGACCGACCTGGACGTCAGCTACACCTTCTTCGACCACCTGACCGTGAGCCTGGGCGGCAGCAACATCTTCGATGTGCGCCCCGACAAGAACGCGGTGTACAGCAGCCTGGGCCTGGCCCCGTACGGCAACCCGCCGTTCTACCCCGGTGGTGGCTCCTGGTACACCAAGCTCGCCTACGACTTCTGACCCAGCGGCCGCATCGCCCCCACCGGCGTGCGGCCTTTTTGCATGAGGAACAGCCCTTGAAGCTACAACGAACCCTGGCCAGCGCGGCCATCCTCCTGGCCCTGGGCCTGGCGGGCTGCTCGCCCTCGCACCCTGACGCCCAGGCGGCCAGCACCTTGAAAATCGCTTTCTTCGGTGACAACACGCAACTGGTCAGCCTGGACCCCTTCCAGGTGTACTGGCTGGAGCACCGGGTGGTGCTGCGCAACGTGGTCGAATCCCTCACCGACCAGGACCCGCAGACCGGCCAGATCATCCCCTGGCTCGCCGAGCGCTGGGACGTCAGTGCCGATGCCCGCGAATACACCTTCCACCTGCGCCAAGGCGTGACCTTCAGCAACGGCGAGGCCTTCGACGCCCAGGCCGTGAAGACCGCCTTCGACAGCGACAAGGCCTTCACGGCAGAGGTGCCCAGTGCATTCGGCGCCACCTACCTGACCGGCTACGACCACGCCGAAGTGATTGACCCGCATACCATCAAGCTGGTGTTGAGCACGCCCAACGCTGGCTTCCTGCAAGCCACGTCCACCACCAACCTGGCCATCCTGGCGCCGGAATCCTACCGCCACACCGCCAAGGAGCGCTCCCTGGGCGCGATCATCGGCACCGGGCCGTTCGTGCTCGACCATTACACCCCCGAGTCGGGCCTCAAGCTGGTCAAGCGCAGCGGTTATGCCTGGGCGTCGGCCAACGTGCAGAACAAGGGCGAGTCCCACGTTGCCACCGTCGAGGTGACCTACGTACCGGAAGAAAGCGTGCGCAATGGTCAGTTCCTGCAGGGCCAGGTGGACATCCTGTGGCCGCGCAACCCGTTCGCCGACGTCGACCTGAAATTGCTGCAAAGCAAAAAGGCCACCATCCAGAGCCGCTCGCTGCCCGGCCCGGCCTGGAACCTCTACCCCAACACCCACGGCGACCGCATCCTGGCCGATGCCGACGTGCGCCTGGCCGTGCAGAAGGCCATCGACCGCAAGACCTACGCCAGCACTGTGTACAGCCCCGAGTTCCCCGTGGTGGACGGGGTATATGACGTGACCACGCCGTACTTTCGCAGCCAGGGCCCCAAGCTCGGCTATGACCCTCAGGGCGCCGCCGCGCTGCTGGACAAGGCCGGCTGGAAGATGGGGGCCGATGGCTACCGGCAGAAGGACGGCAAGCGCCTGAGCCTGTCGTACAACGTGCCGACCAAGGAAACGGCCGGCGATGTGCTGATCCAGGACCAACTGCGCAAAGTGGGCATCGACCTGGCGCTGAAGGTGCGCACCACGGCCGAATGGTTCACCGCCAACGCCGCGGGCAACTATGACCTGACGTTCTCCTACATGACCCGCGCCGACCCGATCGTGCTGCAGACCATTCTCGACCCGCGCAGCGCCATCAGCCCGACCATGGCCACCAATACGTATCCGCCCGCCATCCTCGGCCACGCGCAAGGGCTGTTCGACGCGGGCCTGACCGCGACTGCCAGTGACCAGCGCGCCAAGGCCTACGGCGACCTGCAGGACTTCCTGATCGACCAGAGCGTGGCCATTCCGGTGTTCGAACGCGTGTGGCAGGCCGCCACCGCGCCACGGGTGCACAACTTCCGCTGGAGCGCCGAGGGCTTTGCCTTCCTCAACGACATCGAGGTCAGCCCATGAGCCGCTACCTGCTGGGCCGCATCGGCCAGGCGCTGCTGGTGCTGTGGGGCGCTTTCACCATCACCTACTTCATCCTGTACCTGCTGCCGGGCGACCCGTTGTCGATCATGCTCAACGCCTCGGGCATGGAGATCGATGCCCTGACGCCCGAACAGCTGGCCAAGGCCAAGGTTTACTACGGCCTGGACCAGAGCCTGCTGGTACGCTACGGGCACCTGTTGTGGGGCGTGCTGCACGGTGACCTGGGCCAGTCACTGACCCTGAACCGGCCGGTGACGGCGATTCTCGCCGAGCGCCTGCCGCAGACCCTGGCCCTGGCCGCCAGCGCGATCGCGCTGTCGCTGGCCGGTGGCATTGGCTTGGCCTACCTGGCCGCGTACGTGCGCTGGCGGCCGTTGAAAACTGCCCTGTCACGCCTGCCGGCCCTGGGGTTTTCGGTGCCCGTGTTCTGGATGGGGCTACTGCTGATCCAGGTGTTCGCCTTCAGCCTGGGCTGGTTTCCCTCCACCGGCAGTATCGGTGCGGCAAGCCTGGTGCTGCCAGCGGTGACCCTGGCGATCCCCAGCGCCGCGGTCTACGCCCAGGTGCTGCAACGAGGCTTCCTTGACGTGTCGCGCGAGCCCTACATCCTCACCGCCCAGGCCAAGGGCCTGAGCCGTGGCCAGGTGCAGGCGCGGCACGGCTTTCGCAATGCCGCGCTGCCGCTGTTGACCCTGGTGGGCCTGCAGGTGGGCAACACCGTGTCCGGGGCGGTGCTGGTGGAAACCATCTTCGCCCGCAACGGCGTCGGCCGCCTGGTACAGGAAGCCGTGCTGCGCCAGGACATCCCCGTGGTGCTGGGGGTGGTCACGGTCTCGGCCGCCGCCTTCGTCCTGGTCAACCTGCTGGTGGACCTGCTGTACCCCATTCTCGACCCGCGCATCAGCCACGCGCCCAAGGTGACCTGACATGACCGCCACCGATACCACCCTCGCCCCCGCCGACCTGCCACGCCCCCACTGGCAACCCCGCGGCCGTCTGCGCCGCACGCTGGACGTGGCACTGCCCTTGCTCCGTCGCCCCGGTTTCGTCCTGGCCGTGGTGCTGGTGCTTACGAGCCTGCTGGCGGCCCTGACGCCGTGGCTGTTCACCAGCGTCGATCCTTATGCCACGGTGCCGGTGGCCAAGTTGCTGCCACCGGGCGCGGGGCACTGGTTCGGCACCGACGAACTGGGCCGCGACCTGTACACCCGGGTGCTGTATGGCTCACGGCTGTCGATCCTCGCCGCGTTGCTGGCGGTGGGCCTGGCCCTGGTCGCCGGCCTCGGCCTGGGCGTGGTGGCTGGCTTCCTTGGCGGGCGGGTTGACGCAGTGGTGATGCGCCTGATCGACGTCATGCTGGCCTTGCCTGGGCTGCTGCTGGCCCTGGCCATCGTCACAGCCATCGGCTTCGGCACCCTGCCGGTCGCCGTGGCGGTGGGCGTGGGGATCATTCCCGGCTTCGCCCGCACCACCCGCGCCGAAGTGCTGCGGGTCAAGACTTTGCCCTACGTGGAAGCCGCCCGCCTGGGGGGTGCCAGCTGGCGCCGCACCTTGCTGCGCCACGTGCTGCCCAACGCCTGGGGCCCCGTGGCGGTGCTGGCGACCCTGGACTTCGGCGCGGCCATCCTGGCCACCGCAGGCCTCAGCTTCCTCGGTTTCGGCGCACAACCACCGGCCGCCGAGTGGGGCACGCTGATCGCCAACGGCCGTCAGTTCCTGATCACCGCGCCCTGGGTCTCGCTGCTGCCTGGCCTGGTGGTGGTACTGGTGGTGTTCAGCCTCAACCACATTGCCCGCACCCTCGAGGAGGTTCAACCATGAGTGCCCTGATCGAAGTACGTGACTTGAGCGTGAGCTACCACACCGCCGGGCGCGTGAAGGAGGCTGTGCGCCAGGTGTCCTTCAGCCTGAAGCAGGGCGAAACCCTGGCTATCGTGGGCGAGTCGGGCTCCGGCAAGACCACCCTGGCCAGCGCGCTGCTCGGTTTGCTGCCCGCTAGCGCGCGCATCAGCGGCGGCAGCCTGCGGGTCGCCGACACCGATATCAGCCACGCCAGCGAGCGGGTCAAGCGTCAGCTACGCGGCCGGGTCATCGGGCTGGTACCCCAGGACCCCATGGTCAGCCTCAACCCGACGCTGACCATCGGCCGGCAGATCGGTGAAAGCCTGATCCTGGCCCACGGCCGCCGCTACCCGGCGCTGGATGCCGACGTGCTCGAACTGCTGGCCCAGGTCGGCCTGGATGCCCCCGCCCTGCGCGCGCGGCAATACCCCCATGAACTCTCCGGCGGCATGCGCCAGCGCGTGTTGATTGCCATCGCCCTGGCCGGCAACCCCAAGGTGATCATCGCCGACGAACCCACCAGTGCCCTGGACGTCACCGTGCAGCGACGCATCCTCGACCACCTGGAACAGCTGGTACAGGCGCGCGGCATTTCACTGATCATCATCACCCACGACCTGGGCGTGGCCGCTGACCGTGCTGACCGCGTACTGGTCATGAAAGACGGTCAACTGGTGGAACAGGGGCCTGCGCGCCAGGTGCTCGGCGCCCCGACCCAGGCCTACACCCGCGCCCTGCTCGCCGCGGCGCCGGCCTTTGGCCAGGGCAAGGGCCCCGTGCCGCTGCCTTCCGGCGCCTCGCGGCCATTGCTCACCCTGGAAAACGTCGGCAAGCGTTACGCCCTGCCCGCCCGCGACGGCGAGGCGCAAAGCTTCCAGGCCCTGCAGAGGCTGAGTCTGAATGTGCACCGAGGGCAAACCGTGGCCATCGTCGGGGAATCCGGCTCGGGGAAAAGTACCAGCCTGCGCATCGCCCTGGGCCTGGAAACCGCCAGCGAAGGCAAGGTGCGCTTCGACGGCCAGGACCTCACCCACCTCACCTGGCAGCAATTCCGTCCCCTGCGCCAACGCATGCAACTGGTGCAGCAGAACCCCTTCGCCTCGCTCAACCCGCGCTTCACGATTTTCGAGAGCGTGGTGGAGCCCCTGGTGTCCTTCGGCCTGCTCAAGGGCGAGCCACTGCGCCAGGCGGCGCGGCAACTGATGGATCAAGTGCAACTGCCGGCCAGCTACCTGGACTGCCTGCCCCGGGAACTGTCCGGCGGCCAGCGCCAGCGCGTGGCCATCGCTCGCGCGTTGGCGCTGAAGCCTGACCTGCTGTTGCTGGACGAACCGGTGTCGGCGCTGGACGTGTCGGTGCAGGCGCAGATCCTCGAACTGCTGCGCGGCTTGCAGGCTGAGTTGGGCGTTGCTTATGTGCTGGTATCCCATGACCTGGCCGTGGTTGCCAGCCTGGCTCACGAGGTAGTAGTGCTGCGGCGTGGGGAAGTGGTTGAGCAAGGGCCGGCGAGCCGAGTGCTGGGGCAGCCGTCGGATCGGTATACGCGGGAGTTGCTGGACGCGATACCGGGGCGTCGGGCAACCGTAGCCGTCTCCCCCGCATGACGGCCTCCCTCCCCGGCCACGTCACCACCGCTGTGCAGTATCAGGCCCACTGCTCCAAGACCATAGGGCCCCTGTAGGACCGGGCGAAGCTCGGGAACGGGCCTGCCAGATCGACCGCGTCGTCTGCTTCCCGAGCTTGCGCCCGGTCCCACAAGGCCCGAGCGGACCTGACCACGTCACAGCCGCTGCGCAGCATCAGGCCCACTGCTCAAAGCCATGGCAACCCTGTGGGACCGGGCGAAGCTCGGGAACGGGCCTGGCAGATCGACCGCGTCGTCTGCTTCCCGAGCTTGCGCCCGGTCCCACAACGGCCCGCGCGGACCTGACCACGTCACAGCCGCCGCGCAGCTCAGACATGGCCCATTTACCGCCGACGCAGACTCATGGCTGCTACAGGCCATCGCTTAGCCAGCCCACACAGAAACTCCCAAGTCGTTGATCCCACGCTGTATAATCGCCAGCCGGTGGTGGGGGAGTTCTTGCACCTGAAACGTTTAAGCTGCTGATAACGCACACGCATCGAGTGATGCGAAAACGACATCAATGGCTGGGTCTCCTGTGATAGTCTCCCACCATTTTCCTATCGGCCCGCAAGGTACCACCGATTCATGCCATATTGAGGAGCGGTCATGCCCAGAATTTCCCATCAAGGTTTGCGTCGCGCGTTTCGGCAACTGCTCGCCTCCAATGCCTGCTTCCACACAGCCTCCGTCTTCGACCCCATGTCGGCACGCATTGCCGCGGACCTGGGCTTTGAAGTCGGCATCCTCGGCGGTTCCGTCGCCTCGCTGCAGGTGCTGGGCGCCCCTGACTTCGCCCTGATAACCCTGAGCGAGTTCGTCGAACAGGCTACCCGCATCGGCCGTGTCGCCCAGTTGCCGTTCATCGCCGACGCTGACCACGGCTACGGCAATGCCTTGAACGTGATGCGCACCGTGGCCGAGCTGGAACGCGCCGGCGTTGCCGCGCTGACCATCGAGGACACCCTGCTGCCGGCCCAGTTCGGGCGCAAGTCCACCGACCTGATCTCGGTGGCCGAAGGCATCGGCAAGATCAAGGCCGCCCTGGAAGCACGCGTGGACCCGGAACTGACCATCATCGCTCGCACCCACGCCGGCGTCCTGTCCACCGAAGATGTCATCGCCCGCACCAAGGCTTACCAGGAGGCCGGCGCCGACGGCATCTGCATGGTAGGCGTACGTGATTTCGACCACTTGGAAGAGATTGCCCAGCACCTCACCGTGCCGCTGATGCTGGTGACCTATGGCAACCCCGCGCTGCAGGACGACGAGCGCCTGGCGAAACTGGGCGTGCGCATCAGCGTCGATGGCCACGGGGCGTATTTCGCGGCCATCAAGGCGACCTACGACTCCCTGCGCGAACAGCGCAAGCTGACCCGCAGCACCCAGAACCTGAGTGCCACGGAACTGACACACACCTACACCCTGCCCGAAAGCTACATTGTCTGGGCGCGCGAGTTCATGGACGTCAAGGAATAGCCTGCTTCGTCCCGCCGCGCCATTGGCGGCACAACCGCCAGTAGACCGTGCCATTGATCAGCAGCACCACGCTGCCCAGCACCAGCTGGATACCCGCCGTGAGCCCGGCCGGGTAGATCACTGGCAACAGGTAATGTTCCACATACCCCCCCGTGTACCCCTGCTGCCCGGCCATGAGCCGCAACAGGTTCTCCCAGTGCGTCAGTGGACAGGTCAGGTGAAACACCTCTACCACCACGCCCCAGACCGCCGCTGGCACATGCAGCCATGCCACCGCGCGCCACTTCAGTACCAGCAGCCCACCCAGCAGTACAAAAATAATGAACAGGCCATGGAACAGCACCACTCCATCGGCAGCCACGCTGAAAATCATGAGAAATCCTTGTCAGTCGAGTGGCCCATTCTTGGCCCCCGGCCTTGGCAGGTCAAGGCTCAAACGGTTCATAATTATTGACGTGCCGTTTCTCGCGCCACCCATAAATCCTGTTTATTTTCAGATAGTTACATCGTTTCAGAAAAAACATGTGTCGTTATTTTGCACATTCGACGCTGTAAACGTTTGACATATTTGACGTGTTTGGCACACTGCCGACCCGTTGTACCGGAGATCACCGGGCCGCCGGCCAGCCTGCCCAGGTTGCCACGCCCCGCTTGAGCGCCCCGTACGCGTCCAAAAAAAACAATTGTCTAGCGCAACGCCCCCCGCGCCCAGGGTCTCACCCTGGCCAGGCCAGGCGTGCGAACGGGAAGAACACATGCTGATCTGGTTTGTCGCGGTTTACCTGCTGATCACCGTAGGTGTAGGTTTCTACGCCTCCACTCGTGTCAAAAACTCCAAGGACTTCGCGGCCGCTGGCCGCAGCATGTCATTCCCGGTGGTGACGGCCATGGTCTTCGCGACCTGGTTCGGCTCCGAGGCCGTGCTGGGCATTCCCGCCGCGTTCATGAAGAACGGTTTCTCCGGCATCATCGAAGACCCCTTCGGCTCCTTCGGCTGCCTGATGCTGGTAGGCCTGGTGTTCTGCCGGCCGCTATACCGGCTGAACATGCTGACCATCGGTGACTTCTTCCGTAAACGCTACGGGCCCAAGGTAGAGCTGTTCGTCAGCCTGGTGATCATCGGCTCGTACCTGGGCTGGATCGCCGCGCAACTGACCGCACTGGGCGTGGTCTTCAATGTGCTCTCCGACGGCGCCATCAGCACCACCCAGGGCATGTTGCTGGGTACGTTCATCGTGCTGGTCTACACCCTGTTCGGCGGCATGTGGTCGGTGGCCATGAACGACTCCATGCAAATGCTGATCATCGTCTGCGGCCTGGCCTACCTGACCTGGCTGCTGGGCAACATGGCGGGCGGCCCCACCCATGTGATCGAACACGCGGCGCAGGCGGGCAAGTTCACCATGGTCCACAGCACCTCGGCCAAGGACATCCTGGCGTTTCTGGGTGCGGCGGTGACCATGATGTTCGGTTCCATTCCCCAACAGGACGTGTATGCCCGCGTGATGTCGGCCAAGACCGAAAAAGTCGCCGCCCGCGCGTCCGTCGCGGGTGCGTGCTGCTACCTGACCTTCTGCATGCTGCCGATCTTCCTGACCTACGCGGCGTCGATGATCGACCCGCAGATGGTCAGCGAGCTGCTGGACAGTGACGCACAGATGATCCTGCCGCGGCTGATCATGGAACGCACCCCGCTGTTCGCGCAGATCATGTTCTTTGGTGCACTGCTGTCGGCGATCATGTCCACGGCTTCCGGCACCTTGCTGGCGCCGTCGGTGACCTTCACCGAGAACGTGCTCAAGCGCCTGCGCCCGGACATGACCGACCGCCAATTCCTGCTGGCCATGCGTATCACCATCGCCGTGGGCGCGGGGCTGACGTGCCTGTTCGCGCTGTACTCCAATTCGAGCATCTACGAGATGGTCGGCAACGCCTACAAGGTCACCCTGGTGGCGGCCGTGGTGCCATTGTTCGCCGGGCTGTTCTGGAAGCGCGCCACCAACCAGGGGGCGATCACCGCGATCATCTTCGGGTTGACGTCGTGGGGCCTGCTGGAGCTCACCCACCAGGAAGGTGACCTGTGGCCGCCGCAGCTGGCCGGGTTGCTGATCAGTGCCCTGGGGATGCTGGCAGGTTCGCTGTTGCCGCCTTTGAACAAGCGCGGCCGCGAATTCGACGGCGCGTTGGCCAACGGCTGATCGCCCCACCCCGTGGCGAAGGCATTCCCTGCGGGACCGAGCGAAGCTCGGCCCCACAAGGACATGGCGGCGGACCCGGTGGCGTCAGTAACCGCTGAGGATCTGCACGATGGCACCGGTGGCGATACCGACCAGCACGTAATCACCATTCACGTACAACCAGCGGTGGTCACGCGGCGGCTGACGCAGGTGACGGGCGCGCCAGTCGGTGACCCAGTAACGGTCGCTGCGGTATTGCGGGGGAGCGAAGCCGCCACGGTGCCACTCGCTGTGAGGGCGCGGCATGTTCGGTTGCGGCTGGTAGGCCTGGCCACCGCCATGGCCGCCGGGGCGCTGGGGCCCACCATGCTGCTGGGGTGGTCGGTTCTGGCCCCCGTGCTGCGGCCCCCCGTGCTGCCCACCGTTACCCTGTGGCGGGCGGCCTTGCTGTTGGCCCTGGTGGCCACGGTCCGGGCCGCCGTTATCGGGGCCAGGCTGGGCAAAGCTGGCCAGCGGCGTCAGCAGCATGAGGCAAGCACAACTGGCGACAATGATTTTCTTCATGTAAAGCTCCATGGGGCATTCGGCCCGTGCACCTTCAGTATCGGCGAAAAAACCACCGGCAACGTCTGCAAAAGGTAAATTAACGGTCAGTTTCGTGGCAACGACGCGGCCGCCGCCGGGTCTTCGGCCGAGCGCCCGCGCAAGAACAGTTCCGGGTAGCGGTTCCACAAGTCCAGCAGCGCCTGCACCGAGCGCGAGGCCTGTTTGAGCTGTGTGGTGGTCTGGTCCAGCTGGTCACGCTGGGACGAACCCTCGGCGACACTATCGACCACCCCATGCAAGGTTTGGTTCGCTTCCAGCAACGTATCGCGCAGTTGCGGCACCACCTGCTGGTTCACCTGATTCACCACAAGCGGCAATTGCTCGAGGCTGCGGGTGAGGTTGCGCGACAGCTCGCTGCCCTGCACGCGCCCGGCCATGGCCATGATGCGCTTGATCTGGTCTTCCATGACCGAGAAGCTACCCGCCACGGTCGGGACTTCGATGGGCCGCGCGTCATAGTCGAACGGCACCGCCGGCGCCCCCGGCACAAAGCCCAATTGAATGTATTTCTGGTCCGTCAGCAGGTTGCCCACCCGCGCCTGGGCGCGCAGGCCGTGCTCGATGAAGCGCCCCATCAGCAGGGCGGTGGTGGACTCGTCATCGCGGCCCATGTCCTTGTGCAGTTTGTCATGCACGGCGCCCAGGCGGTTGGGGTAGATCACCGCGCCCACCCGGCTGCTGAGCCACTGGCGGCGCGGGTCGTAGTCCAGTTGCACGGACACCACGCGGCCGATTTCAATACCGAAGAATTCCACCGGCGCGCCCACCGCCAGCCCACGTGTCGAGTCATCGAAATGCATCACCAGGTAGCGGGCGTAGCCCAAGGGCCGGGACAGCGCATCGTCCCGCTCGTCGAACAGGGTAAAGCGGCTGTTGGCCTCGGCCACTGGCGAATCTGGCGGGTAGGCAGGAGCCTGGAACGCCACGCCGCCGTTGAGCACCGCGGCCATGGACTCGACATTGACCTGACGGCCGCCCACGCCCACCTTGATGTCCACGCCGCTGGCATTCCAGAAGCGGGTGTTCTGGGTCACGAAACGGTCATTGGGCGCGGCAATGAACACGGTCACATCCACCCCCTTGCCTTCGCTGCTCAACCCACTGCCGATCACCCTGCCCACTTGCACGCGGCGGTAATAGACCGGCGAGCCGATGTTCAGGGAATTCAGGCTATCGGCATGCAACACGAAACGGGTACCCACTTCGCCAAAGCGAATGGCCGGCGGGTGTTCCAGGCCGCGAAAACGCTCGGCAGTCTCCCCCGCACGCCCCGCGTCGGCGCCAATGAAGCTGCCGGTGAGCAGCGTCTTGACCCCGGAAATCTCGCTGAGGCCGATACGGGGCCGTACCACCCAGAAACGCGTGCCCTTGTCGGCAAATGCGCTAGCGTCCGCCTGCAACTGGATATCCACGTCCACCCGGTCGCGGGCCTTGTCGATGCTGATGCTCACCACCTTGCCGACAGGCACGCTTTTGTACAGCACTGGCGTCTGATTGGCCTCCAGCCCTTCGGCCGTCTGGAAGCTGACAGTGATGCGCGGGCCAAGGCCGCGAAAATGTCCGGACAACACCAGCACGGCAGCGACGGCCGCGGCCACGGGCAGCAGCCATACCAGCGAGAAACGCCGGGGGTGTTTGGGAGGTGGGTTCACGCCGACAATCCTGTGTCATGGAAGACACACAGTAATAGGCGAAAGCGCGAAAAAAAGCGATGGAAAACGGGCCTGGCAACCAGGCCCGTCGTGCCGCTTACACCGCCGAGCGGCGGTAGAAACGATACCGCGGAAACCAGAAGTTGCGTTCGATGGCCTGCAACAGCAGTTCCTCTGGGGTTTCAAGGGCCACGCCATCGGCCTGAGCCTGCTTGGCAACCGCCACGGCGATCTTCTTGCTCACCCCCTGAATGTCCTTGAGCGGCGGCAGGACGGCATCGCCAGTACCGGTGACCACAGGCGAGCACTCTGCCAGGGCATTGGAGGCAGCCATGAGCATGGCGTCGGTGATGCGCGTCGCCTTGGCGGCCACCACGCCCAGGCCGATGCCGGGGAAGATGTAGGCATTGTTGCATTGTGCGATCGGCAGCGTGCGGCCGTTGATTTCCACGGGGGCGAACGGGCTGCCGGTGGCGACCAGGGCATTGCCGTCGGTCCATTCCAGGACTTCGGCCGGGGTGGCCTCGACCCGCGAGGTGGGGTTGGACAGCGGCATGATCAGCGGTGTCGGGCAATGAGCGTACACCTCACGCACCACCGCTTCGGTAAACAGGCCGCGCTGGCCCGAAACCCCGATCAGGATGGTCGGCTTGGCCTGCTTGACCACTTCCAGCAGCGCAATGCCATTGTCGTCGCGCTGCCAGCCTTGCACGGCGCCGGCCTTGTGCGCCAGGCGCATCTGGAAATCATGCAGGCCACTCATGTCGTCGGTCAGCAGGCCGAACCGGTCGACCATGAAGATGCGCTGACGCGCCTCGCTTTCCGACAGCCCTTCCAGTTGCATGGCGGCGACGATGTGTTCGGCAATGCCGCACCCTGCGGAACCGGCCCCCACGAAGGCCACCACCTGCTCGCCCAGTTTCTGGTTCTTGACCTTGCAGGCCGCCAGCAGCGTGCCCACGGCCACCGAAGCGGTGCCCTGGATGTCATCGTTGAAGCAGCACAGTTCGTCGCGATATTTCTCCAGCAACGGCATGGCGTTGGTCTGGGCGAAGTCTTCGAACTGCAGCAGCACGCCCGGCCAGCGGCGTTTGACCGCCTGAATGAACAGGTCGACGAACTCGGCGTACTCCTGGCCGGTCACGCGCGGGTGGCGCCAGCCCATGTACATGGGGTCGTCCAGCAGTTCCTGATTGTTGGTGCCCACGTCCAGCACGATCGGCAGCGTGTAGGCCGGGCTGATGCCACCGCACGCGGTGTACAGCGACAGCTTGCCAATCGGGATGCCCATGCCGCCGATGCCCTGGTCGCCCAGGCCGAGAATGCGCTCGCTGTCGGTGACCACAATGATCTTCACCGAGTCCTTGGTGGCGCTGCGCAGGATGTCATCGATGCGGTCGCGGTCCGGCCAGGAGATGAACAGGCCGCGGTGGGTGCGGTAGATCTTGGAGAATTCCTGGCAGGCCTGGCCGACGGTCGGGGTGTAGATGATCGGCAGCATCTTGTCCAGATGCGATTCCAGCAGGCGGAAGAACAGGGTCTCGTTGTTGTCCTGGATCGAACGCAGGTAGATGTGCTTGTCCAGGTCGCTGGCGCACTGCTCGTACTGGCGGTACACGCGGTCGACTTGTTCTTCGATGGTCTCGACGTTCTGCGGCAGCAGGCCGATCAGGTTGAAGTCGATACGCTCCTGAGGCGTGAAGGCGCTGCCCTTGTTGAGCAGCGGCATCTCCAGCAGCGAGGGGCCGGCGTAGGCGATGTAGAGCGGGCGGGACTGGTTAGGCACGTTTTTCATCTCTTTATCCGTCATAGGCTAGGGCGCACCACGCACTGTAGCGCCCGCAGGCTGCGCGGGCGTGACAGGGTGGGCGACGGCTTCTCTTTTCACGTCAAAAAACGAATTAGCGCAATTTTGACGGGGGTGCGTCAAGTTGCCACAGGATGAAATTCGGTTCAGGGGCGGCTTTAGCGTGCGCTCACCCCTCGCCCAGCGCCTGCACCATGAACTCGCGCAACCAGCGATGCCCCGGGTCGCGGTGGCAACGCTCCGGCCACAACAGGGTCATCTGGTACGTCGGCAACGCCAACGGCGGTTCGACCACGCGCAAGGCCGGATTGCCGCGCACCAGCCGCTCGGGCAGCAGCGCTACCAGGTCGGTGCTGGCCAGGGCGTTGGGCACCAGCAGAAAATGTGCTACCGACAACACCACCTTGCGGCTCAGGCCCACGGCTGCCAGGGCGCTGTCGGTCACCCCCGAAAAGCCGCCGCCATCGGGTGACACGATTACCTGTTCCAATTTGCAGAACTGCGCCAGGGTGGGCCGGCGGCGCAGGCGCGGATGATCCTGCCGGCCCACCAGCACATAGCGTTCGGTGAACAGGACGCGGCTGCGCAGGCTTTGCGGCGCCTCGTCACGGGTGTGGAACGCCATATCCACCTCCCCCTCCTCGGCTTGCCGCGCCAGGCGCGCTGGAACCAGTTGCAGCAGTGCCAGGCGAGTGTGCGGCGCGGCCTGGCGCACCCCCTGCAACGCTGGCAGCACCAGGGACGAAGCACTGCCGTCGGACGCCGCCACCCGCCAGGTGTCGCGTGCCTGAGCGGGGTCGAAGGGTGCCAGCGGCGCCACGGCCTCCTCAAGCCCCGCCAAGGCCTGGCGCAGCGGTTCGCGCAAGGCCAGTGCCCGCGCGGTCGGGCGCATGCCCCGCGGCCCTGGCAACAGCAGGGGGTCGTCGAAGAGGTCGCGCAACTTGGCCAGGTGCACACTGATGGACGGCTGGGAATAGCTCAAACGCTGGGCGGCGCGGGTGACGTTCTGTTCGGCCAGCAGCACGTCCAGCGTCACCAGCAGGTTCAGGTCCAACTGCCTGAAATTAACCATGGCTATACCTGGAATATCAGTTATTCATTTCCACTATACCTTAGCACCGCGCACGCTGATGCCATTCACTGACCACGAGGTGCCAACGATGAACGTCCTGATTGTGTATGCCCACCCTGAACCGCAATCGCTGAACGGCTCCCTGAAGCATTTTGCGGTGGCCCACCTGCAACGCGCCGGCCACCAGGTACGGGTATCCGACCTGTACGCCATGCAGTGGAAAGCCACCCTGGACGCCGGCGACACCCTGGGGCGCCTGGACCCGCGATGCTTTTCACCCTCAAGCGAATCCCGCCACGCCCTGGAACATGGCCTGCAAAGCCCGGACATTGCGGCCGAGCAGGCGAAGTTGCTATGGGCCGACGCGGTGATCCTGCAGTTCCCACTGTGGTGGTTCTCGATGCCAGCGATTCTCAAAGGGTGGGTCGACCGGGTGTACGCCCATGGCTTTGCCTACGGCGTAGGTGAACATTCCGAAGCGCGCTGGGGCGAGCGCTACGGCGAAGGTACCTTGGCGGGCAAGCGCGCCATGCTGCTGGTTACCACGGGGGGCTGGGACTCACACTACAGCGCCCGAGGCATCAACGGCCCCATGGACGACCTGCTGTTTCCCATCCAGCACGGCATCCTCCACTACCCCGGCTTCGACGTACTGCCGGCCATGGTCATTCACCGCACCGGCCGCATGGATGATGACCGCTACGCTACCGTGGCCCATGCGCTGGGGCAGCGACTGGACGCCCTGTGGAGCGACGCGCCCATCGCGTTCAGGCCGCAGAATGGCGGGGACTATGCCATTCCGCAGTTGACCTTGCGTGAGGATATCGCGCCAGGGGTGCAGGGTTTTGCCGCCCATGTGCGCCGGTCAAATCGTTAGACCTGGCCGGTACAGGCGCGCAGCAGGAAGAAGAACGCCATGCTCAAGCCCATGCTCAGCAGGGTATTGCGGGTGAACAGTACCAGCCCCACCGCTACCGCCGAACTGATCAGGTAAGGGTTGTCCAGGTGCAGGTTCAATTGCCGGTCCGGCATGAACACGATCGGCCCGCAGATGGCCGTGAGCATGCCCGGCACGGCGAACCCCAGAAACTGCCGCACATTGCTGCCCAGCCGTACGGGCAAGCGCGGTTCCAGGAATACGTAGCGGTTGAGGAATACCAGGGTACCCATACCGATGATGACGACCCAGATCATGAACGTGCTCCTTGAAGTTTGCTGCACACAAAACCTGCCGTCATGCCTGCCAGGCCTGACAGCACCAGGGCGGACCCCCACTGCCAATAACTGAACAGCACCGAGCAGAACAACGACACCACCACGCACACCAGGGCGGGGATGTTGCGCACCACGGGTGTGATCAGGGCGATGAAGGTGGCCGCGATGGAGAAATCCAGGCCCAGGTGTTCCAGGCCCGGAAGGCTACGGCCCAACAGGATGCCCAGCAGGGTAAAGAAATTCCAGGCCACGTAGAAGGTCAGCCCCACACCCAGGGCGTACCACCGGCTGAAGGTCTGCTGGTCGTAGCGGCTGGTCAGGGCAAACAGTTCATCGGTGAGCAGAAAGCCCAGGCCTGCGCGCCAGCGCCCTGGCAACCCGGCGATCATCGGCCGCAGGCTCATGCCGTACAACAGGTGCTGGGAGGTCAGCAACACGGTGGTCAACAGAATCGACAGCACCCCCGCTCCGCCTTTGAGCATGCCAATGGCTACCAGTTGCGCGGCACCGGCGAAGACGATGGCCGACAGGCCCTGGCCCTGCAACGGGGTGAGGTTGGCCTCGATGGCCATGGAGCCGGCCAGCAGCCCCCACGGCGCGGTGGCCAGGGACAGTGGCACGATGGCAGCGGCGCCCCGTAGAAAGGCGTGGCGAGGGAGCAGGGTAGTCGGCATGTTTTATTGAAATGGCTGGAACGGACGGTGAGTGTCGCAGAGGCGACTGGGTGGGTCTTGAATGATATTGCTCAATTCAAGGTTTTCCGAGCGCCTTGGCGCCAACCACAAAAGAAGAGAGTATTTTGATCAACCCCCGCCTTTTCGGACGTTCCCCATGCCGCTCATCCCCTGCCAGCCGCCCACCGTCGAATCCATCATCACCGCCCACGCGGCGCTGCGCGCCCAGGGCCCGCTGGTGCAGTGCCTGACCAACAGCGTATCGGTGAATTTCATGGCCAATGTACTGCTGGCTGCCGGGGCCTCGCCGGCCATGGTCGACAACCCGGAGGAAGCCGCGGGCTTCGCCGCCATCGCCGGGGCCGTGCTGGTGAACCTGGGCACACCCACCGACGCCCAGGTGCGGGCCATGCGCCTGGCTGTGCAGGCCGCCGACAGCCTTGGCCGCCCTTGGGTGCTGGACCCTATCGGGGCCGGCGTGCTTCCCTGGCGTGGCCAGGTAGCGGCCGAGCTGCTGGCCCTGCGGCCCACGGTGATCCGCGGCAACGCGGCGGAAATCATCGGCCTGGCAGGCTTGGGCAATAGCCAGGCGAAAGGCTTCGACAGCTCCAGCGACCCGGCCGATGCCATGCCCGCGGCGATCACCTTGCTCAAGCACGCGACTTGCGTATCGGCGTCGGGGCCCATCGACCATGTGGTGGGCAAGGTGCGGGACGACCGCGGCGATGTCAGCCATTACCTGCTGCGCATCGCCGGTGGCAGCGCCCTGCTGCCACGTATCACGGCCTCGGGTTGCTCGCTGGGCGCGCTGGTGGCGGCCTATGCCGCCGCTACCCAGGATGGTTTTTGCGCCGTGGCCGCCGCCCATGTGCACTTCGCCCTGGCCGCCGAATATGCCGAGCCCCTGGCCCAGGGCCCCGGCTCGTTCCTGCCGGCCTTTCTGGACGGGCTGGACCGGGTCGACGCCGACCTGATTCGCGCCAAGGCGCAGGTTGAAGGGCTGCGCCTTTAACAGCCGAACAACAGATCCCGGCGCTCCAGGTTCAGCAAGTACTGCTTGGCGGCCAGGCCGCCGGCAAACCCGGTCAGGCTGCCGGAACTGCCGATCACCCGGTGGCAGGGTGCGATGATGGAGATGGGGTTGCGGCCATTGGCGGCGCCCACCGCCCGCACGGCCTTGGGGTTGCCCAACTGCAGGGCGATATCCAGGTAGCTGCGGGTTTCGCCAAAGGGAATGCGCAGCAGCGCTTGCCAGACCTGCACCTGAAACGCTGTGCCGGCAAAATCCAGCTCCAGATCGAAGGTTTCCCGGCGCCCCGCGAAATATTCGTCCAACTGCGTGGCGGTACGCACCAGCATCGGGTGGTCGTGCTGCTCGCGCACCTCACCCAGGCGCACACGGCCAGGGCGGTCATCCTGCCAAAGGATGGCGGCCAGCTTGGGGCCGCGGGCGACCAGGGTGAGCATGCCGACGGGGGAATCGATCAGTGTGCAGGTGTACGGCATGGGGCCCCCTGGGCGGTTCATGAGGCATCAGTGTAAAGCATCCGGCCACAGCAGCGCCCACCCGGACGGCAACGTTGCCGTGACATTCGGCGATTGTCGACAATACCAATTTCATAATTGACCAATCTGGCGTACGGCGCTACTTTTTAGCCAACAACCCAACATTGTGTCGACAATATGCTCGCGGACTCCTCCACCATCGTTACTGGCGAAGACACCGAGACCCTCTCGGAAAATGTCTTCCGGCGCATTCAGGCCGCCATCGTCAGCGGCGAGATCGCCCCAGGCAGCAAAATCTCCGAACCCGAGCTGGCGCGCACCTATGGCATCAGCCGGGGCCCGCTGCGCGAGGCCATTCACCGCCTGGAAGGCCAACGCCTGCTGGTGCGCGTACCCCATGTGGGTGCGCGCGTGGTGTCGCTCAGCCACGCCGAACTGATCGAACTGTACGAGATTCGCGAGTCACTGGAGGGCATGGCCTGCCGCCTGGCCGCCGAACGCATGAGCGAGGCCGAGATCGACGAACTGCGCCAGGTGCTGCACACCCACGAGCGCGACGCAGCGTTCCAGGCCGGGCTGGGCTATTACCAGCAGGAAGGCGACTTCGACTTTCACTACCGCATCATCCAGGGCAGCGGTAACCGCACCCTGGCGCAACTGCTGTGCGGCGAGCTGTATCAATTGGTGCGCATGTACCGCATCCAGTTTTCCACCACGCCCAACCGCCCCCGGCAGGCCTTCACCGAACACCACCGAATTCTGGACGCCATCGCCGACCGCGATGGCGAACTGGCCGAATTGCTGATGCGCCGCCATATCGGCGCGTCCCGCCGCAATATCGAGCGTCACTACCCGGACGCCGCCACCAACCCTCGAGGTGAGTCATGAATAACAAGAACAGCCCAGGCCAGCGTTTCCGCGATGCCGTGGCCAGCGAACACCCATTGCAAGTAGTGGGCACCATCAATGCCAACCATGCCCTGCTGGCCAAGCGGGCCGGTTTCAAGGCCATCTACCTGTCGGGCGGCGGGGTATCGGCCGGTTCCCTGGGCTTGCCGGACCTGGGCATCAGTAGCCTGGACGACGTGCTCACTGACGTGCGGCGCATCACCGACGTCTGCGACCTGCCCTTGCTGGTGGACGTGGACACGGGCTTTGGTTCTTCGGCGTTCAACGTGGCGCGCACGGTGAGGTCGATGATCAAGTTCGGCGCCGCCGCCATCCACATCGAGGACCAGGTGGGCGCCAAGCGCTGCGGCCACCGGCCGAACAAGGAAATCGTCAGCCAGCAGGAAATGGTCGACCGTATCAAGGCCGCGGTGGACGCCCGCACCGATGACAGTTTCGTGATCATGGCACGCACCGACGCCCTGGCAGTGGAAGGCCTGCAGGCTGCCCTGGACCGCGCCGAGGCGTGCGTGGAAGCCGGTGCCGACATGATCTTCCCCGAGGCCATCACCGAACTGGCCATGTACAAGCAGTTCGCCGAGCGAGTGCGCGCGCCTATCCTGGCCAACATCACCGAGTTCGGTGCCACGCCGCTGTACACCACCGAGGAACTGGCCAGCGTGGACGTGGCCCTGGTGCTCTACCCGCTGTCGGCCTTCCGGGCCATGAACAAGGCCGCGGAGAACGTCTACGGTGCCATCCGCCGCGATGGCACGCAGAAAAACGTCATCGATACCATGCAGACTCGCATGGAGCTGTATGACGCCATCGACTACCACCTGTTCGAACAGAAGCTTGACGCGCTGTTCGCCCAGACGAAGACAGCCCTTTAGCAGCGGCCGCCACGCCGCGTGCCGGAAGTGCTCACAACGTTTTTTACCGTGAATCCAGACAATAAATTCAAGAATGGAGAGAACCATGGCCGAAGCAAAAGTATTGAGTGGTGCTGGCCTGCGTGGCCAGGTGGCCGGGCAGACTGCCCTGTCCACTGTGGGCCAGGCCGGCGCCGGCCTGACCTACCGTGGCTATGACGTGCGCGAACTGGCCGAGCAGGCCACGTTCGAGGAAGTGGCCTACCTGCTGCTGTACGGCGAGTTGCCCAACCACGCGGACCTGGACCACTACCAGCACAAGCTCGCCACCCTGCGCGACCTGCCCCAGGCGCTGAAGGAAGTGCTGGAACGCATTCCGGCCAATGCCCACCCCATGGACGTGATGCGCACCGGTTGCTCGTTCCTGGGCAACCTGGAACCGGAGAAAAACTTCGACCAGCAGCACGATGTCACCGACCGCCTGTTGGCCGCGTTCCCCGCGATCATGTGCTACTGGTACCGCTTCAGCCACCATGGCGTGCGCATCAATTGCCGCACTGACGAGCCAGACACCGCCGGGCACTTCCTGCACCTGCTGCATGGCAAGACCCCGAGCGAGCTGCACCGCAAGGTCATGAACGTATCGCTGATCCTCTACGCCGAGCACGAATTCAACGCCTCGACCTTCACGGCCCGGGTGTGCGCCTCGACCCTCTCGGACTTGCATTCCTGCATCACCGCCGCCATCGGCACCCTGCGCGGGCCGCTGCACGGAGGGGCCAACGAAGCGGCCATGGCCATGATCGAGAAGTTCAAGAGCCCGGAAGAAGCGGTTCGCGGTACTTTGGCCATGCTCGAGCGCAAGGACAAGATCATGGGCTTCGGCCACGCCATCTACAAGGACAATGACCCGCGCAACGAGGTCATCAAGGTCTGGTCGAAAAAGCTCGCGCAGGAAGTCGCCGACACCGTGATCTTCCCCGTCTCCGAGGCCATCGACAAGACCATGTGGGAGCAGAAGAAACTGTTCCCCAACGCTGACTTCTACCATGCCTCGGCCTACCATTTCATGGGCCTGCCCACTGAGCTGTTCACGCCTGTTTTCGTGTGTTCACGCCTGACTGGCTGGGCCGCGCATGTGTTCGAACAGCGGGCCAACAACCGCATCATTCGGCCCAGTGCAGAGTATGTGGGCGCAGCACAGCGCGCGTATGTGCCGATAGAGCAGCGTTGAACAACCACACCTCGCCTCGCCGCCGGTTCCACAGGGAATTGAGCAGGCCCAGATCTGCGACTTAACCGTGATCGAGTCCAGCACCATGAATACTCAGTACCTCAAGCCCCTGCCAGGCACTGCCCTGGACTATTTCGACACTCGCGCCGCCGTGGACGCGATCACGCCAGGCGCCTATGCCACCCTGCCCTACGTGGCGCGGGTGCTGGCCGAGAACCTGGTGCGCCGCTGCGAGCCCGCCACCCTCACGGCGTCGCTCACGCAACTGATCGAGCGCAAGCGCGACCTCGACTTCCCCTGGTTCCCTGCCCGCGTGGTGTGCCATGACATTCTGGGCCAGACCGCCCTGGTGGACCTGGCCGGCCTGCGCGATGCCATTGCCCTGCAAGGCGGCGACCCGGCCCAGGTCAACCCGGTGGTGCCTACGCAACTGATCGTCGACCACTCCCTGGCCGTGGAGCGCGGCGGCTTCGACCCCCAGGCGTTCGAACAGAACAGAGCCATCGAAGACCGTCGCAACGAAGACCGCTTCCACTTCATCGACTGGACCAGAAAAGCCTTCAGGAACGTCGACGTGATCCCCCCGGGCAACGGCATCATGCACCAGATCAACCTGGAGAAAATGTCACCGGTGATCCAGGTGCAGAACGGCGTGGCCTTTCCCGACACCTGCGTGGGCACTGACAGCCACACCCCCCATGTCGACGCCCTGGGCGTGATCGCCATCGGCGTCGGTGGCCTGGAAGCCGAAAGCGTGATGCTGGGCCGTGCCTCATGGATGCGCCTGCCGGACATCGTCGGCGTGGAACTCACCGGCCAGTTGCAACCCGGTATCACCGCCACCGACATGGTGCTGGCATTGACCCAATTCCTGCGCCAACAGAAAGTGGTGGGGGCCTGGCTGGAGTTCTTCGGCGCCGGCGCCTCGAAACTGACCCTGGGCGACCGCGCCACCATTTCCAACATGGCCCCCGAATACGGCGCCACCGCGGCGATGTTCTACATCGACCAGCAGACCATCGACTACCTCAAGCTCACCGGCCGAGAAGACCAGCAGGTGCAGCTGGTCGAGGATTACGCGCGGCGAACCGGCCTGTGGGCCGATAGCCTGAAGACCGCCGAATACGAACGCAGCCTGAGCTTCGACCTGAGCACCGTGGTGCGCAACATGGCTGGCCCCAGCAACCCTCACGCTCGCCTGGCCACCCGCGACCTGGCCGCCAAGGGCATCGCCGCACCATGGACCGAGACGCCGGGGCAAATGCCCGACGGTGCGGTGATCATCGCTGCCATCACCAGTTGCACCAACACCAGCAACCCGCGCAACGTCATTGCCGCGGGCCTGCTGGCGCGTAACGCCAACCGTCTGGGACTGGCCCGCAAGCCGTGGGTAAAAACGTCCCTGGCCCCCGGCTCCAAGACCGTCAAACTGTACCTGGAGGAAGGCGGCCTGCTGCCGGAACTGGAACAACTGGGCTTTGGCGTGGTGGCTTTCGCCTGCACCACCTGCAATGGCATGTCCGGCGCCCTGGACCCGGCCATTCAGCAGGAAATCATCGACCGCGACCTGTACGCCACCGCCGTGCTGTCAGGCAACCGCAACTTCGACGGGCGTATTCACCCTTACGCCAAGCAGGCATTCCTGGCCTCGCCGCCCCTGGTGGTGGCCTACGCCATCGCCGGCACCATCCGCTTCGACATCGAGAAGGACGTCCTGGGCCATGGCCCTGCCGGCGAGGAAATCCGCCTGAAAGACATCTGGCCCAGTGATGACGAAATAGACGCCCTGGTCAAAACGTCAGTCAAGCCGGAGCAGTTCCGTCAGGTCTACATTCCCATGTTCGCCGTCCACGAAGACACCGGGCCCAAGGTCGCGCCGCTGTATGACTGGCGCCCGCAAAGCACCTATATTCGCCGCCCTCCCTACTGGGAAGGCGCCCTGGCCGGCGCCCGCCCCCTCAAGGGCATGCGCCCGCTGGCGGTGCTGCCCGACAACATCACCACCGATCACCTGTCGCCGTCCAACGCCATCATGCTCGACAGCGCCGCCGGTGAATACCTGGCGAAAATGGGTGTGCCCGAGGAAGACTTCAACAGTTACGCCACCCACCGTGGCGACCACCTGACCGCCCAGCGCGCCACCTTCGCCAACCCGAAACTGTTCAACGAAATGGTGCTGGAGGATGGCAAGGTGAAACAGGGTTCCCTGGCCCGCGTCGAGCCTGAAGGCCAGGTGATGCGCATGTGGGAGGCCATCGAGACCTACATGCACCGCAAGCAGCCACTGATCATCATCGCCGGGGCTGATTATGGCCAGGGCTCTTCCCGCGACTGGGCGGCCAAGGGCGTACGCCTGGCCGGCGTGGAAGCCATCGCTGCCGAAGGCTTCGAGCGCATTCACCGCACCAACCTGGTGGGCATGGGCGTGCTGCCGCTGGAGTTCCTGCCGGGCACGAACCGCCACACCCTGGGCATCGACGGCAGCGAAATGTACGACGTGTTGGGCGCGCGCACGCCGCGCGCTACCCTGACCCTGGTGATCACCCGCCGCGACGGCCAACGCGTGGACGTGCCAGTGACCTGCCGCCTGGACACGGCGGAGGAAGTGTCCATCTACGAAGCCGGTGGCGTGCTGCAGCGCTTTGCCCAGGACTTCCTTGAACAAGCGCCCGCCGCCTGAGGACTTCACCCCATGAGCTACCCCGCACAACTGAAAATACCCGCCACCTACATGCGTGGCGGCACCAGCAAGGGCGTGTTCTTCAAGCTCGATGACCTGCCTGAGGAAGCCCGGCTGCCAGGCCCGGCCCGTGACGCGCTGCTCCTGCGCGTGATCGGCAGCCCCGACCCCTATGGCAAGCAGATCGACGGCATGGGCGGCGCCACGTCCAGCACCAGCAAGACGGTGATCCTGAGCAAGAGCACACGGCCCGAGCACGACGTGGACTACCTGTTCGGCCAGGTGTCCATCGACTCCGCTTTCATCGACTGGAGCGGCAACTGCGGCAACCTCTCCGCTGCCGTAGGCTCGTTCGCCCTCAGCAATGGCCTGGTAGACCTCAGCCGCATGCCCCGCAATGGCGTGGCCACGGTGCGCATCTGGCAAGCCAACATCGCCAAGACCATCATCGCCCACGTGCCGATCACCGAGGGCGCGGTACAGGAAACCGGCGACTTCGAACTGGACGGCGTGACCTTTCCCGCTGCCGAGGTGCAGTTGGAGTTCATGGCCCCCGCCGCCGAGGAGGACGGCGGGGGCGGCGCCATGTTCCCCACCGGCAACGTGGTCGATGACTTGCTGGTACCCGGCGTCGGTACCTTCAAAGCCACCCTGATCAACGCGGGCATCCCGACCATTTTCCTCAATGCCGCCGAGATCGGCTACACCGGTACCGAACTGCAGGACGCCATCAACGGCGACCCACTGGCCCTGGCCCGGTTCGAAACCATTCGGGCTCATGGGGCGCTGCGCATGGGCCTGATCAAGGACCTGCACGAAGCCGCGACCCGCCAGCACACTCCCAAGATCGCGTTCGTCGCCGGCCCCGCCGCTTACACCGCCTCCAGCGGCAAGGCGGTGGGGGCCGCAGACGTCGACCTGCTGGTGCGGGCCTTGTCCATGGGCAAGCTGCACCATGCCATGATGGGTACCGCGGCGGTGGCCATCGGCACGGCAGCCGCCATCCCCGGCACCCTGGTGAACCTGGCGGCAGGGGGTGGCGAACGCCATAGCGTGCGCTTCGGCCACCCTTCGGGCACCTTGCGCGTCGGCGCCCAGGCCGAGTTCGTCGACGGCCAGTGGGCGGTGGTCAAGGCCATCATGAGCCGTAGCGCACGGGTGTTGATGGAAGGCTGGATACGTGTGCCCGCGCCCTGGGACGAGCCACCTGGCCGCCAGCCATGACCCGGCGTCCAGGACGCAGCGACAGACAGGTGCAGCAGCTGCGGGAGCTGTCGCAGCGCTGAACCACGCTTAAAAAATATGCCCATATCGTACTTTCTCGATATAATTGAACGTTGCGTGCTTATACCCTCACGCCGTCCCGCGGCTGCGCCCGCGCTTCAGGATCCCGTTCAATGCGACTACCCTTGTTTTCCCTGCTCTGTGTCATCGGCCTGGCCGGCTGTGCGTCGGCACCCAACGCTCCTTCCAAGACATTCACCAGCAGCAAGTCCCCCGAGGAAGTGGGCAGTTGCATCCTGCCCAAATGGCAGGCCCTGCGCCCGGACACCGAGAATACCGGTAACCAGCGCCACTACCGGCTGACCGTCAGCAGCAAGATGGCCGCCGATGAAATCCTGGATATCTACAAGACCCAGAACGGCAGCGAAGTCTCCTGGTACCAGCGCGAACCGCTGAGCTTCAACCGCGGCGCGCTGAACAAAGCCGTGCGCGAGTGCCTGTAAGCGACGTCGCAAATGCGCGCCCGCCGTGCCAATTGGGCAAGGGCTTGACCATCGGTTGATGCCCTGGCCGTTGCGCACAACGGCCTGCCCCAGCACCGCCGGGTTGCTACGCGATTCCCCTGCCCTTGACCCACGATGGCGCACCGCGCTTGCACCCTGCAGCCCTGCTTCCTGCAGCGGCGCGGGCTCTGGCCCGATGCATTCACGGGCCCAGGCCGTCCTTGCGCAAGATGCATTCACGGGCCCAGGCCGTCCTTGCGCAAAACGCATGGCCTGCACCAATCGGCAATTCCCCTCGCGGCCCGTCGTCCGCGACCCTGACGCTCCCGGTCTTGCCCAAGGAGTCGTCGATGAACAAAGGTTATGCTACCGCCGCGTCACTGGCCGTGTTCGCCCAGGGCTTTGCCTTGGCATCTACCGCCCAGGCCGATGGTTTTCCCGGTATTGCCATGATCGCCCCCGGCTTCGGCTACTACGGCATCGACAGCGGTTTTGACAGCAAACTCAAGGCCTACGGCACCCTCGACGCCTTCGCCAGCTACCACGACTCAGGCCACTCCACCGGTACCCAGCTGGGCGGTGGCGGCGCGTGGACCAACAAGCTCGGGGTGTATGCACGCACCCCGGTGGCCACCGATACCGTGCTGGAAATGGACGTCGAGGAAGGCTTCAACGTCAATGGCAACACCGTAGGGAAGAACTGGAGCAGCATCGGTACCCTGCGCCTGGCCGTCGCGGCTTTGCGCTCCAGGGAGTACGGCAAACTCGAGGTCGGCAAGACCTACGGCATGGGCACCCCCACCTTTGCCGACCCGTTCCTGGCCAGTTATGGCTCGCCCTACACCTACCTGGCCGTGCCAGCGGCGGGCAAAGGCGCTTACTACCTGGACCTGCGCCCCAAGCATACCGTGGCCTACACCACCCCTACCTTCCATGGCTGGAGCATCGCCACCGCCGCCAGCCTCGGCCTGGACGACCATGCCAGCGAAGGACGCACCCTGCGCGGTGCCGGCGCGAAGCTGCAGTACACGGATAAACGCCTCATTCTGCTGGCATCGTTCAACCGCTACCTCAGCGACCCCTGGGAAGACGACGGCCAACTCAAGCAGACCGCCAACTACTACAAGAGCCTGTCGGCGTTCTACGACTTCGGGCCATTCTCCAGCAGTCTCACCTGGCAGCGCCAGGACGTGGACCAGAGCGCCACCCCCAGCACAACGGTAGTCACCGCAGGCTTCATCATGCCCTTGGGCAAGCGCGACCTGACCCGCCTGGTATTGGTCAAGCGCAGCGTGGAGTTTGGCGCCAAGGATGCCTACGGTGCCATGATCGGCTACGACCACTTCTTCACGCCTCGCCTGGCGACTTACGTGCACCTGGGCATGATCAGCAACCAGCGCAACTCGGCGGTGACGTATGCAGGTACCCCGGTGGAACAGACGGGCGACGACCCGCAGAACCTGTCGGTGGGGGTGTATTACCATTTCTGAGCGTAGTCCTTTATCATCCCCATGCCACCGCCAGCGCCAGGGAGTAGGACGGATGAGGATCGAGCCTTTCAGCATTGCCATCAGCGACGAGGCGCTGCAGGACCTGCGCCAGCGCCTGGGCGCCACGCGCTGGGCCACGGGCGTGGAAGGCAATGGCTGGAGCGAGGGTACCGACAGCACCACCCTTCACCGGCTGGTGCAGTACTGGCAACGGGATTTCGACTGGCGCGCCCAGGAGGCCCGGCTCAACACCCTGCCGCAATTCATGGCGCACATGCCCGGCCAACGCATCCACTTCCTGCACCAGCGCGGCCAGGGGCCGGCGCCGTTGCCCCTGGTGCTGACCCACGGCTGGCCTGGCTCGTTCGTGGAAATGGAAGCCATCCTGCCGCTGCTGACCGATCCTGCCAGCCACGGCGGCGACGCCGCCGACGCCTTCCACGTGGTGGTACCGTCCTTGCCCGGCTATGGTTTTTCGCCGGCCCCCGTCAGCAAGGGCACGGGCCCGTCTGAAATCGCCGGCCTGTGGGCGCAGTTGATGACCGCCCTGGGCTACGACACCTTCGGCGCTCAGGGCGGTGACTGGGGCGCCAGCGTCTCCACCTGGCTGGCCTACCGTTACCCGGTACGGGTCAAAGGCCTGCACCTGAATTTCCTGCCAGGCTCCTACCGCCCACCGCTGGGGCCGGACCAGGCGCCGGTCAGCAGTGAAGAACAGCGTTTTCTCGACCAGGCCAGCGCCTGGAGCCAGATGCACGGTGCGTACGGGCAGATCCAGGGCACCCGCCCGCAAACCCTCGCGGTGGGCCTGAACGACTCGCCCGCGGGGCTTGCCGCGTGGATCCTGGAGAAGTTCCAGGCCTGGAGCGATTGCCAGGGCGACGTGGAACAGGCCTTCGGCCTCGATGCCCTGCTGACCAATATCGCGCTGTACTGGTTCACCGGCAGCATTGGTGCCTCGTTTCGCCTGTACCTGGAAAGCCGCCGCAAGCCGCTGCACTTCAGCCCCGGCCAACGCGTGCTGCCCCCCCTGGGGGTGGCCCGGTTCCCCGCCGAACTGCCCATGCCGCCGCGCAGCTGGGTAGAGCGCTGCTACAACGTGCAGCACTGGACCCACATGCACCGCGGCGGCCACTTCGCTGCCATGGAATGCCCCCACGCCCTGGCCGAAGACATCCGCGCGTTCTTCCGCCCGCTACGCTGAGCGCCCCACCGGGATGCGATGAAACTATCGCGCCGGGCGCCGGGTCCAGAACCTTAGATCCCTAGACAGGCGAGGTTCACATGGCTCAGACAGTAGGCGACTTCCTGGTTCAACGGCTGCACGAATGGGGCGTGACCCGTATCTACGGCTACCCTGGCGACGGCATCAACGGGGTGTTCGGGGCACTGCAGCGCTTCGGCAAGATCCAGTTCATCCAGGCCCGCCACGAGGAAATGGCCGCCTTCATGGCCTCGGCCCACGCCAAGTTCACCGGTGAGCTGGGCGTGTGCATCGCCACGTCCGGCCCAGGCGCCACCCACCTGGTCACTGGCCTGTACGACGCACGCCTGGACCACATGCCAGTGCTGGCGATCGTCGGCCAGCAGGCCCGGGGCGCGCTGGGCGGTCACTACCAGCAGGAAGTCGACCTGGCGTCACTGTTCAAGGACGTCGCCGGCACCTTTGTCGAGCAAGCCAGCGTGCCGTCCCAGGTGCGTCACCTGCTCGACCGCGCGGTGCGCTCGGCGGTGGGTGAACGGCGGGTCACTGCGCTGATTTTACCCAACGACCTGCAGGAGCTGCCCTACCAGGAACCGGCCCGCGCTCACGGCACCGTGCATTCCGGTGTGGGCTACAGCAAACCGCGCGTGCTGCCTTACCCGCCCGACCTGCAACGGGCCGCCGATGTGCTCAACGAGGGCAAGAAGGTCGCCATCCTGGTGGGTGCCGGCGCCTTGGGCGCCGCGGACGAAGTCATCCAGGTGGCGCAACTGCTGGGCGCCGGCGTGGCCAAGGCGTTGCTGGGCAAAGCGGTGTTGCCTGATGATTTGCCTTGGGTCACCGGCAGCATTGGCCTGCTGGGCACCGAGCCCAGCTACAAACTGATGACCGAGTGCGACACCTTGCTGATGATCGGCTCGGGCTTCCCCTATGCCGAATTCCTGCCCAAGGAGGGCCAGGCACGGGGCGTGCAGATTGACCTGGCCCCCGACATGCTCAGCCTGCGCTACCCCATGGAGGTCAACCTGACGGGCGACGCCACCGAAACCCTGCGCGCCCTGCTGCCGCTGCTGCACGAAAAAAGCGGCGGTGCCTGGCGTGACAAGGTCGAAGGCTGGCGTGACGATTGGGAGAAAAAACTGACCGCGCGCGCCCTGGCCAGTGCCAAACCGATCAATCCTCAGCGGGTAGTCTACGAACTGTCACCGCGCCTGCCCGATCAGGCGATCATCACCAGCGATTCGGGCTCGTGCGCCAACTGGTATGCCCGCGACCTGAAGATCCGCAAAGGCATGCAATGCTCGCTGTCCGGCGGCCTGGCCTCCATGGGCGCAGCAGTCCCGTATGCCATCGCCGCCAAGTTCGCCCACCCGGACAAGCCGGTGATCGCCCTGGTGGGCGATGGCGCCATGCAAATGAACAACATGGCCGAACTGATCACGGTGGCCAAATACTGGAAAACCTGGGACAGCCCCCAGTGGATTTGCGCGGTGTTCAACAACGAAGACCTCAACCAGGTCACGTGGGAACAGCGCGTGATGGAAGGCAGCCCGAAATTCGCCGCTTCTCAGGACATTCCCGACGTGCCGTACCACCTGTTCGCCATCTCCATTGGCCTGAAAGGTATTTTCGTCGACCGTGAAGACCAGGTCGCCGCCGCCTGGGAGCAGGCGTTGGCCTCGGACACGCCGGTGCTGATCGAGTTCAAGACCGACCCCAACGTGGCGCCACTGCCGCCCCACATCACCCTGGAGCAGGCGAAGAAATTCGCCACCACGCTGTTCAAGGGCGACCCCGACGAAGCCGGCATCATCACCCAGACCGCCAAGCAGGTACTGGGCGCCCTGTTACCCGGCAAAAAGGACTGAACCCCGCAGCGGACCTGGCCGCGTCAAGAACGCCGCGCCCTTCCAGGCACCCCGCTGTCCCGCCTACACGCCCGGAAAGCCGCTATTGGCTTTCCCACGTCACGGCACCAGCAACGCTTCATGGATCTCCACGCTCGGCACCTGACAATGGTGCCGCTGCGCCTGCAACCAGGCACGCATCTTGTGCACGTCGAATATCTGCCCCTGCTCCATCAGGGTCAGTACCAACTCATGGGACATGCGGTAGCGCCCGCAGTCGGGGCAATGACGCTCTTCCCACTCACCATCGCACTGCAGATCTTCCGCGCTTCCCGCGCATATCAAGCAGCTCATGGGCGGCCTCCTTCTTGTTGTTTTTCTTAACTTTAACGCTGAGCACCTGCAAATTGTGTGACAGCGGCCCACCGGTCATGTTTTTTTTTGGGCAAATGGCCGAACGACAGGCAGGCGACCGAGTCTTTGTCATAATTACTTGGCATTCTTAATGCTTGAGTCAAGGATATGACGAATTTGTGACAGCGCCAGTGCCCATCACCGGGCAAAGCGTTGAGGCAAGAAGGAAACCCGCACCATGAAAGAGCGCGCCACCCTCATCTGCCGCCGTGAAGACCAGATCCTCTACGTGCGCAAAGCCAAGTCGCGCTGGAACCTGCCAGGCGGCAAGATCGAAAAAAACGAGAGCCCGGCCGCTGCCGCCGCCCGCGAACTGCAGGAAGAAACCGGCTTGAACGTGCTCGAACTGGTGTTCCTGGGTGCGTATGAAAGCGACGACACCCTGCACCACCTGTTTGAAGCCCGCCTGGCGGACAACGCCCAGCCCAAGGCCCAGAACGAGATCGCCGAATGCCGCTGGCAGCACCGCCGGCAATTGCATGAACTGCGCCTGACCCCCAATGCCAAGGCCATCATCAAGACCTTGCGCGCCGCCTGATACTCGCCTTCCCGAGGGAACGCTGGCGGCCATCACCGGTCTTGATGCTATCGCCCATTCGCTTGGAGACAGCCCATGAATATCGATCTGCACGGCAAGACTGCCCTCGTCACCGGCTCTACCCAGGGCATTGGCTTCGCCATTGCCCTGGGGCTAGCCGAAGCCGGCGCCCATGTAGTGGTCAACGGCCGCAAGGCCCCGGCGGTGGACGCGGCCGTGGCCAAGCTGCAACAGGCCGTCAGCGGCGCCCAGGTACAGGGCCTGACGGCTGACGTCGGCAGCGCCGAAGGCTGCCGGCAGGCCATTGAACAGTTGCCCAGGGTGGATATTCTGGTCAATAACGTCGGCGTGTATGGGCCGCAGGACTTTTTCGAGACCTCGGACGATGAATGGGAGCGCTTCTTCCAGGTCAACGTGATGTCCGGTGTCCGCCTGTCACGTGCCTACCTGCCCGGCATGGCCGAACGTGGCTGGGGGCGGGTGCTGTTCATTTCCTCGGAGTCGGCGCTGAATATTCCGGCGGACATGATTCACTACGGTTTCACCAAGACCTCCAACCTGTCCGTGTCCCGTGGCCTGGCCAAGCGCATGGCCGGCACCGGAGTGACGGTCAACGCCATCCTGCCGGGGCCTACCCTCTCCGAGGGCCTGCAGGACATGCTCAAGGACCAGCAAGCGGCCAGTGGTGAGTCGCTGGAAAAAACCGCGGCCGCCTTCGTCATGAAAAACCGCCCCACCTCCATCATCCAGCGGGCGGCGAGCATGGAAGAGGTGGCGAACATGGTCGTCTACATCGCGTCGCCCCAGGCAAGCGCTACCACCGGGGCGGCGTTGCGCGTGGATGGCGGCGTGGTCGACAGCCTGGTGTAACGCAGCACGTAGCAGCAACCAGTATCGGACAAGCGACCGCAAGGCCGCTTCGGCAACGCGCAAGCTCGAGAAGCCGGCAACGCGGTCGATCTGGCAGCCCCCTTCCCGAGCTTCGCCCGGTCCCACGGGCAAACCCCGCTACCTCAGTTCAGGATTGCCATGGCCCTGCAGCAGCGGCAACCGGTGCGGGACATCTGATCCGGTTTTTTATCGCGTTTCTGAATCTGGTGTCCTTTACCTCTCACAGCGCATAGTGAACTCACCAGCACAGCGATACGGGAGTTCAAGCGATGCAAGAGTTCGGCGTGAAGGAACTGATCAGGTTTTCACTTTACGTGGTGGTGGCCTGCGGCGTGTTCTTCGCCGTCGCCATGTCCTTCTGATACCGCAGGCCGTGGGCGCGCCAGGGCGGTGATCACCGCCCCCAGCGCCATCAGCACGCAGGTAACGATGAATACGACACGCATGCCCACATGTCCCCCCAGGTAGCCCCCTGCCAACGGCCCCAGCACCTGCCCCACATACTGGCAGGACGTGGAATACCCCAGCATGCGCCCGGCCACGCCTTCGGGTACCGAATGGCGAATGATACTGGCGATGCACGGCAACAACCCGCCCAGCGCCAGGCCCATCAGCAGGCGCAGCACGACCAGTTGCCAAGGCTGGGTCACCAGCGCCTGGGGAATGAGCAACACCGCGGCGGCGACCAGGCAGGCGATCACCACCTTCCAGTGCCCTGCGCGGTCGGCCAGCTTGCCCAGGCGTGATGCCGAAAGGATACTGCCCAGTGCCGCCGCCGACATCACCAGCCCGGCCACCACAGTGACATTGGCGGTGCCCAGTTGCATCAGGTACACCGTGATGATGGGCTCGATGGACATGTTGGAAAAGGTGACCAGGCAAGCGACCACGAACATCGCCAGCACCGGCGCCAGGTTGGCCACGCGGTCCACCGGCGCACTCGCCCTGGCCCCGGGTTCACGCTTGGGCCGCGGCACTTCCTTGAGCAGAAAAGTGGTGGCCAGAAAAGCCACGAAGATCACCGCGCCGGCGAGGAAAAACGTGTTGCGGATACCCACCAGCGGCGGCAACGCCCCACCGATCAAAGGCCCGGCCAGGCTGCCCGCCATGATGCCCGACGACAAAACCCCCAGCGCCCACCCCGAGCGGGCCTTGGGTGTCTGAGTGGCCACCAGGATCGTCGCCCCCGAAGCGTAACCACCCAGCAGCCCGGCCAACAGCCGCAGCAGCACCAGTTGCCAGATAGTCTCGGCCAGGCCGATCAGCGACATGGCGATGGCCATGCCGAGGCTGGCCCGAATCAGCATCAGCTTGCGCCCGTAGCGGTCACCCAACCGTCCCCACAGTGGCGCCGTCAACGCCGCGGAGAGAAAGGTGGCGCCGAAGGCCACGCCAGACCATTGCACGATGGCCGCGGGGTCGGTCACACCCAGGCGCTCCACATACAGGGGCAGGAACGGCAGCAGCAGGGTCATTGCAACAATAGTGGTGAAGGCGCCAAACACGCACACTGCCAGGTTGCGCTGCCAGTGTCGTTCGTTGTCGGGGAAATCCATGTAGTGCTCTCCTCTCAGGTCGCCCTACGCTACCGCCAGCCCCTGCATAAATAAAATTCATGTTTTTTATGTAGTGGATTCCCTGCGGTAATACCTCTCAAAACAACAGCTGCACCTCGGCCCCTTTAGGTGCATCGGCACGCGAGGGGCACAACGCCCGATGGACCGTGATCAGGTCCTGCTGCAGGCCGTGCTCCCATTGGTTGAAGCTGAGAAAATAGAGCATGCCGGAATGCACCGCGCCATGGCGCACCGAAATCCCCAGGGTGTAGGTCGGCTCGCCGTGTTCCAGGATGCCATCGAACACATAGGTCAGGTAGTCCTGCCACCAGTGGGCACTCGCGGTGCTCACCGCTGCCTGGCGGTTGACCGAATAAACCAGGCTGCGGCCGGTCTGGCGGGACAAACCGATCAGCCCGCTGCCCGCCGCCAGCGCGGTCAGCTGGCGGCCCACCTGCCCATGCACCACGTGGCCCTTGTACAACCGGTCCCCGGGGTCGAAGCGGCGAAAATGCACCCGCACCTCATCGTCGACGGCCGCCCCATGTTGATCGAACAAATGTTGCTTGATGCAGCCCGCCACCTCCATCAGGTAGGCATCGAACAGGTCCATGCCGTTGACGGCTGCGGGCGCGTCCGCGAGGAATCGAGCGTTCAGTTGCTGAAGCCCCAGGTGGCATTGGCACGCCCGGGCAACATGATGCGGAAGCAGTTGCAGGAACACGGATTTTATCGGCAGCCGATAGCCATGCGGCAGGCTGATGCTGGGTTGGCCGCCCACCAGTTCATCACGTGCCTGCAATACCGCCCTGGCCTCGTCCGTTTCCAGCTGCAACGCACGCGCCTGCTCATCCAGCGCCCGCTTGCGTGCCTCCAGCAGTTGGCTTTCCTGCTGCAGGGCGCCCACGTTCAGCTCCCGCTCCACCAGGCTATCGAGCTCTACACGCTTGGCTTCATGGTAAGCGTCCAGCGCACGGTTATTGCCGAACACGACGTCGATCAGGGTAATGCGGTAGCGCGAGTCCTGCTGCAATAGCATGCGGGTCAGCAGCACGATGGTGGCGATGAATCCGGTGATATAGGCACCACACAGGCTGAACACCAGCTCGCCCGAGTCGTGACCTGAACCGATAAAACCCTTGAGCGCCGAGTCGGCCTCAAGGGCTGCCGCGCTGAGGCTCGCCGAGCCGGCGATGAATTTGCCGGTCTTGCTGCCGAACGCGAAGGCGGCCCAGCCGCCCATCGCACCCGTGAACAGGCCAATGAGGGTAAAGGTGAAAAAATCCATGAAGCGCTCCAATAGACGGGGGAATCGTCATTGAAGGGCCTCGACACCCGCCACGTAACTGGTAAAAAGCGCAGCGCCTGGAAAGAACCATTGCCAGCGGTCGACGCTCAAAGCGTTGTCACCCGGGTATTTATCGAGGTTCGGGAGGCTGGAGGGGCCGGGGCTCGCTGGGGCCCGGAACCGGCAGCGCGTCGAACGCCGCCTGGTTGCTCGCCGGCCGGATGGCATCGCGCGCACCTTGGAACAGCCGTGCCTGGCTCATCATCCCCAGCAGCAACGAGGACTCTTTAAACGTGCCTATTGTGTTCATTTCGTACGCTCCATGTAGGATTCGTCCTACATTCAACGGGGAAATAAACCGCTTGGCTACTGGTAGATTTGACAGGTGACACGCTTTGAAAAAAAGCGTACGCCCCTCTGAAAACTCTCCGGCTGTGTTCCTGGCACAGCCCCATCAAGGATCTCCATGGCCCTGCCCAGCCTGCCCCGCACCCATCCTCGCCTGTCCAGCGCCGTCGCCGTCGGCGTGGTCGCTAGCCTGTTGGCCCCTGCCGACGCTGTCATGCGCATACTCATCGGCTGGAACGTAGGAGTGTGGTGTTACCTGCTGTTGATGGCGTGGCTGGCCACCCATGCCAGCCCGGAAAAAGTGCAGCAGACGGCCCAGCAGGAAGATGAAAACGCCGGCCTCGTGCTCGTGACTGTGTGCATCGCCGCCATCGCCAGCCTCGCGGCCATCGGGTTCGAGCTCGCCGGGGGCAAACAACTGCCGCCGGGCATCCGCGGCCTGCACTATGCCTTTACCGGCGTGACCGTGGTGGGCTCCTGGTTGATGACCGGCATGGTGTTCGCCTTGCATTACGCACGGCTGTTCTACCTCAGCCGGGGCGATGAGCCGCCGTTGCGCTTCGCCGATGGCGAAAAAGCACCCGATTACTGGGACTTTCTGTATTTTTCCTTCACCATCAGCGTCGCCGTGCAGACCTCGGACGTGGGGGTGGCGACCAAAGCCTTGCGGCGGGTGGTATTGGGGCACTCGCTGATTGGTTTCCTGTTCAACACGGCCATCCTGGGTTTCTCGATCAACATCGCTGCAGGGCTGATCAACTGAGCGGGCGACACACGTGTCGGGCTGCCAGGCAGCGCCGCGTTTCCCCTGCCCACCGACAAACGGTACACTTGACGACACCTCGCCGACAGTGTTCTCTATCCCCACGCTGAAACCGTTTTCAGCCTGAGCCAACGCCGCCTGGCGACAACAATTCCAAAAGGACCACAGGCCCGTGAGCAGTTCCACCGCCCTGCCCCGCCACCGCGTGACCATGCTGGACGTGGCCCAGCGCGCCGGCGTTTCCAAAGCCAGCGTATCGCGCTTCATCGGTGACGACCGCGCCCTGCTGTCCGACGCCATCGCGCTGCGCATCGAGAAAGCCATCGATGACCTGGGCTACCGGCCCAACCAGATGGCCCGCGGCCTGAAACGCGGACGCACGCGCCTGATCGGCATGCTGATGGCCGATATCCGCAACCCCTATTCGATCGCCGTGATGCATGGCGTGGAAACCGCCTGCCGGCGCCACGGCTACAGCCTGGTGGTGTGCAACACCGACCGCGATGGCGAGCAGGAGCGCCAGCAACTGGCGGCGCTGCGTTCGTACAACATCGAAGGGTTGATCGTGAACACGTTGGGCAAGCACATGGACGAACTGCGCGAACTGCAGGGTGAGCGGCCCATGGTGCTGGTGGACCGCAAGCTGGAGGACTTCCATAGCGACATCGCCGGGCTGGATAACGCTGGCGCCATGCGCATGGGCCTGGTGCACTTGAAGGCGCGTGGTTACCGTGACGTGGCCTTGGTCAGCGAGCCTCAGGATGGCACCAGCTCACGCAATGAACGCATCAGCGCCTTCGATAGCCTGGTTACCCAGGACCGCGAGTTGCGCGGCAGCCTGCTGCAGACCGGCGCCGATCTGGAAAGCCGCCTGCAGGAATACCTCGACGCGCCGGGCCCGGGCCCCAAGGCGCTGTTCTGCGCCAACGGCCTCGCCGCCCTGGCGGCCACCCAGGCACTGCGCACCCTAAACTGCAACCTGTTTGACGACGTGGGCCTGATCGCCCTCGACGACCTGGACTGGTACCCGCTGGTGGGCAGCGGCATCACCGCCTTGGCCCAGCCTACCCACGCCATTGGCGTACGCGCCTTCGAATGCCTGCTGGAGCGCCTGCGCGGCGACACCGGTCCGGCGCAGCGGTTTGATTTCGCGGCCGAGCTGATCGTACGCGGCTCCACCCGGCAAAAGGCCTTGTAGAGCGCGCCGTTGCAAGACCGGGCGCACGCTCGGGAAGCGGGCAACGCGGTCGATCTGGCAGGGCTTTTCCCGAGCTTCGCCCGGTCCGGCAGGTTGCCATGGCTCTGCGGCAGCCGTGGGCCGCGTCGGCGGTGAAACTGCTGTGGAACTTGACGAGCCTCGGCCAAAGGTGTTTCCTGTTCTCACACCTGAAACCGATTTCAGACCCGCACGCCCAGCCGCCTGGCAACAACAATTCCAAAAAGGAAAACAGGCCATGAAACCTATTGGTATTTTCCCAGCCCTCGCTCATCCCTGCCGGTGCCGGCCCTTCTGCGCCGTCCTCGCCATGCACCGTTGCGCCCCGTTGAAAAAATGAACCCGCCCCGCTTCCAGGGGTCTTTGACTCATACAAAAATGAAACCGGTTACAGAGGACCAATAACAATGAATCTCTACCCCGTGTCCATCAGCCTGTCCAGCTACGGCGCCACCCTGATCCGCGAAAAGGGCCAAGCACCCTTCGCCAGCCTGCTCAAGCAATCAGGCGCTGACGTCATTGAATGGCGCGAAGAGCTGTTCACTGCGTTTGAACCCACACACCTGCGTGACGCCGCCCAGGCTCAAGGCCTGAGCAGCGTGTACTCCGCCCCCCTGGAACTCTGGGAACAAGGCCGCGCCGAACCCAACCCGGCATTGATTGACGCCTTGGCCAACGCCGCAGCCTGTGGCTCGCGCTGGCTGAAGGTGTCCCTCGGCTTTTTCGCCCCACACAACGATTTCGACGCCCTCAACCGCTCCCTGGCCGACCAGCCGGTGCGCCTGCTGGTTGAAAACGACCAGACGGTGCAGGGTGGGCGCATCGACCCGCTGGTGCGTTTCTTTAGCCGCGCCAAGGAACATCAGGTGCCCGTGGCCATGACCTTCGACATCGGCAATTGGCAGTGGCAGGAACAATCGGTGTTCAGCGCCGCTGTGCAATTGGGCCAGTACGTGGAATACGTGCACTGCAAGGCGGTGGAGCGCACCAGCGCGGGCAAGCTGGTTGCGATACCGCCAAGCGCCAAGGACCTGCAAGCCTGGGATGAACTGATCCTGCGCATGGCGCCTGGCGTGATGCGCGCTGCGGAATTCCCGCTGCAAGGTGAGGATCTACTGCAGGTAACCCGTGGCCACGTGGCCACCCTTGCCCGCTTGGGCCAACCGCATTCGGAGGCTGCCCGTCATGGCTGATGTCCTGTGCTTCGGTGAAACCATGGCGATGCTGGTCGCCGAACAGACCGGCGACCTGGCCGCCGTCACTCACTACCACAAACGCATTGCCGGGGCCGACAGCAACGTCGCCATCGGCCTGTCGCGCCTGGGCTTCGACGTCACCTGGCTGAGCCGAGTGGGCGATGATTCCCTGGGCCGCTTTGTGGTCAATACCCTGCAGCGTGAAGGCCTGGACTGCCGCCATGTGGCGGTGGACCCAGCCCACCCGACCGGCTTTCAATTCAAGTCCCGCGAGGACGACGGCCAGGACCCGGTGGTGGAGTACTTCCGCCGTGGCTCTGCGGCCAGCCACCTGAGCGTCGCCGACCTCAATGACGACCTGCTGAGCGCGCGCCACCTGCACGCCACCGGCATTCCGCCGGCGCTGTCGGCCAGCGCTCAGGAACTGTCCAGCCACCTGATGCAGACAATGCGCGGCGCGGGCCGCAGCGTGTCCTTCGACCCCAACCTGCGGCCTTCGCTGTGGTCCAGCCAGACGCGCATGATCAGCGAGGTCAACGCCCTGGCCAGCCATGCCGACTGGGTGCTGCCGGGGCTGTCCGAAGGCCGCCTGCTCACCGGTTATGAAGAGCCCGGTGACATTGCCGCCTTCTACCTGGACCACGGCGCCGAGGCCGTGGCCATCAAGCTGGGTGCCGAAGGGGCCTACTACCGCACGGCCCTGGGTGAAGGTTTCGTGGCCGCCCACCCGGTCGCCCGGGTAGTGGACACCGTGGGCGCTGGCGACGGCTTCGCCGTGGGCGTGATCAGTGCCCTGCTTGAAGGCCTGACCATCGAACAGGCCGTGGACCGAGGCAACTGGATCGGCAGCCGCGCGGTGCAGAGCCAGGGCGACATGGAGGGCCTGCCCAGCCGCGACCAATTGCTCGATGCCGTGGCCCTGCGCCGCGCCTGAACCCTTTACCCGACTGGCCTGTTGCGACAACAACAAAATGCTCAGGAGCACGCCATGGACAACCTGAAATTGGCGACCCGCCGTTGGTGGGTGATCATGCCCATCGTATTCATCACCTACAGCCTGGCCTACCTGGACCGGGCCAACTATGGCTTCGCCGCGGCCTCCGGCATGGCCAAGGACCTGGCCATGACGCCGGGCCTCTCATCGCTGCTGGGGGCGCTGTTCTTCCTCGGCTATTTTTTCTTCCAGGTGCCAGGGGCCATTTACGCCGAAAAGCGCAGTGTGAAGAAACTGATCTTCGTCAGCCTGATCGCCTGGGGCGCGCTGGCCAGCCTCACGGGCATGGTGGAAAGCGCCTATTGGCTGATCGCCATCCGTTTCATGCTCGGCGTGGTGGAAGCGGTGGTGATGCCGGCGATGCTGGTGTACCTGTGCTACTGGTTCACCCGCGCCGAGCGTTCGCGGGCCAACACCTTCCTGATCCTGGGCAACCCGGTGACCATGCTGTGGATGTCGGTGGTGTCCGGCTACCTGGTGCAGCATTTCAGCTGGCGCTGGATGTTCATCATCGAGGGCCTGCCGGCCATTCTCTGGGCGTTCATCTGGTGGCGCCTGGCCGACGAAAAACCGGCGAACGCGACCTGGCTCAGCGGCCAGCAGAAAAAAGACCTGGAAGCCACGCTGGCAGCTGAACAGGAAGGTATCAAGCCGGTGAAGAACTACGCCGAGGCGTTCCGCTCGGGCAAGGTCATCATCCTGTCAGTGCAGTTCTTCTGCTGGAGCATCGGCGTGTATGGCTTCGTGCTGTGGCTGCCGTCGATCCTCAAGCAAGGCCAGGAAATGGACATGGTCGAAGCCGGCTGGTTGTCGGCGCTGCCCTACCTCGCCGCGGCCATCGCCATGCTGGCGGTGTCCTGGGGCTCGGACCGCATCCAGCGGCGCAAGCGCTTCGTGTGGCCGCCATTGCTGCTGGCGGCGCTGGCGTTCTACGGCTCCTACGCCCTGGGCACCGAGCATTTCTGGTGGTCCTACGGCCTGCTGGTGTTGGCCGGCGCGTGCATGTATGCACCCTACGGGCCATTCTTCGCCATTGTCCCCGAAGTGCTGCCGGCCAACGTTGCCGGCGGCGCCATGGCGTTGATCAACAGCATGGGCGCCTTGGGTTCGTTCGCCGGCTCCTACCTGGTGGGCTACCTCAACAGCACCACCGGCAACCCTGGCGCCTCCTACTTGCTGATGAGTGGCGCCCTGGTGGTTTCGGCGGTGCTGACCATTCTCCTGGCACCCGGTGGCTGTGACCGGGTGCTGCCCACGGCCGGCGCCCGACCGCTCACCGCCCACCATTCCTGAACACGAGCATTCCCGATGAAAAAGCATGTGGTGCTGTACAAGAAACTCTCCCCGGCCCTGCTGGCCCGCCTGGAAAACGAAGTGGACGTGACCTACATCGACGACCCGGCCAGCGACGGCCTGGCGCGCCTGCGCCAGGCCCTACCCCAAGCCCAGGGCCTGTTGGGCGCCAGCCTGAAGCTGGACGCGGCGCTGCTGGACCTGGCCCCGCGCCTTGAGGCCGTGGCTAGCGTATCGGTAGGCGTGGACAACTACGACATCGCTGACCTCAGCCGCCGCGGGGTGATGCTGACCAACACCCCCGACGTGCTCACCGAAACCACCGCCGACACCGGTTTTGCCCTGGTGCTGGCCGCCGCCCGGCGGGTGGTCGAATTGGCGACGCTGGTACGCGCCGGCCAATGGACCGCCAGTATCGGCCCCCGGCATTTCGGCACCGATGTGCACGGCAAGACCCTGGGCATCATCGGCATGGGCCGCATCGGCGAAGCCTTGGCCCAGCGCGGCCATTTCGGCTTCAACATGCCGGTGATCTACCATAGCCACTCGCCCAAGCCCGCCGTGGACCAGCGTTTCGGGGCCCGTCACTGCACGCTGGATGAACTGCTGCGCGAGGCTGACTTCATCTGCCTGACCTTGCCCTTGACCAAGGAAACCACCGGCCTGATCGGGGCGCGGGAGTTCGAGTTGATGGGCAGGGACAGCATCTTCATCAACATTTCCCGTGGCAAGGTGGTCGATGAAAAGGCCTTGATCCACGCCTTGCAAACCGGCCAGATTCGCGCGGCGGGCCTTGATGTGTTCGAACGCGAACCGGTGCAGACGGACTCGCCGTTGCTCGCCCTCGACAATGTCGTGGCCACCCCCCACATCGGCTCTGCCACCCATGAAACCCGCGAGGCCATGGCCCGCTGCGCGGTTGACAACCTGCTGGCGGCGCTACGGGGCGAGCGGCCGCAGAACCTGGTGAATCCTTGATGAAGGCCAGCTTTCACTGATCTGCAGCGGGCAAGGTGATCCTGCAGACATAACTGGCCCGAAACAGATGTGGGACCGGGCGCCAGCTCGGGAAGCGCCGCGCGGGCGGCGCACGGTCTCAAAGGCGCCGGAAACCTTGAGCCATGCACCTGGCAGCCTTGATACGGTTTCAAGCCAAAAAAACAAGGCGGACGAGGCAATGGCACAGACATAATTGGCCCGAAACAGATGTAGGAGCGGGCTTGCTCGCGAAGCGCCGCGCGGGCGGCCCACGGTCTCAATGGCGCCGGAAACCTTGAGCCATGCGCCTGGCGGCCTTGATACGGTCTCAAGCCGGAAAAACAATGCGGACGAGGCAATGGCACAGGCATAACTGGCCCGAAACAGATGTAGGAGCAGAGCTTGCTCGCGAAGCGCCGCGCGGGCGGCGCACGGTCTCAAGGGCGCCGGAAACCTTGAGCCATGCACCTGGCGGCCTTGATACGGTCTCAAGCCGGAAAAACAAGGCGGACGAGGCAATCCCACAGACATAATTGGCCCGAAACAGATGTAGGAGCGGGCTTGCTCGCGAAGCGCCGCGCGGGCGGCGCACGGTCTCAAGGGCGCTACAAAACCATCGACTAGCGCTTGGTGGCCATGATGAGATCTCCAATGGGGCCCTAAAAGCCTGTCATGAAATCGCGTCATGGCCTCTAGGTGCATGGCTTGGGTTTCTCTAGCGCCCTTGAGACCGTGCGCCGCCCGCGCGGCGCTTCGCGAGCAAGCCCGCTCCTACATCTGTTTCGGGCCAGTTATGTCTGTGGAATTGCCTGGACCGCCTTGTTTTTCCGGCTTGAAACCGTATCAAGGCCGCCAGGTGCATGGCTCAAGGTTTCCGGCGCCCTCGAGACCGTGCGCCGCCCGCGCGGCGCTTCGCGAGCAAGCTCTGCTCCTACGTTTGTTTCGGGCCAGTTATGTCTGGGGGATTGCCTCGTCCGCCTTGTTTTTCCGGCTTGAAACCGCATCAGGGCCTCCATGTGCATGTCTTGGTTTTTCCGGCGCCCTCGAGACCGTGCGTCGCGCGGGCGGCGCGCGGTCTCAAAGGCGCCCCAAAACCATCGACTAGCGCTTGGTGGCCATGATGAGATCTGACCGCAAGCTTGTTCACACCAGCAAGGCCAGGCATCGCGCTTAGCCCAACTGGTTCGCGAAGCGCCCAACGGCGTCCACCACCTTGCGCGCACCTTCCTGGATCTCGACGATTACCTCGCCCGCCTGGCTGGCCAGTTGCACGCCCTGTTCGGCCTGGTGCTTGCTGTTGGCCATTTCGCGCACGGTGCCTTCCACCAGGGTCTGGTTCTGCTGTACCACCGCGGCGATTTCCTCGGTGGCGGTGCTGGTTCGCCCGGCCAATTGGCGCACTTCGTCGGCGACCACGGCGAAGCCACGCCCCTGCTCCCCGGCGCGCGCGGCCTCGATGGCGGCGTTAAGGGCCAGCAGGTTGGTCTGCTGGGCGATGCTGCTGATGGTCTGGATGATCGAGTTGATCAACAACGATTGCTTGCCCAACGCTTCAACTCCGCTGGCAGCGGACTGCATGTCGTCGGCCAACTTGCGCATGGTCTGCACCGTATCATTGACCACCACGGCACCCCGCTGGGCGCTGACGTCGGTTTGCTGGGAGATGTCGTAGGCCGTGTGGGCCGCGGCATTGACCTCCTCCTCCCGGGCCACCTGGTCGCTGACCACAGTGGCGAACTTCACCACTTTGCTCAAGTTTCCCTCGGGGTCGTATACCGGGTTGTAAGTGGCCTCCAACCACACCACCTGACCATGGGCGTCGACACGCTTGAACCGCCCGGCCACGAACTCCCCGCGGTTGAGGGTGGCCCAGAACTCCTGGTACTTGGCTGAGCCGGTTTCTTCCGGCGTGCAGAACAGACGGTGGTGCTGCCCCTTTACCTGGCTGAGGCTATAGCCCATGGCCCGCAGAAACTGGTCGTTGGCCGACAACACCACGCCCTTGAGGTCGAATTCGATCACCGCGGTAGACCTCAGCAACGCCTCCATGAACGAGGTGCTCTCCGCACTTTTCTCGACGTTCACCGTGATGTTGTTGGCAAAGCAGCACACATGCTGCAGCACACCCTGGGCATCCTTGACCGGCTGCCAATGGGCGCGTATCCACACCAGCACGCCATCGGCGCGCAGGAAACGGTAGTCATCGGTGATGGAGGTACCGCCGGAAATCGCCGCCATCAATTGGTGGTAGCACGGCAGCTTCGACACGTAGCTGGGGACGATCTCGGCCATGGGCCGCCCGGCCAATTGCGCTGGGCTGTAACCCAGCGCCTTGGCGAAGCGCTCGTTGCACCCCAGGATGCGCAGGTGGGGGTCGACATCCAGGGTCAGCATTTCCTGTTGCAAGCCGCCGACCAGTTGGCGCAACTCGGTCAGTTCAGCGTGTTGATCAGCCAGTTGCTTCTTCAGTTGGTTGTTGAACATAAACCGACGACCTCCATGTGGTATGGAGAGTATCGGCGAGCTTTTGCGCGGGGTGAGACCGTCCGGCGGCTTTTCCCCTACGTTTGCCGGGCTATCGGCTTTTTTCGGCCCGTTCCATGAGGGCCAGCACATCGGTCACCGTGGCTTCGAGCAGCTGGGCAGCCTTGTACGCGGCCAGGGTTTGCTCATCGCCCTGGATCACTACCTGGGGGCGTTCGACGAATAGACCGACCGGTTCAAAACCGGCATCGAGCACCACCACCAGCGGGATGGAGACCTTGGTCAGCCCCAGCCGCTCGCGCAACTGCTGTTCAGCCCGGGCCTTGCTGATGACCGCCAGGCGTACCCGGGGCTGGGCAGCGCACAGGGCATCCAGTGCCACCAGGTTCACCTGGCAGTCCGGGCACCACATTTCGCCCGCCACCAGCAGGTAATAGTCGCCCACCAAGGCAGCCAGGCGCTGACGAGTGACCTTGCTCAAGCCGGCTGCCGCCAGGTTTTGCCCTGCACGCACCACGCCTTCCTGCTCGGCATCAAGCCCCGTGGCGACAAACGCCGCGAACCCCATGCCCTTCTCAAACAACTCGCGATAGCCGCTCATGAACCTTTCCTGAACAGATGTGAAAAATATGTCAACAAAACGACGGAATGATATTGATTACCATTTGTTTCCACTGGCATGATTGAGAAACAATATCACTTAAAAAAACCTGTAGGAGCAATCGTCGTCCATGCGTAAACCCTCTCCCCTGGCCGTATCGGCTCTTTCGCTGATCGCCCTGGGCATCCTTGACCACGCGTATGCTGAGGACAGCACGCTGAATCTTCCTTCCACCACCATCAGCACCACCGCCGACGCTCAGGACGACGCGCCGACACCGGGCTACCAGGGTAAGCCAAGCAGCACGACCACCCGCCTGAACCTCACCGCCCAACAGACGCCGCAAGGGGTGACCGAGGTCAAGCGCGAGCAATTGGACGACTTCAGACTCAACAGCATCCGCGATGTGCTGAGCAACACCCCGGGCGTCAACGTGCAGAAAGTCGAGACTGACCGCACCTACTTCACCGCCCGGGGTTTCGATATCACCAACTTCCAGTATGACGGCATGGGCATGCCCCTGACCAATGGCCTGCTGGTGGGCGACTATGACATGGCGCCTTACGAGCAGGTAGACATCCTGCACGGCGCCAACGGCTTGATGACCGGCAACGGCAACCCATCGGCCACGGTCAACTTCGTGCGCAAGCGCCCGACGTATGACCCGCAGGCGTCGGTTACCGTGAGCGGTGGTTCATGGGACGACCGGCGAGTGGACATCGACGTGTCAGGCCCGCTCACCGAGACCGGCAACGTACGCGGCCGCCTGGTCTACGCCTATGAAAAGGGCAACTCCTACCTGGACCGCTACGCCCGGGAGAAGAACGTGTTCGCCGGCACGCTGGCGTTCGACCTGACCGATAGCGACACCTTGACCGTTGGCTACGAAGACCAGAAAACCAACGCCAACGGCTCCAGCTGGGGCGCGCTGCCGCTGGTGGACCGCAATGGCAACGCCATTCATTACAGCAGCCGTTCCAGCAACATCTCGCAGCCGTGGGTGTACTGGAACGTGCACACCACCCGCGCCTTCGCCGAGTGGCAGCACCAGTTCGCCAATGACTGGAAGTCCACGGTCACGCTGACCGGCATGGAGCACCGCGAAGACACCGAGATGTTCTACATCTACAGCGATGCCACTTCCGCCACCGGCTACACGGGCCTGGCTTCCAAATACAAGGACGACAACCGCGAGCTGGACGGCGACGTGTCGTTCAGCGGCCCGCTCACCCTGTTCGGCCGCGAGCACCAGTTCACCTTCGGCGCCAACGTGGCGCGCTCGCACAACCAGGAAACCTCGCTGTACGGCACGTCGTCGGATTACACCGCAGTGTCGCTGCAAGATGCCCTGGCCGGCAGCATTCCGCGCACCACCGACTGGGACATCGCCAGCGCGGCCGCCACCTCCAACTACGTCGACCGGCAGAAAAGCCTGTACGCCGGGGCACGCTGGAGCCTGGCCGATGACCTGCACCTGATCACCGGTGCGCGGATGCTTAGCGCCGACAGCGACGGCGACAGCTACGACAGCCCGCGCGATGTGCGCATCCATGGCAAGGTGACCCCATACGCAGGCCTGGTCTATGACCTGACCCCGCAGTATGCGCTGTACGCCAGCTATACCGAGATCTTCAACCCGCAGTATTCCCTTAACCCCCAGGGCAAGGTGCTGGACCCGTTGCAGGGCAAGAGCTATGAAGCGGGCATCAAGGGCCACCTGCTGGACAACAAGCTCGACGTTTCAGCAGCCGTGTTCCACACCAAGCAGGATAACGTGGCGACCTATGCCGGTTATGACGCCAGCCTGGGCGGCTACCTGTATAACGGCATGTCGTACAAGAGCGACGGCCTGGAACTGCAAGCCTCCGGCGAACTGGCACCTGGGCTGCAGGTCAGCGGTGGCTACACCTATGTGTACATCACCGATGCCGACGACAGCCGCGCCCGCCGCTTCATTCCTCGCCACCAGATGAATGGGTCGGTAACGTACCAGTTGCCGATGGCTCCGCAGTTCAAGGTGGGTGCCAACCTGACCTGGCAGAGCAAGATCGCCAACGACGACACTCCCCTCGCCGACCAGGGCGCCTATGCGCTGGTGGGCCTGATGGGCAAGTACGACATCGACAGCCACTGGAGCACCCAGGTCAACGTCAACAACCTGACCGACCGCAAGTACCTGCAGACCGTGCGCTACGCCCAGAGCAACTACGGCGACCCACGCAACGTGATGGCCTCGGTGACCTGGAAGTACTGACCCTGCGATAACCCTGCCCCCTCGGGAGCTGGCCTGCCGGCACGCCAGCTCCTGCCCTGTGCGTTGCGCCCCTCGGGGCGCTATCATCCCTGCTCGCTCTGCACGGGATACATCATGTTCGATTGGGAAGACCTCCGCTACTTCAGCCTGTTCGCCCAGGCCGGTTCGCTGTCGGCGGCGGCCAAGGTGCTGCGGGTCGACCACGCTACCGTGGCGCGGCGTATCGCGGCACTGGAGGCGGCGCTGGGCCTCAAGCTGGTGGACCGGCGTCAGCGCGCCTACGTGCTGACCGAGGACGGCTTGCGGGTGACGGCGTTCGGCGAGCAGATGAACCTGGCCTCCTTCGCCCTGGAACGCTTCGCCGGTGGCGAGCAGGACCAGGTGCAGGGCGAGGTGGTGGTGTCGTCGCCACCCGCGCTGGCGGGCACCCTGCTGGCCCCCCACCTGGGTACGCTGATGCAGCGCCACCCGCTGTTGAAAGTACGCCTGGTGGGCACCAAGTCCCGCGCCTCCCTCACACGCCGTGAAGCCGATATCACCGTCAGCCTGGTACGGCCCAGTGAGCCGACGCTGGTGGCCCGGCGCCTGGGCCAAATGGAGTTTCGCCTGTACGCCAGCCCTGACTACCTGGCGCACACCACCGACTACAGCTTCATTGGCTACGACGAGAGCATGGAGGGCTCGGTGCAGCAGGACTGGCTGCTGGAACAGGCCGCCGGCCGGCCCCTTGCGTTCACCAGCAACGACCTGCGCATCCAGGCGATCGCCGCCGCTGGGGGTGCTGGCGTGGTATCGCTCCCCGCCTTCATGGCCTCGCAGCACCCCTTGCAGTTGCTGGACCCTGCCGGTCCCTGCCTGGTGCGCGAAGTCTGGTTGGCGGTGCACGAAGACGTGCGCAACGCGGCCCCCATTCGTACCGTGATGGACTTTATCGCCGACTGCGTCACCTCGGCCTGACCCCATTTCCTGGCGCAAACGCCCGCTCTTGAAGCGAGGTGTGAATTTTTGCACAAGCGGCCTGCGCCCGTGGGGAATTCAAAACCGCGCCTGCCCGCACTAGCATCACCCCCCTCGATTGATTGCAATGGCACCTCGCCCATGACCCCTTCCCCTTCAGCCCTGACGGCTACCCCGCCCTCGTCCCTGCCGGTGCTGCGCGCCGCCTGGGTCGTGACGGCAGTGTTCATCCTCTCCAATGCCGCCACACCCCTGTACGGGCACTGGCAACAACAGATGGGCTTCAGCGCCGCGACCCTGGCGACTGTTTTCACCTGTACATTCTGGGCCTGCTCGGCACGCTGTTGGTGGCCGGGCAACTGGCCGACCACTTCGGCCGCAAGGCGCTGCTGCTGCCGGCCCTAGGGCTGGCGATGAGCGCCGCCGTGCTGTTCCAGCTGGCCAGCAGCGTCACGGTGCTGATGCTGGCGCGGCTGCTCACCGGCATTGCGGTGGGCATCATCGTGTCAGCCGGCATGGCCAACGTGGTCGATCAGGCCGCCGACACCCACAAGCGCCAGGCCTCCTTGCTGGCATCGGTGGCCATGGTCCTGGGCGCTGGCACCGGCCCCTTGCTGGCGGGGCTCATCGCACGGTTCAGCGAGCACCCGGTGGCCATTGTCTTCAACCTGGAACTGGCGCTGCTGGCCCTGGCACTGGGCGTGGTGCTGGCACAGCCTGCACAACCGCGGGCGCCGGGCACCTTGAAGCTGCGGCTGCCCTCGGTACCCCTGGACAGTGTCGGCCATGTGCTGCGCGGCATCGCCTTCTTCGGGCCGGGTATCACCTCGACTTCATTCGTGCTCAGCTTGGGCCCCAGCCTGTTCGCCAGCTTTGTGCACGTCAGCAGTCCGCTGATCGCCGGCGGCACCGCGTTTGCAATGTTCATGGTAGGTGTGGCCGTGCAGTTGCTGGTGCAGCGCCTGGCGGTGGCGCGTATTTTCGTGCTCAGCGGCCTTGCCACCGTGCTGTCCATGGCCACCCTGTGGTTGGCGTTGAATGGCCAGTCGGTAGCGTGGCTGGTGGTGTCGGCGCTGCTGGCCGGGGCGGGTCAGGGCATGGGGCAACTGGGCGGGCTGAGCCTGATCGCCCTGCATGTGCCAGCGGCCCGCCGCGCCGAAGCCAACGGCGTATTCAACATGGGCGGCTATGTGCCCGCCGGCGCGCTACCGGTGGTGGCCGGCTACCTGATCGATGTGCACGGCATCACCACCGGCGTTACCGTACTGGCCGCGCTGATCGCCACCTTGGCGCTGCTGGCCCTGGCCAGTCTCAGGCTACAGCGGTAAAGCCTGGCGGCCGCGCATCACCGCGTACAACCGCCAGAACAGCAGCGCCGCCGTGGCCCGGTACGGTGCCCATGCCTGGGCCAGGTCAGCCAGTTGTCGGGCATTCAGCGCTGGCAGTTGCAGGGCGTGGGCCACGGCCTTTTGCAGGGCCAGGTCACCGGAAGGAAAAATATCCGGGTGACCGGCGCAGAACATCAGGTAGATTTCGGCCGTCCACGGGCCTATCCCAGGGTGGCGGGTCAGTTCGGCCAATGCCGTTTCGCCGGGCAAGCCTGCGACGTGGGCCAGGTCCAACTGCCCCTTTTCCACGGCGTTGGCCAGCGCCGTCAGGGTCTTGAGCTTGCCGCGGCTCAGCCCCACCCCGGCCAACCCGGCTTCGCCCAGGGCCAGAAAGCCGCCTGGCGTGGTGGCGTCGGGCAGCGCTGCCAAGCGCTTCCAGATGGCGTCGGCGCTGGCCACTGATACTTGCTGGCCGCAGACGATGCGGGCCAGCCCGGCGAACCCAGGCTCGCGCACCCGTGGCGGAAAATCGCCCGCCAGCGCATACACCGCATCCAGGCGCGGGTCGACCTTGAGCAACTCGACCAAGTGCGCGCGAAGGCGCGCCTGGTGTCCTTCCATGTTCATTTCATTCTCCTGCTTGGACGCTCGCTGGGTGGCCTCGAACAGCGCGGCTCAGCGCCCCAGGTGCACCTTGACGAATGCCTGGGCGTCGTTCGTCAACTGGTCCAGGTGGCGGTCACGCTGTCTTTCCGCATTCACCATGGCCTGCTCGCCATGCTGTTTGAGCAGGTAGGCGTGAATCTGCCGTACCTCTACCGAGCGGTAGATGGGCGCAGTATCCAGCACGGGTGTCAGGCCGGCGCTGGCGTGGTCACGGGTATTCATCAGCACCTGTGAACCGCGGGTGCCCAGCACCTGGAAGCCCAGGGCCTGGCCGAACGCCACCTGGCTCACGGTGCAGCCCAACTCCGCATGGGGGTAGCGCTCCAGTACCCTGGCCAGCATCGCCCGGGCGATACCCTTTCGACGGTGGCCTTCCTGCACCGCCAGGTAAAGCAGCGTGCACGCCTGGGGGTCGTTGGTCAGTGGCAGGTAAAGCACGAAACCCAGCACCTGCGAGGGGTCATCGTCATCCAGCGCCGCCACCACTTCCACGGGGAAACCACGCGAACCGTCCATGGCCTGCAGGTACAGGTGCACCTCATAGCCCACGCCGTATTGGTACAAGGGGTACAGCCGGTTGGACGCCGGTAGCGCCACCTGGCTGATGGTGGTGAGGTTGTCGATCACCAGTTGCTGGATCTGGCTCTGGAACGACTCGGGGGGCGGGGTCTGGAACAGGGTGATACTGGGCATCGCGATGGACTGGCTCCGGTTCATGAGCCGCCATCATACACCGGTGTGATGCCGGGCTGCCCGCCGACGTCTAGGCAACAGCCACCCTCACCACAGGCACAGGCCCACCCATGCAAGCACTGCTGAACCAGATCCTCGACGAAGTCCGCCCGCTGATCGGCCAGGGCAAGGTCGCCGACTACATCCCGGCACTGGCCGATGTATCCGCCAACCAGCTGGGCATCGCCGTTTACGGCAACGATGGCAGCCTGTACAGCGCTGGCGACGCCGACACGCCATTTTCGGTGCAGAGCATTTCCAAGGTCTTCAGCCTGGTCCAGGCCATCGGCCATTCCGGCGAAGCCATTTGGGAGCGCCTTGGCCACGAGCCCTCGGGGCAGCCGTTCAATTCCCTGGTGCAACTGGAATTCGAACGCGGGCGGCCGCGTAACCCGTTCATCAACGCCGGCGCCCTGGTGATCTGCGACATCAACCAGTCGCGCTTCGCCGCCCCGGCACTGTCCATGCGCGACTTCGTGCGGCGGTTGTCTGGGAACCCGAATGTGCTGGTGGACAGCAAGGTGGCCGAGTCCGAATACCAGCACCGCTCGCGCAACGCGGCCATGGCCTACCTGATGCAGTCCTTCGGCAACTTCCACAACGACGTGGAAGCGGTGCTGCGCAGCTACTTCAGCCACTGCGCCCTGCGCCTGAACTGCATCGACCTGGCCAAGGCCTTCTGCTTTCTGGCCAATGACGGGTTCTGCAAACACAGCGGCGAGCAGATCCTGACGCCGCGGCAAAGCAAGCAGGTGAACTCGATCATGGCCACCAGCGGCCTGTACGACGAAGCCGGCAACTTCGCCTACCGCGTCGGTTTGCCCGGCAAGAGCGGCGTGGGTGGCGGCATCATCGCCGTGGTGCCGGGGCAGTTCACGGTGTGCGTGTGGTCGCCGGAGCTCAACCCGGCGGGCAACTCGCTGGTGGGCATGAAAGCGCTCGAGCTGTTGAGCGAGCGAATCAACTGGTCGGTGTTCTGACGCGCCACCGGTGGTGTTCCATTCCCGAGCTTCGCCCGGTCCCACAGGGTTGGGACCGGCGTTACTGCCCCAGATCAGCCAGCAGATCAGCCTGAACGATCTCGATCCAGTAATCATCCGGGTCACTGATGAACGCCACGTGCTTCATGCCCTTGTCCAACCGCTTGACGAAGGGTATCTGCAGCCGCTCGAACCGCGCGCAGGCGGCTTCGATGTCCGGCACGCTGAAGCAGATATGGCCGAAGCCACGCGGGTCCTTGTTACCATTGTGGTACTGGGAGTCGTCGCTCTCGGTGCCCCAGTTGTGGGTCAGCTCCAGCACCGACTGGCGGCCGAAGGTGTACACCTGGCGGGCGCCGCGCTCTTCGGGCACGGTTTCGCCAGCGGTCATCGCCAGGAACAGCAGGGAAAACTTCGCCTCGGGAAAATCCACCTGGCGCAGCAGGCGCATGCCCAGCACCCGAGTGTAGAAGTCCAGCGAGCGCTGCGGGTCCTTGACGCGGATCATGCTGTGGTTGAACACGTAGGCCTGGGTTTCGGCATCGGGGGCCATGCACACGCCGGGCTGGGTTTCGCTGATGAAGGACATGACAGGGTTCTCTGGGGGGCAGTGAACCCATTCTAGGAAGCGCGCGCCCGGCGGTGGTAATAGGCGCCTACTACGGGTCTAAGCTTATTCCAACGTAGTAGGCGCCTATTACCTGCCCCCGGCTGGCGTTACTACTATGGGTTGCGTGACAACAACAATAAAAAGGACATCGCCATGAGTAACCTGACACTCGACCGTCGCCGGTTTCTTCAGGGCAGCGGCGGCCTGCTGCTCGGTACGCTGCTGTTTACCAGCGGTCCCATTGCCCTGATGGCCCCCAGCCTGAGCTGGGCCCTGCCCATGACCACCCTGGACAGTGACAGCGGCGACAAGCTGCTGCTGATGGTGCGCCGCACCTTTCCACACGACACCATGGAGGACGCGGTCTACGCCTTTCCCGTCAAGGCACTGGACCAGAAAGCCAGCACCGACCCCGGCGTCGCCGACACCCTCAGGCAAGGCGTCGCCATGCTCGACCAGAAGGCCGGCGGCGACTGGCGCAAGATCGACGCCGACAAGCAGTTCGCCATCCTCCAGGACATCCAGGACACGCCGTTCTTCGCGCTGGTGCGCGGCAACGCGGTCAACACCCTGTACAGCAACGAACTGGCCTACCTGCACTTTGGCTATGAAGGCGCCTCCTTTCCCAAGGGTGGCTACCTGATGCGTGGGTTCAACGACCTGTCCTGGTTACCGAACCCGCCCGCCTCCGCGAGCCCCGATCCCTTCTCCTGAGGATGCATGCACATGGCTGACTTCAAACATGATGACGACTCGGTGGTAGTGATCATCGGGTCCGGCGCAGGCGGCGGCACCCTGGCCAATGAACTGTGCCAGAAGGGCATCAAGGTGGTGCTCCTGGAAGCCGGTGCGCGCCAGAACCAGGGCACCTTCATCAACGACGAGTGGCCCTCCTTCGCCCAACTGTCCTGGGGCGACACCCGCACCACTTCGGGCACCTGGCGGGTGGCCAAGGACTTCCCCAACCTGCCTGCCTGGATCTGCAAAACCGTGGGCGGAACCACTACCCACTGGGCGGGGGCCAGCCTGCGTATTCAGGAACATGAGTTCCATGCATTGAGCACCTATGGCGCGGTGAAAGACGCCAACCTGCTGGATTGGCCCGTGACCCTGGCGGAACTTGAGCCTTACTACGCCCGCGCCGAAGACAAGATGGGCGTGACCCGCACCCATGACATCCCCGGGCTGCCGGGCAACAACAACTTCAAGGTGCTGTACAACGGCGCGCAGAAACTGGGTTATACCGAATGCTCCACCGGCCACATGGCGATCAACAGCCGCCCGCGCGCCAACCGCGCCTCGTGCCAGCAACTGGGCTTCTGCTTCCAGGGCTGCAAGATGGGCGCAAAGTGGTCTACCCTGTACACCGAGATTCCTGCGGCCGAAGCCACGGGCAACCTGGACCTGCGCCCCTCCTCGCAGGTGCTGCACATCGAGCACAATGACAAGGGCCTGGTCAGCGCCGTGGTCTACGCCGACGCCACCGGCCAGCAGATGCGCCAGGCAGCCCGGCTGGTGGCCGTGGCCGGCAACGCCATCGAAACCCCGCGCCTGCTGCTCAACTCCTCCAGCAGCCGGTTCCCCCAAGGCCTGGGCAACGGCGCGGGCATGGTCGGCAAACACTACATGCGGCACACCACTGGCTCCGTGTTTGCCGAGTTCAGCGAACCGGTGCACTTCTACCGCGGCACCATCATGGCCGGCATCATCAGCGACGAGGTCAAGTTCAAGCCCGAGCGCGGCTTCGTCGGCGGCTACGAGATGGAGACGATCTCGCTTGGCCCATCGTTCCTGGGTGCGTTCTTCAACCCCGGTGCCTGGGGACCGGACTTCACCCGCGTGATGGACCAGTACACGCACCTGGCGGGCCTGTGGATCGTGGGCGAAGACATGCCGCGCGAAACCAACCGCGTGACCGTTAACGGCGCGGTCAAGGATCAGTTCGGCATGCCGGTGGCCAACGTCCACTACGACGACCACCCCAACGACCTGGCCATGCGCGAGCACGCCTTCACCCAGGGCCAGGCGCTGTATTCAGCGGTCGGTGCACTCAAGACCCACCGCGTCCCGCCCTACCCCTCCACCCACAACCTGGGCACCTGCCGCATGAGCGCCAAGGCCGAGGACGGCGTATGCAACGGACACGGGCAGAGCCATGAGGTAGCGAATCTGTTCATCAGCGATGGCAGCCAGTTCACCACCAGCGCAGCCGAGAACCCGACGTTGACGATAGTGACGCTGGCGATACGGCAGGCGGATTACATTGCGCAGGAAATGAAGGAGGGACGGGTATGACGGCGCCGGTGACACCGTAAATCCAAAGCCGAAAAACAAGGCGGGCCAGGCAATGGCACAGGCATAACTGGCCCGAAACAGATGTAGGAGCGGGGGGGGCGCCGAGCCCTTGCTCGCGAAGCGCCGCGCGGGCGGCGCTCGGTCTCGAGGGCGCTGGAGAAACCCGAGCCCTGCACCTGGCAGCCCTGACCCAATCTCAAGCCAAACAAAAAAGGCGGTCCAGGTAATCCCACAGACATAACTGGCCCGAAACAGATGTGGGACCGGGCGAAGCTCGGGAAGCGCCGCGCGGGCGGCGCACGGTCTCAAGGGCGCTACAAAACCATCGACTAGCGCTTGGTGGCCATGATGA